>Ga0256406_1007330_pt1 | contig 10527 bp, 14 predicted proteins | sample RumenRJG_03DNA_FD_185986 | JGI IMG/M metagenome (GOLD analysis project Ga0256406, IMG submission 185986) | Bovine rumen microbial communities from Lethbridge, Alberta, Canada - RJG_03 | ecosystem: Host-associated > Mammals > Digestive system > Stomach > Rumen | place: Canada: Alberta | collected...
AAAAAGGGGAGCCTGTCCGCAACAATCACAGCATTCACTGCGACATTGATTTTTACGTATCACCGCATATGCTGAGACATACCTACATCACGAATCTCATCTATGCAGGTGTGGATCCGAAGACGGTGCAGTATCTGGCAGGGCATGATAACAGCAAAACAACGATGGATATTTATGCAAGGTCAAGTATAATGATCCAAGAAAGCTTTCTTCCGTTGTGAAGGAAGCACTTGATAGAAAACCATCAGATAATACGGACAGCCAGAAAAAATAAAAAATTTAGGCAATTTTCCCAGTTACGTAAGTGGATAATTCCAAGCAGAAATGGCTTAAAATGAGGAAAATTGAGCATTTCCTCAATGAGTACGGTTTAAAGGAAGCTCGTCGTGCACCGCAGTTCTCCAAGCGTTAATCAGCTTTGGATGTCACAGGATTCCTGGTATATGCCGGGAATCTTTTTTATTTCTGGGGCTCAGTCCTTTTTCGGTAAGGGAAAAGAAAGAGACGATCCGCTTCCTGCATGAGGAATGCATGCATGGAGAAGAGTATCAGAACAATGCTGTACGTCAGGCAGATGCTTGATGAACTGGTAAAACGGAAGATAAAGCCTGGGGCTGTCACTTCAGATGATGAAGAAACAGCCCTGTACTGTCTGAAGCAGGCTGAGCGGTATTCTTTATCAGCCTCACAGTAAAACAGAAACATGTAAACAGGAAGATTATGTAATTCATGCCTTCAGAGAACTGATTTATCTTTTCTGTTTCAGATAAGTCTTCATTCATCATGCTATACTGATGAAAAGGAATAAGCATATGAGCGAAAACAAAAGAAGAAAACTGTGGCGGGATAGAAAGAGAAACTTTCTGGGACTGCCCTGGACGTTTACGGTATATGATCTGAATAATGAGTTTCTGAGGATTCAGACCGGCGTACTGAATTCCCGGTATGACAGGGTGAATCTGTACCGTGTGACTGATATTACGGTCACCCGTAACTTATGGCAGAAGATCATCGGTACCGGTACACTGCATGTGGATTCGGCGGATAAGACGATGAAGAACTTTGATATCATCAATGTCAGGCATCCGATGAAAGTGGAAGAAGTGTTCAGTGATGCGGTAGAGGCAGCCCGGAAGGAGAATCGTGTATATACACGGGAATCCATGGGAGATGAGCCTGTTGACATGGATGGCGATGGTATTGCGGATGATGTCGATCCGGATGATGATGCACATTGATGAGAAGACTGCTGATCAAAGGCAGTCTTTTCTTGTATGAAGGAAGAAATGAAAAAGGGAAACGACGGTAGGTATTGTCGTTTCCCCGGGAAGGGACCTGTTTTATTCTGCTAAGCCGTAGTAGGCAAGCATCTTTCTGACTGCCTCATCCTGCTCGGGCGTACTGTCAGAGACAGGCAGGCGGGCAGGGCCGACTTCTGCGATGCCGGCCAGTTCAACTGCGCGTTTCATCATGGAAGGAACAGTACCGAGTTTTAATACGGCACGCAGGACATCTATGTCCTTCTGCAGCTTTTCAGCTGTTTTGCTATCATTGTTCTTCAATGCTTTCCAGAGTGAAACGATAGTATCGACAATGACATTGCTTGTGCCGGCAACACAGCCGGAGGCACCAAGACCATAGGCAATGGAGATCTTTGAATCGGAGCCGACAAGAACCTTGAGATTGGTTCCTTCAGCAGCGTTTAAATAGCTTTTGAGATTCTCCATATCACCGGAACTGTCCTTGATGCCGAGGATGTTCGGGCATGCCTTGGCAAGACGCGCAACAGTTGAAGCAGGGATGTTGCAGCCGGTGGATTTGGGGATGTTATACAGCATGACCGGAATGGATACGGCATCTGCGACGGCTTTGTAGTGCTGGAATAATTCATCATCTGTCGGTTTGATGAAGTATGGTGTGATGACAGAAAGCACATCTGCACCGGCCTTTTCCATGTCCTTTGCCAGGCTGACTGTTTCTTTTGTGGAACATGCACCGGCACCTGCATAGACCGGTACTCTGTGGTTTACGGTTTCAACAACAGCTTTCACAAAGGCAACTTTTTCATCATGCTCGCACACATGAAACTCGCCATTTGAACCTAATGGGAAAATACCGTCAACACCATGTGAAATCAGATGTTCTACCAGCTGTTGCATTGCCTCGTAATTGATGTTCTGTTCTTCGTCACGATGGAAAGGGGTAACAATCGGTGTTACTACACCTTCAAACATTGCCATGTTATTTCATCTCCTTATTTTCTTCTTTACGGATACTTGCACCGAGTGCTCCACCCGGATGCCATCTGACATACTGCTGCGGGGTCAGTTTCTTTTCGTTCTGAAGAAGAATGGAAAGACTCTGCAGAATCAGTATTTCAGCCAGAATGGATGCACGGGGAGGTTTATTCATACTGTCACCTTCCTGATCGACATGTGCCGTCAGACATACTTCTGATTCATTTGCCAGCCAGGACTGATTGTTTCCGGTGACGGCAATAATATGTGCATTGTTCTTTTTCAGGCATGTGACAGTTGCCTTGAGTTCTGCTGTTTCACCGCTGTTGGAAATGGCAATGACCACATCACCCGCCATAACCTGGCCGCTGGATCCATGTACGGCTTCTGTACCGTGCAGTTCATAGGCAGGTGTACCAGTTGAGCTGAGCAGCGAAGCAGCATAGCCGGATACATGACCCGGTTTGCCGATGCCTGTCACATGGACACGGCCGCCATTCTTTTCAACGGCAAGAATCAGATCTTTGGCTTTTGACAGGCTGCTGTAGTCAAGCGTATTTTCAAATGCCTGAAGCTGGTCATTCACAATATTGAGGAATGCATCAGTTTCCTGTTTATCTGTATTTTCCATATTTACTCCTTATCTGTTTTCCATAGAAAAAAGGGCTGAGCCCTTTTCTGTATCAGCGGCTGGCTCTGAAGGCGGCGATCTGTTCCTTTACTTTTGCGGCATTGGCAGCAATTTCATCAGGTGTTCCCTTTGTCAATAAGCTGCCCATAGCCAGGAAATCAACCCCATTTTCAAGCCATTCATGCAGGTTATCCAGGCTGATGCCGCCGGAAGCCATGATCGGCATATCAGGTACAGGTGTCTTGAAGATTTTGACCAGTTTCGGACCATAGAAATTGGAGATCGGCCAGCACTTGATAAAGGAAGCGCCCCAGGTCAGACCTTCAATGGCTTCGCTCATTGTTGTGCAGCCGGGACCATAAGGAATCTGATATCTGTTGCATACCCTGGCAACCTCTTCATTTCCATTGCAGGAGATGATAAAATCAGCACCACAGAGAATGGCATATCTGGCTGTCTCTGCATCCAGAACGGTACCGGCACCGGCAATAATGCTGTCGCCATACTTTGCCTTGACAGCCTTGATGCATTCACCTGCATCATGATTGGTAAAGCTGACTTCCATTGCCGGAATACCGCCTTTGACAATGCCGTCAGCGATTTCAAGAGTTCTTTCCACTGAAGCACGGACAACGGCGAATGCACCGATGTCGTGAAGACGCATTGTAGTTGAAGCTTTTTTTAATACTGTCATGTTTGTTTCCTCCGCCTGTATTTATAGCATCCGGAAAGAAGAGGCTCTTACTGTCAATCGTCTAAGAATTCCTGGTCTGTTTTGACTATTTGAACAATCTTCTTCCCGGTTTGTACGAATGTATAAGAAAGCGTTTTCAATTCTGTCAGTTTGTCCATCGTACTGTTTTGAAGTGAATTGCTAGAATGCCATTGTCAAGAAAGCGAGTAGATTACAAAAATGATTGGAACGATTCTGGCCAGCCATGGCGAAATGGCAAGTGGAATGCTTGATTCACTCAGGCTGTTTTTCGGAGATCTGGACAAGGTTTCTGCATTATGTATTCATGGTGAAGATGATCCGGCAAAGTTCGGCGAGCGCATTGCAGAAACAATTCAGAAAATGGATGATGGCAGCGGTGTCATGATCTTTGTAGATGTGCTGGGCGGAACACCAAGCAACCAGGCGGCTTTATGTCTGCGGGATGAAAATATAAGAAAGAATACAAGAATAATTACCGGTATGAATCTGGGCATGGTGATGGAGTTTCTTGGTGAGCGTATGGCATATGAAAAGATTGATCAGATTGATCTTGATTATCTGATGGATGCCGGACGCGAGGGCGTGAAATGTATCAATAAGGAAATGAATCTCCTTTAATATGACAAAAACATTTTTATTCCTGGTACTTGTGCTGGCGCTGTTCTTCCTGCTTGCATATATAAGAAAAGCGGCGGGAAATGCCAGACTGTATAAGATGCTTGGTATGCTCAGGGAAGGAAAGTACAGCGATGTGGAGATCCTGGCTACCAGTACTTCTTCCCGTCTTCTTCTCAGCACCTATTCCATTCAGCAGATTCTGCTGCAGAAGGCAGTTCTGAAGAAAGATACAAATGATGTCAATAGAATTGTCACCCAGCTTGAAAAAATGAAACTGACGGAACAGATGAAAAAAGATATCTATCTAGAAGCTTTCAATTATTATGTTCCGATGAATGAAAAGAAGAAGGCAAAGAGCTGTGCGGAGAAGATCAGAAAGCTGAATGGCTTTGATGATACCAAGCGGGTTGTTTCTCTGATTGAACAGGTAGTGCTTGATGGAAAGACAGAAAATCTGCAGGAGCTGATTCATCAGTCTGAACAGGCAGAAGGAACAGAAAAAGTCGGCCTGGAAGGGCTGATTGCCCAGATCTATCAGCATCTTGGAGATCAGAAAAACCAGCATAAGTATATACAGAAAGCACAGTCTGATCTGCGTCTGATGCAGACAAAGCAGGCAGGCTGAGTTCTGTGCAAAAGTACGAAAAACAAATACGAGATTCATTCAAATGAACCTGTTGAATGAAAGCGCTTAACTCTAAAATACGATTATGGAAATGCGGGATGGCTGAATACAGCTGGTCAGGCATCAGGCATCGAAATAACAGAAGTGAAAATTACTGAAAGGGGTAAAACAAATGATTTTTATCAGAGCATTGCTGGTTGGTCTGATTTACTGGCTGGCCATGGGTCGTGCCAACTATTTTTTCTCATTAATGTTCCGTCAGCCGCTGCTGCTGGGCGTTATCTATGGTGCTTTATATGGAGATGTACATGCCGGTCTGATGTATGGCGCCAATATTCAGCTTATGTATATCGGTGTTGTAGCCGCCGGCGGCAATATTCCGAATGATCCGGCTCTGGCGGCTTCGATTGCCATTCCTGCGGCAATTGTGAACGGCCTGGATTCAGGTGCGGCGATTGCCATTGCGGTACCGTTCGGCGTCATGGGCGTTATGGTAAACAACCTGCGCAGAACGATCAATACAATGTTCCTTGCCACAAAGGTAGATAAGTACATTGAAGAAGGCGAATACAAGAAAGCACATAAGTATCAGTTCATCATTCCGTGGCTGATCAACGGTGTCATGTATGCCATACCAGTATTCCTGATCAACCTGATTGGTCCGACGATGATTCAGAAGGTCATTGAAGTCATTCCGACATGGCTGCAGAACGGCATTGCCAATGCAGGTAATATGCTGCCGGCATTAGGTTTCGCGCTGACGCTTGTTGTTATGGGCAAACAGTATATGCCTTACTTCCTGCTGGGATTCTTCATTTATGCAATTACCGGTTTCTCCATGCTGACAGGTGCGATTATTGCGTTTGCCCTTGGCATGATTGTTGAAAGTGTATCCAGCAATAATGCAAACGCACAGGCTGAAGGAGGTGCAGAGTAATGTCTGAAACAGCAGAAAAGGCCGTTGAAACAACGGAAAAGAGAGTAATTACCAAGTCTGATCTGAGAAAAGCATGGTGGAGATGGATCCTTGCCGTTGAAGTTCCGGTCTGTTTCGATCGTATGCAGGCGCTGTCCTTCGGCTATGCGATGGATCCGATTATCGACAAGCTTTATAAAGACAATCCGGAAGGCAAGAAAGAAGCTTATATCCGTCATAACTCCATGTTCAATACAAACTGTGACTGGGGCTCTATCATTCACGGTATTGTCATTTCCATGGAAGAGCAGAAAGCACTCGGCAATGATGAAATTGATGATGAAGCAATCCGTTCCATCAAGCTCGGTCTCATGGGTCCTCTGGCTGGTATCGGTGATACCTTCGACCAGGGCATTGTTGTTACCCTGACACTTGCCATTTTCACACCGCTTGCCCTGGATGGAAACTTATGGGCTGCGTTCATGCCGTTCATTATTTTCGAGGCGTATGCATTCACTGTTTCCTGGCTGCTGATCAAGCGCGGATATGAGTTAGGCCGCAAGTCTGTATTCACAGTTCTCAAATCAGGAAAACTGCAGTCAGTGATCCGGGTAGCATCCATTGTAGGTACATTCATGATTGGTGCACTGGCAGCTTCCTATGTCAAGGTAACAACCCCGCTGACTTTCAGCTCCGGTTCTGAAACAAAGAACGTTCAGGATCTGCTTGACGGTATTCTGCCGAAGCTGCTTCCGTTCATTGTCACCATGGCAATGTACCGCTACATCCAGAAGAATGGTGCAAAGTATATCCGTCTGATCATCTTTACATTCATCATCTGCATTGTGCTGACTTTCATCGGCATTCTCTGATTGCAGAAAGGAAGCTTGAATATGATTGATCTGATCCGTGTAGATACAAGAGGCGTCCATGGCCAGGTAATGACCCAGTGGGTTCCCAAGTTCAATACAAAGCATATTGTCTTCATTGATAACAAAACAGCCAGGGATGACTTCATGTCTGAAGTCATCAAAATGGCCATTGCCCAGCGTAAGATCAGTGGTGTGATCTATAACGTGGATAAGGCGGTGGAAAACCAGGACAAGTTCAGTGCTCAGGACAGCACAATGGTGGTGTTCCAGCATATTGATAATCTTTATGATGCCTATAAAAAGGGCCTGAAGATGCCTGCTGTCAATATCGGTACCATCGGCGGCGGTCCGGGCAGAAAGGTTGTTGCACCGCAGGTTTCACTCAGTGAAGAAGAAGTACAGCAGCTGAAGGAAATGAATGATAACGGTGTCGAGATCTACTTCCAGACAACACCTGACTATGCAAAGCTGTCATTTGCGGATATTCTGGCAGCTTATAACAAGTAAGGCATAATCATGACGAAAGTACTGATTACGCCAAGAGGCTTTGCTAAAAACGGCCTGGAATATGTTGCAGAAATGGAAAAGGTCGGGATTGAAGTACATTATAACGATACAGGACTTCCCTATACGGCAGAGCAGTTTCTCGCTCTTGCCAGGGGATGTGACGGCATTATTGTCGGTGTAGATAAGATGGACGCATCTGTTCTTGAACAGCTGCCTGATCTGAAGGTTATCTGCAAGTTCGGTGTCGGTACGGATAACATTGATCTGAATTACTGTAAGGAACATAACATCTATGTGGGGCGGACAGTCGGTTCCAACTCCCGTTCGGTTGCGGAGCAGGTTGTTGCGTTCATGTTTGCGGATGCCAAGAATCTGGCCTATGAATTCAGAAGTGTGAAATCAGGACTCTGGGATAAGAAACAGTCCATTGAAATCTATGACAAGACATTAGGTATTGTTGGATTCGGTGCAATCGGAAAGATCATCGCAGATTATGCAAACGGCTGCGGCATGCATGTGCTGGCCTATGATGCTTTCCCGATCAAGCCGGAAGATGCTGAAAAGCATCATGTTATAGTAACTGACTTCGATACTGTCGTGAAGACAGCTGACTATATCACAATTCATGTGCCGCTGCTGGATTCAACTCGCAATATGTTCGGTACAGAACAGTTCAAGGCAATGAAGAATACAGCCTGCCTAATCAACTGTGCAAGAGGCGGAATTGTCAATGAAGATGAACTGTATGATGCCTTGAAAAACGGGGATATCCGTTCAGCCTGCTTTGATGTGTTCACCCGAGAACCCCAGAGCAAGAACTTCAATCCGGAAGATTTCAAACTGCTGACCCTGGATAACTTTGAATTAACCCCGCATACTGCTGCCAGAACAAATGAAGCAGATGTCAGAACCTGCCAGATGTCATCTGAGATAATAACTGAACATTTACGGGCTCTGTGAAACGGTATAAGATTATTGTTGTTGATGTGAAAATCCGCTGTTTCAAGCGGATTTTTTTGAGGATGCACACATGATAATAGAAGATGTCTTTAAAGAATTTGCCCAGGTTGTAGGAGAGAACAGAATGTATGAGATCAGTCTTCTGAACGCTCATGGCATTATTGTTCAGACAACAATGGCAGATGCGAAAGGAACTCAGATTGCAGATCAGACTGATACGGAAGATAAGGTTTTCTATCCGCTGAATGTGGATGGTGTATTCTATGGCACATTGATGGTACAGGGCAGCAATATGAGTGTAATTGCGCCGCTGATCCGTGATTCTCTGGTAACAAGAGTGCGCTTTGAACTGCAGAAGATGCGTATTGATAACCAGATGAGCAATGGTGAACTTCTTGTACAGATGCTGGTGGACCCGTATGCGTTTGACTCTGAAAAGGTGTTTCGTCTCTGTGAGAAGATGAATATCAGAACAGATTGTTATCGTGTCTGCATATATCTTGTATGCAGCAGCGGATTTGACAGCAAAGCAATTGCAAACCTGAATCTATTGCCTGATGATGATATTCCGATCTGTTCATTGATCAATCCGAAAGAACTTGTAATTTTCAGATCGGTGGCGGAAGAGAAAATGGATAAAGAAATGATGGAGGCTTCACTTCAGTCTTATTTCAGATCCCTGCGTCATATCGGCATTACAGCGGACCGTGTCTTCATCAGTATGCCCAGCCGGAAAATACATGAATACCATGTCAGTTTTGAAAGCTGTAAGTGGCTGGCGGCCAGGGATGCGATCAAGGATCGTATTGTCTTCATGTCGGAACATCTGTTTGAATATCTTACATCCGGAATAAAACCGCAATTTTTATCACAGGTGATTGACAGCAGTATTCTAGAAAAGAAAAATATAAATGTAGATGAGTTTATCGAAATAGCACAGCGGATGGTTGAAGCAGATTTTTCCATCAATAAAACAGCACAGATGATGTTTGTTCATAAGAATACGCTGATCTATAAACTGAAAAAATATGAGGCAGCTCTTGGCATTGATATAACGGGAAGTACAAAGGGAAGAGTGGTCTTTACGCTGATCGCGGATGAACTCGCTGATGAAAAACAGAAGAAGTATCTGGGGCTTTGAAGTATGAAAGAGATTATTAAAATAGCGCGTGTGGATAAGCGCACACTGCATGCAACAGTCGCCTTGAACTGGAACAGATTCATATCCGTTGATGAGTTCATTGTTGTGAATCGTCAGTATGTGAAAGACCCTTTTGTTGAACAGATTATTCAGCTCACCATACCGGATCAGAAGGTATCGATTATGAACCCGGACAATTTCATCAGTTATATCAATCGTGACCTTGAAGAGAAGAAAACAGCCATGGTGATCTTCAAGGACATTGCTTCTCTGCGTGAAGCCATTGAAAAGGGATTCTATGTACCGGAAGTCCAGCATCTGTATCCTTCCCGATTCCTGAGCAAATCCGAAGTGAAGAAATACTTCTCGCCGGAAGATCAGGAAAGTCTGATCTATATTGAATCAAAAGGCATTGTCAATTACTTCCAGACAGATCCGTATCAGGATAAGACCTACTTTTCCATAAAAAGAGATGCGGCCGCATCAGAATAGTTCGTACAGCACTGACTTTCGTTAGATGGTCAGTGCTTTTGTATGAAAAGACATATTTCATATAAGAAATTCTCCTTTTCATATGAAGCATTTCACGTTTACAGAGAGTAGATTATAAAAGGAATCGTATCAGGGAGTGATTTATGGCAGATCATCATACAGATGTTTCTTTTCTGATCAGTAAAAACATTTATCGGGACAGTCTGAACAGACTTGTGCTCTGGAACAGCAGGAAGAAAAAAGCATATCTGATTACGAAGGATGATGAAACAAAGCTCAGCTTCTATCAGTATCGTATTCTGCTGGCTATAGCACTGTTTATTGTCCTGAGTGTTTTCGGCATGCAGATGGTATATGCCGGCATGATTGCGGCAGCAGCATTCATTGTGCTTCAGATCATGTATATGCGTTTTCTCACAACACTTTCACCGGTTAAGAAGTTTGTGCCAGGAATACAGAAAAAGCTAACGGTACGCATGGCGGAAGGCTTCAGCAGACAGAAGCTGATTGTACGCAGCCTTGTCTTTTTCGCGGTAGGCATTCTTGTCGTAGTGAACGGTATATACAGTCATTTTGAAGCAGCTGCCATGGTAATTGACTATGTGATTCTTGCCGGCTGTATTGTGATCGGCATACTGAATCTGATCGCTTCTTCACAGGCAGAGAGATAAAGAATGGAGATAAACATGGATAATGAAGAACTGAAAAAGCATGCGGCACATATCCGCATGAACATCATCAAGGAAGTATCCACGGCCCAGTCCGGTCATCCGGGCGGATCCTTAGGCTGCACGGATATTCTGACGGAACTCT
>Ga0256406_1007335_pt1 | contig 10523 bp, 3 predicted proteins | sample RumenRJG_03DNA_FD_185986 | JGI IMG/M metagenome (GOLD analysis project Ga0256406, IMG submission 185986) | Bovine rumen microbial communities from Lethbridge, Alberta, Canada - RJG_03 | ecosystem: Host-associated > Mammals > Digestive system > Stomach > Rumen | place: Canada: Alberta | collected...
GTTCTGCGTCCGCAGCGGTGCCGAGCGTAAGCTGGCCGAAAGGGAGCAGGCGCTGCGCGAGTCCGGCGAGGGGGCGCTGGCTCGGGAGTATGCCCAGGTCTATCCTTATGTGATCGGATTTCTTGACAAGCTGGTGGCGGTGCTGGGGGATCAGCCGATTTCCATGGCGGATTTCCGCGCTCTGCTGGAGGCGGGATTCGCCGAGGCGCGGGTGGCGGTGATTCCGCCGGGCAGCGACCGGGTCGTGATCGGCGATGTGGAGCGGACACGTCTCGGGGAGGTGAAGGCGCTGCTGTTCCTCGGCGTCAATGAAGGCCTGATCCCGAAGACGGAGGCGTCGGGCGGTCTTCTCACCGAATGCGACCGCGAGACGCTGGAGAAGGCCGACATCGCGCTGAAGCCGACCGCCCGTCAGGCCGCCTATATCGAGCGGTTCTATCTCTACACGGCGCTGACCCGCCCGTCGGCCCGGCTGTATCTCTCGGCGAGCCGGACCGGAGCGAAGGGCGAATCGCTCAGCCCGGCGTATCTTTTCGAGTCGGTGCGCCGGCTGTTCGGTGATCCGGAGGTGGAGGATGTCAGCCGGAGTCCCCGTGCGGAGCGGAAGCGGGCGTCGGTCCGGCGTCTCACGGATGTCATGCAGCGGCTGGGGGAACGGCCTCTCGACGGACCGGAAAAGGAGCTGTTTCTCAGCTACCGGTTCGATCCTGACTACGCGGATTTCACGGAGCGGCTGCTTTCGGCGGCAGTCCGCCGGAAACCGGCGGACCAGATCGGCCGGGCGGCCGCGCGTGCGCTGTACGGGACGGATCTTCACTGCTCGGCCACGCGGCTGGAGAGCTTCTGCGCCTGTGCGTTCGGCCATTTTCTGCAGTACGGACTGCGGCTCAGGCAGCGCCCGGATTATCAGTTCACCGGGATGGATTTCGGGAATCTGATGCACCGGTCGCTGGAGCTGGCCGGCACGCGCCTCATCGGGAAGAACCTTGAGGGGACGGAGCCGGGTGCGCTGTCTTCTCTGGCGGCGGATTCGCTCAAGCAGGCGGTGCGGGAGGTCGGCGAGTCGTCGGTTCTTTACTCTACGGCGCGGGATCAGTACCGGATCAGGAAAATGCAGCGGCTGCTCGACGCGTCTCTTGACGCCATCGGGGCGCAGCTGGGCGCCGGCCGCTTCTCCGTTTATGCGGTCGAGGAGGATTTCCGGAGCCGGGAGGGGCTGCAGTCGCTGGCCTTTTCGTTCCCGGACGGGACGAGCATGACGCTGACCGGACGGATCGACCGGATCGATACCTGTGACGACGGCGATGTGACGTATGTGAAGATTGTGGATTACAAGACCGGCGGAACCGTCTTTGACCCGTCGCTTGTCTATTACGGCCTCCAGCTTCAGCTGGTGATGTACATGAACGCGGCGATGGAGATCCTCAGGAAGGAGGGAAAGCATCCGCAGCCCGGCGGGCTGTTCTATTTCAGGGTACAGGACCCGATTCTTCCGGATCACGGAGAGACGGACGAGGAGCTGGCCGGAGTGCGGCTGAAGAAGATGACGGGCTCCGGAGTGGTGAGCACGGATGAAGCGGTGCTTGACGCGCTGGACCGGGATCTGAAGGCCGCCGGCCGCTCGGACGTGATTCCGGTTTCGCGCACGAAGAAAGGCGCGTTCGGGAGCCGCTCGGCCGTGCTCGACGACAGCGGTTTTCAGGTGCTCGGGCGCTATGCGGCCTTCCGGGTGCAGAAGGCCGGCGCGGCTATGATGAGAGGCGCCGCGGAGATGAATCCCTATGCCTACGGTCAGCGGACCGCCTGCACATGGTGTCCCTTCCGGAGCGCCTGCGGATTTGAACAGCGGATCCCCGGCTGCACGTACCGGATGCTGGCGAAGATGGATACGAAGCTCGCGCTTGCGAAGATGGAAGAGACGATGACGGCGGATGAGAGCGGCAAGACGCCGGGAGAGGAGAAAGAGGATGGCAATCCGGTGGACTGAGGAGCAGGCGCGCGTCATCAGCGCGCGTCACAGCAATCTGCTGGTCAGCGCGGCGGCCGGCAGCGGCAAGACAGCCGTTCTGGTCGAGCGGATCCGGAGGCTGATTCTCGATCCGGTTCATCCGGTGGATGTGGACCGGCTGCTGGTGGTGACGTTCACCCGGGCGGCGGCCGGTGAGATGAAGACGCGGATCATGAAAACGATCGCGGCGGCCCGGGAGCAGGATCCGGACAACGAGCATCTCGCCCGTCAGCTGACGCTGGCGAGCCGTGCCCAGATCACCACCATCGACGGTTTCTGTTCCTATGTGGCGCGCAGCTACGGACATACGATCGGACTTGTTCCCGGCTTCCGTGTCGCGGCGGAGGGCGAGCTGAAGCTGCTCCGGCACGACGTGATCTCCGCCGTGATCGAGGAGGCGTATGAACGTCAGGCGGAAGGAGAATATCCCGGGTGGGAAGCGTGCGTCGAAACCTTCGCGCCGGAGAAGACAGATGACCGGATGGAGGCGATTCTTCTGGACCTCTACGAGGAATCCCGGAGCCATCCCGATCCCTCCGGATGGCTTCGGATGTGCCGGGAAAGCAATGAGGACGTGTCGGAGTCTTCGCCGTGGATGCAGGCGTTTCTTTCGCAGGAGAGGATTCTGGCGGGAGACGCGAAGGAGCGGGCGGACGCCAATGTGCGTCTCACCGGACGGCCGGACGGGCCGGCTGCCTATGCCCGGACCGCAGAGGACGAGCAGGGACTGCTGGAGGCGCTGGTCAGAGCGGAGTCCTATGAGGAGTGGCACCGCCTGCTGACAGACTATGAGGGAACGCGGCTGTCGTCGAAGAAGCCGGGACCGGAGGAGGACCCGGCTCTGCGTGAAACCTTCAAGACGAACCGTGAAACCGTGACGGCGGCGATCAAGGAGCTGAAAGCCGTGTTCGCCGCGCCGCCGGATCAGGCGTTTGCGGATGTCAGAAGGAGCGCGGGTCCGCTGACGACGCTTCTGGATCTGACGGAGACGTTTTCGGAGCGCTACGCGGAGGAGAAGCAGAAACGGGGCGTGATGGACTTTGCCGATCTGGAGCATGCGGCGCTGAAGATTCTCCGCGGTCCGGACGGCCGGACCGACGCGGCCCGGGAGCTGGCCGCCCGGTACGACGAGGTGATGATCGACGAGTATCAGGACAGCAATGATCTTCAGGAGGCGATTCTGACGGCTGTGAGCCGGATCGGGGACGGGGAGGACAACTATACCTGCATCGGCGACGTGAAGCAGAGCATCTACAGCTTCCGTCAGGCCCGTCCCGCGCTGTTCATGCGGAAGTTTCACGACTACGCCGCGCATCCGGAGAGCGGCACGAGGATCGATCTGCACCGGAATTTCCGGTCCCGGCGGGAGGTCATCGATACGGTGAACGGGATCTTCCGGCAGATCATGCGCTCGGAGGTCGGCGGCGTGGAATATGACGACGAGGCGGCGCTGTCTCCCGGCGGCGGGGCGGAGCCGGAGGGAGATCCCGCCGCTTCCGGGACGGATGCATTTCCCATGGATTTCCGGACCGAAATTCTGCCGGTTCTGACCGGTGAGACGGATGAGGAGGGCGGGAGTCTTCTGGAGGATACGTCGGCGCGGGCGAAGGCCGAGCTGGAGGCGCGGGCGATCGGAGGCCGGATCCGTCAGCTGGTCGGCGGGGGAAGGATTCATGACCCGCGGACGGGGGCGATGCGGCCGGTGCAGTACCGCGATATTGTGATTCTGATGCGCTCGGTCGGCACGGCGGGAGAGAGCTTTCTCCGCGTGCTGGAATCGATGCGGATCCCGGTCTATGCGGACACGAAAGGAGGGTACTTCGATTCCCTCGAGGTCAGGACGGTTCTCAGCTTTCTTTCGCTTCTTGACAACGCGCAGAACGATATTGCGGCGGCGGCAGTGCTCCGGTCGGCTTTTGTGGGTCTGTCCGCCGAGGAGATGGCGGAGGTCCGGATGACGCCGGACGCGGTGAACTGGGCCGGCTCGATGAACCGGGACGCAGTTTCCTACTATGACGCGGCGCGGCAGTACGCCCGTACCGGCGCGCGGCCGGCGCTGCGGGGGAGGCTGGAGACCTTCTTCGGTTTCTATGACAGTCTGAAGGAGGGCATGGAGGATACGCCGCTTCATGAGCTGATCAACCGGATCCTGACGGAGAGCGGCTATCTCGCATATGTTTCGGCGCTCCCGGGAGGCGCCCAGCGGGAGCTGAACCTGCGGATGCTGGTGGATCAGGCGGCGGAATACGAGCAGAGTTCCTACATCGGGCTGTTTCATTTCGTCCGCTATATCGAGAACCTGAAGAAGCAGGCGATCAGTCCGGATGAACAGAGCGCGGTGGCGGAAAACGAGAATGTGGTCCGCATCTACACTATTCACAAGAGCAAGGGACTGGAATTTCCGGTCGTCTTTCTCGCGGGCATGAACCGTCGGTTCAACCGGCAGGACATGAACGCGAGCCCGCTGATTCATCCGGAGCTGGGGCTCGCGTCGGACCTGGTGGATCTTGAGCGGCGCGTCAGAAGGACGACGCTCCGGCGGGAGGCGCTCCGGGACCGGCTGCGGCGGGACGCGGCCGGCGAGGAGCTCCGCGTGCTGTACGTCGCGATGACGCGGGCGAGGGAGAAGCTGATCATCACGGGCACCGTGAAGGACGAGGACGCGCTCCGGAAGATGACGCCGGATCTCCCGCTGCGGGAGACGCAGCTTCCGGTGAATTTTCTCGTCTCCGCGCCCTCCTTCTTCAGCTGGATCGTACCGGCCGCGGAACGGATGGCGCGGCGCGCGGAGCTGGCGCACCTTGAATGTCCGCTGGTGATTCTTCCGACGGGCGCGTCTGCGCTGGCGGCGGAGGAGACGGCGACGGTGATCCGGAGGGAGGACGCGGTCCGGGAGCTGCGGGAGCTGAAGCCGGAGCAGGTCTTCGACGGACCGACGCGCCGTATGCTGGAGGAGCGGTTCGCGTGGATGTATCCGTATGCCGGCCGGGAGCAGATCCCGGTCGAGGTTTCGGTTTCGGCGATCGAGCATCATCTCTATGACGCGGCGGAGGCGGAGGACGAGACTCCGCCGGTCATGCAGCTGGTGCCGGAGGCGGAGCGGGAGGAGAGCGAGCCGCTGGTGCCGGCGTTTATCCGGGAGGCGGAGCGGAAGGAAACGCGCCCGGCGGCGGAGTGGACAGAGGCTGTGGAAGAGAAAATCCGGCCGGACGCGGCCGGCCGGTACGAGTCGCGGGAAACGGGAACAGCCGGGCAAAACACGGCACAGGAAGCGGAGACGGCCGGGCAAGGCGCGGCGCGGGAAACGGGAACGCCTGCGCCGGGCGGCATGGCGCAGGGTGCTCAGGCCGCGGCGCCGCTCCGCGGCGCCGAGCGCGGTACTGCCTATCATCATGTGATGCAGCGGATGGATTTCAGCGGCCTTGACGATATGGCGGGGGATGAGCTTGCAAAGGAGATCTCTGACCGGATGCTGGCGCTGAGGAAGAGCGGTATTCTGACGGAAGCGGAACGGATGAGCGTGAGGGCTTCGGACATCGCCGCCTTTGCCGGGAGCGGGGTCGGGCGGCGGCTTGCGCGGGCCGGCGAGGCGGGGCGGCTTTTCCGTGAGCAGCCCTTCGTGCTTGAGGTGCCGGCCTCCCGCATCCGCAGCGACTGGCCGGAGGAGGAGCCGGTCTTCGTGCAGGGCATGATCGACGCCTTTTTCTACGAGGAAGGAGAGGTTGTGCTGCTGGATTACAAGACGGACCGAATTCGTGAGGAAGGCGAGCTGCTCCGCCGATACGGTCTTCAGCTCAGAACCTACGCGGACGCGCTGGCGCAGGCGACCGGGAAAAACGTGAAGGAGCGGTGGATCTGGTCCTTCGCGCTGCGGCGCGCGGTGCGGGCGGATCTCTGAGAGACAGAATCGAAGGAAGCGGCCGGACGGACGTCCGGCCGCTTCCGCGGCGATCCCCTTTTCGCGGAGCGCGGACCAGAGGCTGATCGGCAGCGTGCCGTTCGCCTGAGAAGCCCAGACCGGGAAGTTCGGCGCGTAGAGCGAAAACTGCTCCTCCAGCTTTTTCACGACCGACTCGTCGGTGAAATAGAGATTTCAGAATCTCTTCATTGCTTTTTCGCAGGATTGACGTATAATGGCGGGTATCTGTGAAGAAATGATGACAGTCAGACCAGATTTATCTGCAAAGGAGGGTCGATCCATCATGAAATGCGGAATCACAGCGTTTGTTACGGCCGCGGCGACGGGACTTGCCGCGATGCTGAGTCCGGTGACGGCGGTGGGCGGCAGCGATACGCCTTTTGTTGCGCTGGGCGCCGATCTGACGGAAACCCAGAAGACGAAGGTGATGAAGCTGCTGAACGTCACATCCGACGAGCTGACGCAGGACACCGTCGTGACCGTGACGAACGCGGACGAGCATAAATATCTCGGCACCATCATCGACAGCGCCCAGATCGGGACGAAGGCGATCTCGTCCTGCAAGGTCACGGCGATGTCGAAGGGCTACGGGATTCAGGTCAAAACCCACAACATCAGCTATGTCACCGCGGATATGTATGAGAATGCACTCGCGACCGCGGGTATGTCCGACGCGGAAGTCGTCGTGGCGGCGCCCGTCAGCGTCTCCGGCACGGCGGCACTGGTCGGGGCGATGGAAGCCTACTCCAAGATGAAGGGGACGGCCGTCGATACGGAGTCTGTGGAAAATGCAGTCCGCGAGCTTGTCACGGAAGCCAGCGTCGCCGAGCATACAGGCGATTCCGACCGCACGGCCCAGCTGATCGCGGCGGTGAAGCAGATCATCGCGGAGAAGAATATCACCGATGAAAGCGATATCCGCGACGCGATCGCCGACGTGGCGACGCAGCTTGGCGTCAGTCTTACGGAAAGCGACATCGACGCGATTGTCGCGCTGATGAAGAAGCTCGCCTCCATGGATCTTGACGTGGATCAGCTGACGGAGCAGGCGCAGAGCATCTACCGGAAGGCGAAGGACAGCGGACTGGATCTCAGCAAGTACGGCATCAGCCAGGAAGAAGTGAACACCTTCTTCAGCGAGCTGCCGGCGCTGCTCCGTGAGTTTGTGAGCTGGCTGCGGGGCGTCTTTCACATCAGCGGATGAATTAAATTGGAAAGACAGAAAAAGACGCGCACCGGATTGTTTTCATCCGGTGCGCGTCTTTTTCGTTCACACGGCTCTCTCCGGAACGGAGACAGCCGGAAAGGGACTTCAGCCGAAATATCTGTCGTGCAGACCCTTGAAAGCCTTGCCGTGACGTGCCTCGTCGCGTGCCATCTCATGAACCGTGTCATGGATCGCGTCGAGGTTCGCCGCCTTCGCGCGCTTTGCGAGGTCCGTCTTGCCGGCGGTAGCGCCGTTCTCCGCCTCGATTCTCATCTCGAGGTTCTTCTTCGTGCTGCTGGTCAGCACTTCGCCAAGAAGCTCGGCGAACTTGGACGCATGCTCCGCTTCCTCATGAGCCGCCTTCTCATAGTAAAGACCGATTTCCGGATAACCCTCGCGGAACGCGACGCGCGCCATCGCGAGATACATGCCGACCTCGGAGCACTCGCCCGTGAAGTTGGCGCGAAGATCAGCCTTGATATCTTCCGGCACGTCGGAAGCGACACCGAGCACGTGCTCGGAAGCCCATGTCATCTCCTCGTCCTGTCTGACGAACTTGGAGGCCGGAGCCTTGCAGACCGGACACTGTGCCGGAGCCTGATCGCCTTCATAAACGTAACCGCAGACACTGCAAACCCATTTTGCCATAATTGCATCTCCTTTGCTGGAAACAACGCAGCTGCTTTCTTCCCGAGTATAGCACGGGCGATGTCAAATCACAATGAAGGCGGCCATTAAAAAATTGTGAATTGCGGCCCGCCGCGTTATACTGGAATAGTAAAAATGCAGGCGGAGTGACGGCCGGAAACGGCTGCCGCGGCGCCTGCGACGTGTCTTTCGGAAATGACGGATGCAAAGGAGTGCTTCATGCTGTATGCCCTGTACTGGTGGGCGGTTCTGCTGTTCATCGGCGTCGCTTTTCTGCCGTTTGCCAATCTGATTTTTCAACGGTTCCGTGATCATGGCTGGATTTTCTCGAAGATGATCGGCCTCTTTCTGACGGCGTGGCTGACCTGGACGCTGAATGTCGCGGGCATTCTGCCTTTCCGCCAGGAGGCGGCAATCGGCTGTCTGGTCCTCTGCTTCGCGGTGAACTGGCTGGGGTATCTGGCCGCGAGACGGCGCAGGCCGGCGCCGGAGGCGGAAGAGCCGGATGAAGAGGACGAACCGCTTCCCGGGGAGGAATTTGTGCCTGAGGAGGAAACGGAAGAGAAGGACGTGACGCCGGTCCGGGCGGAGCGCCCGTCTCCGGGCTTCGGGTGGCTCGGCGATCCGGGGACCCGGCGTCTGATTTTCACGGAGGAGATCCTGCTTCTCGGCATCATGACGGCCTGGATGTGGATCGTCGGATTCAAGCCGGAGGCATACGGGACGGAAAAATTCATGGACTACGCGTTCCTCACCTCGATGGCGCGGAGCGAGACGATGCCGTTTCCGGATCCCTGGTACGCGGGCTATCACGTCAATTATTATTACGGCGGACAGTATATCACAGCCTGGCTCATGAAGCTGACGGGAACGACCGCGGGGCTGGCCTACAATGTGATGCGGAGCCTGATCACAGCCTGTTCCTTCGTGCTTCCGTTCTCGCTGGCGTTCCAGCTGATGTACGACCGCATGAATCGGGATACGGCGAAGCAGTTCAGCAGGATGCTCTCCCTCGCCGACCGTCTGGGCCGGGCGGCACGCCGCGTGCCGGCCGAGGAGATGCCGGAACAGGCGGAGGGACTTCTCACATCGGCGCGGGCGGCGCACCAGGCCCGCCGCTGGAAGGGAAGCCGGACGGCGCAGGCGGCTGTCCGCGCGAAGAAGGAAGCGGACAGCGCGCGCGCCGGGGCCTTCCTGGCGGACGCCGAGCCGGGCGGCGCGGCGGGTGGCGCGAAGCGCCCCGCCCGGCGCCGCCGCTCTTCCGCCCGGGAGACACTGGCGGCGAGGGCGGCCGTACTCAGGGATCCGGCAGATCCCGCCAGCTACGGCTGCGGTCTGCTGGCGGGGCTGGCCGTGGCCTTCTGCGGCACGATGCATTACTTTATCTACGGCATTGTGAAGACGGTTCAGTCGGCAGCGTCCGGCGTGAAGTACAGCTACTGGTTTCCGGATTCGACGCGCTATATCGGCTATAACCCGGATCTTCCGGACAAGACGATCCACGAGTTTCCGGCCTATTCCTCGGTGCTCGGGGATCTGCATGCCCACTACATCAACATCCTCTTCGTTGTGACGGTGGTGGCGGTGGCTTACGCGTGGGCGGAAAAGCAGGATGCACGTCATCCGGACCGGCTGCCGTTCCTCCGGCCTGAGGTGCTGCTGACCGGCCTGATGACCGGCGTGTTCCGCTGGACGAATTTCTGGGATTTTCCGATCTATTTCGTGGTCTGCGGAGCGATCCTCCTTTTTGTCAACCGGAGGACGTACCGGGGCTCGCTGCTCCGGTTTCTGGGCGTGACGCTGGCCGAGGCCGCGGTGATGTTCGCCGCGGGATGGGCGGGAGCCCTTCCGTTTACGCTGACATTCTGGCAGATTTCCTCGCAGATCGGCCTTACGCACAGCCATACGCTGTTTCATCAGCTTCTGGTGATCTGGGGGCTGCCCTGTATCCTTTATGTCTGGTTCGCGCTGACGCTCTTTCGGGAGCAGCGCCACATGCGCCGGACGACCCGGAAAATGCAGTGGTCGGCTCATCCCGTCGCTCTGCCGGATCTGACCGTGCTGCTGCTTGGTCTCTGCGCGGCGGGCCTGGTGGCGATGCCCGAGTTCATCTATGTGAAGGACATCTACGGCGGGGAGAACTACCGCGCGAACACGATGTTCAAGCTGACATACCAGGCGTTCATCCTGTTCGGCATCGTGATGGCCTACGCGCTGGTCCGGGTGCTGGCGGTCAACCGCCGGCGTGCCTTTGAGGAGCGTTTCCGCATCGATGCGAAGCCGGACGCGGATCTCGCGTCGCTCATCGACCGGACAGACGACGCCGCACGGCACATTCTGGGGGAGGAGGCGGAGGAACCTCTTGCCCGGAGGACGGCGCACAGCGCGCATATGGCGGTGAGCCTCCTTCACAGACGGGCGGACCGGCGCCGGAAGGCGCGCCTTACCGCCGCCGTGGCGGGCATTCTGCTTCTTTGCGTGCTGGGCGGCTACACCGGCACAGCGGTATCCTCGTGGTTCGGAAACGTATTCGACCCCTCGAAGCGGATTTCATCGGATGCCTCGGTCTTTATCGCCCAGTCCTTCCCCACTGACTTCCGCGCCGTCCGCTGGCTCACGCAGCATGTGGACGGACAGCCGACTGTGCTGGAGGCATCCGGAAACAGCTACACCGGCTGCGGCCGCGTCTCTGTGGCGACCGGTCTGCCGACGGTGGCGGGCTGGTATGTTCACGAGTGGCT
>Ga0256406_1007339_pt1 | contig 10514 bp, 9 predicted proteins | sample RumenRJG_03DNA_FD_185986 | JGI IMG/M metagenome (GOLD analysis project Ga0256406, IMG submission 185986) | Bovine rumen microbial communities from Lethbridge, Alberta, Canada - RJG_03 | ecosystem: Host-associated > Mammals > Digestive system > Stomach > Rumen | place: Canada: Alberta | collected...
GGCGCGCCATGCGCGGCCCATGCGGCATCGACATGCGTCAGAGTGTAACAAACCCCATGGTCAAATTGGGATCGCCGGAACTCAAACCTTCTGGTCAAATTCTGAACAAATCAAGATGTCTTTGACACCGCCGAAGATCTCCCAAGAGATCGGTAGGGATCCCCTCTCTTTAGAGAGGGGAGGATGTCAATACAACGAATATCCAAGATAATACACCGCGCACTATTTTGGAATCCGGTGCCCATGATTGTGCGTGCATGCTTTGGGGGATCCTAGCGCTCGTATCCTGAACCCAGGAAAAAAACAAGCTTTCAAGGGTGCAGCAATGGGTATCGGTCAGGAACTTTCAGTCGTCAACGTTTCAAAGTACTACGGCAGCTTCCTTGCCTTGGACAACGTGAGCCTGCGCTGCGAGAGCGGGCAGTTCGTCTCGATCCTGGGATCGTCCGGCTCCGGCAAGACGACGCTGCTCAAGGTGATCGCCGGCTTTGAGCGTTGCTCTGACGGCAAGATCTTCATAAACGGGAAGGACGTGGCCTCGGTGCCGTGCAACAAGCGCAACATCGGGATGCTCTTCCAGAACTACGCGCTCTTCCCGCACCTCACCGTGGCGCAGAACATCGCCTATCCCCTCAAGATCCGCAACCTGCCCAAGCGCGAGATCGCAGAGCGCGTTGAGCGCATGATCGCGCTCATCAAGCTCGAGGGCCTGGCCGACCGCCTGCCCTCGCAACTCTCAGGCGGTCAGCAGCAGCGCGTGGCGCTGGGCCGCGCCATCGTCTACAACCCGCCGCTCCTGCTCCTCGACGAGCCCCTGGGAGCGCTCGACAAGAACCTCAGGCACGAGATGCAGTTTGAGATCAGGCGCCTTACCACCCACCTCGGCATCACCACCGTGAGCGTTACCCACGATCAGGAGGAGGCCTTCTCGATGTCGGATCGCATCTGCATCGTCTCAGGCGGCAGGATCCAGCAGTTCGGCACGCCAGAGGAGATCTACGAGCATCCGCAGAACCGCTTCACCGCGGAGTTCATGGGCACGACCAACATCGTCCCGCTCGAGGGCGCCCTCTATGAAAAGCAGGGCGGCATCGAGAGGATCACGGGGGCAAGCCCTATAAGCAAGGCAGGCGTCGTGCTCGAGTGCCCGCAGGGCGAGGCCAGGCCTGATACCGCCTCCCTGTCCTTCGCGCTGCGCCCTGAGAGCGTGCACCTGGTGAAGGACGCCGGGGCCCACCCCAACGAGTTTGAGGCCACGCTCACCGAGAGCGTGTACCTGGGCCAGTTCGTGAGGGCCAAGGCCCAGGCCGGGAGCCTCACGCTCAACGTGACGCTCGACGTCAAGGACTTCCGCGCGCTCGATCCGTCGAAGTCCGTCAAGTTCTACTTCAACCCGCGCGAGACCGCGGTGCTTTACAGCTAAGGCCGCGTAGCAGAGCGCAGGCCTTGCAAGACCAATCCACAACAGGAAGCAAAAAAGAGGAAAGCCCTATGAAGAAAGCCATCGCCGCAATCATGTCCGCCGCCGTCGCCGCGGCAATCGCCTCCAGCTCGAGCGCCTATGCCGCAGATGCAGGCGAGCTCGTTTTCGTCGACTGGGGCGGGACCAACACCGACGCCCGCATCGAGAAGAACATCAAGCCTTTTGAGGAGAAGACCGGGATCAAGGTCACCGTGGTCACTCCGTCGGACTACGCCAAGCTCATCGCCATGGTCGAGAACGGCACCACCGAGTGGGACGTCATGAACTGCGACGCCTACTGGGGCGTCTACGCGGGCGACAAGGGGTACCTCGAGCCCATCGACTACAAGGTCGTCACCGAGAAGCTCGACAAGGCCGTGGAGCTGCCCTTCGTGGTCGGCGCCGAGGTGTACGACTCCGTGATCTCCTGGAACAAGGACAAGTACACTGCCGAGACCGCCCCGAAGAACTGGACCGAGTTCTTCGACACCAAGAAGTTCCCCGGCAAGAGGGCGATGTGGCAGTACCCGGTGACCGTGCTCGAGGCCGCGCTGCTGGCCGACGGCGTCCCGATGGATAAGCTCTACCCGCTCGACCTCGACCGCGCCTTCAAGAAGCTCGACACCATCAAGGACTCCATCGTCTGGTGGACCAAGGGCGCGCAGCCCTCGCAGATGCTGTCAACCGGCGAGGCGGATCTCGCCTTGGCCTGGTCGGGCCGCATCCTCACCGCTCAGGATCAGGGCTCCCCGGTTGAGCTCACCTACAACGAGGGCATGAGGATCGCCGCAGGCTGGGTCGTCCCCAAGGGGGCTCCCAACCGCGAGAACGCGATGAAGTTCATCAACTACGTGAGCTCCGCCGAGGCCCAGGCAGGCTTCAGCTCGATGATCCCTTACGGCTCGACCAACCCCGAGGCCGTCAAGCTCCTGGACAGCAAGCAGATCGACCGCATCGGCCAGAACCCCGAGCAGATCAAGCACGAGTTCTACATCGACAACGACTACTGGGCCAAGAACCTCAACGAGGTGGTCGAGCGCTTCAACGCCTGGCTGTTGAAGAAATAAGAGTGGCTTGAAGCCATCAATGCAAAGCGGCGCGGGACCCGCCCCGCGCCCAGGATTTTTCAAGGGAGGATGACAGCATGAAGGCGCAAATCGCATCACCCAGGGTGCAGGCTGCCGCCAAGTGGCTGCTGCTGGGGATCCCGCTTGTGTACGTGATCCTGGCGATGGGGATCCCGATGATCGGGATCTTCATAAAGAGCTTCAGCACGCCAAAGGGGCTGACGCTGGCGTTCTACCACAAGGCGCTCACCGAGCCCTTGTACCTGAGCGTCCTCTTCTCGACCGTGGAGACGGCGTTCATCGTCACGCTGCTGTGCCTGGCGCTTGCCTACCCCATGGCGTACCTGAGCGTGAGCGCCAGGAGCCCGCGCGTTAGGGCCATCATCACCGGCGGCGTGCTCATCCCGTACTGGATCAGCATGCTCGTGAGGATCTTCGCCTGGCAGGTCATACTGCAGAACAACGGCCTGGTGAACCAGGCGCTGATGTTCCTGGGCATCGTTAAGTCGCCGGTCAAGCTCCTGTACACCGACATCGCAGTCGTCATCTCGCTTACGCACATCCTGCTGCCGGTGATGTTCCTGAGCCTGCAGACGAACATGCGCCTCATCGACCGCAACCTGATGATGGCCTCGTCCGTGATGGGCGCGACCCGCGCCTACGGGTTCGTCCACGTGTTCCTGCCGCTGTCAAAGGGCGGCATGGTCTCAGGCTCCATCATGGTCTTCGTGCTGGCGCTGGGCTTCTATATCGCCCCGGCCCTCCTGGGCGGCCCGGACAACATGATGCTCTCGAACCTCATCGAGATCAGCATGAACAACTTCAACTGGGGCCTGGCCTCGGCGCTCTCCATCGAGCTCCTGCTGTTGGTGTACGTCATCATCGGCGTGGCCTTCCACTTCACCGGCAACATCTTCATCAAGGGGGCAAGGTAGATGCTCTACTTCTTCGTTTTCCTGATGCTCTTCATCATCATCGCCCCGGCGCTGGTGATCGTCCCGCAGTCGTTCACTGCGCTCAACTACTTCATCTACCCGATAAAGGCGTTCTCGCTCAAGTGGTACGACAAGTTCATGCAGAACGGCGAGTGGCTCACCTCGCTGGAGCGCTCGCTGTGCATCGCCCTCATGGCCGCCATCGTGGCGACCATCCTGGGCACCCTTGCGGCGCTGGCGGTCAACCGCCTCCAGTTCAAGGGCAAGAAGATCTTCATGAACCTGATGCTCACCCCGATGATCGTGCCGGTGGTCATCACCGGCGTGGCCCTCTACGCGAGCTTTGCGAAGATCGGCCTCAACAACACCATCCCGGGCCTTGTCATGGCGCACAGCCTGCTTGCCATCCCCATGGTCTTCCTCACCATGTCCTCGGCGCTGGCCCGCTACGACCAGACGCTCGAGCTTGCGGCGATGTCCATGGGCTCGACCCCGGCAGGCGCGTTCTTCAGGGTGACGCTCCCGGTGCTGCGCCCGGCGGTCGTGACCTCGGCGCTGCTCTCGTTCGTGACCTCGCTTGACGAGGTGGTCGTGACCATCTTCGTGTCCGGCGCCAACACCAAGACGCTGCCGATGGTGATGTGGGAGAACCTAAGGACCGCCATCGATCCGACCGTTGCGGTCGCCGCGACCTTCCTCATCATCCTCACGCTGGGCATGTACGTGATAAGCCAGATAGTCCAGCCGGGGCAGAAGAAGTAACCATCAAGCAAAAGATGCCTCCAGGGCAGGGCCCTGGAGGCGGTTTGAAGAACAAGGCAATAAGAAGATCCCAAAATGGCCATTACTGTTTACAAGAACGCATCGCTTCCTGAAAAGGACGGGCTTTACGACATCGTGGTCGAGGACGGCAAGTTCCTCGAGATAGCGCCGGGCGCGGCCGCGCGCCACCCCGGGGCCAAGGTCGAAGATCTCGGAGGCAAGCTTGCCAGCGCGCCTTTTGCCGACGCCCACATCCACTTCGACTACTTCTACACCGCAGCCTTGCCCAAGAAGGGCAACGGCTCGGGCACGCTCTTTGAGGCCATCGACAACTGGTCGGTGTTCAAGGAGAGCCTGGACAAGCGCTCGGTGCGGCAGCGCGCGCTCAAGGGGATCCGGCAGATGATCTCAAACGGCGTGCAGTACGCCCGCACCCATGTCGATGTGACGGCCAAGAAGCAGACCGCGCTCGAGGTGATGCTCGAGCTTAGGGAGGAACTTGCCGACTACATGGACATCCAGATAGTCGCCTTCCCCCAGGAGGGCTACTACGCCTACGAGGGCGGCGACAAGTGCGTCGAGCAGGCCCTGAGGATGGGCGCGGATGTCGTAGGCGGGATCCCCCACTACGAGTTCACCCGCGAGGAGGGCGTCAAGTCCATCGAGAAGGGCTTTGAGCTGGCGCAGAAGTACGGCAAGCTCATCGACTTCCACTGCGACGAGTCAGACGACGAGCAGTCGCGCTTCTCCGAGGTCCTGGCATCGCTCGCCTGGCACAACTCCATGCAGGGCCTGGTCACCGCCTCGCACACTTGCGCGATGGGCTCGTACAACGGCGCCTACGCCTTCAAGATGATGAGCAAGTACAAGAAGGCCGGGCTCAACTTCATAAGCTGCCCCACCGAGAACTGCTACCTGCAGGGCCGGTTTGACAACTTCCCGCAGCGCCGCGGGCTTACAAGGGTCGAGCAGCTTGACGAAAACGGGCTCAACGTCTGCTTTGCGCAGGACTCGATCTCCGATCCCTGGTACCCGCTGGGCAACGGGAGCCTCATCCACCAGCTAGACTTCGGGCTGCACCTTGCGCACATGATGACCATCCCGCAGATCGAGTCCTCGCTCAAGTTCGTGACCACCAACGCCGCCAAGACCATGCGCGTCGAGGACTATGGCCTTGAGGCGGGCAGGAGCGCCAGCTTCGTGGTGCTCGACGAGGACAACGTGGTCGATGCGGTGCGCAACACCGCGCACGTGATCCTGAGCGTCCGCAAGGGCAGGGAGATCATGAGGAAGCAGCCTGAAAAGCTGCTCACCCCGATGCCCGAATGATCAAGAAAAGCGCAGACAAGGAGGATTTGAAGATGCCGCTAATGCACGAAATCACAAGGCCGGAGTTTGAGAAGTCAGATGACAAGGTGGTGATCCTGCCCGTGGGCTCAACGGAGCAGCACGGGCCGCACCTGCCTTTGGGCACCGACAGCTACATCGCAGAGGGCGTCGCGCTGAAGCTTGCCGGGAAGACCGGCGCCATCGTCGCCCCGACGCTCACCTACGGCTACAAGTCAAAGCCGCTCTCAGGCGGCGGCCCGCTTTTCCGGGGCACCATCGATCTTGAAGGGGACACCCTGGTGCGCCTTGCAACCGACATTCTCTGCGAGTTCGCCCGCGACGGCTTCAACAAGGTGTTCATCTGCAACGCCCACTTTGAGAACCAGGCCTTCCTCGAGGAGGCCATGGACAAGGCCACGCGCCTGTATCCAAAGCTCAAGGCCGTCTACAGCACCTGGTGGGACGTCCTGGACGATGAGACCGTCAAGCAGGTCTTCGAGGGGATCCCCTTCCCCGGCTGGGCGCTTGAGCATGCGGCGGTGACCGAGACTTCGCTTATCATGTACTTAAAGCCCGAGCTTGTGAGGGCGGACCTCATGCCAAAGAACGTCAAGGCCAGGGCGCTGCCGTACTCGGTGTACCCGCCGCGCGCGGAGATGGTGCCGCAGTGCGGGGCGCTGGCCGCGTCCGAGGGCTCTACGGCTGCAAAGGGGAAGCTCATGGTCGACAAGGCCATCGAGGGCTTCATCGAGATTTTCCGGGAAGAATTTGGAGGATAGCCAATGGCGGACGAGCCTGCTCCCTTCTACGCGATCACCGTCTCAAGGCAGTTCGGGTCGCTCGGGCGCGAGATAGCGCGCCATGTGGCCAGGAAGCTTGGGATCGACTACTACGACCGCGATCTCATAGAAAAGGCCGCTGCGATGCTCGGCTGCGACATGCGCCAGATCTCGCCTTTGGACGAGTATGTGAAGCTGCCGTTTGCAAGCGCCCTGCTTCCGCTGGGCCTGGGCGGCAGGGCCGCGCACAAGCGCCTCTTCGAGGCGCAGCGCAGCCTGATCCTCGACTCGGTGCAGCGCGGCTGCTGCGTCATCGTCGGCCGTTGCGCCGACTACGTGCTAAAAGACTATCCCAGGCGCTTTTCCGTCATGATCTACGCCCCGCTCAAGGCGCGCATCAGGAACAGCATCAACGAGCTGCGCATCCCCGATTTCGAGGTGGACAGCTACGTCCGCAAGATAGACCGCGCCCGTGACGCCTACTACAGGCTCTTCACCGGGCAGCACCTGACCACGATTGAAAACCGCGACCTGCTCATCGACTCCTCGTCGATGGGCATCGACGAGGCGGCCGACGTCATAATCGCGGCCGCCCGCGCCAAGCTCAGGATCCCAAAGCTGGACTGAGGGGCAGGGCCTGGGCTCCGGCAGGAGGCCTTGAACGCTCCTGATGGTGCTTCATTTCATCAAGGGCAGGGGATCAGGCCCCGCCTTTGTGCCCTCCCATGACGAGTGCCCTGCTTCTTGCGACCAGAGTCATCAGGCTGGCGTCATCGAGCGTGCCGTCGAGCAGCACGGTGATCCAGTGCCGCTTGTTCATGTGCCAGGCCTTGAAGATCCCGTCCCTTTGGATGAGCGATGGGATCTCTTCCGGATCGGCCTTGAGGTTTGCCGCCTCGACAAGGCCGCCGGGCGCCGACCCCCTGCCTTCATCACTTCCCGCTCCTCCCTCACGCGATCCCGCAAGCTTGTCGCGGGGAACCATCATCACCAGCGCGTACCATTTGCCGCCAGGCGTCCTGAAGGCGCCCGCGTCCATGTTGGAGAACGGGTTGTCGGGAACATCGCCCCATGCATCCTTGATGAGCGCCTCAAGGCGGTTTCCTTGTTCCGAGGCGAATGAACGGGGGCGGAAGCACTCCGAGGCTATTTCCTCAAGGAGCCTCCTGTACTCGTCCTGCACCATGCATGCAAATGCGAGCGTTGGATTTGCAGCGTGAAGCGGGGCGTACTCGTCGCCGGTGTCGGGATCGGTGGCGCAGCCCGATGCCCTGCCCGATGGCGTGATCTCAAGCGTGAGGTCGAAGCCTGACTTTGGAAGCGTGGTCCTGAGGATGTAGGCCCCGTCCTTGAGATCAAAGCCGCGTTTTTCAAGCGCACCGGGGATCAGGGCCATTCTTGCGAAAACTTCATCCTCAGGGTGCATTGGCCAAGCCTCCAAAAGACTATGCGGCGCTAGGCTTAAAGGCGCCCGGCACAAGCGCTGACCGCCTCGAAATTCTCATTTGGGCATCAGCGCACTATATTCCAATGCAAGAGCGCAACCAAGCCTGCCTCACAATCAGGGCTTCCTGCAGGTCGGGCAAGCGGGATTTTCAGAGCTCCGTGAAGACCTCCGCGAAAGGCCCGCGCGGACTAGCCATGAAGATGCGCTGGCCTGTCAGACATCAGGACAATGATGGCGCCTGATCGCGCCCAAGGAAGCTTTGAAAAACACCTAATGTCTTGATTAGTGCTTTGAAATTTCAATACATATGATAAGATAAGAGGCATTGGACAAGACAGATCCATCCAGAGCCTCCGTCTTGCGCCGGGACACTCCAAAGGGGGAGCGCATGGAACAGGAACTGCAGTCAAACAAGGGGATCGACGACTTCAAGACCCTGAGGGAGACCAACTGCTACTACGTTGACAAGACCAGGTTCATCCGGCCGTTGCTTTCCGATCCATCGAGGGTTGAGCTTTTTACGAGGCCCCGCCGCTTTGGCAAGACCCTGACGATGAGCATGCTCAGATGCTTTTTCGGCATTGATGGCGACGCCATCGGCCCGAGCGAGGAGCAGCGGCGCCTGTTCGAGGGGCTTGAGATCATGAGGGACGCCAGCTTCGTGGAGCGGCACATGGGCCAGCACCCGGTGATCCTGATTTCGCTCAAGGGGGTGCAGGGACTGGACTTCGGCGCTGCAGTGAGGGCCATTGCCGGACTGGAAGCGTCCGTTGCAGCCAAATTTGATTTTTTGAAGGACAGTCCGAGGCTTGACGATCTCGACAAGGAGACCTTCGAGATCATGAAGATGAGCCGCGAACTGTGCAAGGCAGAAAACAGCGACTACCTTGAAGGCTTCCTGCTCAAGCTTTCGACGCTGCTGTGCAAGCATTTCGGACGCCAGGCCATGGTGCTCATCGACGAGTACGACGTGCCGCTTGCCAAGGCGCATCAGAACGGCTTCCACTCCAGGATGGCGGACTTCTACGCCAAGTTCCTGGGACTGTTCAAGACCGACGGCACCGCAGGCCCGGTCTCGAAGATCATCATGACAGGATGCTTGAGGGTCGCCAGGAACCAGATCTTCACCGGGGCGAACAATTTCACTCCGTATACCGTGGTATCGCAGGGCACGATTTTCTCAACGCTTTTTGGGTTCACGCCAAAGGAGACGGCTGACTATCTGGCCGCTTTCGGACTCACCGGTTGCCTCGAGCTGGTGAGGGAGCACTACGACGGGTATCTCTTTGACGGGGACGAGATCTTCAATCCATGGGACGTTGCCAAGTTCGTTGCTGCGGCAATGGAGGCCAGGGAAAAGGCCGAATTCATGGGGAGGAAGTGGAGCGCGGAGGATGCCGGAATAGCGGCCTGCAACTACTGGCTGGGTTCCGAGAGCACCAACACCACGGCCATCAAGGACTACGTGGGGACGCTGAGCAGGGACGACAACCAGAGGCTTCAGGAACTCTCCGACGGCAGGGAGGTCGAGGTCGGGATCAACGACAGCATGAACTACGACAGCCTGAGCCGGCACAACGCCACCGACATGTGGTCGCTGCTGCTGCACACCGGGTACCTCACAGCAACCAGGGTTGTCTCCGGCGACAGGTGCGTCGTCAAAATCCCCAATCTTGAGATCAAGGAGTGTTTTGACAAGAGCATCATGGCCAGCTTCGAGGAGACCGTGCGGCATGACAACTCCGGCGCCAGGCTCGCCAGGGCGCTGCTTTCGGGCGACGCGGCATCCGCGACGAGGATCATCCAGGATCTCTTCAAGTCCTACATCTGCCTCCACGCCCTGGCCAGCCGCAGCCGCCCCGAGATCTTCTACGAGGCGATGCTGTCGACGCTGCTTTCCACCTGCAATGGCTCCGAGATCGACAACCTCAAGGTGGAGCCAGAGTCCGGCAACGGATACGCCGACATCGCCTTCACCAGTTACGGGGGAAACGCCGCAGCGGTGGTCGAGCTGAAGGTCCAGAGGGCCGGCGGACGCCTGACCGTGGCGGCCTCGGAGGCGGTGCGCCAGATCGTGGATCGCAACTACGCGGAGAAGTTCGTGGATGATCCGGACGTCGAGACGGTTACCGCTGTCGGCATCGCCTTCTGCAAGAGGATCTGCAGGATTAAGACCAAGACCCTCAAGGGGGGCGGCATTGGCGCGGACCACGGATGACCGCAGCTCTGCGCACGCTCGGCATCCTCGGATGGATCTGCAAGCCCTGCCTTGGGAACTGCATCCAAGCGGCCTGACGATTTTGGCCTGATGACATAGTACCGGCTTTAAAGGTCGCCGACGCCCCCTATGCTAGTCGGCTTCTTATCGGTTTCTGGAATTTCCATGCCGAACCGCAATTCCAGGGTCGACCTTGCTCAGAGCTCATGCAAATAGGCGAAATCTTTTTGAGGCTTAAGGCAATGATGGCGTCCGCATGTGCCCAATGGACTTTCAACCCTATGTGGAAACAGAGCATGGATCAACTGTTTTTTCAAATTTCCTTTGACCCTTGTAAAAGGTTAAAAAGCAAAGTGATCTGGCCAGCCCTATGTCCTGAGTTGCATGCTTTTATCAAAAAAGCGCCGTAAAACCCCGGGCTTCATCCCGGGGATATAAGGCGCCTAATCGGGGGTATTCTGGTTTTCAATGTATTGTCTGATGATAGAGATGGGAGCTCCGCCACAGGACGCCGC
>Ga0256406_1007340_pt1 | contig 10513 bp, 8 predicted proteins | sample RumenRJG_03DNA_FD_185986 | JGI IMG/M metagenome (GOLD analysis project Ga0256406, IMG submission 185986) | Bovine rumen microbial communities from Lethbridge, Alberta, Canada - RJG_03 | ecosystem: Host-associated > Mammals > Digestive system > Stomach > Rumen | place: Canada: Alberta | collected...
CGTGCGGCTTGCTGCCGACCGTCTCCTCGACGCCCGCCTCGACCTCATCGAGGATGGCGGCGGGGTCCTCCGAGCGCGGGTTGTCGCTCGTCGCGATCACGACGTCCGCGAGCTCGCCCGCGAGCCGCCCCATGACGGGCCGCTTCGTGCGGTCGCGGTCGCCGCCGCAGCCGAACACCGCGATGATGTGGCGCTTCGCGATCTTGCGCGCCGTCCTGAGCACGTTCTCGACGCCGTCCGGCGTATGCGCGTAGTCGACGATGACGGTGAAGTCCTGTCCCGCCTTCACGAGCTCGAAGCGCCCCGGCACCGCCGTAAACGCCTCGAGCGCCGCGCGGATGTCCGCGGGCGCGATGTGCTCCGCGAGCGCCGCGCCCACGGCGCTCATGACGTTGTAGACATTGAAGATGCCCGTGATGTGCAGCGAGAGCTCCATGCGGCCGAGCGCCGGATGGACGAGCGTGAAGCGCGCGCCGTCCGCGCGCACATCGATGTCCTCAGCGCGCAGCGTCGCCTGCGGCGCGTCGATAGCGTAGGTGAGGTGGTCGCACTTCGCATGCTCGAGCATGCATGCGCCCGCCGCATCGTCGATGTTCACGACGGCCGTCTTGCCCTGCTTCACGCCCGCCTCGCTCACATGGTCGAAGAGACGCGCCTTCGCACGCATGTAGTTCTCGAGCGTCTTGTGGTAGTCGAGATGATCCTGCGTGAGGTTCGTGAAGACCGCCGTATCGAACTCGATGCCCGCGACGCGGTTCTGGTCGAGCGCGTGGGAGGAGACCTCCATGACGACGTAGTCCATGCCCGCGTCGCGCATGCGCGCGAGCGTGTTCTGCAGCTCGACGACATCCGGCGTCGTGTTGTGGATGGGCAGCACCTCGTCCTCGATCATGATCTGGATCGTGCCGATGAGGCCGACCTTGTAGCCCGCGTGGCGCAGGATGGCGCGCGTGAGGTAGCTCGTCGTCGTCTTGCCGTTCGTGCCCGTGATGCCGATGACGCGCAGCGAGCGCGCGGGATAGTCATGGAAATACGGCACGATCGCGTCGAGCGCCGCATTGAGCTCCGGCACGCGCAGCACCGCGACACCCGCAGGCGCCGCGAACGCATGCCCCTCCGCCGCGAGCACGGCGCGGGCGCCCTGCTGCACCGCCTGCGGGATGAACTTCGCGCCGTCCACATGCACACCGGGGATCGCCACGAACAGCGTGCCCGGGCGCACCTTGCGCGAGTCGTGCTCGATGCCTGTGATCTCTATCTGCTCACTGCCGCCGTCGATGTGCGCGCCCTCCACGAGCGCTGCGAGCTGGCCAAGTGTCTTCATATTTTGCTCCTCCTCACGGACTGTCTGCCGCCTGCGCGGCCGGGCTTCCCCCCGCCGTGCAACACCTCTTCCACCGCTTCGCGGTCCCCCTTCTCCTGAGGAGAAGGTATGTTCTCATCCACTCAAAGTAAGTGGTAAAATCCTTGATTCATCAGTGGTTCCCCAAGGAACCGCCCCCTATTATATAACGGAACTTCTGATTTTTGTAGGGGAAAAATGACCTCCTGCAGGAAAAAGTGCTCTCGCGCAAAGTGCAGCGCAAAGCCGCCCGCCCCGCAGACATTGTCACAGTAAACTCAACGCACAAACGTCCACTTTGTGGACATTGTGCGCCCGTCCTTACAGTAAATCAGGGCTCCCGCATCCTCCGATGCAGCAGCCCTGAAATGTTCACTGGCCCTTTTTGGCATGCACGAAATACACCTGCTGCGGCACCTCCATGCCGAGATCCTTCGTCGCGATGTCCTTGATGCGCTGCGGCGACTTGAGCCGCGCGATGTCGATCTTGAGGCGCTCGTTCTCCTGCTCGACCGCCTCCGCCTGCTGCTCCGTATGCACGAGGTCGTAGCCGCGGCTCGCACTGATGCCGCTCCGCACGGTGATCGTCATCGCCATGACGGCGAGCACGATGAGCAGCGTCTTGCAGCGCCTGCGCATCTGTTCATCGAGGCACGTGCGGATCCGCTCCCGCTGCCGCAGGCGCGGCGGAGGGGACGGCTTCGCGGCGAGCTCATACTCCTCGTATGCTTCCTTTTCAACTCTCGCGGGCATCAGCATCCCCTCCCTTCCCAGCAGCTGCCGTCGCGAGCTTCTCCGCGATGCGCAGCTTCGCGCTCTTCGCGCGCGTATTCGCCGCGAGCTCCGCCTGCCGCGCCTGCCGCGGCTTGCCGATGAGGCGGATCTCAGGCTTATGATGGCAGACGCAGACGGGGAGTTCCGGCGGGCAGATGCAGCCGCGCGCGAGCTCCTTGAGCGTCTGCTTCGCGATGCGGTCCTCGAGCGAGTGGAACGTAATGACCGCGAGCCTGCCGCCGGGCCGCAGATGGTGCACGGCCGCGCGCAGCGACTGCGCGAGGATGCCGAGCTCGTCGTTGACCTCGATGCGGATCGCCTGGAACACGCGCTTCGCCGGATGGCCGTTTTCCGCGCGCCGCACGGCCTTCGGCACCGCCCGGCAGAGGATGTCGACGAGCTCGCCTGTCGTCTCGACGGGCTTTTCCCGCCGCGCCGCCACGAGGAACTTCGCGATGCGCCGCGCCCAGCGCTCCTCGCCGTAGTCGTGGAAGATGCGGTCGAGATCATCCTCGCTGTACGTATTCACGACCTCGTAGGCCGAGAGCTTCGCCTCAGGATTCATGCGCATGTCGAGCGGCGCGTCCTGCATATAGGAGAACCCCCGCGCCGCCGTATCGATCTGGTGCGAGGAGACGCCGAGGTCGAAGAGCACGCCGTCGACGCGCGGCGCGTCCGTCCTTTCGAGAATCGCATCGAGATTCTGAAAATTATCATGCACGATGTCGACGCGGCAGAACACGTCCGCGAGACGCGCCCGCGCCGCCTCGATGGCCGCCTCGTCCTGATCGATGCCGATGAGCCTGCCCGCGGCGGACAGCCGCTCCGCGATGCGGTGCGCATGGCCCGCGCCACCGAGCGTGCAGTCCACATAGATGCCGTCCGGCCGGATGGCCAGGCCATCGATGACCTCCTCCGGCATCACGCTGATATGATGAAACGCCACCTGCACACCTCCTCTCACGGATACAAAACAACAAAGACGCCTGCTGCGCCGACGCGCTCCGCCCATGCGGCCCGAGGGGCGCACGCCGCAGCGCACGGGCCGCGTCAGATCCCGACGTCTGCGAGCGTCGCCGCGATTGCCGCGACGTCCGGCTCCACCTCGTCGCTATAGGAACGCCACTGCTCCTTGCTCCAGACCTCGATGCGGCTGTCCGTGCCCGTGAGCACGACCGTTTGCTTGAGCGCGATGCCCGCATAGCTGCGCAGGTTCGCCGGCACGAGGAACCGCCCCTGCTTGTCGCACTCGAGGCTGCGCGCGCTCGAGAAAAAGAACCGCGCGAGCGCCCGCGCCTCCGGGCGCACGAGCGGCAGCTGCCGCAGCTTGGCCGCGAGCGCCTCCCACTCCGCCTGCGCGTAGAGGAACAGGCAGTGGTCGAGCCCCTTCGTAATGATGAAGGAGACGCCGAGCTCCGCGCGGAAATCAGCGGGCAGGATGACGCGGCCCTTCGCGTCGATCGTATGGGAATACTCTCCCATGAACATCCTGTCCCACCACCTTTTCCCCACGCAGGGACACTTTCCCCCACAATTCACCACTTTATCTATTCTTTTTATAACAGAAAATTACTGCCTTGACAAGGGAACGCGGTCAAAAAAATGGACTTGCCATCATTTCCCATGGCAAGTCCCAACCGCTGACGCTTCATCGCTCCGCAGGCGCGGGATCCGGCCCGACGCAGACGCGTAGGCGGCAGGCGCAAGGCCGTGAAGCGCGCGGCTTTCCCAGCGAAGCAGCCGCCCCCTCACGCGCGCGGCTGGATCAGCCCGTTCTGGTACGCGAGCAATAGATGGTAGAGATCCGTGATCTCCTCCTGGACGGCCTGCCCCTCGTCCGTGTCGGCTACCGTCGCGTGGCGGCTCACGAGCTCGACCGTCTCGGAGACCGACTCGATATCGCCGTTGTCGCGCAGCGCCGTGCGCACGTCGGCGATCTTCTGATGCGCGAGCAGGCGCAGGCCGCGCGAGTTCGAGATGAGCGTGAAGCCCGAGATGCCGGTCTTCTCGTGATAGGCGCGGCAGAAGCCGCCGTCGATGATGATGGCGCGCCCGCCCGCCTTCACGGGCGTCTCTCCCTTCTTTACCTTAACGGGCACGTGGCCGTTGATGATGTGGCCCGTCGCAGGCGAGAGGGAGAACTCCTCGAGCACGCGTGCGCAAGTCTCCTCGTCGTCGATGAGACGGTAGTAAGGATCGGCCGGCTCCTCCCAGGTGCGCTTGTCCGCGAGCAGCGTCCGCTCGAACGTCCGCACCTCGCGTCCCGAGAGCGGCGAGAGGCGTCCGCACCAGAGGAAATAGAGGAAGTCGAGCGCCTCCTGCTCGCGGTAGAGATACGCCTGCCGCGCCATCTGCTCACAGAAGTCGAACCACGCCCGTCCGGCATACGCCCTGCCGCCGAACGTGATTTCACGGAGTTCCCCCCGCTCCGTGAGCGGCACGCAGCCGTGGAAGAGCAGATTGCCGTTGCAGCGGCGGTAGAGGCTCCCCTTGCGGTAGAGGAACGCGATATGGCGCCTTAGCGCCGGACTCTCGACGAAGGAGTCACGCAGGCCCGCGAGCACCTCCCGCTCCTCGGCCGTGAGCGCGTAGGGATCCGCCGCGTCCTCATCGATGGTGGGGAAATACGCCTTGCGCAGCTCGTAGCGTTTCCCATCGGCGAGCTCGGCCCAGACGCTGCGGAAATCGATCCTCCCGAGCAGGCGCCGCCCCGCCATGCAGAAATCGGGGTTGCGCGCGATGAGCGCCCCCTCGACCTTGAACAGCATGACCGTCACGGCGCGCTCCGCCGCCTTGAGCGGCGCCTCGTCGGGATAGAGCCGCTGCGCGAGCGTCGTGAGCGGCCAGAGGCTGATGCCGTAGCCGCGCTCGAGCACCGCCGTATTGCCGTAGCGCAGGCAGTTGCGCACGACGCTCGCGACGCACGCCTCGCTGCCGAGCGCCGCGCCCATCCAGAGCACATCGTGGTTGCCCCACTCGATATCGACGGACGGATACTCCATGAGCATATCCAGTATGGCGTCCGGCCGGTCGCCGCGATCGAAGAGATCGCCGACGATGTGCAGATGGGAGACGGCGAGCCGCTTCACGAGCGCCGCGAAATCCTCGATGAACGCAGCGCCCGCATCCGCCTGCACGATGCTCGCGAGCAGGCGCTGCTGATACGCGAGCTGCGCCGCGTCCGCCTCGGGGCGCGTGCCGAGGAGCTCGACGATGACCGAGCGCAGGCGCTCCGGGATCATCGCAGGCAAGCGCGATGCCGGATACTTGTAGCTCATGAGCTTCGCGAGCGCGAGCAGGCGCGCGATGTTCTCCCGGTACCAGGCAGGCGTCGCGCGCCGCGCCGCTGTCACCTGCTCGATCTTCTCCTTCGGATAATAGACGAGCGTGCAGAACTCCGCCTTCTCCTCGCCGCTCAGCCGCGCGCCGAACACATAGTCCACCTTCTCGCGGATGACGCCGGAGCAATTATTCAGGATATGGAAAAACGCCGCATACTCGCCGTGCAGATCGCTCATGAAATGCTCGACGCCCTTCGGCAGCACGAGCTGCCCCTGCAGATAGATGAGGCGGCTCTCCACCGCCGCCCTCGTCGGATACTTCTCCGCCAAGAGACGCAGCACCTTGCTCGGCGCCGCCGGACGCAGACTCGGACGCATAACTCTCCCTCCAGCATGAGTCTCCGGCACGCTGCCGCAGACATTTTTGTGGTATGATGATTCCTCTTGTGGAAGATTCGACATCTCCCACCCGATTCCTGCCAGAATATCGACATCGTCGAAGGAATCCCCCTCAGCGTCCTGCGCGAAATGCCCCCGCAGGCAGCGAAGCACAGCAAACTCAACGCACAAACGTCCACTTCGTGGACATTGTGCGCCCGTCCTTGCAGTAAATCCAGCCAATCGCGCGGCGCCTGACGGCTTGCGCTCTTGGGATTTACACAGCAAAAGCGCCGACGCCCTCTCCTCAAAAGGAAAGGACGCCGGCGCTTCCTGCGTGGCGGCGCAGCCGTCTCAGCCGCTGAGGACGAGCCGGTGCGCGAGATAGCAGACGAGCACGACACCCGCGCTGAAAAAATACTCCGCGAAGCTGCCGACCGCGAAGAGCTTCACGCCGTGCTTGTCGCCCGGCGTGAGCAGCGGCACCTTGCCGCAGACGGCGTCCTCGGCGATGTGGAGCAGCGCGCCGACGGCGAAATACGTGCCGATGACGGCGATCTCGCCGCCCGTCACGCCGTAGTCGCCGCGCCCGAGGCGCAGGGAGAGTCCGAGCAGCGCGCAGTAGAGCAGTGGCCAGTGCGACCAGCCGCGGTGGCGGCTGCGCCACGACCAATAGCTGCCGGCGCGCGGATTGCCCTCTACCTTGTCCGGCAGGATGGCGCCCGCCATGCTGTAAGCCGTGAGCAAGAGATCCTCCGTCGCCGTATAGACGATGACGCCCGTGACGACCTGATGATTCACCCACTTCATCCGCGCACCCCCTTCCCGAAAATCTTTCCTGCATTGTACCATGCGCAAATCCCTGTTGCAAACGCGCGAAAAGATAAGGTAAACTAGAAATATAAACCCCCGCCCATAGCGCGGGGAGACAAGGAGGCCTCTCTATTGGACGATCTCACCTGGCAGCGCAGCCTCGCCCTGCGCGACCAGCGCATACGGCGGCAGAAATACGGTCTGCTGCTCTCTGCAATCGCAGCCATACTCGGCGCCATCGCCATTTGGTACAGCTGCTTCTACACGAAGACACCGGAATACGCGCTCAAGGAAGCCCAGGCCGCCATCGAGCAGCGCGACAGCGAGAAATTCGCCCGCTACGTCAACCTCGACCTGCTCACGAGCCAGGCCTATGACGACCTCACCGTCGACCTCTTCGCCTACGACGCCACACTCACGCCGAAGACGCGCGTGCTCTTCGAAAAATTCTACGTCCTCGTCAAGCCGGAGCTCTCGCGCGGCGCAGCCGAGGCCATCACGCGGCGCATCGACAGCGGCCTCTGGACGCTCCCCGACGGGCTCGACATCCTCAAGGGACGCCAGCTCGGCATCGACTTCGAGCGCTTCCTCGAGCGCACGCAGCTCCGCAACACCACGCTCGTCAGCGTCGGGCACGTCACCCACGACGGCAGCACCGCCACGGCGGAGCTCAACATCCGCGAGGACTGCACCGACACCTCGTTCACCCTCGTACTCGCGCTCGAGGAGGCCGCGGACGGCCACTGGCAGATCGCCTACATCAAAAACTACCACGACTACCTCGACACCGTCGCGCCGCTCATCAACGGCGACATCGCCGACTACATCGAGACGACGAAGCCCATCGTCGACGACGCGAATGAGATCTTTGCCGCGCAGAAGGCGAGATTCGCCGCGCTCAGCCGCACAAGCGACGGCAGGCCCAGCGCGCAGCAGCGCAAGGAAATCGCGAAATTCCTCGAGGACGACGTCATCCCCGCGCTCAAGGACCGCCAGAAAAAGCTCGACGAGATCGACGTGCCGGCCGGCGCGGGCTACCTCGCGCGCCAGCGCCAGCTCTCGACCGAGACGACCATCCGCGCCTGGCAGCACTACATCAAGGGACTGCGCGGGGATCAGCCGCGCGAGTTCGACGCCGCCGAGACGCTCCTCAAGCAGGAGCTCGCCATCGACCTGCGCGTCGACGACATCATCAAGCACACAGCGGTCAGCAAGAACATCCCGAACCTCCCTTGATATTAACAAGTTTTTAAAAATAGGCTTGCAGTCCCACTATATCCATGGTAGACTATATGCATCAACATCTGCCGCAAGCATATCGACACCGCCCCGCGGTCATCCATCCCCTACGCGGATGGCAAACTCAACGCACAAACGTCCACTTTGTGGACATTGTGCGCCCGTCCTTGCAGTAAATCCAACCAATCGCGCGGCGCCTGCGGCTTGCGCTCTTGGGGATTTACATAGTAAACTCAACGCACAAACGTCCACTCTGTGGACATTGTGCGCCCGCCCTTGCAGTAAATCCTGCCAATCGCGCGGCGCCTGCGGCTTGCGCTCTTGGGGATTTACATAGCAACAAGAGAGAAAGAAGGAAGCCGCCATGAAAAACGAATCAACCTCCTGCCGGATCATCGCGCCGATCTCCGGCGAAATCATCGAGCTCTCCACCGTGCCGGATCCCGTATTCTCCGAAAAGCTCACAGGCGACGGGCTTGCCATCCTCGCGGCCAGCGACGAAGTCCTCGCCCCATGCGACGGTGAGATCACACTCTTCTTCGACACCAAGCACGCCTTCGCCATCACGACGAGCGCCGGCGTCCAGGTGCTCGTCCACGTCGGGCTCGACACCGTCATCATGGAGGGCGAGGGGATCACGGCGCTCCACCACACAGGCGACAAGGTCAAGGCCGGCACGCCGATCCTCCGCCTCGACCTGCCGCTCCTCGAAAAGCGCCACATCAACCTCATCTCCCCCGTCCTCATCGTCAACTACGACAAGGTGCGCCGCCTCGCGACGCCGGAACGCCCGGGAGAGCGCGTCGCCGCCGGCGAGGACACCGTGCTCGAGTACGCCGTCTGACGAGCAGCGCCAAAGATCCCGCGGCCAGGTTTCGCCCGCGGCGAAAACAAAGAAATCCCCCGGCCAATGCCCTGGCCGGGGGATTTCTTCATCTGCGCACGCCCTAAAACAGGCGCCGCGCGCAGCGAGAGCAACGCTCAGCGCGCTCTCCTATATCAAATTTCCTAAGACCCGTGGCCGCCGACAACGACAGCCCATATCCCTGCACGACCGCAGGACACGAAGCGATCTCCGCGCGGACATCCTTCCCACAGATGCCGTGCGGTGCACGCCCCCTGGCGGCATCCGCCAGGAAAGCATGCGATCATGCGCCATAGGACTCCCACACCCCTGCGCTCTTTTCCTTGCCTCTATTGTACATCACACCGTTGACGACGTCAATTAAAATGGATAGTACTTTCCTCCTACATATTCATTTGCAATTTCTTTTCGCCATGCAGAGAGCGGCTGTATATGATATAATGAGACAAAACATTCCGGCAACGATACTCCATATCATCATCCCCGGCAACGTGACAGCCGCAGCATCGCCGCAGGGCAAAACAGTCTCCCGCCGCGCGCAACGTCCGCCGCAGGCCGCAGCGCCCGCGCCAAGAGCATCTGCCGCGCTGCCATCCCTTTGACAAAGAAAGGAGACCACCATGCAAGACTTAGAACTCATCGCGTTCCAGATTATCTCCAACGTCGGCTCCGCGCGCAGCGCATTCGTCAACGCCATCCGCGCGGCCAAGGCCGGCGACTTCGCGCGCGCGGAAAAGCTCATCGGGGAGGGTGAAGCCGACTTCCTCACAGGTCACAAGGCCCATCAGCAGCTCCTCACCGATGAGGCCGCCGGCACCGCCGCCCCCGTCACGCTGCTGCTCGCCCACGCCGAGGACCAGCTCATGAGCGCCGAGGCCTTCAAGATCCTCGCACGCGAATTCATCGACCTCTACCAGCGCGTCGAGGAAAAAGCGCCGCGCTGACCGCCAGGCGGCATGCGCCCGGTCTGAACCAAATTTCATTTTTTTGTACTATGCTTTTATTGTCTGTCCAATCTGCTCCTGTTATAATCTTTACATCTTTCGTAGAAATTTGAAAGGAGCAGATTTTTATATGAAACTCGCATCGAATATGAGAGCCATGCGCGTCGGCAGACGGATCCTCTTGCAGATTCTCCTGCTCGTCGCCGTCGTCTCGGCGCTTCTTTCCGTCGCATCCTTTTTAGAAAACCGCAGCGCCATGCTCACGAACACGCAGGACACGCTCACGGCGCGCGCGGGCGAGAGCGCCAAGACCATCGCCGCCGCCATCGAAAACAAGCGGTTCATCCTGAAGAACATCGCCACGCTCCCCGCCGTCCAGTCCCGCGACTGGGCGCAGCAGCGTCCCGTCCTGCTCCAGCAGGCGAAAGACTGGGGATTTGAGAACATCTTTTTCTTTACGACGGACGGCCACGGATGCTATCCTGACACGAACGAGATCAAGGATCAGTCGAAAGAGCCGTTCTTCGATATGATCAAGGAAAAACAGGAGTTTGTCACCGAGCCCTTCATCCGTGAGAACGAGGGCGACTCCATCACGACGCTCATCGTTCCTGTGAAATCGCCTGCTGGGAGCATCATCGGCTACCTCGGCGGCACCATCAAACTCGACAGCATCAACGACACCATCCAGAGCATCGAGATCGGCCAGAAGGGCTACGCCCTCATCGCCAACGGCGACGGCCAGTACGTCGCTCACAAGGACATGCAGAAGGTCCTGCACAAGGAAACCCTGCACGACGAAGGGTCCAAGGAGGCCGACGCTCTCACAGCAGCCATCGCGCAGCACGCGCAGGGCATCGCTGACATGCAGCTCGCG
>Ga0256406_1007341_pt1 | contig 10513 bp, 8 predicted proteins | sample RumenRJG_03DNA_FD_185986 | JGI IMG/M metagenome (GOLD analysis project Ga0256406, IMG submission 185986) | Bovine rumen microbial communities from Lethbridge, Alberta, Canada - RJG_03 | ecosystem: Host-associated > Mammals > Digestive system > Stomach > Rumen | place: Canada: Alberta | collected...
GGTTGCTCCGTTGTCCAGATAAATCATGTATTGTCTCCTTTACAGGTCATACAGCGCTAATTATCATGTCATTTCAGATGTATTAATTCCTACTGCAGCTAAGATGTTATTCCAGAGAAAGAGTAAAGTCAACATTGCCGGAAAACTCAAACTTGAACTCTGATGCGGGTTGTGTTAAAATCCCAACGTATGACTTTGGGGGTAGATAGGTGCTGGTGTGCCTTGCGGTCTTCAAAACCGTCATGAGGAGCTAAGACCTTCTCGGGTGGGTTCGATTCCCACATACTCCCGCCATTTTAATAAGTTGATACGAGGTGGACATAATGAAGAAGAATGAGGCCCTCAGGGCGCTCCCTAAGATAGATGAGGTGCTTAAGCAGCACCTCATTTCTGATTTTCTGGAGAAAAAAGGCAAGGCAGTAGTTACAGATGCGGCCAGAAAGGTTGTGGATGCCAGAAGAAAAGCAATCCTTTCCATGAGCGATGAGGAATTGAATGAGCTGGATCCGGAGACCCTCACACCTGAAGTTATTCAGAAGGCAGTAGCAGACGAGATAGAGGCACTGGACAGAAACAATCTGTATCCGGTGATCAACTGCACAGGAACCATCCTTCACACAAACCTGGGAAGAGCACCCCTTTGCAGAGATGCAGTAGAAAATGTTGCCCGGGTGTCAGAAGGATATTCGGACCTGGAATACGATGTTAAAGAAGGAAGAAGAGGTTCCAGACACTCAATTCTCCAGGACATTCTGTGTGAGATAACAGGAACAGAAGATGTGATGATGGTGAACAACAATGCATCTGCTACCATGCTGGTGCTGTCGTCTATGGCTGCAGGAGGAGAGGCTGTTGTTTCAAGAGGAGAGCTGGTGGAGATCGGAGGAGCCTTCCGCATACCGGACATTATGGAACAGAGCGGCGCAGTTCTCCGTGAGGTTGGAACCACCAACAAAACAAAACCGTCAGATTACGAGAATGCCATTAACGAGGACACCCGTGTTCTGATGAAGGTCCACACTTCTAATTACAAGATTATGGGATTTACAGAAGAGGCATCTCTGGAAGAACTGGTGGAAATAGGTAAGAAGCATGACCTGCCTGTTATCTTTGATATGGGAAATGGCCTTATGGTAGATATGTCGGAGTACGGCCTGGATGAACCTAACGTTCCCGCCGCTCTGGCAACAGGAATCGATGTAATTCTTTTCTCAGGAGACAAACTCCTCGGAGGACCTCAGGCTGGAATAATCGCCGGAAAAAAAGAATATATCGAAAAGATGAAGAAGCACCCTCTGGCAAGGGCTCTCAGAGTAGATAAAATGACCTTTGCCGCAATGGAGGAGACATTGAAAAAATACAGGGACAGAGAGACTGCTCTCAGGGACATTCCTGTTCTTCACATGATCAGCCAGCCTTCCGAGGAGATGAAGGCCAGGGCGCTGATGCTGGCAGGAGAAATCAGAGAAATGGATCCCTCCCTTAAACTTGAGGTTGTTGAGGTCAAGGACCAGATTGGCGGAGGATCGGCACCTATGGTTTACCTTCCGGGATGGGCAGTTGCCGTTACTTCAGACAGCTGTTCTGCCGACAGCCTGGAGAGGATGCTCAGGAAAAATAAGATCCCGGTAATAGCCAGGATTAACGAGGACAGACTTCTCCTTTGCGTGCGCACCATGAGAGATCAGGACGTACATGCCGTAGCCGGCGCCTTTGAAAAATAATTTTTACAAAAAACATGGCAGGTAGAGAGATGAAAAACATCATTATTGGTACAGCAGGACATGTTGACCACGGAAAGACCCAGCTGATAAAGGCTCTTTCGAATATTGATACGGACAGGCTTTCGGAAGAAAAAAAGAGGGGAATCACAATCGAGCTGGGCTTTGCTCATATTCCCAATGACCAGGGATATAATATAGGAGTAATAGATGTTCCGGGTCATGAGAAATTTATTAAGAACATGCTGGCAGGAATAGGCGGCATTGATTTCGTGCTGTTTGTAGTTGCTGCCGATGAGGGAATAATGCCTCAGACAAGAGAGCATTTCGAGATTCTAAGGGCTCTTGGAATTGAAGACGGAATTATTGTAGTTACCAAGACTGACATGGTGGAAAAGGAGTGGCTGGAACTGGTAACAGAAGACATCCGGGATTACGTAAAGGGATCCTTCCTTGAGGACAAGCCTCTCATTCCGGTTTCATCAAAGACTGGAGAGAATATTGATGTCCTCAAAGAGGAGATTCTCAAGAAGTGCAACAGGGAAATAAAGAGAGTGGAGGCACCGGAGCTTTTCCGCCTGCCTGTAGACAGGGTGTTTACTATGTCGGGTTTCGGAACTGTGGTTACTGGAACACTGACGGACGGCCGCTGCCGTGTGGGAGACGAAGTTTATATTTTTCCTGAGAACACGAAGACAAAGATCAGGGGAATTCAGACCTACGGCAAAGATGTTCAGGAGGCTGTTGCCGGACAGAGGACGGCGGTGAACCTGGCAGCTCTTTCAAAAAATGAAGTCGACAGGGGCGATGTGCTGGCTGCAGCTGACGGAGTTTCTGTAACATCCATGATAGATGTGGAAGTTTCGATTTTTGAGAGCACCGACCGGGTCATCAAAAATAACAGCCGGGTCCACTTGTACTGCGGAAGCAAGGAGGCTCTTTGCAAGATTATTCTCCTGGACAGGGAGGCTGCAGTGGCCGGAGACAAGGTTTATGCCCAGCTCAGGCTGGAAGAGCCTGTAGCAGTGAGAAGGGGAGACCGGTTCATCATCAGGTTCTATTCGCCGATTGTAACTGTTGGAGGCGGAAGGGTGCTGGATTCCCTGCCGGACAAGCACAAGAGGAACAGGGAAGATGTTCTCAATGCTCTTGAGATAATGGCTGAGGGCGATCCTGGTGAAATGGCAGAGCTGAAGACAGGTGGAAGAAGGTTTTACAGCAGCAGTGAGCTGGCCTTTGAGCTGGGAATGCTTCCTTCTGCTTTGAAACCTTACCTTGACGAGAAAATACAAGAAGGTAGGATTGCGGTTCTGGAAGGGGGCCTGCTGGTAGGAGGCCAGAGGCTGAAGTATCTGGAAGAAACAGTGGAAAACCTCCTTAAGGAGTACCACAGCGCAAATCCTCTTTCGCCGGGAATGCCTAAACAAGAACTTCTCAGCAGGCTGGGAGAACTGTGGCACATAGATAAAGAAAAGACTGTATCATCAATATTGAACATGATGGTTCAAAAGGGTATCATAAAATTCAAAGAAAAATCCGCTGCCCTGGCCGGATTCGAAGTAGAACTTACTGAAGAACAGAAGGCTGACAGAACCAGAATCCTTGAGGCGTACAGAAAAGCCGGTATCGAAATGCTGAAAAACGATGAGCTGGCTCAGGTCATTGGAAAGGCAGATGGAGATCTGGTTCCGGCCCTCCAGGCAGATCTGGCTTCCTCAGGAGAGATCGTGAAGGTGAGCCCTGAATACTTCATCTCTTCAGAGGGGTGGGAGAAGGTTAAAGCAGCTGCCCTGTCACTGGAATCAGGCCAAGGCTTCACTCTGGCAGAGTTCCGTGACAGCCTGGGAACTTCAAGAAAATTCGCTTCCGTGCTCCTTCAGGGACTGGACAAGGCGGGAATTACTGTTTTTGACGGAGAAAGAAGAAGAGTTCATTAGTTGATACAGCTTCAGCCAAATACATCGAAACTTTCCTTCGATGAAAGGAGATTTAAATGAAATCCATGAAAAAAATTCTGGCACTTTGCCTGGTAGTTGCTACCGCCGTTGTAGTAACCAGCTGCGGCAAGAATGCAACCCCTTCTGATGCAGTGGAGACAGAGCTGAAGGGAATCCAGACAGAGGAAATCAAAGACCTTAAGAAGAGCATGCCTAACTCCCTTGATTCATCTTATGACAAGCAGTGGGGCGACTTCCTGAAGAAAATACAGGACTTTGACTACAAGGTGAAGAATGAAAAGGTAAGCGGTAAAAAGGCCACGGTCACAGTTACCATTACGACTTACGACTTCGGACAGGCATATCAGAGCACCTACGATCAGATAGTAAACGACGCCAAGAGCGGCTCCCTTACTTCTTCTACAGATGTTACAAAGTATACTTACGACCTGCTGTTCAAGAACATTCTTGGAGTAAAGGATAAGAAATATACAAAAGACGTAGTCATTAACTGCAAGAAGAATGACGATGGAGAATGGACCACAGATGCCCAGACCAATCAGAATCTGCTAAACGCCCTCATGGGAGGCATGGTGGAAAAGATCGCGGCCATCAGCGGCCAGCAGTAAATCCTGAGGATCTTTAAAACTTAATATCTGAATATGAAAAAACAGCAGGCCATCTGCTTCGGGACAGGAAACCCCGGGCAGATGGCCTGCTTATTTCATCATTTATTTCTCACTTATTTCATGAGGCTGCAGACTCTGTTGCTGAAGTCCACAGGATCATCAATAGGCATTCCTTCAATAAGGAGGGCCTGATCGTAGAGAAGCAGTGAGTAATCTCTGATCTTGTCCTTATCGTCCTTCTCTACAGCGTTCTTAAGTGCCTGGAAGAACTGGTGATCAGAGTTCAGCTCAAGAATCTTGTCAGCCTTCAGAGCAGAACCCTCATCGCTGCCCATCATTGCTGCCTGGGCCTTCAGAACCTTCTCCATTTCCAGGGAAAGTCCGTCGCCTGTGGCGAAGCATACCGGGTGGTCCTTAAGCCTGTTGGAGATTATTACGGAGCTGACCTTGTCCTGAAGAACTTCCTTTACTGCATCCAGAACATTCTTGTTTGCTTCGTTCTTTTCTTCTGCGGCCTTCTTCTCGTCCTCTGATTCACTGAATCCCAGATCCTTGTCTGTGATGTTCTTGAATTCCTTTCCGTCGTATTCGTTCATCATTCGCAGAGCGAACTCGTCAATATCGTCGGTACAGAACAGAACTTCGTAACCTTTTTCCTTGAAAGGATCCATCTGAGGAGTTTTCTTGATCTTCTCGTCAGACTCTCCGGAAGCGTAGTAGATGTATTTCTGATCTTCCGGCATTCTGTCCACGTATTCCTTGAATGTGGTGTAGTCATCAGTGGTGCTGCTCTTGAACATCACCAGATCCTGGAGCTTGTCCTTGTTAACTCCGAAACCGTCATAGATTCCGTATTTCAGCTGCATTCCAAAGTTTGTCCACAGCTTCTTGTAGTTTTCCCGGTCCTTTTCCTCCATGTCCTTCAGCTCCTGAAGAACTTTTTTCTCAATTCTCTGGGCGATGGCCTTAACCTGTCTGTCCTGCTGAAGCATTTCTCTCGAAATGTTCAGGGAAACATCCTGGGAGTCTACCAGGCCTTTTACGAAACTGAGATATGAAGGGAGAAGATCCTCGCAGCTGTCCATAATCATCACGCCGCTGGAGTAAAGCTGAAGACCTCTCTTGAAATCCTTTGTATAGAAATTAAATGGAACCTGGCTTGGAATAAACAGCAGGGCGTTGTAAGAAAGAACACCTTCAACATTGGTGTGAATGACTTTCAGAGGATCCTGCCAGTCGCCGAACTTGCTTTTGTAGAACTCGTTGTACTCTTCGTCCTTGATTTCCGACTTCTTCCTCTTCCAGATAGGAACCATGCTGTTCAGCTTTTCGTCTTCCTGATATGTTTCGTACTCAGGCTTGTAGTCCTTATCTTTCTTCTGCTCCTCCGTCGCTTCCACTTCTCTGGTCTTGGTGCAGTTCATCATAATAGGATAGCGGATGTAATCTGAGTACTTCCTTACCAGAGACTTGATGCGGAACTCCTGAAGAAAATCGCTGTACTTGTCGTCATCGGTGTCCTCTCTCAGGTAGAGGGTGATGGTAGTGCCTGCTTCAGGCCGGTCTGCCTCCTCAATGGTGTATCCGTCAGATCCGGTGCTGACCCACAGATAAGCCTTTTCCGAATCAACCCTTCTGGACAGAACTTCTATCTTGCTGCTTACCATGAATGCAGAATAGAAGCCGACTCCGAACTGGCCGATAATATCTGTATCGTCCTCCTTGTCCTTGTTCTCAGACTTAAACTTGAAGGATCCGCTTTCTGCAATGGTGCCCAGGTTGTTCTCCATCTCATCGGCGCTCATTCCGATTCCGTTGTCGCTGATGGTGAGTGTGCGGCCATCTTTGTCAGGTGTGATCCTGATTTCGTAATCATCTCTGGACATTCCGGTTTTTCCTCCGGAAGCCTCGAGAAAATACCTTTTGTCAATGGCGTCGCTGGCGTTGCTGATCAGCTCTCTCAGGAAAATCTCCTTATTTGTGTATATGGAGTTGATCATAAGATCCAGAAGTCTTTTTGATTCAGATTTGAATTGCTTTTTCATGTAAAAATACCTTCTTTCGTAAGCGTGAGGCGGGGGCGGCTGCAGCCGGGCTCCGGTACGTGAACCACAGGTTGTTATAGAGGCTGCTGCGTTAGCACTCACGACCATAGATTGCTAATAAGAATAATAGCCAATATGGATGATCTTTTCAACAGGGTAGAGACAATATCACAGAATATTCATAAAATGAAATAAGAAATTAGTTGCACACAATCGAATTTTGTATATAATGGAGCTGAAAGATACAAGTAAACGCTGGCTGCCGCCTGTCCCGGGCTGGAAGTGAGGCTGCAGCATTGATGAATAAAAGGAGAAAAGTCATGTCAGAAAAATTTGATGTGGTAATAATCGGAGGAGGCCCTGCAGGTCTTACCGCAGGTATTTACGCAGGAAGAGCCGGAAAGAAGGCAGCAGTATTCGAAAGAGAAACAATAGGTGGCCAGATCACTTTTACTGATTCAATAGACAATTATCCGGGGACCCCTGGAATCAGCGGCGCAGAGTACGCAATGAAGCTTAAGGACCAGGCAGAGCAGTTCGGAACAGAGGTTATCATGGATGAAGTGCTCTCCGTTGAGAAGCCTGCTGAAGAAGGGGGAGCCTTTGTTATCAAGGCAACGGAAGACACTTACCAGGCATCTGCTGTTATTCTGGCTACAGGCCTTTCCAGCAGACATATGGGTGTACCGGGAGAAGAAAAGCTTATAGGAAAAGGAATTTCCTTCTGCGCAGTGTGTGACGGCATGTTTTTCAGAGGTAAGGACGTTGCTGTATACGGCGGCGGAAATACAGCCCTGGAAGATGCTATCTATCTGACACAGCTGGCTAACTCTGTTACCATTATTCACAGAAGAGACAGGTTCAGAGGTGAGGATACTCTGGTTCGCCAGCTCAAGGCAAAGGAAAACGTTAAATTCTGCATGAACAGCACTGTTACAGGAGTTTCGGGAGATCCCCTCCTTCAGTCTGTTGAAATTACAGACAAGGTTACTGGAGAGAAGAAGGAACTTAAGGTAAACGGCCTGTTCGTTGCAATTGGAAAGATTCCTAATGGAGAGGCTTTCAGAGGCCTGGCAGAGGAAGACGAGAAGGGTTACTACCTGTCCGGGGAAGACTGTCTGACGGGAACACCTGGTCTGTTCGTTGCAGGAGACGGAAGAGACAAGGCTGTAAATCAGCTGACAACAGCAGTTTCTGATGGAGCAATTGCAGGAACAGCAGCATGCAATTACGTAGACAGACTCAGTGGCAATGAGTATGTTTAATTCCCTGTCGGATTAAGGGAATTTGATTTTTCCTGACGACTGTGTAATAATAACGTGGCTTTAGGGGACCCGGGCCTCCGGGATCCGTAAAAGCTGCAATTAACGAAGAACTTTTTTACACGGAGGTGTATTATGTCAGAGGTAAGCCAGGAGTGCACTCACGACTGCAGCAGCTGCGGAGCTGATTGCGGAAGCAGAAGTGAGGGCGCAGGCATTCAGAAGGAAAAACTTGGTGAAGGCAGCAGTGTCAAGAAGGTTATAGGTGTTGTCAGCGGCAAGGGTGGAGTTGGTAAATCCCTGGTTACAGCACTTTCAGCAGTAGCTGCTAGCCGTAATGGTTATAAGACAGCAATTCTGGACGCTGATATTACAGGACCATCAATTCCTAAGATGTTCGGCATTCACGAGAAGGCGTCTGCAACAGAGCTTGGAATCATTCCGGGAGCATCGGACGGAGGAATTCAGGTAATGTCACTGAACCTTCTTACAGATAATGAAACAGATCCAGTAATCTGGAGAGGCCCGGTAATTGGCGGTGCCGTTTCTCAGTTCTGGACAGATGTTGCCTGGGGCGATGTGGATGTTATGTTCATAGACATGCCGCCGGGAACAGGAGATGTTCCGCTTACAGTATTCCAGTCACTGCCGGTAGACGGCATCATCGTTGTCACATCTCCGCAGGAGCTGGTTTCCATGATCGTTGAAAAGGCCGTTAAGATGGCTGCCATGATGAACATTCCGATTTTGGGAATTGTTGAGAACATGAGTTATATGAACTGTCCTCACTGCGGCGAGAAGATAAGCGTCTTTGGAGAAAGCAAGGCTCAGGCAGTGGCAGAGGCTAACGGAACAAAGGTTCTGGCTCAGCTTCCTATAGATCCGCAGTTTGCAGAGCTTTCTGATGAGGGAAGAATTGACAGGGTTCCAGGTGAGCCTATGGAGGCAGTTCTTGATGTTCTGAAGGATCTGGGGCTGTAGACTGAGAAGACCTTGAACTTGAACAGCAACTGACAACAGATAATAATTAAGTTTTACTAAACTTTTGGTTTAAAAATACTTGACTTCCTATGGGGGTCAAGTATAATTTTGATTGTTTGGTTTAGCAATACTAAACATAAATCTTATTAAGAGGCCGTTGAAGCAGGAGACAAAATGGATATAGGAGAACGAATCAAGAGTCTGCGAAACGAAAGAGGACTTACTCAGGAAGAGCTGGCAGACCGGGCAGAATTATCGAAGGGGTTTATTTCACAGGTGGAAAGAAATCTCACATCTCCTTCGATTTCTACGCTGGAGGATATCCTGATCTGCCTGGGCACTGATTTAAAAGAGTTCTTTGCTGAATATGAAGACCGGCAGGTAGTGTTCAGCAAAGATGATTATTTCCTGAAGGAAGACGAAGATCAGGGAAGCACCATTGAGTGGATAGTGCCTAATGCTCAGAAGAACCAGATGGAACCTATTCTTCTGACTCTCAAGGCAGGGGGATTCACCTCTGAGGTAGGGCCCTTTGAAGGCGAGGCCATGGGATATGTGATAAAAGGAAGCGCTACTCTTCATTATGGAGGAGATTCCCTGGACCTGGCTGCAGGGGAGACCTTCTACGTGAAATGCAGCAGACCCCATTCCATCAGCTCATCATCGGGGGCGGAAATACTGTGGGTAAGCACACCACCGGGATTCTAGAATTACTGACCATACAGGAGGAAACCAATTGAAGGAACTTATCAGGCTGGAGAATATTACAAAATCCTTTGAAGATACAGATGTTCTCAGAGGTATAGACCTTGCCATAAACGAAAATGAATTTGTAACGATTCTCGGACCTTCCGGGTGCGGAAAGACTACTATGCTTCGCATCATTGGCGGATTCGAATCACCCGACAGTGGAAAAGTCCTTTTCCAGGGTCGTGACATTACGAACCTGCCTGCAAACAAAAGGCCGCTGAACACGGTGTTCCAGAATTACGCGCTGTTCCCTCACATGAACGTCTTCGATAATATTGCCTTCGGCCTCAGGGTCAGCAATACTCCTGAGGATGAAGTGGAAGAGCGGGTAAGGGGCGCCCTGAAGATGGTAAACCTTTCCGGATATGAGAAGAGGACTATCGACAAGATGTCAGGAGGTCAGCAGCAGAGGGTGGCCATGGCAAGAGCTATAGTGAACAGGCCGAAGCTCCTTCTTCTGGACGAACCTCTGGGGGCCCTGGATCTGAAACTGAGACAGGAAATGCAGTACGAACTGGTGAGCCTGAAACATGAGCTGGGAATTACGTTTATTTTTGTTACCCACGACCAGGAAGAAGCTCTGACCATGTCAGACAGAGTTGTGGTAATGAATAACGGACAGATACAGCAGATGGGTACTCCTGAAGAAATATACAATGAGCCGGAGAATGCCTTTGTGGCAGATTTCATTGGAGACAGCAATATTCTTTCCGGAGTTATGGTAAGAGATAAACTGGTCCGCATAAACGGAGTGGATTTTCCTTGTGTTGATACGGGCTTTGCTCCAAATCAGCCGGTGGACGTTGTTATCCGGCCTGAGGATATTGAGATCCGCCCTTACGGAGAGGGAATTGTCAACCTGGTTATAAGCAGCAATCTGTTTATTGGCGTTCATTATGAGATGCTGGCCTACAGTGAGGATGGCTATGAGTTTGAGTGGCTCCTTCAGAATTATGAATCTCATAATGTTGGTGAGAAGGTTGGAATGTACGTTCAGCCTCAGAACATTCAGATAATGCATAAGCCGGAATCTCAGGAACAGGAGGTCATGGATCTCGATGAAATATAGTAAAGCTTGGGCATCTCCCTTTTTGATATGGATAGCAATCGGTACTGTTGTGCCGGTTTTTTCCATCGCTTACTACGGATTTTCAAACAGGGCAGGCCATTTCACCTTTGACAATACTG
>Ga0256406_1007342_pt1 | contig 10512 bp, 8 predicted proteins | sample RumenRJG_03DNA_FD_185986 | JGI IMG/M metagenome (GOLD analysis project Ga0256406, IMG submission 185986) | Bovine rumen microbial communities from Lethbridge, Alberta, Canada - RJG_03 | ecosystem: Host-associated > Mammals > Digestive system > Stomach > Rumen | place: Canada: Alberta | collected...
TCGCAGAAGAGCACGCCATTGTGCGCCAGACTGATCTCGCCCGGCATCGGGTTCATGCCACCGCCGACGAGTGCCACCTCCGAGATTGTGTGGTGAGGAGCACGGAACGGGCGTTGCGAGATGAGTGAAGAGCTTTTGCCCAGCGTGCCGGCGACAGAATGGATCTGTGTGGTCTCCAGGCTCTCCGAGAGCGTCAGCGGTGGCAGGATAGACGGCAGACGCTTCGCCATCATGCTCTTGCCCGATCCCGGCGGTCCGATCATGATGAGATTGTGGCCACCGGCGGCAGCCACTTCCAAAGCACGCTTTACGTTCTCCTGGCCACGTACGTCGGCATAGTCGAGATCGAAGTTGTATTGCTGTTCATAGAAGATCTTTCGCGTGTCCACCACTGTAGGCTCGATCTGCTTGGCACCCGTGAGAAACGCCACGACATCGGTCATGGTCTCCAAGCCATAGACCTCGAGTTTGTTGACGATGGCGGCCTCATGGACGTTTTGCTTTGGTACGATCAGCCCTTTGAGATGTTCTGACCGCGCCTTGATGGCAATGGGCAGAACACCCTTCACCGGTTGCAGCTTACCATCAAGGCTGAGCTCACCGACCATCATATACCGGTCGAGCTCAGGTGCGTCCATCTGTCCCGAAGCTGTGAGGATGGCGATAGCCAACGGCAGGTCGAAGCTGCTGCCCTCCTTGCGCAGGTCAGCAGGAGCGAGGTTCACGGTCAGGTCGGCACGTGGAAACTTATAGCCATTGTTCTGCATGGCGGCCGCAATGCGGTCACGTCCCTCACGCACAGCCTCGTCGCCAAGACCCGTGAGATGATACATCACGCCACGCGTCAGACTCACCTCAATGGTCACCGTCGTCACTTCCAGGCCGTTGACAGCAGCACTATATGTCTTTACCAACATCGTTCTGTTCTCCTTTTTTTCTACCTCTGTTTTAGTAAAACAGTTACATTTGCCATCCAGTGATCATCAGTCACCGTCTCTATTGCAGCAGTTCCATGATTTTGTCGTGGAGCTGCGTGCCCATGAGATTTCGCGCGACAATGCGGTTGTCCTTCACTATGATGTTGTCCGGAACTCCCATCATGCCTAATTGCTGTAAGGCTTGGCTGTCGAACATCTTGCCGTCGCAGATATTGGGCCACGAGATGCTGTCAACACGCAGGGCTCCGTCGCAGTCGCTACGGCTCGCGTCGACCGATAGCGATACCACTTTTAGCCGACCGCCTGACTGACGCTGCAACTCTTTTAACGCGCGAAGCATGTCCATGCTGTCATAGCTCCATGATGCCCACGTGCAGATGACGGCAAGACCGGAAGAGAGATTCGACGAGGATACCAACCTTCCCTTGGTGTCGTAGGTGGAGAAAGTAGGCAGTACAGAGCCAACACCTACATGCGACATAGAGTTCAGCTGACGGATCATGCGTGACAGATCAGCCTGGTCGGTCTGTTTGGACTGCATCTTTTGAGCCAACCGCAAGGCAGTCTGGTAGTCGGGTTGCGCGTCAGAGATAAAATACTTCTTGATCAGCCACAGTCCGACAACAGATCCTGGATGGTCGTTGACGAAGACTTCAGCCGCACGCTTGGCCTCGGGTGGCGATGCTTTAGCCACTTGCTCACGGAACTTGGTGTAAAGTTCATTGTCGTCGGTGCCTTTGACTTCAATTTCCTTCAGGTGTGATGCGTCTCCCTTGATGCTGACACTCTTGCCTGGCTGGGCAAAGATCGGCACGACAGAATAATTGGGAAACACCAGATAGAGAATGGTAGGATGCTTACAGGGAACCTCATAGGCGAAGCGTCCTCCTTCGACATGTATGGTGTCGAGTCCGTCGATGGACCCGTTCTCAGCATAGACATAAAAGTCGCTCTGATTGATGTTTAACAGATGACCTTCTATCTGGAAGTGGTCGCCGTCGACACCGCAGGACGAAATCAGCAGGGTCAGCAAGAGCAGAAGGCCTGAGAAACATCCGGCTGCATAACGGTTGAAACGAATATGAAACTGCATATACAATACAAAACAAAAAAGAAAGCCTTCGCCCCCATACTTGAGGTCGAAGGCTTATCATGATAATGGATGGAAATCGGAATGATTACTTCAGGTTGGCCAGCTCCAAGTCGTTGGCTGCATAAGCTGCGAGCTTAGCATCTTTCTGGCAAGCACGCTGCAGGTAGTCCTTGGCAGTGGCTGTGTTGCCCTGACGGTTGAGCACGAGTGCCATCAGATAGTCTGTCATGGCGTCAGCGTTCTTCACGTTCTTCAGCGTAGCGACAGCAGCGGCATAGTCCTTGTTGAGCAGCTGAGCCAAAGCGGCACTGTTGGAATAGCTGTTGCCGAAGTTCTGTACGGCAGTAGCATAGTTGCCTTTGGCAATGTTCAGATTGCCCAGCACCTCGTAGAAGCCGTTGGCGTCGATAGCGTCGGCCAGGTGATTGGTTGCAGCATTGAGGTCACCATGCTTCATGTCGATAAGTGCGAGGTTGGCATTGGCCTCAGGTGCGTCAGCACGCTTAGCCTTAGCCTGCTCGATATACTGCTTGGCTGCGGACTCATCACCTTTGTTGAAAGCCATGACAGCCATGTTGTTGAAGGCGCGATAGTCCTTGTCATACAGTTCAGCTGTCTTCTTATAGATAGCTTCCTTCTTGGCAGGATCGCTCTCCAGAGTAGCGGCATAGAGCAGCTCATCAGAAGTCAGACGGGCAGGGTCGGCAGCGTACTGCTGCTTGATCTGGTCGTCGCTTCTTCCCACAGTCTCATAGTTGATGATCATACGGCTACGGCGCAGCTCCGGCAGAATGCCGTCAGCAAGCTCACGGAAGCCTTCGCTCATGTTGCGGATCTGGCGCTCACGCTCCTCGGGATCCTTATACATCTCCAAGACGCGCAGGATCACGTCCTTGTCCTGGATGTTGCTGGCTTTGACGAGACGCTTGAAGCCGTCCCAGTCCTGAGCCGTATAGTGTGCATCGATGTCCTTGGTATTGAGTTTGGCAGCCTTGACCTGCTCCTTTACATATCCCTCTGTAATGTTCTGACGCTTGTTGGCCAGCTTGTCGTTGAAGGAATAGCCTCCATCAGGAGACGCATAAGCCTGCACCTCTACGTTCTTCAGGTTCAGTCCCTCACGGTCGGCATTGATTCTCTTCAGCATAGCGAGGAACTCCTTGACGGAGTTGTTCTTCAGCTCACTCTTGCGGAGATTGGCTTGGTTGATGAGGAACTTGATGTTGGCTTCATACTTTTGTGCCTTCACACGCTCGAAGGAGTCCGGTGCAATGCATCCGCCGGCGTTCATCAGCGTCTGCTTGTAGAGCTCTGCTGTAGCCAGCACGCCATTGGCGACTTTCACAGCCGGCACGTTGACTTTCTTCTTGCCGACACGGGCGTCGAACGTGAGATACATCTCGCTCTTCTGCATATCAGGCACATAGTCGAAAGCGGTCTTCATCGTGTATCGGCCGCCCATCTTGTAGGAGATGGTCTGGTCATTGCCCATGACTTTCTCGCCCTGGAAGGTAGCGCTCTTGCCTTGAGCAACCTGACCATTGCCAAAGCGCAGCTCTGGAATCACCGTCACCACAGCCTTCGGCTTCATATATTTCACGGGGAAGTTACCATTGATGGTAGCAGGAACTTGGCCGCCTAATGTCTCCAAGGGATTGGGATCCACCGTAAAATTATCGGCAGAGAGCTTTCCCAGTTTGGAAGAGCATGACGACAAGGCCACAATAGAACAAACTGATAAGGTTAGAACGAAATGGTTGCGCATAATAATATAAATGATTAACGTGCCGCGAGCGGGACTCGAACCCGCACGACCATTTCTGGCCAAGGGATTTTAAGTCCCTCGTGTCTACCAATTCCACCATTGCGGCGACGGTATGAATAAAAAAAGAGCGGCAAACGGGACTCGGACCCGCGACCTCGACCTTGGCAAGGTCGCGCTCTACCAACTGAGCTATTGCCGCGTTATGTTTGCAAAGGTAAGACTATTTCTTTGAACCGCCAAGCGTTTCACACATTTTAATAGATAGGCGATGAACGATGACGGTTTTTATTTAAACATCATGATTCTTCTTGAACCAGAACTTGAAGATGGGGTCGACGAAGGTGTAGGAGTCTCCGTCCTTCTCGATAATGTCTTTTCTGATCAGCGTCTGCTTGTTCCTGCTGATGGTCTGTGGGGCACCCAGCGAATATCTCTGATTGACATCCTGTGCACTGAAATGGCTTTCTCCATTGGCGATGGCTATCAGCATGTTGACCTGAGACACCGATAGTCCGTCAACGTCTGCCTCAAAGACGGGGGCATTGGTGTCGACGAGTAGAATGGTCTGTTCTTGAAATATCTCTTCCGTCACGGCCGTTTGGGTTCCACTCCATATAAAGAAGCTCAACTGTTGCACATACCAACTGTGGCATTCGGTGATGTCGCAGATGCTGTTGGCAAACTCCTCAGAGATACTCTTCCCCGTTTCCGTAAACGTCTTGACGATATAGGGCACCCAATATTCTCTCGCTATCTTCTTCAAATAGAACACTTGACCAAAGCGGTAGAATGGATTGTTGGAATTGTTGAAGATGTCCATCATCATGTGCCGTTTGCTGCCGTAGAGACAGTAGGTCACATCCTCCTGCTGCTGCCAGACCGACCGCATGAATCCTTCCATCTGTTTCCATTCGGGGAGCAGGGCCAGTTGCTGAAACTCATCAATGCAAACGATGACATGGTAGCCATGGGCTTTGGCCAATGTTTCGGGCAGGTTCAGAATATCCTCCGCACTCCGCTCCAAAGGCTTGAACTTCAGATCGAGGGATACAGCGTTGAGCGGATCGTTCTGCAATGTGATGCTCGGCGTCAGCGAAGGGATGTACTTCTTGACGAGTTCTATTCCCTTCTCCAAAGTATTGCCTACGCCACTGATAACAGCGGAGGCAAAGGCATTGTAGAAATCTGAAGCACTGTGAATCTTGAACGCATCAATGAAGCAGGTACGGATATTCTTGTCTTCGTTGCGCAATTCTTCCATGGCAACTTTGACAAGCGAAGACTTTCCCCACCGGCGTGGGGAGATCAGCATGACATTGATACCATTCTGCAAGAATGTTTTCAATCGCTTCCTGTCTTCCTCGCGATCGATAAAGTTGTCTTTTGTCGCCAGTTCTCCATAAACAAATGGCTTCTTCATATTGATATTTTCTATCGTTGCTATGCAAATATACGCAATATCACGCAAACGTGACTCACGCATGTGTGATATTTACGTTGTTTTAACGCTGTGATACCAAGGAGCAACAGCTCGTGCCGTAATCGTGAAGTCTTTCTTTGTATAAGTCTAAGTGTATAGAACTACCTCACGCTGAGCAAGCCATAAGCACCTGTGGTGACGACGGGATAGCGTGTCATCTTCTTGCCGCCACTGCCGGAAGCGATGATGCCGCCGTTGTTAAGATCATAGGTTCTGTGGCAATGGGAGCAGGATGCAATACCGGCGCTGTTCACCGTGAGCGGGTAGCTGCGCAATGGCAGCGCGTTGGAGTCGAAGCAGTTGGGACACTCGCGGTCGTAGGCGTAGAACGTCTGAGAGGTGGAGAAGCCATAGCCTACAATGATGGCACCGTTCAGACCAAGGATAAGTTGTCCGGCCTGCTGCCGCTGCTTGTCCTTGGCATCAAAGACAACCTGACTGCTACGGCCTTGGTTGTTGGTAAACACGAAATACTGTGCACCACTCTTTGAAGTGGTGGTGATAGTGACAAAGATACCGGAGAGCGGTGTCATCGCCTCGGCGAGAGTAGCATTTTTGTGGGTCTGATTGTCGATATACACCGAGCAAGGTGCCGTGCTAAACTCGCTCTCCGCATCACCACAAGCCGACAGAAGCGTCATCGACAACAGTCCTGTCATGGCCAGCATGATGATTCCTAATATTTTCTTCACTGCGTAAATGCTATATAATATATAATAATGTGGGCGGGATTTGCTCCCGCCCTAACCCATTTAAATGCTCCCAGTCAACATTCATCACTCAACATTCAACATTGAGCTCATTCAACACTCAACACTCAACATTGAGTTCATTCAACATTCAACAATTGCCTCTCTGCCTCCTCCACTCTCTCGAAGTGGAAGCCGTCGAGCGTCTTGTCCATGAGTTCCTGTATGCGGTCGTTGCAGAGGTTGCCAATAGAGCCCTCATGCGTGTGATGGATGTGGTGGTCAGCCTTGAACGTACCAGCCTCGATCTCCATGCCCACTTTCTTATAAGCGTCGCGGAACGGCATGCCATTAGCGGCCAGTCGGTTCACCTCCTCCACAGAGAAGATCGGATCGTACATCGGGTTGTCGAGGATATGCCGGTTCACCTCTATTTTGTTGATGATATAAGCCGCCATGCTCAAGCAGTCTTTCAACTCGTCGAAAGCAGGCAGGAACACCTCCTTGATGATCTGCAGATCGCGGAAATAGCCCACGGGCAGGTTATTCATGATGAGCATGATCTGCTGCGGCAGGCTTTGTATCTTGTTGCTCTTGGCACGGATGAGCTCAAAGACATCGGGGTTTTTCTTGTGCGGCATGATGCTCGAACCCGTGGTGCACTCCTTGGGCAGATGCACGAAGCCAAAGTTCTGACAGTTGAACAGACAAGCGTCGAACGCCATCTTAGCCAGTGTGCCGGCCACCGAAGCGAGGGCGAACGCCACGTTGCGCTCCATCTTTCCGCGTCCCATCTGCGCATAGACCACGTTATAGTCCATCGAGTCGAAGCCCAGCAACTCCGTCGTCATCGTGCGGTTCAGCGGGAAGGAAGAGCCATAGCCAGCCGCAGAGCCGAGGGGATTACGGTTCGTCATCTTATAGGCAGCCTGCAGGAAAAGCATGTCGTCGGCAAGACTCTCGGCATAAGCGCCAAACCACAGACCGAAGCTCGAAGGCATAGCAATCTGCAGATGAGTGTAGCCGGGCATGAGCACATCCTTGTACTCGTTGCTCTTTTCTATGAGTTCGTCAAAGAGACTCTTCACCTCGTCGACAACCTCCATCAGTTCATGGCGCGTAAAAAGCTTCAAGTCGACGAGCACCTGGTCGTTGCGTGAGCGTCCCGAATGGATTTTCTTACCCAAGTCGCCAAGCTTACGCGTGAGCATCAGCTCCACCTGAGAGTGCACATCCTCCACGCCGTCCTCGATGACAAACTCACCTTTCTCGCACGTGCGATAGATGTTTTTCAGTTCAGCGAGCAGTTTCTTTAGCTCGTCTTTCTCCAGCAGTCCGATGCTCTCGAGCATGGTGATGTGTGCCATCGAGCCGAGCACGTCGTTCTTGGCAAGGTACATATCCATCTCTCGGTCGCGTCCCACGGTGAACCGCTCTATTTCTTTATTGACTTCAAATCCTTTCTCCCACAGTTTATTGGCCATAATACGAATGTTGAGTGTTGAGTGTTGAATGATGAATGTTGAATGATGAATGATTGCAATGTTGAATGATGAATGTTGAATGATGAATGTTGAATGAAGAATGTTGAATGAAGAATTAAAACAATGTTGAGTGTTGAATTGTAGATCGGTAGCTCCCCGTCAACATTCAACACTCAACATTCATCATTCATATTGTATCATTTGCAGCGCATCAGCGATCTTCTCGATACCTTCCTGCAACGGCTTTTTCACCATGCCGCTGATAAAAGGATTGAGATCTGCCTTGATGGTGAGCTTCATCTTGCAGGTAGTGTCCGTGACCGGCAACAGCTGAATCCAAAAGTTGAAGGGCAGTGGACTCTCTTGCGTCTCGAACTTAATCGTCTTCGGCGCCTCGCGCTCCACGATGACGAGCTTCACGGCACCCATCTGTGTGCTGATGCTGATGCTGTCGGTGTCGAACGACAAATCCTTGATCTTATCCTCAGGCAAGCGGTCGCGCACGCGGTCGATATTGCTCAGATCGCTGAGCATCGCATAGACTGAAGCCTGTGGATAAGCGATCTGTCGGATCGTGCTTTCTATCTTTGTACTCATTATATATATGTGCGTATAGATAAGGTATGCCTTGACTTATTTCTTCCAGTTGGCGGGATCCTTGCGCCACTCATGCAGCGTAGCGATGTCCTCAGCCTTGATGTAGCCAGTCTCCTCTGCCTTCTCCACGACATGCTCGTAGTCGGTCAGCGTGACGAGCTTCACCTTGGCATCTTCAAACGCCTTCTGTGCAATGGGGAATCCGTAAGTGTAGCTGGCAACCATACCCACTACTTCGAAACCGGCCTCGCGCAGTGCGGCAACAGCCTTCAAAGAACTGCCACCCGTGGAGATGAGATCCTCCACAACGACCACCTTAGAGCCCTCGGGCAGCGTGCCTTCGATAAGGTTGCCCATGCCATGATCCTTTGGTTTCGAACGAACGTAGCAGAAAGGAAGGTTCAGCTCATCGGCCACCAGCGCGCCCTGAGCAATAGCTCCCGTAGCCACACCGGCCACAGCAGTAGCCTCGGAGAAGTGCTCCAAAACAGCGTGAGCCAGCTCCAGTTTCACGAAGCTGCGCAGATCAGGATAGGACAGCGTCTTGCGGTTGTCGCAATAGAATGGCGACTTCCAACCGGAAGCCCATGTAAACGGATCGTTGGGCTGAAGTTTAATGGCTTTAATCTTCAGCAGTTTCTCTGCAAATACTTTCTGTAAGTTATCCATAGTTGATGTTGTTTATGCTTGTAACAGTTGACGCTACAAAGTTAATGAAAAAAAGGCAAAAGGCGCACTTGTAGTCTCGTTTTTCTTTGTCATTTGGAAAAATATCCGTAACTTTGCACGCGAGTTTTATAATATGTTTCATCAATGTGGAAGAATTTGGCTGCTTGCAACCACACTAAAAAATGCTAAAACTGCAAAATCACCCTCAGATTTTACGGTTACTTGGCGTTATTCCACGCTTAAAAAGTAATGGAAAAATGAGTTATCTATTTTCTTCAGAATCCGTTTCGGAAGGACATCCTGACAAGGTGGCCGACCAGATTTCCGATGCCATCCTCGACCAGTTCCTGGCTTATGACCCCAAGGCTCACTGCGCTGTGGAGTCATTTGTTACCACCGGACAGGTAGTCATCATGGGCGAGGTGCACTCCAATGCCTACATCGACCTGCAGGCCATGGCGCGCAAAGCCATCAAGCGCATCGGATACAGCAAAGCCGAGTATCAGTTCGACTACAACTCCTGCGGCATCCTCACGGCAATCCATGAGCAGAGCGGCGACATCAACCAGGGCGTCAGCCGCGAGAAAGAGGAAGAGCAGGGCGCCGGCGACCAGGGCATGATGTTTGGTTACGCCTCCAATGAGACCGACAACTACATGCCCGCCACCCTCGACCTGTCGCATCTGATCATGTACACCTTGGCACAGATCCGCAAGGAAGGCAAGGTGATGACCTATCTGCGCCCCGACGCCAAAAGTCAGGTGACCATGGAATACAACGAGAAAAACGAGCCCGTGCGCATCGACACCATCGTGGTCTCTACCCAGCACGACCCCTTTGTCCAGCCCAAGGACAGCAGCCGCAAGGCTCAGAAAGAGGCCGACGAGCAGATGCTCGCCAAAATTCGCGAGGATGTCATCAACATCCTCATCCCACGTGTCAAGGAAGCTGCCGGCGACAAACTGCGCCAACTCTTCGACAACAGCCTGGCCAACGCCAACGAGGCTGAGGTCAACGCCAACGACCGCGAGCGCAAGCTGATGCACGACGGCATCAAGTACTACGTCAACCCGACGGGTAAGTTCGTCATCGGCGGTCCTCACGGCGACACTGGACTGACGGGCCGCAAGATCATTGTCGACACCTACGGAGGCCGTGGCGCTCACGGCGGTGGTGCCTTCTCGGGCAAAGACCCCAGCAAGGTAGACCGCAGCGCAGCCTATGCCGCCCGCTATATCGCCAAGAACATGGTGGCTGCCGGCGTGGCCGACGAGATGCTTGTGCAGCTGGCCTACGCCATCGGTGTGGCTGAGCCCGTGAGCGTCTATGTCAACACCTACGGCCGCAGCCATGTCAACTTGAGTGACAGCGAGATCGCCCGCAAGGTGGAAGAGCTCTTCGATTTGCGCCCCAAAGCCATTGAGGACACGCTCAACCTGCGCCAGCCCATCTATTTCGAGACGGCAGCCTACGGCCACATGGGCCGTCAATGTCAGACAGTCAAGAAGACCTTCGAGAGCCTCTATCACGAGGAAAAGACGATAGAGGTGGAGCTCTTCACCTGGGAGAAGCTCGACCAGGTAGACCGCATCCGCAAGGCCTTCGGCTTATAACTATCTTTGCAGAGGGCGGAGACGGCATCACGGCTCCGCTCCTGCCTCTCCACACAAGGACGGCTTACGGGCCGTCCTCTTGTATTTTTCGATATAGCAAATGATACAGCAAAGCGATTCTACGGCAGCAGCCACACCCGTACAGGCCAAGCAGCACACTGCCACACACCACCAGAGTGGCTAC
>Ga0256406_1007343_pt1 | contig 10511 bp, 6 predicted proteins | sample RumenRJG_03DNA_FD_185986 | JGI IMG/M metagenome (GOLD analysis project Ga0256406, IMG submission 185986) | Bovine rumen microbial communities from Lethbridge, Alberta, Canada - RJG_03 | ecosystem: Host-associated > Mammals > Digestive system > Stomach > Rumen | place: Canada: Alberta | collected...
AAGGACCTGCTCAAGGAGGTCCTCCTCGAGACCGTCCCGGCCAAGTTCAGGGACCTCAACGCCGCCGCCTTCGACATGGGCTACGACGCGATGAAGAACAGCGCCTGATCCGGGAGGTTTCCCTCCCGGCCAAACCATTCATTCCGTTCAGCCGGCGGCGCCGATCGCATCATCGGCCCTGTTTCGGCTGAAAATTCTGAATAAATCTATGCCGGCCGGAGACGGCCCGGCATAGGCCTTCATTCTGCCTCGGGATTGAGATCCGCCCGGCCTTCTGCTTCAGCGCCTCCCCGCCCCAGCAGCACCTGTCTGATCACCAAGGCATAGAGGACGATCATCACTGTGTTCCTCGCAGCCAGGACGAGGATGCCCGGAACGCTCATGGCCTCCCCTTCCCCGCGGAATCCGAAGTTCACCAGGAAATCGATCTGGGTCAAGGCGGCCGCGACAGCAAACAGATTGAGATTGCGTATCCTGCCGCTCTTGTCATCGCAGATGAGGAAGGACAGGATGACGAACGGGATCAGCCAGATGATGTACTGCCCTGAGAACACCGACGAGATCAGGATGAATGTGAGCAGGACCAGCATGCACATGCCGCCCGTATCCTTCCCCAGAGCGTCCGGTGTCTCCTCCCTGCGGGCCGCACGGACAGCGAATACCGCATAGAAGAGAAGAATAACCGATACGGCCAGGGGGAGCATGAGCCCCGACACGGCGCTGCTGGCAGACCCATAGATATTGTCCGACCCGAAATCGTAGGCATACGAGACGTCAGTAAGACCCAGAAGAGAAAGGATCTCGATGATGGAGGCTGCCACCGATTCGATCTCCAGAGGGCGGTCCGTATGGTACTTGGCGAACGACAGCGGATCGGAGCCGCAGAGATAAAACACGGCGCACACGGCAAGGCATAATGCGATGAAGGCGGCAAGTCCTTTCACTGCCTCCTTCCGCTCTCCCCGAGACAGCATGTATACAATCAGTATGGGGAGGAATATCGCCGGATAAAGTTTCACCAGTGTGGCGACCGCCAGGAGCAGGAACGCCGGGACATACTTTCTCTCCATGACGAAGACCATGACGAGCATGGTCATCACCGCTGGGATGATATCGAAGCGGTCGGCCTGGAACTCGAACATGAGCACCATCAGGAACGTGTAGATCACCATGATGCCGTCGGCCCTGCGGCCGAATATGCGTGCGAGGCGTTCTGCACACCACAGCCCCAGGAGGAAGAACAGGAAGGTCATCGCGATGTAGACTGCCTGGTATCCCGCCACGGATGATGCCAACAGCCTCGGCAGGAGAATGAACACATATGCCAGAGGCGGGTATTCCCAGGTGTTCCAATCATCATATACCCAGACATCATGAGTGTAAGGGAAGGTCCCGTCCATCATGGCGTCTGCGTACGGGAAATATCCATCGCATACGCTGGACGGGATGTCCGTCATACGCACCACTGCATAGAGGGTGATGCTCAGAACAGCGTAGAGAGACAATGCGACGGCATAATCCCTCTGACGATCGGTGAGATTGACGGTGCCTGAATATCCGTTCATGCCGAACAGCCTCATTTCCATCTGACCGAACGGGAGCCGATGAGGAACAGAGCGAATATGACGATGAACAATGCCGATCCCATTATGGCCAAAGGCATGAAGTCGGAGCTCTTTTCCTCCGCTCCTTCCAGATAGAGGCCGTACTCGGCACAGAGAGTGCTGTCGGATGAGCCCTCGGATACCACCGTTATGTAGTACTCCCCGGCCTTGTCGAACACCAGGTCATATACGGCGTTGTCTATCAGAGGCAACACTTCGCCGCTGCGATTGACGAGATATAGGTCATAATAATGGCTGCTGTAATCTACAGATATAGTGAATTCCTGATTGGCGTCAACGAAGAACCGGACCTGGTCCTCGTCACGGAGATCGTCCCAGACATTGTCGTATATCGTGCCTACAGTATCCTCGTAATCTATGGATCCGTCCGCGTTTAAATATACAGTACCGAAATCCGGAGTAACGCTGCAATCGATGATCGTAGCGAAGCTGCCGTCATCGCTGGAGTATTTGAAGGTCAACAGCCTGCTGCTTATTTCATCCTCTTCGTCATCTACATCATCCCTGCCTACTTGGAAAGTATATTCGTTGTTAAAACTACTGAACCTTTTCCCGTTCTCCCACACGACAATATCCTTTCCATCGGAATCGTTCAAGAAAATCGTATTTAGCCCCGGTCCCGCGACATAATAGATGTGTGAAACATTGTCACTGGCAGATATGTAGTTGGAACTCAGATTCTTTGCATATACCGAGCTCCCGTCGGAATAGTATATTCTGCCTGCATCAGAGAAATAGACATAGTAGCTGTTCTCGGCGATCGGCTTGACGCTGTGTATGTCGCTTATCAGGCAGTGGCCTGCATAATAATCGTCGAATTTGTCCCCTATGTCCGAAACGCTGAAAATAACGCCGTCGAAGGATTCCACTTCCTCGGAGATGGTTATCATGCTGCCGGTGCGGTAGTATTCCTCCCCCTGGGTGTTGTATGCGATATACTTCGAATCATTGGCTATCGCAGCATCTGAGTCGTCTGCATATGATACTGCGCAGAACGGTATGGACAATAATGCTATCATCAATAATGCTGAAAGGGTCTTCCCGTTCATCACAAATCCCTCCTTTTCAGATGTGCATATCCCCTGTAAAGACATAGGATGCCGACGGCCGCGCAGATGACGATCATCAGGCATGCGTCGCTTCCCAGCCTCACGGGATACGGCAGCAATCCGCCCAAGGTCATCCATGCCGAGGGAACGAAATTGGTCCCGAAATGTTCCAGCGAGATGTTGTTCCCCAACGAATTCAGTGCCATGTCGGGCGCGAAGCAAGGCATGTAACCCACGTACTGTATAAGGTTCGGGGCATCGGCCTCGTTGAGGACATAGATGGCGATGAACCCCAGGAAAGGAAGCCCGAAGTACATGAGCAGCATCAGTTTCAGCGTGGACCCCTTCTTCATGCCGATGCTCAGCATGAAGGACAGGGCGCAGAAGAAGAAGCTTGCGGCAACTATGATCTCAAAGGATTCGACTATTCCGTGCGCGTAAACGGCTCCGGAATTTGTGAAAGCCGTCAGCATGGCCACCGTGTATGCTCCCGCCATCATCATGACGCACATGGAGAATCCGCAGAGGAACTTCCCCATGAAGAACACGCCCCTTGAGACAGGCAGCGGCATCGTGAGATACGCCGTGCGGTCCCTGAACTCATCCGGGAACATATGGCCGCAGGTACTGGCTGCCAAGAACATGCTTATTATGGGCAGGAGTATCAAAAGGCTCGCGCACATTTCGTTCACGCTCCTGCCCTCCTCGAACAGCGGTCTCCCGGAGAAACTGGGATCCATGACGATGTTGTATCCGATGGGGATAATCAAAAGGGGGATGAGGATCTTTATGAAAACGTGTTCCTTGGAATAGATCTTCATCTGTGTCATGTATACGGCACAGAGCTGGCGGAGCGACGACGGGATCTTGTATGCCTTGTCGCGATAGGCGTCGTCCGCATCCAGGGTCCTTTCCGACTCATCATAGGCGTCGTCCGCCATCTCGTTCATTTTCTTCTTGCTCATCTGACGCTCACCTCCCCGTCGTCGGTGAGCGACATGTACAGCTGCTCCAGGTCCGCGCCCTCCACGTTCATGCATATAAGTCCCAGATTCGCACCGTAGACCAGATCGGATATGGCCACCTGCTCCTCGTCAGTACCGGAGAACGTCATCTTCAGATGCCTGTCGCTTATCTTCTCGACACCATCCACCCCTCCGATGGCTCCGAGGTCTGAAATGAACTGCCCGTCGGCCGGACGCAGGGTCTTCAGCTCGATCTTCACACCGTTCTTGTCTCTGGAGGAAAGGTCGCGCAGTATGCTCTCCACATCCCCGCTGATGATCTTCTTGCCGTGGTTTATCATGGTGATGTGGGTGCACATCTCGGACACTTCCTTCAGGATGTGCGTGCTGATCATGAGGGTAAGGCCTCTTTTCTTGAGCCCGTTGAGGATCTGCCTTATCTCTATCATGCCTCTGGGATCCAGTCCGGAGGTGGGCTCGTCGAGTATGATGATGTCCGGGTTGGGCAGAAGAGCGGCCGCCAGGGCGACCCTCTGCTTCATTCCCTTGGAGAACGTACCGACCGGCCGATCCCTCCAGGACCACATCCTCAGTTCCTCCAGAACGTCCTTCGCGCGTATGCGCATCTCGTCTTTGGGGATCCCGTGTATCCGGCCTACGTAGCTCAGTATGTCCGCTGGAGAGAAATCGGGATAGCATTGCGGGGTCTCGATGACGCACCCGACGTGGGTCATAGCCGCCTTGTGTTTCGCGGTGTCGATCCCGTTGACGAAGATCTCCCCTTCGGTAGGGGTCAAGAGGCCGGTGACGGCCTTGAGGGTGGTGGACTTCCCGGCCCCGTTGGGACCCAGCAGGCCCATGAACTCGCCCTTCCCCACGGAAAGGTCCAGATCGTTCACTGCGGTGAAATAGCCGTACCTCTTCGTGAGTTTCCTTATATCTATCGCAGGTTCGGAACGGCCGCTCTCTGCCGGCTCTTCCGCAGCGCTGTCCGATACGGCAGGATCCGCATCGCCGGAGCGGCCCTCTGCATCACACATTTCAACTGCATCTGCCGGTTCCGGATTCTCTGCGCTCTGATCCTCCGGCACACTGCCTGTTTCAGATTTTCTATGTCCCCATTTCATATGATATTGCCACCTTAATATATATCTAAATAGTATTAACAAATTTTCTATGTCCCCATTTCATATGATATTGCCACCAAAAATGATGGTGGCGGAGAGGATCCGGTCCGGTCCGCCACCGCAAAGCAAACTGTTTGTTCAGGCCGACTTCTTCTTCCTGATAACTACGGCCGCGATAGCGGCGATGGCTGCGATGATCCCGATGACCGCGAGCAGGATCGGCGATGCAGACCCTCCGCCATCGGACGGATCCAGGTACATTATCGCATATGTGGAGAAGTGGTCCGTCACGAAGGTCACGTAACCGTCGTTGTACAGGCACGGGATCTCCTCGGCCACTCTGCCGTCGGCGATGTAATAGATCGTCAGCTTATCGGCATCCTCTCCGGAATCCAGCTGGTACGGGAGCGTCACCGTGACCTTTCCGTTCCCGAATGTCTTGTTGTTCCCAAAGGTGATGCTGTATGCTGCGTTGTCTCCGACGATATCCCTCTCGGCAGAGGTCATCTGGTCCGGATCGAGCCTGTTGATCACAAGATCCGAAGCATCTCCTCCGAGTGTCTGGAGAGCGGCATTGTCGAAAGCGATGATGCCTTCTCCCAATGACACTGACATAGTGACCGCACTGTCCGACTTGGCCTGCTCTGCGATCTCTGAAACGGACTCTGCGGTGAACGATGCGACATTGTCGGAGATGTTCACCTCATACGCGCCTGAATCGCCGGGCACGACCTTCACCGTCTTCGCAAATGCTGCTGTGTACGTCGCATTGCCCGTCACGATAGAACCGGCGGCATATCCCTGCCATCCGGAGAACGAATAGTCGAAGCTGTCATCGGAGGCCTTGGTAGGTTCCGAATCGGGCTTGACGATATCATCTCCGTAGTATAAGGTGAATCTCGCAAATTCGCTGTCGTCGCTCATGTATGTGATAACATACGAGCGGAGGTTCTCCGTGTATGATGCGTACGCAGTGAACTCTCCCTCCACGGTGTCGGGCACGGAGACCGCAGCGCCTTCCGAATCATTCCAGCGGCTGAACGTGAAATTATATTGCGCAGTGGATGCCTTGGCGGCGGCAGGGGCGGTAATCCGAGAGCCATAGGCCTTGGTATCCGATGAGATGACGGATCCGTCATCGTTGAGGAAGGTAATGGCATACGAACGGAGAGAGCTGTCGTACTTGGCAACGAAAGCGGCCTCGCCCGTCACGGTCATTCCGTCAGCATAGCCCTCCCACCCTGCAAAGGTGTAGTCGGTTGAGACGGAGGACTCCTTGTAGGGCTGCGCGGGGAGGGTTATCACGGCACCGTATTCCAGGATGTCCGATTTCACCACAGTGTCCTCAGAGACAAAGGATATCTCGTAACTGTTGACGCTCTGGGAGAACTCAGCTGTGAATGATATGTCATCATCGGGCATGAGCATGCCTTCGGTGAATCCGTTCCATCCCGTGAAGGAGTATGAGTATTGTGCGGTTGCAGACCTCGTCGGTTCGGCTTCGGGCTTGGTGACGGCCGCATTGTACTGCAGATCGTATTCGCTGAACACCGTTCCGTCGGAGACGAAGGAAACATGATAGTAGCCGATGACATAGTTCGCGGTAACGGTGATGTTCTCGAGATTGTACTCGAAATCATTCCATGTTCCGGCATACCCTTTCTTGTGTGTCACAGCGGGGAAGTCCACATGCTTGTTCTCCACAGTGTATGTCCTCTGGGTCTGTACGGTTCCGTCATCGAAGGTTATCGTGTATGTGATGATCTCGTACACGTAGGTGACCGAGTTGGCGGACCCGTCTGCCCCGATCGTTATCGTCTGAACCTGCGAGGGCGCGGTGTAACCTGTGACCTGGGCGATCGGAGCCTCGACCTCGGTCCCGTAGTCGGCCTGTCCGGAGACGGCCTCCGCCAGCACCTTCCCGGAAGCGTCGGTGTAGCTGACGGTGTATCCGTACTGGTTGACAGAGGATGAGGCGCTGAAGGCGACATCGGAGGCGCCGAGCACGAACATGCCGTCCTCGACCTGGACATCCTGCGTGGACCAGGCGGTGACCGTGTATCCGGTCTTGGCGTAGATGTCCCTGACGGTGACCTGTGTGCCGTAGTCGAAGGTGTCCGTGAAGATGACGACGTTATCGACTTCATACGTTACATCATACCGGTCCCATAGCCATATCGCATACAGCGTACAATCCTGGGTAGCTGTGTACGGCAGCTGTATGATCTCTCCTGCAGGTGTGAGCGACCATCCTCCGAAGTGTTTGTTATCTGGTGACGTGAACGTGCATTCTGGAGATACAGGCGTTTCGATATCAGTTGTCAATGCGCTCATATCTCCGGAACCGCCGTTGGCTTCGAATGCGATATGATACGGCGTCAGACTAACGATGGCGTTCACGATTATATTGTCCCCATTCAATTCATACTCCGGCCAGGAATATTCGTATCCGGGAACAGATGGCAGCACAGGTTCTGAAACAGAAGTATCTCCATCGATGTACGATGAGATACCTATCACTGTTCCGCTGAGTGCAAACGTTACCGTACTGGTATGCTGTTTGACCATCTTTTCAGAAGTGCCTGTGAAGATCGAACTTTTCAGTGAATCCGAATCGGGATCCAACGGAGTGGAACCGTCGTAATCGAAGAACGACAATCCGCTAAATGCATCTTCTCCGACATCTTTCAGTGTACTTGGGAAAGATATCCTCTCAAAGTTCGTGCATTCTGCAAAGGAATGATCCCCGACACATGTCAATTTGAACGGCAGGCTCAATTCGTTCACTTTGTTCAATCCGCTGAATGAGTGAAAACCTACAGATTCCAATGACGAGGGAAGATCGATCGTCGTGATGTTGGCGCACTCAGATATGGCATAATCTCCGATGTGTGTTATGCCTTCATCGAACACTGCGCATACGAAAGCGCTTTTACTGAAGAACCAAGGCGTATACTCATAATAGTCAGAACCGGATGAGGATGATGAATTCCCGTAGTCATATCCGACACCTGTGCCCTTGGTGAAATGGACTGTCTGTATGCCCGTACAACCGCTGAACGCGGGGCGGGAATTGGATGCGACGGCATTCAGGCTGATCGGCATCGTCAGCTCCTTAAGACCTGTGCAGTCCTCGAACGCAGAGGAGCCGATGGAGGTGACGCCGCTGCCGATGGCCACGGATGAGAGGGAGGAGCATCCGCGGAACGCAGAGTTCCCGATGGAGGTGACGCCGCTGCCGATGGCCACGGATGAGAGGGAGGTGCAGCCGGAGAACGCAGAGGATCCGATGGAGGTGACGCCGCTGCCGATGGCCACGGATGAGAGGGAGGTGCAGCCGGAGAACGCAGAGGATCCGATGGAGGCGACGCCGTCGGGGATGGTGTACGAGCTGTCGGACCTCCCGGCGGGATACAGCACCAGCGTCTTCATGTCCTTGCTGAAGAGGACGCCGTCCGAGGAACAGTATGCCGTGTTCCCTTCGGCAACGGTCACGGACGAGAGGGAGGTGCAGTCCTCGAACGCAGAGTTCCCGATGGAGGTGACGCCGCTGCCGATGGTGACGGATGAGAGGGAGGAGCATCCGCAGAACGCATAGTCGCCGATGGAGGTGACGCCGCTGCCGATGATGACTTTCTTCACATCCGCCCTGTATGAATACCATGGAGCGTCCTTGTACGAGTACGAACTCATGTCTCCGGATCCATTTATCGTCAGAGTCCCGGTGGATGAGTCGAACACGTATGTGACATTCTTCCCGCAGGAACCGCTTCCATCCGATGCAGCCTCCGACGTGTCTGAACATTCCGATAACACAGCATATGCGGAGACTGATACCATGACCAGCACCGCGAAAACGATGAATTTGCGATTCATATTGCATCCTCTGAAAAATTTCCTGAAAACCTATCTGATACGAAACAGACGGCAGATTGCATTTTCCGTTCGCCGGCATGGATCCAGATATACGGAAGGACCCCGTTGGTACAGATGCCATTACCTGGAAGGGAACCTCTCTTCCCTTTACGCGACCCCGCAGATGTCCTGTCCGGACCGCCCATATCACCGAAGAACATGGCCGATGGGCTGGCAGTACTGTCCTCGAAAACTTCTTTCTTGATACAGGAGGGGTACAAATCCTGAATTCCTTTCCCCTGGACAGGCGCAATTCCCGCTTCTTTGCCGGAGAACAAAATGTCCGGCACCCCTGTGCAGGGTGCTGTCTCAGCACCAAATGCCGAGAATCCTGCATCGGGGCCGGATAACGTCAAACGGACGCCGCCCGGATAAGATGTTCATTCTCAGAACCAATCGTTTGTACCGGCCATATCGCTGATGGAACCATTCGACCCTGCATCCTCACACAGCAGGATCGTCGGCGACAGAGGTCGATGCAACGGTCACAGGAAAATGACCCCCCCCGGCCCGTTAACACGGGCCGGGGGAGGGGCTCAGGCTAATCTCCTGCTCTTTACTGGATGTTTTTCAGAGTGCACATCATATTTACGTGTTTGTACTGATTGATTCAAATAAAAGACATGCCAACATCATCGATGAATCAACGACATATGTGCATTATGACGTTTCGGCCATCCATTACCTCCGATGATGATCCAAATCCCCTGATACGGCATCCGGCATCTCGCAGAACTCCGCCGCACCCCCCCAGGATTGCCTCTCTTCCGAAACCGACGGAATCTCAGACATGATAGAGGTCCTCTGCGGCGTAGTCCTCTTCACCTGCAGGATGTACCAGATACCGCGCCCCGGTGTCCTTTTTCGCTCCTGTTCCGGACTGGTATGCCGGATGCCTGGACGGCCCCGCCTTCATGGAACAACTGTGCCCCTCGCGCGGATTGTTTTATGCCCTGATGAACTCCGGCTCGTATATGCCATGATAAATGAGCAGTCAATTTAGTCTGACTGACCGTGTTTCCTGATTCGGACATAAGTTCCGTCGGATATCATCGAACCGGCCGAGGCAACGGGTCGCCCAGCCTTCTAGGACCGCCGCTGCGACCGGCGGAGCATCAATACCATCCCTCGGACGAGCGCCGCCGTATTTTGACATAACCAGATAAAACCTCAGCACTGCCCGAACGGCACCTCCTGATATTGTTCTGTCTCTGGTGAGGCAGAATCAAAATACATTGTTGGTCTTCCCACTCCTTATTATTCATATTCTTGCGCCAGACCATCACGCGCATACATTTTTCTGAAGCATTCTGCACAGACATGCTCTGCATTTTTGCGCATAATATTGCATACTTATGTTCATTAATACCATTTTTAAGACATAGGTTTATATCCTTGAGCCTGATTCCAAGTATCGTTCTTAAAACATCATTAATGTACATAAGAATACAGAGATGAGAAAAATGCTCACACCAACCATCGAGGAGGCCAGGAAGTACGCCGCGGACGGCAGGTACGACATCTGCCCCGTGCGCAGGGAGATCCTCTCCGACTTCAGGACCCCCATCGAGGTCATGAGGGCGCTGATGAACGTCTCGGGCCACTGCTACATGTTCGAGAGCGCTGACGCGACCAAGAGGAGGGGACGCTACACCTTCCTCGGGTTCGACCCCAAGATGGGGATCAGCATCCGCAACGGGAAGATGAAGGTCGGCAACCTCGAGTTCGAGACCCGCGACCCCAACAGCTACATCAGGCAGGTCCTCGGCAAGTACAGGAGCCCGAAGGTCGACGGGTTCCCCCCGTTCACCGGCGGCCTCGTCGGATACT
>Ga0256406_1007344_pt1 | contig 10511 bp, 5 predicted proteins | sample RumenRJG_03DNA_FD_185986 | JGI IMG/M metagenome (GOLD analysis project Ga0256406, IMG submission 185986) | Bovine rumen microbial communities from Lethbridge, Alberta, Canada - RJG_03 | ecosystem: Host-associated > Mammals > Digestive system > Stomach > Rumen | place: Canada: Alberta | collected...
TATGAAAAAGCTATACTTGTTCTTCCTCTTTGCTGCGCTTGGCCTGTCGACAATGGTCAGTGCGCAGAACCAGCCATCGCCTCAGCTGACGAAGGTGCTCAACACGCTCACCCTCGTCAATGACCAGTGGCAGCAGACACAGTCACCACAGAGCTCTGCATTCTGGAACTGGGCCGTCTATCATACAGGCAACATGGAGCTGTACAGGCTCCTGACCCACGACATCGGCAGTGCCTCACAGCAATATAAGCAGAAAGCCGCACAATACTTGGCCTATTCAACGCGTTGGGCCGAATACAATCATTGGCAGGGCGCCACCGAGAAGGATGCGTCGAAATGGCGTTATCGTCAGTACGGTGAGGATGCCCAGCATGTGCTCTTTGGCGACTGGCAGATCTGTTTCCAGACTTACATCGATCTCTACCATATCGCTCCGTCGAAGAAGAAAGTGGCCCGTGCCATCGAGGTGATGAACTATGAAGCCGACAGCAAGGCTCACGACTACTGGTGGTGGGCCGATGCCCTTTACATGTCCATGCCCGTGATGACGAAGATGTACAAGTTGACGGGCAAGGAGAAGTATCTCGAGAAGATGTACGAGAACCTTCTCTATACTGACAGCCTGATGTTTGATGCCTCCACCGGTCTTTACTTCCGCGATGCCCGTTATGTCTATCCCAAGCACCGCACGGTGGCGGGCAAGAAAGACTATTGGGCCCGTGGCAACGGATGGGTGCTGGCCGGTCTGGCCAAGGTGCTTCAGGATCTGCCCAAGACCAATGCCCACTATACTTTCTTTGTCAATAAGTTCCAGGTCTTGGCCAAGGCTGTGGCCGAATGTCAGCAGCCCGAGGGCTACTGGACACGCTCTATGGTTGACCCCTCACAGGCACCTGGCCCGGAGACCAGTGGCACGGCCCTCTTCACCTATGGCTTGCTGTGGGGCATCAACAACGGCCTGCTCTCAGAGACCGATTACCTGCCCACGGTGTCGAAAGCCTGGTCTTATCTCACCACCACCGCTCTGCAGCCGGATGGTCAGATCGGTTACGTGCAGCCTATCGGCGACCGTGCCATCCCCGGTCAGACCGTTGACGAGCATTCTCATGCCGACTTTGGCGTAGGTGCCTTCCTTTTGGCAGGCAGCGAGTATTATCGTTGGCTGGATGCAGCGCTCAAGGGACACCGCCAGGTGACAGTCACCATTGCCAACAGTGCTTCCCGCACACGCCAGCAAGTGGTGGAAGTGGATGCTGCCGCCCTGCGCAAAGCCTTAGGGGCATCTGCCGATGCTTCCTTGGTGGTTAAGAATGCGGCCGGACAGGAGCTTGACGCACAACTCACCTATGATGGTAAGTTGCTGATTGATGCCAGCGTGCTGCCACAATCTACGTGGACGGTCTATGTTTCTGTTGGTCAGCCAAAGACAATGACCCCTTCCGTCAAGGGGGCAATGTATAAGATTCGCAAGGACGACATCGCCTGGGAGAACGACCGCTGCGCCTATCGTGTGTACGGTCCGGCGCTGCAGCGCACGGGGGAGAAATCGTACGGAACGGATGTATGGGTGAAGAATACGCCCGACCTTATCCTGGACAAGCGTTATACGGAGGACCATCAGAGCAATGTCGACGCCGCGCCGCTTGAGAAGAGCGGACGGTCTATAGAGAGCACGTATTACCATGCCAATGGCTCTTTCCATCTCGATCATGGCAATGGCATGGACGGCTATGGGGTAGGGCCAACGCTGGGCTGCGGCGCACCCGCCTTGCTGGTCGATGGGAAGTGGACGTTGCCTTACTGCTATCAGAATTATGAAATCCTCGATAACGGTCCTCTTCGCTTTACGGTCCGGCTCGACTATGGCAAGAACCCCGATGGCGTGGACTGGCATGAGCACCGCATCATCAGTCTTGACAAGGGCAGCAACTTCAACAAGATCACGGTGTGGTACGATAATTTGTCCAAGACCACCACATTGTGCAGTGGTGTGACGCTCAATGGTCAGGGCACAGAGGCTGCCGGCAAGGACTATGTGGCCTATGCTGATCCTACCGACCAGCCAAAAGTGCATGGTTCGGAAATCTATGTCGCCGTCCTCTTCCCTTACAACGATGTGAGGACAGGAAAGTCACCCGATGGCCGCAACGCCATCGTGATGCTCGACAACTATCATGGACAGCCGGTCACCTATTATGCGGGTGCCGCCTGGAGCCGGTACGACATAGCCAACTTCGACATCTGGAAGCTGACGGTCGGACAGGCTGCCGATGACTACCGGCAACCGCTGACGGTGACCGTCAAATGACGCTTTTACCGTCAGATAAAGGCGTTGACTGATTATTTCGTCGATTTCATTGAGTTCTTAGGCGATGATTGGAGAAATCTTATTATTTTTGTTGAAACTATTAAGATGAAAATACGATGACAGAAGGTTTCTTACCATCACTCGCCTTGGTATCCCTTATTGAGAAGAGCAGGGCATGGCTGATGAGTCGGGATGTGCCCCGCTCTTTCTTTTTGTATGCTTTTCCACAGCCAGTGACGAACGACTTGAGTGCGGCCGGATAGGTTTGCATCCTGTTCCTGCCGACAATAAATCTTAAAGCCTTTCGTTATTCATGTACAAACTGAAGTTGCTAATGACAATTTCTACATCAATTAAGGAAAAATTAGTTTATGTGGGACTCTGGGTGTTGCTGTTCGCCACACCGTTGCTCACATTCTACCTCCACTCACTCAATAAACCGACAGTAGTGTTTGCCTGGCCCGATGTCTTCGGAATTTGGATGTTGTTTGGAACCTATCTGTTCTTCTTCCTAATCCACAACTCTTTCGTCTCTCCACAGCTGGTCTATGGACATCATGCGGTACGTTACCTGTTGCTCGTCCTGTTGCTCCTATGCGGCTTTGGCATCGGTCGTCACTTGTTGTCTAAGACGGAGGTGGGTAGTAAGTTCATACCCCACGGTCGTCCTCCCGAGATGATGGATGGGAAGATAAAAGATGGGGCACAATCCGACGATGATGGGCTTAAGACTTGGAGAGGCAGGCGAAATCATCCTCATGGCAACGGCCAGCGAAAAAGGTTTTATCACCATCCCATGCACGACGGCTTCCCACCGGGACCTATCATGTTGTTGGGCGAGAAGGATTTTCTTGCCTATTCCATTCTGGTGTTGCTCTTTGGCATGAACATCGGCATAAAGCTTTATTTCAAGAACGAGAATGACGCCCATGCGCTGGAACAGCTTCAACAAAAGAATGTGGAGGAACAGCTGAAATATCTGAAGTATCAGATCAACCCGCATTTCTTCATGAACACGCTCAACAATATTCATACCCTCATCGATATCGATCCCGACAAAGCCAAGGAGGCCTTGATTGAGCTGTCGAAAATGATGCGTTATGTGCTTTATGAGGCCAACAACGCCATGGTGCCGCTTGACCGCGAGGTGGAGTTCTTGCGTAACTACATCCGTCTGATGCGTCTGCGTTATACCGACGACCTGAAGATCAGCGTCAGCCTTCCGAAAGAAGTGCCCAACCGTCAGGTGCCGCCGCTGATCTTCATCACCTTTGTGGAGAATGCCTTTAAGCATGGCGTCAGTTATGCGCACAACAGTTTCATAGACATCAAGCTCAGCATTGACGACACCTCCACGTTGTTCTGTTGCCGTAACAGTAGGTCGGAGAAAACAGAAGGACATAAAGAGGGTGTCGGTCTGAATAATGTGCGTCAGCGGTTGCAGCTCATCTATGGTGAAAGCTATGCGCTCCGCATTACCGATGATGGCGACGCCTACGACGTATCACTGAGCTTACCCGTACAAATTCAATCTTCCACAACCAATGATTAAAGTTATAGCCATCGACGACGAGCCTTTGGCGCTGCTCAAGCTCGCCACGTTTATTCAGAAGATCCCGACGTTTGAACTCGTCGGGCAGTTCAAGAGTGCCATAGAAGCGCGCAACTTCCTTGATAGTGAGGATGTGGATGCTATCTTCTGCGACATCAACATGCCCGGCCTCAATGGTATGGATTTCATTAAGTCGCTCTCTTCTGCTTACCTTGTCGTCTTTACCACTGCTTATTCCGAATATGCGGTGGATGGCTACAAGGTGGAGGCTGTCGACTACCTGCTCAAGCCTTTTGGTCTCGATGATTTCAAGCGTGCTGCCGAGCATGTGGAGAAAGCTTATCGGTTGCGCCATGCAGCTGACCAGGACACTGCTGCTCCGTCAACTGTTATCAAGCATGACGATGACCGTAATCTCTATTTCAAGACCGATTATCGCATCGTGCGCCTCGGCATTGACAATATCGTCTATATCGAGGCGATGAGCGAGTATGTCAAGATTCATCTGCGCAATGATAAGTCTGTGGTGGTGCTTGTGCGCCTAAAGAACCTGCTCGACCGTCTGCCGTCCTCTTTCATGCGCATCCATCGGTCGTACATCATCAATCTTAACGCCATCGTCGAGGTGAACAAAAACCGTGTCATCGTCGAGGGGGACGTCTTCCTGCCCATTGGTGACAGCTATCGGGACGCTTTCAACGAATACATCCGCAATCGGTTTATACAGTAAGCCAGCACTTGATAAACTACAGTTATTCCTGTGCCATGGCATAGGAATAACTGTCATAGTGCATCGCGGCCTCGGTGATATCGCGATGCTTGTTGGCCGATATTCTACAGGCTCTTCACCACTGTTCCGTCCTCCTTTATCCCGGACATGGAGCATTGGGACGTAACAGCCGGCACCTTTGCTTAAATGTTAAAGAACCACCACCTCTCTTTATAAGTGTTTTCAGCGCTCATTGTCTGTGTAACCTCTGTTACCCCTTTCTGAAACATTTCTTCACCTTGTGTTACATTTGTGCACCTATCGTTAACCTCAGTTCGCGACGCTTTTGTGATGATTTGTTAATTTTGCATCGATAAAACTAGATGACCTATGTGAACACCTTATTATAGGGCGGCCTCAGCTGTCTGTAATCTGTGAACCTTAGGCTGAAAACTTATATTAATAAATTATTTTAATCATGGGTAAAACTAACTATCGCAGACTTGTCCTGTTGGTGTTTGTGCTTTTCCCCGCCTTCAGTTTGTTGTTTGGCGGTGGTACGCTAAGCGCAAAGATTGTCAGGGGCACAGTTCTCTCAGCTACCGACAATGAGCCACTGATTGGCGCGACGCTGAAAGTTGAGGGTTCAAAGAATGTTGCTGTTACCGATTTGGAAGGCAACTTCTCCATTGAGGCCAATGATGGACAAACGCTCATTGCCTCCTACGTTGGATTTGTTGATCAGCGTGTGAAGGTGACAGGCAACAACCTTACCATTAAGCTCACTGAGGAGCAGAGTGCCCTCAACGAGGTCGTTGTCATTGGTTATGGTGTACAGAAGAAAAAGGTGGTAACCGGTGCTACGATTCAGCTCAAAGGCGACGACATCGCCAAGCTCAACACCAACAATGCCCTGCAGGCCATGCAGGGTCAGTCACCGGGTGTCAACATCATCTCTGAAAGCGGTCAGCCAGGCGCTTCGATGAAAGTGATCATCCGTGGTCAGGGCTCCAACAGCAACAACGCGCCGCTCTATGTGGTCGACGGTATTCCCGGTGTGGATCCTACTACCATCAATCCTGCCGACATCGAGAGCATCGACGTGCTGAAGGATGCTGCCTCGGCTGCCATCTATGGTGCGCAGGCCGCCAATGGTGTTGTCATCATGACCACCCGCTCGGGTAAGGCCGGCAAGACTCAGGTCACATTCGACGGCTACTATGGTTGGCAGAGTGCCGCTCGTAAAATAAAGATGTGTAACGCCAATGAGTACATGACGCTCATGGATGAACAAAACCTCAACTCCGGCGGCTCAGCCTACGACTGGGCCAACATTGCCTCCATTCACGATGCCAATGGTAATATCTATGACACCAACTGGATGGACAAGATGTTCAAGGACGGAGCACCGGTGCAGGATTACACCATCGGTGTCAATGGCGGTACAAAAAATAGCACGTATGCTGTCTCCTTAGGCTACTATGCGCAAGAAGGCATCGTTGGTGGCAAGCGCGCCAGCAACTACGAGCGTTACAACTTCCGCACCAATACCCAGCAGAAACTCTTCAACGATGTGCTGACCTTCGGTGAGAATATTTCATTCAATTTTGTCAAGACCAATCAGATTGGTACCGGCAACATGTATAACAACAAGTTGCGCGGAGCCTACGGCACATCACCCTTGCAGCCGTTGTATCTGCAACAGGACGGCCGTGCTGACCTGAATGATGGCTATAGCTACTCCATCGCCACTGACTGGAACCAGTACGACGGCAACCCAGTGGCTGGACTCTACCGTGGCCGCAACAAGAGTGACAGGCAGAACTGGCTGGCTAACGTCTTTGCTGAACTGACCCCCATCAAGGGCCTCCACATCAAGACACAGTTGGGCTTCAACCACAACACCAGTACGTATCGTGCCTATACACCAGACTTCGTTTCTACGACAAACAATATGCATACGTCAGGTCCGGAGGCCAGCCAGAACATCAACAAGAGCTGGACACTCACCTGGACAAACACGGCTACCTACGACTGGAAGATAGGCGACCATGCCTTCAATGCCATGGTTGGTATGGAAGCAGAGCGCTACGAGGGTGACTATGTTGGCGGCAACAACACATTGCTGGCTATCTACGACGACTGGCAGCACGCTTATCTGAGTAATGACAACAATGGTCACACAGGAACCGTGACTGGTTATCCCTTTGACGATTACCGCCGTGTGTCCTACTTCGGCCGTCTGGGCTGGAACTATCAGGACAAATATATGATCAATGCTACGCTGCGTGCCGATGGCAGCTCACGCTTTGCCAAGGGCCATCGTTGGGGTTACTTCCCATCCGTGTCGGCCGGTTGGGTCGTCTCGTCGGAGAAATTCATGCAACCGCTGGCCTCCTGGCTCGACTTCCTGAAGATACGCGGCAGCTGGGGACAGGTAGGTAACAACAATATCGGTGCCTACCTCTACGCTTCGACCGTGACACTCGACGGTGTCGGCTATAACTTCGGTACGGGCAAGGGCTCGGCTGCTGACGTGGCCGGTGCCATCTCCAATCGTCTTGGTAACAGCGAGCTGAAGTGGGAAACCTCTGAGCAGACCGACCTCGGCTTTGATGCCCGCTTCCTGAATAGCAGACTTGGCCTTAACTTCGACTGGTACTATAAGAAGACCAAGGACTGGATCGTGCAGGCTGCTGTCATCGCTACGGCGGGTGCCGACGCTCCGTTCATCAATGGCGGAGATGTAACCAACAAAGGTGTGGAAATCGGTCTGACCTGGGATGATAAGATTGGCAAGGACTTCTGCTATAACATTGGTGCCAATATGGCCTATAATAAGAATAAGGTGGGCAGGATACCTACCGTTGACGGTATGATACACGGCTCGACCAACGTCATGTTCAACAACCAGACCGAGTTCTATCGTTGTTCCGACGGCCACGCTATGGGTTACTTCTGGGGCTACCGCACAGCCGGCATCTTCCAGAACCAGCAGGAACTCAACGACTGGGTGGCAGCCGGTAACGGTGTGACCGCCAACACAGGCGTCGGTGACGTAAAGTTTGTCGATATGAACCACGACGGTGTAATCAACGACAAGGATAAGGTGGATCTCGGCAACGGCATACCTAAGTACAGCTTCGGCTTCAACCTTGGTTGCAGCTACAAGCACTTCGACTTCTCAGCCACGTTCTCAGGTGCTGCCGACTTCAAGGTGGCCAACGGAGGTTACCGCAACTGGGGTAACTCGTCGCTAAGCAACTACACCACTTACTTCCTCCAGCGCTGGACGGGAGAGGGTACAAGCAACAAGATTCCTCGTCTGACCAACGACGACCATAACTGGACCAGCTTCTCCGACCTCTATCTGGAGGACGGTGACTATCTGCGCATCGCCAATATCACCATTGGCTACGACTTCGCTCATTTCCTCCATACGAAGTACATCAGTCAGGCCCGTCTTTACTTCCAGGTACAGAACCTCTATACGTTTACCGACTATAGCGGTATGGATCCTGAGGTCGGCTTCGGCCAGGATGCATGGGTGTCAGGTATCGATACCGGCGTCTATCCGCATGCACGCACCTTTATGGTGGGCGTGAACTTGAAATTCTAACTTCTCAACAGCAAACCAATTATGAAAAAGATAAGCTATTATATTCTTGCGATGGGGGTGGGCATGATGGCTCTTACAAGCTGTAACGACAGTTTTCTCGACACCTCATCGAAGACCAGCAGCAACTCCACCTCTTTCTATAAGACGCAGGAGCAGGCCAACTATGCGGTCATAGGCTGCTACGATATGTACCAGCGTACGGTTTCCAATGGCAGCTGGCCCTCACTCTTCCAGGCAGTGGAGACGATGAGCGACGACTGTCTTGGTGGTGGTGGCCCCGATGACCGCGGTGACCGGTTGATGGACCGCTTCGACCGCAGCTACATGAGTGACCAGGTCAACCTGTTTGATGGCATTTGGCAAGACTACTACAAATGCATCTACAACTGCAATCAGCTCATCAACTCCATCCCGGGTATCAACTTCTCCTCAAGCGCCGACCGTATTGACTGCGAGGCTCAAGCACGCGCTATCCGCGGACTGGCCTACTTCGATCTGGTGCGCATGTTCGAGAATGTGCCCTTGTTGACTACTGCCACCAGAGATGTGGTACCTCAGGCAACACCCGACGAGGTGTACAAACTCATCGTCAGCGACCTGAAGTTTGCAGCCGACAGCATGGATACTACTGCCTATGCCGACAAGGCTAGCCATCTGGGACGTATCACGAAATACGCCGCCGGCGCCATGCTCGCACGTGTTTACCTCTTCTACGATGGTGTCTACAACGACAACAAGGGCGGTGAGGTGCCAGGTGGACTGACCAAGGCACAGGCTCTGCAATACTGCGAGGACTGCATCGGTAGCGGCAACTACGCGCTGGAGTCTGACTTCAATAAGCTTTGGCCTGCTGCCTGCACCGAGGCTTCTACTAAGGAAGCCGGACGCAAGACGACGTACAAGGAAGCCAGCAATGAGATCGTCTGGGTGGTGAAGTTCAACAACATCGACAACTACACCCTGAGCAACAAAGACGGCAACCGCTTCGTGGTGAACCTCGGTATGCGCAACACAACCGACTTCGCCCCTTATGGCAACGGTTGGGGAGCCTGTCCCATCACGCCTTATGCCAAGACACAGTTCTCAAGCGATGACCTGCGCGGCAACGCTACCATCATTGACTGCACGCAGCTTACCAACAGTGACGGCAAGACAGCCTATGACATTCAGAAAGGCACCGATGCGATGGACTATACAGGCTATGTCAATAAGAAGTACTGCCCGCTCATCTTTACCGATGGTACGTCAATGCCCTTATATGAGTCAGACATCACCGGCGGCGACATGATGCTCTCACAGGATCAGAACTGGATTCTTATCCGCTACGCCGATGTGCTGCTCATGGCGGCAGAACTCGGCAGCAGCAATGCCATGCAGTATGTGAACTTGGTGCGTGAGCGCGCTTACGGCAATACCAGTCACAACCTGACTACCGCCCCCACACGGGAGCAGATTTGGCAGGAGCGCCGCAAGGAGTTCATGGGTGAGGGCATCCGTTACTGGGACCTGCGCCGTCAGGGGCTCGATGCCTTCGTCAAGGCTGAGCTCGGACAGGCTTATAGCAGTGGCAGCAGTACGGGCACGCCGATCACTGTCTATAATAATAAGGAGCAGCAACAGATTGGTGACACGTATCAGGAGGCCAACATTCGTACAAAGCGTGGCTTCTTCCAGATACCTAAGACACAAATCGACCTCTCGGGTGGCGTCTACAAGCAAAACGCCGGATGGGAATAATCTATAACGGCTTCCGTCCCAGTGGTGCCAGCCTCCCTTCGTGAAGGCTACGCCATGTGGGGCAGATCAATATCTCTATAAAAATGAAAAATCTGAAATATCTATTGATGGCCGTCTTAGCACTCCTTGTTGCGGCCTGTTCGCCCGATGACTACAGTCTGGGCGATAAGAATATCACGTCGGATGACCTTGTCGAGGGCCTTGCCTATACGCTCACCCACGACTCGTCCAATCCCAATATAGTCTATCTCAAGAGTCTCCTGCCATCGAGCTACACCACATTGTGGGACACCCCGCAGGGACGTTCGCAGGAAGCGGAGATGACCTTGAAGATGCCTTTCGCCGGCGACTACCAGGTACGCATGGGCGTGGAGACACCGGGTGGCGTGGTCTATGGACCTTATACCACCTTTACGATTGACAACTTCTGTGCTGAGTTCGTCACCGATCCGCTGTGGTCGATGCTGGCCGGTGGTGTGGGCAAGTCGAAGAAATGGATCTACGACAACGGTAAGTATGGCTTCTCAGCAGGTGAAGTGACCTACGGCGACCCATCGGCCAATCCTACGTTCGGCTGGAACTCGTT
>Ga0256406_1007345_pt1 | contig 10506 bp, 12 predicted proteins | sample RumenRJG_03DNA_FD_185986 | JGI IMG/M metagenome (GOLD analysis project Ga0256406, IMG submission 185986) | Bovine rumen microbial communities from Lethbridge, Alberta, Canada - RJG_03 | ecosystem: Host-associated > Mammals > Digestive system > Stomach > Rumen | place: Canada: Alberta | collected...
ATGACCTGCTTGCAATCGAACCGTCGTTCCATATCACACTGAACCGCGAGTTTCTGAACTGACGCGCGACGGACAGAGGACAAGAAAGACACAGCGGGCAAACAGCGATGCTGATTGCCCGCTGTGTCTTTTTGTCCCTAACAAGTTTAGCTTGTTAGGGACAAAATGCTATGGTGAAATTCAATGTATGGCCTTGGCCGGTGGCAGGAGAGGTATCTGCCAGGCGGTAATCTTTAAACAGACTGGATGGATGTAAAGGTATGGGTACATGGAGAAGCTTGTTTTCACAGGCAACTTATGCTTCTGCGCAATACAGGGGGCAGACTGGATATTGCCGTCGGACGGAATAATCTCGGCAAATTTTATCATGATGTTCTGCCGAAGCTGCGGGAAATCGCGGATGTACGGGAGGAGCATCCGGAGCGGATGCGGGGACTGATTCCGCCAAAGCCGACCTTCACCGCGTACCTTGATTATTACAAAGAGGCGCTTCTGTGCAGTGCAGAGGTTTCATACGGGAAAAAGACCTATCCGGTCACGGATGTGATTGACGCAGCAGTTGGCAAAACCAGACTCAGCCCTTACTATCGGGATGAGGAAGCGGAGAGGGCTTACTGTAATGTGCTGAACCGTTATTTTGACCTGTATGATCCGTCGATGAAGCTGATGTACACGGATAAGGACGATGACAAGCTTTTCGAGCTTCTGGATCACGGAATCGATGAACTCCTGGACTGCGGAGAAGTCCGGATGACAGTACAGTTCCGGAATCTCAAAATCCGGCGCAGGATGCCGATGAAGGTCGGTATCAATGTGAGCAACAACCTGTTGGATCTTACGGTTACTTCTGAAGATCTGACAGTGGATGAAATGTATCAGATCCTTTTCCAGTACCGCAGAAAGAAGAAGTATATCAAGCTCCTGGACGTTTCGGAGGCATTCTCGCCGATGAAATGGGCCTTGGAAAAACTCTCCAGGTGATCACGGTGCTGCTGGCGACAAAAATCGAGTCGGGGCCAGGCGTCAGTCTGATTGTCGGTCCTGCTTCTCTCATTTACAACTGGGAGGAGGAATTACATCGTTTTACGCCGGAACTCAGGACGCTGGTGATTGCCGGGACCGTCGCGGAGAGACAAAACCTGCTCGAAAATTATCAGGACTATGACGTCCTGGTCACGTCCTATGATCTGCTGAAGCGGGATATTGCGTCATATGACGGTCTGGATTTTCACTACGAGGTGATCGATGAGGCGCAGTATATCAAAAATCCGGGAACAGCTGCGGCGAAGGCAGTTAAGCTGATCCACGCGAAGACCCGGTATGCGCTGACCGGAACACCGATTGAGAACCGGCTGTCCGAGCTCTGGTCGATTTTTGATTATCTGATGCCCGGCTTCCTGTACCGGTATGAGGACTTCCGCCAGACCTTTGAACAGCCGGTCGTCAATGGAGACGAGAAGGCGGGAGAGCAGCTCCGGCGTATGGTGGCTCCGTTTATTTTGCGTCGGCTGAAAAAGGATGTTCTGAAGGACCTCCCGGATAAGCTGGAGGAGGTTCGCTATGTCCAGATGGGAAAGGAACAGCAGCGCCTCTATGACGCAGAGGTTCTCCGGATGAAGCGGGATATGTCGAAGCAGACGGATGAGGATTTCCGCAAGGGGAAACAGCAGATTCTGGCGGCGATCACGAGAATCCGGCAGATCTGCTGCGATCCTTCTCTGTGCTGTGAAGGCTACAAGGGGGAATCTGCCAAGAGAGAGGCCGTGATGGATCTGATTCATACGCTGATCGATGAAGGCTACAGAGCGCTTCTGTTTTCACAGTTCACCTCGATGCTGGCACTGATCCGGGAAGAGCTTGTCCGGGAGAAGATTCCGTTCTTTGAGATTACCGGCGCGACGCCGAAGGAAGAACGGACGAGATTGGTGCGGGAATTTAATGAGAACCCGGAGACGGCGGTTTTCCTGATTTCGCTGAAGGCGGGAGGCACCGGACTGAATCTCACCGGGGCGGACGTCGTGACACATTACGACCCGTGGTGGAATACATCCGCGGAGGATCAGGCAACGGATCGTGCGCACAGAATCGGGCAGAAGCGTGTCGTCACGGTTTATAAAATGATCGTCCGCAGCTCGATTGAGGACAAAATTCTGGAGATGCAGGCGATGAAGCGTGATCTCGCGGATCAGATTTTGAGTGGAGATGCTCTCTCAAGCAGCAACATCACCAGAGAGGATCTGATGCAGATTCTCTCCTGATGATTCGCTGCAAGTGATTCAGATCAGAAACAAAATGAAATAGTTCAGTCATCGGCCGTCAGAATTGCTTTCTGACGGCTTTTTGGTGGAAGAGGCCATCTATCTCTGGTAGTGGGAACCGTCGGGAGCGAGAACCATCAGGAGGGGTGAGCCCTCCGGAGGGCGGACCATCCGGAGGGCGGACCATCTGGAGGGCGGACCATCCGGATGGCGATCATTCAGGAGGGAGAACTACAAAATCACGGCGTAGCTGCCGGGTCAGGCGGGGGAAATGGAATCTGTTTGATCCGATCGCAGGAAAATGAGTACTAGTGGACAGAATATGTATTTATTTTCATACAATGCGTAAAATCACATTAGTGTGATTGAACAAAACACCTGTTTCTCGTATTATATTTTATATACAGATTGACGGCCGCACATCGATGAACTACGGTGATTTATGACATCGGCCGGGGCTGTATGAAGATCTTACGTCTAATAGGAGAAAAAGGGGCTTCTTATGAGTTACATCATTCCTGTCGGACCATATCATCCCGCGCTGGAGGAGCCGGTTCACGCGAGACTGATCGTGGACGGCGAGCGCATTTCTGATGCACAGGTCTTTATCGGATACAATTACCGCGGCATTGAAAAGCTCTGTCAGGAGCGGAATTTTATTCAGACGATCACGCTGGTGGAGCGGGTGTGCGGCATCTGCTCTCATTCCCATGCGCTGACATACTGCCTATGCATTGAAAATATAGCGGGTATCGAGGTACCGAAGCGCGGGCAGTATATCCGCGTGATCACAGAGGAACTGGAGCGGATTCATTCTCATCTGCTGTGGATCGGCGTCGCCTGCCATATTGTGGGACATGATTCCTTGTTTATGCAGGTCTGGAAGGATCGAGAGCGCACGATGGACACGCTGGAGCGTCTGTCCGGAAACCGTGTGAATTACGCAATGAACACGATCGGCGGCGCAAGGCGGGATATTGACGATGAGACAAGGCGGTATATTCTCTCGGCGATGGATGATCTCGAGGAGAAGATGAAGCCGATCACCTGGTGGCTCACGAATGACAAGACGCTCGCGATGCGCACGAAGGGAGTCGGCGTTCTCACGCATGAGGATGCCATCCGTATCGGTGCCATCGGGCCGCACGCCAGGGCATCCGGTGTGGATATCGATGTGCGCCGGGACGCACCGTACAGCTCCTATGAAGACTTTACGTTTGACGTGCCGGTCCAGCAAACCTGTGATGTCTATGCCAGAGTCGTGATCCGTGTCCTCGAGGTGATGGAATCGATCAAAATCATCCGTCAGGCACTTGATACACTGCCGGAGGGACCGATCAACTGCGGCACCAGGATCCCAAAGGTTCCGGCCGGACGCTGCACGATGCGCCATGAGGCGCCGCGCGGCCAGCTGGTCTATCAGGTTGTGACGGACGGAGGGCCGACCAATTACCGAGTCAGTGTGCATGTCCCCACCTTCCGGAATGCGCCGACCATACCGACGATGCTGAAGGGAAATACGGTGGCGGATGCAGGATTGATCGTGGCCTCGATCGACCCGTGCTTCAGCTGTCTGGACAGGTAGGGGAGCAAAATGCGTCGAAAGAATCCAGAGGTGTTTTATGCATGAGCTAGCGGCGACGGAAAGTCTTCTTGCTGCCGCGCTTCGGGCAGCGGAGGGGGCCGGTGCGGGAAAGGTGCACCGGATTGTGGTTTCGATCGGTCATTATACAGGGATTCTTCCGGAGTATGTAGAGAAGTATTTCCCGACCGCGAGCAGCGGCACGGCAGCCGAGGGTGCTGCGCTGGAGTTCCATGTTCTGCCGGTGCGGGTGGTCTGCGGGAGCTGCGGTGCGGAATCGGAGCTTTCGGCGGAAGGCGCAGCCGCGGAGGACCCTGAATATGAATGCGGGGTCTGCGGCAGCAGAGAGTTCCGTCTTCTGCCGTCGAACTGGGATATCCGCGTGGAATCGATTGAGGTGGACTGAGAGAAGCAATGCGTGATGGAGGTTGTGTATGAAAAAATTCAGTGCCTGGCTCTCCACATTTATACTGTGTTTCCTGTTCTGGGAGCTTCTGGTGTGGAGCGTGAATCCGCGAGAGCTGCTGCTCGGCGCATTGGTTTCTGCCGGCGCGGCGGCGCTTTCCTTCCGGTTCCTCATTCATGAGAGTGCCTGGTATCTCTACAATCCAGTGAGGCTGCTTCTGCTCCTTGTTTACTGCCTTTTCATTTTCATGAGAGAGCTGATCGCAGCGAACAATCAGATGGCCAAAATTGTGCTCTCCGGGCACTATGACCGTCTCTCGCCGGGTGTCATCCGGGTTCCGGGGGACAGGCGGAACCGGAGTGAGTACGGACTTGCCATGGTCGCCAATTCCATCACCCTGACGCCCGGAACAATCACGATGGATGTGGCGGAGGATGAGCAGGGAAATCCGGCATATTACGTCCAGTGGATCGATGTGGCAGAGACGGACCGCGAGAAGGCCGGAGAGATCATCAAGGGACGTATGGAGCGGGCGATCGCCCGAATCTGGGGCGAAAAGCCCGGAAAGGAAGCGGACAGATGAACACGTTATTTCTGATCGGCGCAATCTGTTATATCGTCCTGGCACTCGGACTCGTCTACCGGATTGCAAGAGGCCCCTCCGCGGCGGACCGCCTGGTGGCGGCGGATTCTCTGGACCTCATTACATCCACCGCGCTGGTGCTGTATGCGCTGTCCTGCGGGCGGATGATATATCTCGATATCGCTCTGGTTGTCGCGATCCTTGGATTTATTTCGACGGTGTTCATTTCCCGTTATCTGGAGGGGAGGGTATGATGAGCACAGTCATGACAGCAATTATCGCAGTGCTGCTGATCATCGGCGTCTTTTTCGCGCTGATCGGCACGTTGGGCATTCTCCGGATGCCGGACGTATTCGGACGGATGCAGGCCTCGACCTGCATTGCGACACTCAGCACCATCTGTGTGAACCTCGCCGGCATTCTCTATGTGATCGCAGAGGGACTCTCCGCAGGCACAGCCGTGAAGCTCGTGATTCTGGCCGTCTTTGTCCTGGTGACAAATCCGATCTCGAATCACGCGCTCTGCAAGGCGGCGTACCGGATCGGCTGCAAACCGGCCAAACCATTCTGCGTGGACGACCTCGCCGCGGATTTTGGCGAGGAGGCACATACTCAAAACACGGCGGATCTTCCGGACAGTGCATTTGATGTGTCCGGCGCGGACGCTTCTCAACAGGCGGAGGAGGGAGAACTGCAGTAGGGACTGCAAGGATGCATATGAGCGGAATTCTATTTACCATTCTGAACACGCTGGTGATCATCGGTGCCATAGCCTCTGCGATCACTGCGGTGCATGCGGAGAAGCTGATCAGCTCCGTCCTCGCGCTGGCGGCGACCGGATCCTTCGTCGGACTTGAGTTTATTCTCCTGCAGGCGCCGGATGTGGCGATTGCGGAGGTCTCTGTCGGTGCGATTCTGTCCACCATTCTGTATATCGTTGCTCTGCGCAAGTGCCGTGAGGTTGACCGCAAGCTGGAGGCAGATCTGGAAGCCACAGCGGCATCCGGTGTGTCTCATGGGACGGCGGTAGTCGGCACGGCCCATGGGAAGACGGTATCCGGTGCGGCTCACGGGACGATAGTACCAGGTCCGGTCCATGGGACGGCGGTATCCGGTGCGGCCCATGACACGGTCGAAACGGCGGAAGCAGCACAGAAAGCGGCATGGTCCGGGACCAGTGGAGAAACCAGCGGAAAGGGGGAGGACAGCCATGAATGACAGCAGGGCGTCAAAACCAGTCCTGGCAGTTTCGCTGCTCCTGATTCTGTGCATCGGCCTGGCGGCAGCAATCCGCATGGCAGGCAGCGCTCCGACCTATGACGGGCGCGGCACGGATGTGGCGGCGCTCCAGCAGGACGCGCATGCATACGATGACAGCAATGCAGATGGTGTCGCGGCGGTTATGGTAGATGAGAACAACGAGAAGACCGCGGCGGACAACGTGGTGTATTCGGTGGTCTTCAACTACAGAGGCTACGACACACTGGGCGAGAGCTTCATCCTGATCGGCGCAATCGCCGGAACGACCGCCATCCTGCGCAAGAAGGGCAACCGGGCCTCCGCGGCGATCGTCGGCACGAAGGGCGAGACAGAGCAGGAGCCGCTGAAGGTGGTAAGCTACCGGGCGGATCAGAAGGACCGGACAAAATACAGAAGAAAACCGGTGATCGTGAAGTGCGCGGCTGACTTCCTTCTTCCGTTTGCCACGGTCTATGGCTGGTATATCATCCTGCACGGCGCCATGAGCCCGGGCGGCGGCTTCCAGGGCGGTGTGCTCGCGGCCGGCACGGTACTCCTTGTTTATCTGGCGTATGGCCTCACCGGCATCCGAAAGGTATTCCACAGTCATTTCCTGCATTACTCTGAGACGGCTGCGGAAATCGTCTATGTGTGCATCGGTCTTGCCGGCATTGCGGCGGGCATGCACTTCTGCTTCAATTTTGTCTTCCCGGCAGGTCGGGAGGAGAGTGCGATGCTCATGAATGATGCCGTGGGCTATCACGTGATGGCCGGCATCAGCTGTCTGCTGATTATGATGCTGGAGGCGCTTGACACCGACGACCGCAGCAGAGAGGAGGAAACATCATGATTCTTGTGAATTACGCGGCTTCCTTTTTCCTCATTGCGCTCGGTCTGTACTGCATGGCGGTGAAAAAGAATCTCATCAAAATCCTGATCGGAATGGGACTTTGTGATTACGGCACGAATCTGCTTGTTGTTTCCGTCGGCTTCAACCCGGGCGGAACCGCGCCGATCTTCACGACGGGGGAGATTCATCCCGGCATGTTCTTCGTGGATCCGGTTCCCCAGGCACTGACCCTGACCAGCATTGTCATCGGCGCCTGCACGACGGCAATGGTACTCGGACTGATCATCCGCATCAAGGCAAAATACGGAACCCTCGACAGCACAGAGATAAGGAGGTTAAGAGGCTGACAGCCTGAAGGCGGGAAACTCCAAAACAGGGAGCGCTCCGCCGTAGGGTCTTCGTAAAGCCCAATGAATATGGAACATTATCCGATTCTGGCAATTATCTCGCTGTTTCTCGGTGCTTTTCTTGTGGCCTTGTTCGGACGGCTGAACAAGGTCCTGCGCAATCTGATCGTGGCTGCGGCAGTGACTATTCCGCTCTGTCTGATGATCGCGCTCATCGGTCCCGTGATGCTCGGGGGACAGGTGATCGGCTATTGGATGGGCAACTGGGCGCCGGTCGGCCCGTGGGCGATCGGCATCGGACTCGAGGTGGACGCGCTGAGTCTCTTCTTCGGACTGGTCGTCACCATAGCCGTGTTCGTCTCCGGCCTCTACAGCTTCACCTATATGAACCGGGACGACAGCCTTGAGAATTATTATACGCTGTTCCTGATGCTCTCCGGGTCGCTGCTCGGCCTGGTGCTCACAGGCGATCTGTTCAATATTTTTGTCATGATCGAAATCATGACGATGACTGCAGTAGCGCTGACGGCGTTCCGCGTGGATTACGAGGGCGCGCTGGAGGGGGCACTCAAATACATGGTCGTCGGCTCGATCGGCTCGACCTCTGTTCTGGTCGGCATTGCCATGCTGTATTCCCAGCTACACACACTGAACATGGCACAGATCGCCGCGACGCTACCGGACCATCAGAATCTGGTGACGGTCGGCGCCTTTGCGTTCCTGTTTCTCGGCTTTGCCACCAAGGCGTTCCTGTTTCCGTTCCACCCGCTGGCGGCGGATGCACACGCCGTGGCACCTGCCTCGATCTCTCTGATGATCTCAGGCGTCATCACAAAATGCGGCGTCTATGGCATCATCCGGCTCGCGTATATTTTGTATCAAAATATCAATGAACCGGCGGTCTCCATTCTCATCACAGGATTTGGCGCGGTCAGCTGCTTCATCTGTGTGACGATGGCGTTCAATCAGCATGACTTCAAGCGGCTGCTCGCCTTTCATTCGATCTCACAGGTCGGTTATGTCATCACGGCGGTCGGGCTGGGCAGTATGCTTGGTCTCAGCGCGGGCCTGTATCATGCGATGAATCACACGCTGTTCAAGGGACTCCTGTTCCTGTGCGCCGGGGCGGTACAGTATGCAACCGGCTCCCTGGATCTCGGAAAACTCGGCGGACTTGCGAAGAAGATGCCGAAAACCTGCGCGCTGTTTCTCATCGGCGCGGCCTCGATCAGCGGCCTTCCGCCGTTCAACGGCTTTTTCTCCAAGTGGATGATCTATCAGGCGTCCTTCGAGAAGGGCGTGGATACCGGGAACTTCTTCTATATTGTGGTGTGCGTGGTCTGCTTGCTGAGTTCGGTGCTGACGCTGGCCTCCTTTGTCAAGGTGGCGCAGAGTGTGTTCTTCGGACAGCTCAGCCCGCAGTTCGAAAATACGAAGGAAGTACCTCTGGCTATGCGGATCCCGATGTGGATTCTTGCGGTCCTTTGCATCCTCACCGGCGTGCTGCCGTGGGAAGTCCTCAGGAACCTGGTCGGACCGGCTGCAGCCGCAGCGCTGAACGCGGCAGGGTATATTCAGGCAATGCTGGGTTCCGGTGCAGCGGCTGGCGCAGGGGCGCAGGCGATGACGCTTTCGATGGAGATCGGATTCTGGGGTCCGGTATCGTGGCTCTGCCTTCTTCTCATGGTCAGCTGCGCCGTCTGCCTTGTGGCAGTGCTCGGCACGACGGAGCAGAAGAGTCCGGAGGAGCGGCATGAGGCGGACAGAAGGGCCGGCCGGACGGCAGCCTTTACCAGAGATGGTTTTGCAGATGCAGGGCGGACTCTGAAGCCTGTTGAGAAGGAAGGACATTATCGCAATCCGGTGCTCTCCGGCACCACGCTGACCTTTACGGGAGAGAAGGACCCGAAGTATGAGAACTTCTTCTCCGGAGAAGAGGCGGAGTACTCCCAGGTGGGAGGCGGAGATCTCTTCTGGGGATTCAAGACGAACTGGAAGCATTATTTCCAGGGAATGCGCAGATGGCACAGCGGCGTCATCAATGATTACACACGGTATGGCATTGTGGCACTGGCCTTTGTGCTGCTGTATGCCTGCCTGTTCCTGTGACGGCGGGAGGTTATGTGATGCAGATTCTGATACAGCTGTTTCATATTCTGGTGTTCCCCGGTCTGCTGTTCGATGTGGCCATGGGTGTTCTGCTCATGGGACTGAATAACAAGCTGGTTGCAAGAATGCAGAACCGTGTGGGACCGCCGATTCTGCAGCCGTGGTACGACTTTCTGAAGTGCTGCGGAAAGGAGACCATCGTCCCGGCGAGGGCAAAGCGCGCGGTGTTTCTTGGCGCGCCCTTCCTTGGATTTGTGCTGCTCATCTCGGTGTCCATGTTCATTCCGTTTGCCGGTTTTGTCCCGGCTGCGATGGGAAGCGATCTCGTCGTCATCCTGTATCTCCTCACGTTTGTGAGTGTCTGCGAGATTCTCGGGGCGGCTTCCTCCGGTTCGCCGTTCGCAGGCGTCGGCCTGTCGCGTGAAATGGTCGCCATGATCTCGTATGAGCTGCCCTTTGTGCTGGTGATTCTGACGGTGGCGAGGGCTGCCGGCGCGGATCAGCCGTCCGGGGCGGTCTTTTCCCTGGAGGGTGTTCTGGCCTTTCAGGAGATGAACGGACCGCTGCTGTTTTCTCCGGCCATCATTCCGGCCGCGATCGCCATGCTCTTTGTCATCCCCTGTGAGACGGGGATGCATCCGTTCGATATTGCAGAGGCGGAGACCGAGATCTGCGAGGGAATGCTCGCGGAGTACAGCGGCGCACCGCTTGCCATGTACCGGCTGACACACATGGTGAAGGTCTATACCATGTCCTCCCTGTTTGTCGCCATGTTCCTTGGAAACCGCTTCACCGGCATCGTACCGGTGGATATTCTGATCGGCATTCTGCTCTGCATTGCGGTGATGTTTATCTCTACTGCGCTGCCGCACGCCATCTGCGCGAGGCTTAAGGTGGAGCAGGTGTTCCATTTCTACTGGACATTTGTGACGGGTTTTGCCCTGGCAGGACTTCTGCTGGTGTGGGCCGGAGTGTAGCTGATTTTGGATTGGGCGAAGGAACGCAGACGGCGCAGACGGAATGCGGAATTAGGTCTGCGGAGATGGTACAGCAGGGGAATAGACTATGTTTCAGAAATTGATTGACAAAAGCATGAGAAAGAGCCCGTGGATCTATCATATCAACGCCGGGT
>Ga0256406_1007346_pt1 | contig 10505 bp, 11 predicted proteins | sample RumenRJG_03DNA_FD_185986 | JGI IMG/M metagenome (GOLD analysis project Ga0256406, IMG submission 185986) | Bovine rumen microbial communities from Lethbridge, Alberta, Canada - RJG_03 | ecosystem: Host-associated > Mammals > Digestive system > Stomach > Rumen | place: Canada: Alberta | collected...
CTGAGGTTTATATCCCTCAGGTCGATGTCCCGGACTTTTCGACAGCTGTCTCCGCCTCCGCTCAGAAAGTTTTACGGATCGGTGCGGAGCCGTGTCTGTTCTGTGATCCGGTGAGACGGCCGGCAGATGCCGCGGTCCGGGGCTTCAGTAGTCGAGAATATGTCCCATTCGGTTTTGCTTTGTTCTGAGATAGAAAAGATCATGGGAGTTTGCCTTCATCTGGATGGGAACCCGCTCGATGATTTCCATGCCGTATTCACTGAGTTCGTAGACCTTTTGCGGGTTGTTCGTCAGAAGTCGCATTGTGCGGACGCCGAGTTCCCTCAGAATCTGTGCGCCGATGTAGTACTCCCGCAGATCCGGCGGAAACCCCAGCGCCACGTTTGCCTCAAGCGTGTCCATTCCCCGGTCCTGAAGCTCATAGGCCTTCAGCTTGTTGATCAGGCCGATGCCGCGTCCCTCCTGTCGCATATACAAAAGAATCCCGCGGCCTTCCTTTTCGATGGCGGTCAGAGCCGCGGCCAGCTGCTGTCCGCAGTCGCACCGGCTGGAACCGAAGGCGTCTCCGGTAAGGCATTCAGAGTGGACGCGGCAGAGAATGTTCTCACCGTCACCGATTTCACCTTTGACCAGAGCAACATGATGTTCGCCGTTCAGTCTGTTGATGAAACCGATGGCGCGAAAATCTCCGTACCGGGTGGGAAGGGATGTGTTGGCAACCTCTTCAACAAGAATGTCATGCTTCTTCCGATAGTCCTGCAGTGCCCTGATGGAGATGAATTTTATGCCATATTTCGCCGCCAGCTTTTTCAGCTTCGGTGTGCGCATCATAGTTCCGTCTTCATCCATGATCTCACAGCAGATTCCCACGGGTTCCAGGCCGGCCAGACGCATCAGATCAATGGTTGCTTCAGTGTGCCCGTTGCGCTCCAGTACGCCGCCGGGTCTGGCCAGGAGCGGGAAATTGTGCCCGGGGCGGCGGAAGTCAGAAGCCTTGCTCCCGGGGTCCGCAACCTTACGGGTGGTGAATCCGCGTTCCTCAGCGGATATTCCGGTGGTGGTATCGGCGTGGTCGATGGAGATGGTGAAAGCCGTCTCGTGATTATCAGTATTGTCGGTGACCATCTGGGTCAGATTCAGGCGTCGCGTGACTTCCTCGCCGACCGGCATACAGATCAGGCCTTTGCCGTGGACAGCCATGAAGTTGATGTTTTCTGTGGTGGCGTACTGACCGGCGCAGATGAAATCACCTTCGTTTTCCCGATCCGGATCGTCGGTGCAGAGAATCAGTCTGCCGCGGCGCAGATCTTCAATGGCTTCTTCGATGGTACTGAATTGAAATTCGTTTCCGTTTTCTTTTTTGTTCATCACAGATTCCCCTTTCTGAATAACTGTTCTGTGTATTTGGCGATGATGTCGGTCTCGAGATTTACCACACTGCCGCTCTGACGGTCGGAGAGTGCGGTGACGGACAGAGTGTGCGGAATAACAGAAACCTGAAATTCCGCTTTTCCCGGCGTGTGATCCACGTTTGCCACCGTCAGACTGATGCCGTCGATGGCGATGGAACCCTTCTGCACGATATAGCGTATCAGCTCGTCTGCAGCGGTGACGGTGAACCAGATGGCATTGCCGTCACGGGTGCGTTTTGTGATCGTCCCTGTACCGTCGATATGGCCGGTTACGATGTGACCGCCGAACCGTCCGTCCGCAGGCATGGCCCGCTCCAGATTCACACGGACGCCGGGGCGGAGAGCCGCCAGCGAGGATCGGGAGAAGGTTTCAGGCATGACATCGGCGGTGAAGGTTCCGCTTCCCAGTTCTGTTACAGTCAGACAGACTCCGTTTACGGCGATGCTGTCGCCGATGCGGGTTGGCGCGCCCCCAGAGGGATCGCTGCTCATGGAGCCGCTTTTTCCCAGTACCCGGCGGCAGACGATAGTAATTCTGGCTTCAGTTCCGCCGCGGCGTATGGCCCGTACTGTGCCGACTTCTTCTATGATTCCTGTGAACAAAGTTCCACCTCGCTTTCTATCAGATAATCCTCGCCGATCCGGGTTATCCGGCTGTCTGTCAGCATGAAGGCATGCTCCGGTGAATCTACTCCGGCACCGCCCACCGGCCCCTTGGCTTTCGCACCGCCGAAAATTTTCGGCGCGATGTAGGTCTGTACCCGGTTCACGATTCCTGAGTTCAGTGCAGACCAGTTCAGTTCGCTACCTCCCTCCAGCAGGATGCTGTCGATCTGCATCGTTCCGACTGCTCGGACGAGCGCGTTGAGATCAATGTGTCCATCCGCTCCGCGGGGGAGCGTCAGGAATTTTACGCCAAGCTCCTCGTAGGGTTTTGTTCGCAGGGGAGAGTCCTCTGCGGTGGCGATGACGGTCCGGGGCTGACGCAGAGACGGACCGGTTTCTGCAGCTGTCTGTACCAGTCTTGAACTGAGAGGAGTGTTCAGCTCCGTGTCGCAGATGATGCGCACCGGAGAAAGTCCCTGGCTGTCGCGGCAGGTCAGTTCCGGATCGTCTGCCAGGACGGTGCCGAGGCCGGCCATGATGGCCATGTTCCGACCCCTGCTGTGATGGACATGTGCCCGCGCAGCCTCGCCGGTGATCCATCTGGAACTGCCGCCTGCGGTTGCGATCCGTCCGTCCCGGGTCATGGCGTATTTCGCGGTAACAAAGGGAAGGCCGGTGCGGATATAGTGGAAGAATACCGGATTCAGCGCGTCACATTCCTTTTGGAGGCAATGTTCTGTTACGGAAATTCCGGATTCCCGAAGGCAGGCGATTCCGCGCCCGGAAACCAGCGGGTTTGGATCTCCGGAGCCGATGACGACGCGGGAAATCCGGTGTTCGATGACGGCCTCAGTGCAGGGAGGCGTTTTCCCCTGATGGCAGCAGGGCTCCAGCGTGACGTAAAGTGTGGCTCCGGCCGGGTTTTCCGTACAGGAGGCGAGGGCGTTTCTCTCTGCGTGGGGTTCGCCGAACCTCCTGTGCCAGCCTTGTCCGATGATGCGCCTGTTCTTGACAATTACAGCGCCGACCTGGGGATTGGGGTTCACAAAGCCTGCGCCCCGGCGGGCGAGCCGTATCGCCTGCTCCATATATGTTTTGTCCTGTTCGCTCTGGTTAATCAGATCCATTATGTTCATCATCTCCTGTCTGGTTCGGGTCTGTCTGATTTTGTCTGATTGCCTGACTGTCAGCTCCTTTTCAGCTGTGCCGAAGCGTATGATTCAGTGTCTGTTCATGATCAGCGTCGGAATCAGCGACGGACTTAATGATGACGGCAGTTCGTCATCAGTGCCGCGGCGCACGATCCGATATCCGGGCACGTATTAAAAAAAGAAGCCTCTTGAGGCTTCGGGGGAGTCGGATGCCGGAGATGACGGCTCATCAAATAAAAACCCGGAATCAATGATTCCGGGACATGTTTCAGCAACAAAAGAACTCTGCTGTCGATCTTCTCTCATCCAGACTATACTGTCGGCTCCGGAATCTCACCGGATCATGCCTGTCGGCTCGCGGGCTGTACCGCCGGTAGGGAATCTCACCCTGCCCCGAAGATTTCAATTGACATCATTGTATACCGAAAGGAAACGTCTGTCAAGGGAGTAAGGGAGTTGTATGAAATTTATAGAAATGGTAAATAATGGTTGACGATGTATGGGGAAATTGTTATTCTCATGGTACAGAAGGGAGCCGGATATGGATATCATTCATGTAGGATTATGTATCGCCGATCGGGATTTCGCTATGGCGCTGGCGCGTGGGATTTCCAGAGAGTCGCGGTGCATTCAGTTTCATATGGAAAACGGGAGAACCTGTGAGCTGATTCTGGTGGATGAGGGGGCAGATGGGGGTTCCTCCGCTGTTCAGCTGACCGATATTCGCTGCAGGAGTGATCCGGAACGCGGGATTTTATATCGCTATGAAGCCTGCTCATCGCTGGCGAGACAGATTGTGTACCAGTATTATCGAATCACGGGACGGCCGTTTGAACCCATGGAGTGCAGAAGGAGCCGCCTTGTAGCCTTTGCCGCAGTCAGCGGAGGAACGGGAGTAACAGCGTGCGCCGTTGCAGTTGCCAGGATGATGAAAATTCTCTACGGAAAGCGCTGTATTTATCTGAATCTGCAGACAGTGAACGATTCCGTGCGGTATTTCCGTCAGGAAGGCGGCACGGCGGTCAGACGACTGATTTATGAATTGAACCGGAGCGGGGAGAGGAAGGAGCAGATTCTTCTGTGGATGGAATCTGTCATTGCGGGAGACGGGGATCCGGATTATCTGAATACTTCGGCGTTTAACGAGATTGCAGAGGATATTGATGAGAAACTTCTGGATCGGCTGATTCTGGCGCTGGATCAGATGGGGCGGTACGATTATATTTTGCTGGATCTCGGAAATGATTTCCGGAGACGTGATCTCCATGCGTTAAAACGCTGTGACTGCGGAGTGCTTCTGCGACAGAGGGAGCCGTCCCAGGAGACGGTGTTTACAAAGGCGATGCTGCATCGTGTTATGGAGACCGCACCGGCTCTGATTCAGGTTCTGTGCGGACCGAGATCTGGCGAAGAGCGCGGGGAAAAGGTATGCAGCATTTGCTGTGACAGGACTTCTTTTATCCGGATGAACGGTCAGATCAGAATCAATCTGCATCGGAATTACGGAAGGGATATAGCGGTTCTGACAAAGAAAATTGCGGGGATTTGCAGTGAATATGGACAGATACGAGACCAGGAGGAGACTCTGCGATGAGGTGAGGCGCAGAGCGGAGGAAAATGAGGGCGAACAGGAACTGCAGGATATCATTGAATCCGTTGTGCTGGAGAGAAAGGACGGATTTCCGCTGAAGGAATGCGGAGAATTGATCCGGTGGCTGAATTCCAGATTCGTGTACCGTCTGGGCGTGATCCAGCCGTATATTGAGAATGAGGAAATCAATGAGGTGATGGTGAACGGAATCGACAGGATTTTTCTGGAAGATCGGCGGGGCATTTACAGAGCGCCTGAATCCTTTGAATCCGAGGAAGAACTGGAGGAAGTGATCCGGTTCATTGCGGCCAGTGTGCATCGGGAGATTACAGAAATGAATCCGGTTCTGGACGCGAGGCTCAGCGACGGTTCACGGGTAAATGCAGTTCTTTCCAATGTAGCGCTGGACGGACCGGTACTGACGATACGTAAATTTTCCCGGGAACACATTTCCATGCGGCAGATGGTGTCAGGCGGAATGCTGACAGAGGAATGCGCAGAGGATCTGCGTACTCTGGTACGCTGCGGATATAATGTGTTCATCAGCGGAGGAACCTCTTCAGGAAAGACGACTTTTCTCAACGCGCTGGCGGACGCTATCCCGAAGGAGGAAAGGGTGATCATTATTGAAGATTCCCGGGAACTGAATCTGGAACAGATTCCCAATATTGTGCAGATGGAGTGCCGGAACGCGAATTCGGTCGGCAAGGGGAAAATCACAATGGAAATGCTGATACGGACCAGTCTCAGAATGCGGCCCGACAGGATCATCGTGGGCGAAGTGCGGGGCGCAGAGGTGGCGGATATGCTTCAGGCCATGAACACCGGCCATTCCGGAAGCATGTCCACCGGACACGGCAATTCCGTTTCCGGGATGCTGCGCAGGCTGGAGGCGATGTATCTGATGTCGGCGAATATTCCGATGGATGCGATTCGTGCGCAGATTGTAGAAGGGATTGATATCATGGTTCATCTCGTACGGAACGCCTCGGGAGCGCGTCAGGTGATGGAGGTTTCCGAACTTACCGGCTTTGAAGGCGGAGAATATGTATTGAATCCGCTATATGTGAGGGAGGACGCCGGAGAACTGTGCCGCACTTCCGAAGAACTGCGAAACCGGCACAGACTGGCGCTGGGAGGAAAGGCAAATGCGTTATGACAGGTTTGAACTGACGGTACGGGAGAAGGTGGGTTTCTGTATGGGACTGCTGTTATGTGCGGCTTCTGTCAGCGTGATATTCTACAACACACTGCTTCCGGTTCCGGTTGCCGCACTTCTGTACAAACCGGGAAAGAGAATGATGGAGCAGGTTTTGTGTGATAGGCGCAGGCGGGAACTGCGGATCGAATTCTGCGATTTTCTCCATTCAGTTTCCGCATCTCTCGCTACAGGGTGCCATATGCGGGATGCGATGGAAAATGCCCGACAGGAGCTCTCCGGAATCTATGGGCCGCAGGATCTGATCATGAAGGAACTGAATTGGATGCTCCGGGAACTGGATCGGCAGGGAGCCGCAGAACCGCAGGTGATTCTGGAACTGGCTGAACGGACGGGAATTGAAGAGATTCATGAGTTCGCACAGGCGTTCCTGATCTGCCGGGAAAGCGGAGGCGATCTGGTCGGGGCAATGACGGAAACCGCACGGATCATTACGGAGAAGACAAATATAGAAGGTGAGATCAGGCGCATGAGCAGTCAGAAGCGGCTTGAGGGACAGATTATCACGGCGATGCCCGTTCTGGTGATCCTGTTTCTGCGTTTCTCTTCGCCGGAATATATTGCGGTGATGTACGAAACCTGGGCGGGCCGGGTTCTGATGAGTCTTGCGCTTGCGGTCAGTGCGGGATCCTTCTGCCTGATAGAAAGGATGACGAAAATTGAAGTATAAAGGATGGAGAATTCCGCTGAGGGAATTGCGGGAGCTGGTCAGAATGCCGGAAAACAGACGGAAGATTGCCCTGATTTTTCTTTTTTCAGCCGCAGTTTCAGGGCTTCTGTGGATTCGGGGTACAGGAGGAGGGAACCGGTTTATCGTAAACGAGCGGGGGCAGCTGGTGGGAATCCTGCGTGAGGATGACGGAAGAGAAAGCACCTTCCCGCTGACGGTCGAAATCCGTTCCGGGGAGACAAGCCTGCGGAAAGAACTTTTAGTCACACTGCGGGGGGAAAAGGCAGAGCGAACGCCCGGCAGAAGTAAAAAAGAGAAGGACTCTGTGGCGGAACTTGAACGTTCTGTTTCCGAAGTCCAGGCAAAACTTCAGGAGCGCAGAGGCAGGAAAATCATGCTTCCGACAAAAACAGAAGAAGGGGCAGTTCTGCGATGGGAACGTGTTCCGAACCGCTCCCCGCTGAAGGTCATGGTATTGCCTTTTTTCTATCTTCTGTTTTTATACGCGGGACGTAATGAAAAGGAGAGAAAAGCGGCAGAGAAGCGCCGACACAGCATACTTCAGTCGCTGCCATCATTCTGTGACCAGCTCCTGCTGATGATGAACTGCGGTCTTATTTTTCGGGATGCGTTCGCAAGAATCGCAGAAGGATATCAGAAGCACGGTGTGAAGGACGATTATTTCAGAGGTATGATCGTAGAGCTGGAGCATTCTGCCCGAAGTGGGAAACGGAATCTTGTTCCGCTTCTGGAAGAACAGGCGAGGGCTATCGGGAACCGTTCCTTTTCCAGACTGGTGAATCTGATTTCAGATAATCAGCGGAAAGGAACGGATATGACCGGGAAACTCAGAGAGGACGCTGCGACTCTCTGGGAGGAACGGAAGCAGGCTGCGGCGGAACGCGGAAAGCTGGCGGAAACAAAGTTATCGCTGCCGCTGGCGATGCTGCTGATGGTACTGATTGTAATTACTGCGGCTCCGGCGATGCTGCAGGTGAAAGGAGTATGAAATGTTCAGAAAGCTGAAGGAAAAGAAGGGCATGGTGTGTCCGATGGAAATGGTGCAGGTCGCTCTGCTGATTGCTCTGGCAATTGCAGTAGGTCTGATCTTCAAGACGGAGGTTACTGAATTTGTAAACAAGACCTTTGAGAATCTGAATGGTTAAAGGGATTCTTAGGAACCGGCGCGGAGCAGAAATGGTGGAAGCGGCCATCGTGATACCGCTGCTCATTCTGATGCTTCTCAGTATGCTTATGGTACTGCTGTATTTCTACAGAGCAGAGCAGGAGCAGTCAGCGGCGCATATCGCACTTACAGAAGCAAGCATTGCGGATAACCGTATCTTTGCCGTACAGAAGAAATCATACGAAACAGACGTCGGAATAAGAGGTGCGGTGAAGATCCGGATGGAGCAGAAGCGGATCCGGAGGTGTTATGTACTGAATCCGGCGGACGGAGTGCGTATGGGAGATTTGTTTCATGAGAAAGATGAATAAAAGAGGATCGGTCACCGTGCTGGCGGCAATGCTGCTGGTGACAATGATTACCGTGATTATGACATTTGTTCACGCGTCGAAAATGCTGGCCGTGAAGGGAGTGGCCGCCGAAGCCGGGCTTCTCTGGTGTGAATCGGTTCTGGGAGAATATGATCTGAACCTCAGAAATCGATATGGACTGTTCGGATTTTACGGCGTTGAGTCTGACATATCGGAGAAAATCGACGGCTATGCGCAGCGCTCCTTCGCTGATAAAAGATACATCAGGTATGAGGGAAGCAGCTGTGAACTGTATGAATACAGTCTTGCGTCAGTGCGGAACTTTCGTGAGCAGGCGGTGAAGACGGGAAAACTCGTCGCAGCGGGTGTTGTCAAAAAACCGGACTGCGGGATCCGTGCCGCGGTTTCCGCAGATGTTCCGGTGGATGGAGAGGCTGTGCTTCAGGAGCTTCCGTCAGCGGGAATGCGGGAGGGCATGAGACTGCCGTCACTGAAACAGCTGGGCAGGGGTGAGAAGGAAAATCCGGTGAAGAAGGGAAGCGACCGGTATTTTGAGGATCGGTACATTCAGACATTTTTTCGTGACTTTCTGGATGAGGAAACGAGTCCGGTATATTTTCGGGGAGAGGTGGAATATGTTCTTGCGGGAAAGAAATCGGACAAGGAAAATCAGAGGACGGTAAAGCGTGCGCTGATGACGATGCGGACTGCTTTGAATCTGGCATATATCCTGAAGGAGCCGGAGATGAAGGCAAAAACAGCGGCAGCTGCTGCGCTGCTCGCACCGGAGGCTCAGCCGGCCATGCAGAAGGCTGTCGAGACGGCGTGGGCGGCTGCGGAGGCGTGGAACGACTGTCAGCTCCTTCAGCACGGGAAGAAGGTTCCATGGATGAAGGACAGGAAATCCTGGGCCACTGATCTGGAATCAGTCATCCGGAGTTTCTCTGCGGAAAAGGGGAACTCCTCGCTGAAGAAAAGAACCCCTTATGTGGATCCGGGGAATGTGGACGGGCCGGATTACGGGGGATATCTCGCGGTGCTGCTCTATGCGATGAATCGGGAGGTGAAGATCATGCGAGCGATGGATCTGATCCAGATTAACATGAGACGCTGTTATTACGGGAGTTTTCGTATTCGCGACTACAGCTGCGGACTTGACGCAGAACTAAAAATCAACGGGAGCAGAGTCCATGTTCGGAAAATGTATTAAAAACAGACATGAGAAAAGCATTAATACTCTTGACGGCATGCACAGGAAATGTGTCGGCAGCAGGGGGATAAGGCGTATCAATAACAGACGCGGAAGTTATCTTGTTGAAGCTGCCGTCGTTATTCCTTTCTTCATCATTGCCGTGATGCTTCTGATCGGAATCATGCCGGTAATCTCAACCTGTGAGAGGATCACATTTGATGTGTGTGAGGAGATGCGGCTTGAGATGGCAAAATCTGCAGTCCGGAGCAGTCGGGCGGCACTTCCGCTGTCTGTACAGGCACGCGTACCTGCTGAAGAATCAAAAGTGACGTCCTTTCGTGTCACGGGTTTTCGATACCGCTTTGAAGAGGACGGCACCGGGGACAGAATCGAACTGAAATTCCGGGCGGTGTTTCATGAAAAAACTCCGGTCGGCGCATTCGGAAGGATCCGGTTTGACGGAAGAATCGAAGGAAGAACATTTACCGGCGCCTATTACAGAGGCGGAGGAAGAGGAGGGGGGATCGTCTGCATTTTTCCAAAGGCGGGCAGGTGTTATCATTCCAGGGCATGCTCCTTTGTGAAAGCAAACTGTCATCAGACTTTTCTGTCAGAGGAAATCCGGAGGAGATATCGTCCATGTCCCAACTGCAGAGCGGGGAAGGCGTCAGCCGGCAGTCCGGTCTTTGTATTTGAAGACACAGGAAGAGCTTATCATCTGGCGGGATGCAGCGCAGTGAGCCGTTATTATATCGAGACAGATAAAAATCAGGCTGTGGAGAAAGGTTATACACCATGCGGGAAATGTGGCGGTGTACCGCGGGGAGTTTCGCAGCAGAAGGGAGGAGCATGAACGGATATATTGAACGGACTTATCGGAAGGGGATGTTCCGATCTTATCAGAAGGAAATTCTAAGCAGGGAACTGTGCGATATTTTTATGCCGGTGAATTTTATTGAAAGAGATACAGAGGAAACGGCGATTTACAGGGTCGCCGGATATGTCCCCCTTGCCGCGGCCGGACCTCTTTCCGAGGAACAGGCGCTTACACTGGCTTCGTCATTGATTGAAGGAATGATCCGGGCGGAGCAGCACTGCATTTTTATCGGTGAATATCGGATCTGTGAAGAGGTTCTGGGGGTTTGTCCGGATTCTATGAATGCGGCG
>Ga0256406_1007347_pt1 | contig 10504 bp, 8 predicted proteins | sample RumenRJG_03DNA_FD_185986 | JGI IMG/M metagenome (GOLD analysis project Ga0256406, IMG submission 185986) | Bovine rumen microbial communities from Lethbridge, Alberta, Canada - RJG_03 | ecosystem: Host-associated > Mammals > Digestive system > Stomach > Rumen | place: Canada: Alberta | collected...
CAGTTTGCCTCCACCTTCCTCCAGACGTCTTCTCACGTTAACGCCCTTGGCTTCGGCTGTACTCTTCCCACTGCCGGGCGAGTTAGGGACTTTCACCCATTAGAGCGTGCGCCCGCCGGGCGCACAAGAAACGCCGTTCGGAACAGACGGAACTGTCCCGGACGGCGTTTTCATGTCTTCTGTTCTTTTTCGCTTTCCTACCGCACCTGATCGCTCAGTACCTTTTTGAGGACGCTCTCGTGGGCGGTGTTCTCGAAGTCATCGGACAGGGGGGCAAGGTCGGCGCTTCCGTACTTCCGTTTCAGCGCAGTTGTCAGAAGAAAGTCGGCGAAGGCCGGGTTCTTCGGAAGAACCGGGCCGTGGCTGTAGGAGCCGAACACGTTTTTGTAGTGGCACCCCTCGGTGCCGTCCTTCCCGTTGTTGCCGCAGCCCCTGAGCACCTTCCCGAGAGGCTCGACGCCGGATCCCAGGAACGTCTGTCCGCTGTGGTTCTCATACCCCACCACCGTGGAGCCGCCGGCGGAATCCGTGCAGGTGAAGGCGTAGTTGTCGATCATGCGCTCCTTTCCGCCCACCGTGTAGAAGTCCACGGCGCCGAGGAACTCGCACTTGACGCCCTCATAGGTCTCGTAGTAATGCCCCATCATCTGATAGCCGCCGCAGATGCAGAGAAACGTCTTTCCATCCTCGATGGCCGCAGTGATCTCCTTATCCTTTCCGGACTTTAAGTCGGCAAGGAGCACCTCCTGCTCGAAATCCTGCCCGCCGCCGATAAAGAACAGGTCGTAGTCCGCAAGATTTCTCTTCTCCCCGATCTTCATGGTATCGACTCTGCAGTCGATTCCGCGCCAGGCAAGGCGCTTTGTCAGACAGCGGATATTTCCGCGGTCCCCGTAGAGGTTCAGCACCTCCGGATAAAGATGACAGACCTTGAGTTCCATATTCATCCTTTCCAGAAATCCTCTCCTCCGGTTGCATCCGAGAGGAGCTTTCGAAGAGAGAGCATCGACGTGTAGTTGGGCAGCATGAACACCGGAAGCGTGCTCTCTTTGATCTTCGAGAGAAGCTCTGTCTGATCCTTCACGAGAGTGATCTTCTTCGTATCAAAGTCCGCATACTTAAGACGAAGCTGCATGTCCTCTGCCCGGTCTCCTGTCACATAGATCTGCTTTACATGGGGATCGTCCGCGATCATCTCGTGGTCCGCATCCCAGATCCAGGAAATGTCATGTCCGTCGGCGGTGCGGTCGTTCAGTGCAAAGACCAGGTTGAAGTCCTCGTCAATCGACTTCACATACCCCATGGCCTGATTGCAGCCGGTCGGGTTCTTCACGAGAATCATCTGCACCCGCTTGCCGCCAAGATCAAAGGTCTCCATGCGCCCGAAGCTCGAGTGTACATCGGCAAGGGAGGGCACGATCTCCGAAAGGGACAGGCCAAAGCACAGGCCCCCCGTGATCGCCGCAAGGGCGTTGTACATGTTGTAGGGAGCGGGAAGACCGACAAAGACATCGTGCTCCTTTAGCTCTCCCGTCTTTTTATCCAAAAGTCCAAGGACAAAGCCCGTGCCGTCGGCTCCGGATTTCGTGACCTTTGTCACCGCAGCGTCCGGATCCTGCCTCCGGTAGCCGCACTTCGGGCACTCGAAGGCCCCGAGGTGCGCATAGGTATGCCACCGGTAAGTATAGGCTGTTCCGCAGTGCAGGCAGTACTTCGCATCGGAGATCTCCGCGTCCTTCTGCTCTCCGAGCGGCACGTTGCAGCCGTACCAGATGACCGCGTTCGGGATGTCCTCTGCAAGGGAAGCGACCAGGGAGTCGTCCGCATTGAGGACGATCTTCGCGTCGGGGACAAGCTTGATGCCCTTCCGGATTGCGTCCCTTGTGTGGGTGATCTCGCCGTATCGGTCGAGCTGATCGCGGAACAGGTTCGTGACGACGATCACCTTCGGGTGAATGAGAGGCACGACCTGATGCAGGGCGCCCTCATCGCACTCGATGACTGCATAGTGGGTCTTCGGCTTTCCTGTCCACGTGGCATTGCAGGTGATCTCCGCCGTGACACCGGAGAGCAGGTTTGCGCCCGACTTGTTCGCAAGGCACTCCTTCCCGGAGGAGGTCAGCGCGTGTTCGAGCATGCGGCAGGTCGTCGTCTTTCCGTTCGTCCCGGTGACCACGATGATCTCCATGCCATCCGAGGTTCTCTCGAGGATATTCCGTGCAAAGACCATCGCCGCCTTTCCGGGCAGGGCGGTGCCGCCGCTTCCCCGAAGGCGCATCAGTCCCCTCGCCGCCTTGCAGGCGGCAACGGAGAGGATGGTCTGAAAAACGTTGGGTTTGCTCATCTGAAACCTTCTTTCTTAAAACGCCACCAGTATAGCAGATCCTGGAACCTTTACAAAACCGGGTGGCGCTGCACGAGAACCAGCACCGCCGTGATCACCGGCTGATGCAGAAGATAGATCAGGAGCGAATGGCGCCCGAGAAACGAGAGGGGCGGTACCTGAAGACGAAGGATCTTCGCGTCCTTTGCCCCGGACTCAAAGATCAGGCGCCCGAAAAAGAACCCCGCAAGGTAGAGAAAGAGCCAGGGAAAGAGGGAAAAATAGTCCGTCGAGTAGAAATCCGGCGCCTGGAACCCGAAAAAGGTCGCGACGTACCCGTGATAGAGTGCAGACGGAAGGGCAAGCGTGTGTCCCGGAAACAGGGTGATCGTCCCGGCATTGATCCAGCGGGTGAGGTAAAAAAGATACGCGGATATGACAAGCCCCAGGATCCTCGGAACTTTGCCAAGAGGCCTGTACAGAATCCCGGTGATCAGCATGGAGGCGCCGATAAGAGTCAGGACGCCGAAGATCACTCTGTCGTCATAGGCAAAGGCAAGGGTCACCACGGTAACGAGAACCCCGCATAAAGAGACGACAATCCCCCTCCGGATCCTGTGGTGCGAGAGCGGAATGCAGAAACCGGAAAGCAGGATAAAGGTCCAGCAGATCGACTGCTGCCAGTAAAAGGCTCCGGACGAATGGTACCAGGGCCAGCTGATGCCAAGCAGATAGACGAGATCCCAGGAGAGATGATAGCCGATCATGCTGCAGAGGGTGATGCCCCGGATGGTGTCGAGAAGCCCGTACCTCTTATTGCCCGTATACCTTTTTCTCCTCTCAGCCATGAACTGCCGTCCTTTCCTTCAGCGTTCTCTCCACGTCCCGTAAAACAAAAATGCAGCACACCATCGTGAAGATCCCGGCACCGAGCCAGGCGAAGGGATCGCAGAAGGCGGCCATCGGATAGCTGTGGAACCGGATCGAGAGCAGTGCCATGACAAGGCGGCAGAAGAGCTCCACCACGCCGCCGAGCATCGGCAGAAGTCCGTAGCCGCAGCCCTGCATCGTGTTGCGGAAGATGAAGATCATGCCGAGGGGAATGTAGAAGATCGTGCAGAGCAGGATGTACCTCGACGCGTACGGCATCATCGTCGTGAGGTCCGTGCCGGCTGCAAAGAACAGCGACATCGAAGGACGAAGCAGGAGGTTTACGAGAACCCCCGCCGCCACCGCATAGAGGGTGCTCGAGAGAAGCGCCGCCTTCACGCCGCCCCGGATCCGTTCGAGATCTCCCTTTCCGTAGTTCTGCCCGCAGTAGCTTGCCATCGTCATGCCGGTGGAGGTGAACCACTGGGTCAGGATGTTCTGGATCTTGCCCGCCGCCGTAAACGCCGCGACGGCATCGGCGCCGAAGATGTTGATGGCAGCCTGCATGATCATCGTGCCGGAGGCCGTGATCGCGAACTGGAGCGCCATCGGAAGACCGACGCGCATCTGGTGGGACGTCGCATGGCGGTCGAGGCGCCACATGCCCTTCTCCGGCTGGAGGATGGCCATCTTTTTCTTAATGTACACGATACAGAGAACAGCTGAGATCCCCTGGGAGAGGTCCGTTGCAAAGGCGGCGCCCGCAACACCCATGTGGAACACGATGATGAACACAAGGTCCAGGACGACGTTCAGGCAAGCGGAGAAAACGAGGAAGAACAGCGGCATCTTGCTGTCTCCCACCGCCCGCATCATGGACGAGAACAGGTTGTAGTAGACGGAGCACACGGTGCCGAGGCAGATGATGACGATGTAGGTCTGCGCGTCCTCAAAGATCTCCGCCGGGGTGTTCATGAGAATCAGAACGCCGTGCATCGAGAGCGAGGAGACAAGGGTCACGACAACGGCGACGATTGCCGAGAGAAGAATCGCGTTCGAAACCGATTTCTTCGTCCCCTTTTCGTCCCTTGCGCCGTAGCGCTGGGATGTGAGGACGGTAAATCCTGTCGAGAGCCCCTGGGCAAAGCCGATCACCAGAAACATGATCGTGCCCGTCGAGCCCACCGCCGCAAGGGCGTTCTGCCCGACAAAACGTCCGACGATGACCGTGTCCGCCATGTTGTAGAGCTGCTGAAAGATATTGCCGACAAGAAGCGGGAGCATGAAGCGCATGATCACGCTCATCGGCCTTCCCTTAGTAAGATCCGTACCCATACTAAATTACCTTATGATAGAGCCACTTCCCGGAGCGGAAGCGAAGCGAAAACAGAACCGCGCGAAGCGTCCAGTCGGAAAACATGCCGATCCAGACACCGATCGGACCCGTGTGCAGCACGCGGATGCAGATGGTTGAAAGAAGCACTCTGCAGGTCCACATCGTGATGGAGGACGTGATCATCGACCACTTCACATCGCCTGCGGCCCGGATGCCGTACCCGATCATGAATGCCCCGATCCAGACAATGGGCTTTACGATGCTGATCCAGCACATCATGTAAAAGCACAGATCCGCCGTCTCCTTCGAGAAGCCGCCGATCATCGTGATCGGCTTCGTGAGAAGAAGGATCACGACAACCGAGAGGAGAATCACGAATTCGCCGATCTTCATGTGCTCGAAGATCTCGTACTTTGCTTCTTCTTTCCGGCCTGCGCCCATGCACTGTCCGACGACCGTCATGAGTCCGATGCCGACGCCGACTGCGCCGATTCCGTTCAGGCCCTCGAGAAGGGCTGCCATCGACTGGGCTGCCATCTGGCTCACGGTCAGGGTTGCAACCGAGGACTGGATGGCAAGCTTTCCGAACTGGAACATGCCGTTCTCAATGCCGGAGGGCACGCCGATCGCAAGAAGCCTTGTGATCATCGAGCGGTTCGGCCGGACCAGGAAGTTCTTCACCACGATGTCCTGCCGGGGGAGACGGAGCATGATCAGGATCACGACGGCACAGAAAATGCGGGATAACAGCGTTGAGAGCGCGGCGCCCGCAACGCCCATGCCGATGGCAAAGATCAGCACCGCGTTGCCCGCGATGTTCATGCCGTTCGAGATCGCCGAGATCACCATCGGCAGGCGCGAGTTCCCGCCTGCCCGAAAGAGCGCAGCCCCCGCCTGATACAGTGCGATAAACGGGAACGAGAGGCTTGTATAGGCAAAGTACACCACCGCATCTTCCATGACAAGGGGATCGGTGGTGCCGAAGATGAGGCCAAGGAGCGGGCGCCGGAAGGCAAAGCACAGAAGCCCCGCGGCACCTGCGATCACAAGGACCGTCAGGAGAAGCTGTTTTGCCGCCTCGTTGCTTTTCTCCCTGTCCCCGTGCCCCAGGTACTGGGAGCACAGGATCGTGCCGCCCGCAGCCAGGGCCGCGAAGATCTGCAGGACGAGCACGTTGATGGAATCGGCGAGGGAAACGGCGGAGATCGCCTCCTCTCCGACACGCGATACCATGACCGAGTCCATGGTTCCCATGAACTGGCTCAGCAGCTGTTCGAGAATCAGCGGCACGAGAAGATGACGCAGATCTTCCTTTGTAAAGAGCAGATGATCCCAGTCGATTTTTGTGGCATCATAAAAATGACTGCCGATTCTGGCGGAAAGGCCTGTCGGGCGTGCATCGTTTTTCACGGTTTTAAAACACTTTCTTTTCTCTTACGTTGTATAATAATTCTTTCCACACGAAAGGCATGGAAAGGGTCCGGGACAAAATGATACACCCGATGGCAACCCTGCTTCCACTCTCCTTCCAGCAATATTTTCACCGATTCCGGGTGCGGGGATGATTTATGGAAGAGAATCCAGCCGGCAGCCCCGGGTCGGGGCTGCCAGCCTGAGACATATTCCACAGGAACCAGGCTCTCCTGCCACAAAGTTTGGCAATTGATGGCTTGCGCTTTGCCGAAATGTCTCTATACTGTATTGTACGCAATGAGTTTAACACTTTGAACTCTACGGAGGTATCAAGCATGATGAACAAAGGCATATGTGCCGCCGTGTCCATCGCGGCCGCGGCGGGGCTGATCTATCTGGAGGGCGCAACCGTGTTCGCGGGACGCTTCCCCTTGGGATCAACCATCAACGGCACGGATGTCTCTCTGAAGACCGTGGCAGAGGCGGAAAATCTCTGCTCCCTTACGGATCCGTCCACCTATTCTCTTACGATCACCGGCCGGGATAACTTCAGCGCGGTGATCACCGGAGAGGAAATCGGTCTGAACGGGGATACGAGCGTTGACCTCTCGGATCTTGTGAGCAGCGGCAAGAACTACAGCTGGATCACGGACAACATCAAAGGGGTCAATCTCACAACCGGGTCGAGCTCTGACCTGAACCTTGACGAGCAGGCTCTGCAGGACAAGGTCGTCGAGCTCACGAAGGGCATCGACAACCTCGACACCAACAAGGCCTTCACGGCGATCGAGAGCGCGATCATGAGCGGTCAGACCAGCCTCTCCCTCGATGATGCGGGCTGCTACACGAGCCAGGAGGTCGAGATCGCGGACACCGAGCTGTCCACGAAAGATGGCATTGACAGCATCGAGTCCTTCACGGTGTCCCTGAACTTTGAGGGGACGCTCGAGACCATCGACTTTGACACGATCAAGAGCTGGCTGATCGAGGATAACGGCAGCATCACTGTCGATCAGACGAAGGTCGCGGACTATGTCCAGACCCTCGTCAACAAGTACAACACCACCGGCAACACGAGAACCCTCGCAAAGACCGGCGGCGGCACGGTCTCCATCGTCCCCGGCACCTATGGCTGGGCACTGGACTCCGAGTCCACGGCGGCATCCATCATCAACGCGATCACCGCACAGCAGACGGCCACCATCGATCCGGTCTGGTCCAACAAGGGTGCCGTGCTCTCCCAGACACAGGACTGGGGCGGTGACTATGTCGAGATCGATCTCGACAACCAGCATGTCTACGTCTACCGCGACGGCGTGTGCGTCTTTGACACAGACTGCGTCTCCGGCAAGGCGTCCACCGGCCACGGCACGCCGGACGGTGCGTTTTACATCATGTTCTGCCAGAAGGATGCAACCCTGAAGGGCGAGGGGTATTCCACCCCGGTCTCCTACTGGATGCCCTTCTACATGGGCGTCGGCATGCATGACGCCACCTGGCGCTCGGCGTTCGGCGGCACGATCTATGCGACCGGCGGCTCCCACGGCTGCGTGAACCTGCCGCTCTCGGCGGCCCAGACGATCTTCTCCAAGGTCTATGCGGGCATGCCGGTGTTCGTCTACGGCGGTCTGAGCCAGGCGGATGCCGCAAGCGGCAACTACACCGCGGACTCCGGCACGGCGGACTCCAGTGATTCGGAATCCTCCGACAAGGACAGCGACGACATCACCGCAAACTTCACCGAGGACGAGAAGAAGGTCTACGATCAGGCCGTGCAGAACTACATCGATGTCTACGGCATGACCAAGGAGCAGGCAAAGGCACAGGTTGCCGAGGATCTCGAGGAGCAGGCAGCCGTCCAGGCAGATGACGCCGCATCGGCTGCATCTTCGTCCTCCGATGCGTCCACGGCAGCGTCCTCGACCACGGATTCGTCCGCTGCATCGAGCTCCGCATCCACCGCATCGTCTGCCACGACCACGGAGAATGCCGGCACCGATGCAAGCCAGCAGGCGATCATCGAGCAGGCCGTCCAGAACTACATGACCGTAAACGGCATGACGAGAGAGCAGGCAGAGGCACAGGTGCAGGCAGATCTTGCCGCCCAGGCAGCCGCTGCGGCATCGAGCCAGCAGTAAGCAGATCTAAAATCAGGCCATCAAGAAAGGAGCAGGACCTTCGCGGGTTCTGCTCCTTTTGCATGCAGCAATAGAAAAACATCAAACGATAGGGATCAGCCTGAGCTGATGCCTCAGATCTTCTCGACCTTTGCTTCCTTTTTGATCGCCTTGCGGACCTTCCGCGCCTTCTTCGGCACGTTGGTGATGAGTGCATCGGCGCCGGCGCGGATCAGGGTATCCATCTCCTTCTCGTCGTTGACGGTCCAGATGTTCACCTTCAGTCCCTTCTCGTGGGCCTTCTCGATGAGGTCCGTTCCAAGAGCCCTCACCTTGTCCGGGTGAATGGCGTTCATTCCAAGCTTCTTTGCATAGGACGGAACATTCACAAAGCCGTCGGAATAGAGCAGGCCGCACTTTGCATCAGGGTTGATCTCGTGGATTTTGACCATGCTCTCATGGTTGAAGGACGAATAGATCACGCGGTCGGAAAGACCTGCCGCCTCTACGGTGCGGATCACCTTCTCCTCCATTCCGGGATAGGGGACAACGCTGTTCTTCAGCTCGATGTTGAGCTTTAAGTCCGTGTCCTTCAGGAACGAAAGGACCTCATGGAGCGTCGGAATGCGCTCTCCGTCCTCGAGGGGAATGGTCCGGTCCGCGCGAAGGGCACGAAGCTCCTTCAGGCTGAACTCCGCAACATATCCGTGTCCGTTGGTCGTGCGGTCCAGGGTCTCGTCGTGAATCACCACCAGTTCTCCGTCATGGGAGAGCTGAACATCGAGTTCAATGCCATCCGCCTTCTCTTCCGCTGCGAGGCGGTATGCAGTCATGGTGTTTTCCGGGGCTTCTGCCGAAGCGCCGCGGTGTGCCCAGATTTTTGTCTTCATCGCAATCAGTCAGTCCTTTCCGGTTCCAGTTTGCAGAAAATCTCTCCGCCGGATACATGATACCACCAAACAGGCGAAACGATGCATTGGTCAGAGAATGAGTTCTTCTCTACCGTAAACGTCTAAAATACTGTCCGTGATGCTTTTATTCAATTTCAGCTATTCGAACTATTTATATGAATAAAGTTTGGAGCTAGAATCAGTGGAGTCTGTCCATATGACGATGTAATTTCTCCGACCAAAAGAGAAATTCTGTTCAGCAGATTAAACGTCACAAATCTTCCATTTAATCTGAACTCCTCATTCAGGTCAATGTTGCTCCAATTGTATTCTGCTAATCTTTCCGGCACAAACTGGAGTCTCGCGCCATAGGAAACAGAGAGGTTAAAAATCTCACTAGGTTGGAATTCAAGTTTTCTTGTTACAATTAATTCCAAATATTCATTACCAATAATTTTAGTTGAAATATCATCTGTGCACTTTAATGAATGTGATTTTTCTTCTTGCATATCCAGTCTTTCATATGCAATATTCGCGAGGTAATATTCATGTTCAGGTTTGAAATACTCAGCTAAGTTCTCAATCATTGTTGTAACCTCTGATCATCCATTTTAAAAGCTATAATATGTTTTTCTGCATTTTCAGGGGAAGTTTTATAAGATGCAGCATCAGAATAATTTAAAATTGGTGACTTTGCATCTTCCCAGGAAGGGAGAGAATAATACCTGCTTACATACTCTTCAAGAGCTTTTTCTATTGTGGCATTTAAGGTCCTGCCGTTTTTAAAGGATATGCCTACAAGACTCCTGTGTAATTCCGGATTGATCCTAATATTAAAAGATCCCTTATATTCCTTATCTGGCTCTTTGCCAACCTCTTTACAGAATTCAAGATAGTCATCTACTGCCGCATGAAATTCATTTTCAATATCAGCCGCATTATCACTTTCAAAATTTACTAGATCACGAATTCCCTCGATTTTTCCATAGAGAACCCTGTCCTCAACGTTATACTCAATTTTTGTATAATAGCCTTTGTATTCCAAAATATTCATCACAAATCTCCGAATTGTTTTAATGATTCATACAACTGCTCGACCGCATACTTCTTCATCTGGTTTCCAGGATGTGGCTTATGGAGCAAGATGATCGCACCATCTGATGCACGGTAAAATTTCACTCTTGACCCCGAAGTTTTTCCTTTATTTGACATAGTAAAACCCAGTTGTGTAAGAAGACCTTCTGCTTCCGTATATGTATAGTCAGCCGGGCAGCTTCGAAGCCGCTCTTTTTGTTTATCCAGTTTACTCATTCATGCTCCTGCTAAGCTGATGTCATTGCAACTGCCTCCTAGTTGCAATGGTATCGTATTTTCGCAGCAGTGTCCACAGTTTTTACTAAAAATTCGTCTTGGCAAATTCTTTATAGACGTAAATTACCCGTGGATCGGTAATAGACCAGTTGATTTAGCTGCTGCCGATTTGCGGTGATGCCGAAAATTCCTTGAAATCAAGGCTTTTTTCGGGCATCAGCCTATTGCTTTTATATTTATAATA
>Ga0256406_1007348_pt1 | contig 10502 bp, 7 predicted proteins | sample RumenRJG_03DNA_FD_185986 | JGI IMG/M metagenome (GOLD analysis project Ga0256406, IMG submission 185986) | Bovine rumen microbial communities from Lethbridge, Alberta, Canada - RJG_03 | ecosystem: Host-associated > Mammals > Digestive system > Stomach > Rumen | place: Canada: Alberta | collected...
ATCAAATTCCGCTTTTACATCATCAGCCCAGTGGTTGTAATAACGCCACTGGCTAAAAATCGCATTACCTAAAACATGATAATCCGTGCAAACAGCAAACAATTCTTTATACGAGTTGCCTGAAGTATTTTCAGAATCACGATTGCAATGTTTCGTGAAACTTTCAAAACAATCCATTTCAAAGCCTAGAATTCGACAGTCTTCTTCAAACCGACTACTTTCAATAAAATCGTAAATCTTTGCACGGGTTTCATCCGCATCAATTTCGTCTAACAAAGCACCCCATTGTTCGACGAAAGTATCAACATCGGTCGTAACATCAAGCCAATCATAGGAAGACGCATTCGTTCGATAGAAAATATTCAGAACCCGATTATGAAATGTTTCAACCACCTTTGATTCTTCCGTTTGACCATAAATCATGCCTTTAAAATGTTTGCTCAAAAATTTATAATGTGAAAATCCGCCATCGCAAACGAGATCGTTTATTTTTGAAGGCAATGTGGAAATACGTTCCCAGTTTTCATCTATCAGTTTCTTGACCACATCGGCAGTTTCTTTGTATTTCCCTGCATAAAAATACACCTGAGTGCAGGGATCTTGCCCGTCCTGCAGCAAATTCAGGCAACCGCAGCCTTCCGGCACAGCATTTTTAATATAGATTCGCCCGTCGCTATAGAGCAGAACACCCATATCAATTGTCTCGGGAGTATAGAAACCCGCATCTGAATGGCTTTCAAAGATAGTTCGTCCGCGTGGTCTCTTAAATTGAAGGGCTTTCCCTATTGCATATTCCCTTGCAATTTCGATTTTTTCTTCAAAGGAGCAAGCTTCAAAGAAGGCTATGTAACGAGCGACATCCGGTTCATAGCCATAAGGTTCCCACTTGCTGATATGCGCCGCCACAAACGACAAGAAATCCTTCGCTGAATCCGAAGCGCATTCACCCGCTAACTGCTCCGCCATCCAGGCGCGTCCCTTGAAAGAATCCCTATAAGGACACTCCTGTTCGCCATGATAATAGCGGCAGTATTCCAAGTCCCTATTTTCATTATCAGTCTGCATAGGAGCCTCCTTTCTAGAGTCACCTATAAATATAAATTCAAACAAATGTCAGAAAGTGACAATTTCATTTCACTCGTTTACACCGGCATTTATACCGTCATTTTCTTGGACATTTTCATGGACTTTTTCTTGGACATTTGCATTTTTTTCATCAATTAGGGCGTTTTTTAGAGCCAATTTGACAAATTACATCGATTTTCTGTGTACTTTTCTGTGAACCTGTGTCAAAATCGACAATTTGCTAACGCGCGAGAATGAAAGCCGTGTTACAAGCAGTTCTGGCGGCGTTTCGAATTTGCGAGACACTGTCTCGCAAATTGAGCCCCTAGGTTTTTTCTCAATGAAAGCCATTTTTTCGGGAAAAAATCTATTCCCTGCAATTTGTGAGTCGCTGACTCACAAATCTGTGGATATTTCAAATAAAACATCCTGCATGCATTCAGCAACTGTCGATCCAGTCCCTTGATGGACAACTTGTCTGCCAAATTCTGCAATAGACGAGCCCCGTACTTAGCTCGGTCACACCCCTCTTGCTCATATTCAACTATGTAGCAGCCGATAGCCCAATTTCGTATAGTCAGCAGCTGGTTTACGGCACCCTTGGCAACGGAACTTGTCACATTATGGACGTTCTTTACCCGTTCAGCAAGGTTTTCAAAAGTTGTTCCGTCAGCCTTACCAATAGGCGACACACGCTTATTCATCGTTCACTCCTTCCGCCTACAAGCATAAAAAGGCGGGGCTTTTTGTCAATCTTTGCTCTTTTGAACACTATAAATGTAAACTTTCTAGGGGTGGTTGTCAAGAGATTTTCGAAAAAAACGATTTTTTTGCTTGGACGTAATCGGGTGTCATCTTTCGCCATTCAAATAAGCTATATTCCCATTGACATAGCCCCGTACCGAATGGTTCGGAGCGACCGGAATTTTTGAGATTCGTCTCTTATTCTCGCTATCGAAACTACCACTTTCTATATACCTGAGGATAAGACGAACGCTCACGTCCCATCTGGGGCGTGGGTCGTTTTGTGCTTATCAGGTAAAAGGGTGTGGTAGCCCGCAGACAAGGTAAGCCTACGACTCCACGCCTTTTTTTTATTTGGCATAAGTCATAAGCGCTTGTTTGAGTTGGAGAAAATCTCGCCAATCTTGGCAAGGACTCTTTATGACCGATGCAGGTAAATTTGTCGCATTTGCACAATCGCTAAAAGGCGATGAAAAACAGGAAGCACAGACTTTCTTGAACCACTTCTTTCAGGTGTTCGGTTATGATGACGTGTTTACTGCCGGAGGCCTTTTCGAAGCCCGTATAAAGCCTTCCGACGCATCTACGAAATATGCCGATTGCCTATTTGCTCCGCAGGGGCATTCCGGCGTCCTTATCGAAATGAAAGGAAGAAAAGAAAAGTTCCTAGACAAGCATTTTGACCAGGTGAAGAACTATTGGCTCGACATGAAACCGCAAGAGGTCATCGGCCCGGGCGCACAAAAGCCGAGATACGCAATTCTTTGCAATTTTGACGAATTCATCATATACGACGAATTGTCCCTTGTCGACCGTATCAAGTTGAAAGATTTTGAGCAGCGAAAAGCGGCGTTCAATTTCATGTATTCCGATGGGAAAGACCCCGTTTTCAACTGCAATGTAAAGGATATTTCTAAAAAAGCGGCCAACAAAATCGGTGAAATTTTCAAATACCAAGTTATGGAGAAAAAAGAATCTCCTGAAAAAGTCCAACGGTTCTTGATGCAGTGTATCTTGGCGATGTTCAGTGAAGATTTTGGCTTGCTTCCGGAAGGACTGTTCACAAATTTAGTCCGCAATTGTTGCAACAAGAAAGAAGATACTTACGATGAACTTGGAAATCTTTTCCGCCAGATGGCGAACCCGAATATGGCTGATGGCGGAAAATACAAAGGAGTTCGTTATTTTAACGGTGGCTTGTTTAGCAAGGTAGAGCCTTTATCGTTAGACGAATACTGTTGCAAATTGTTGCTTGATGCCTGCGAAGTGGACTGGAACCACGTGAACCCTTCTATTTTCGGAGCGATGTTCGAAGGCACAATGGATTCTGAGGAACGTCACAAATTCGGAGCCCATTTTACCAATGAAATTGACATCTTGAAAATTGTGAATCCGTGTATTATTCGCCCTTGGAATGAAAAAATTGAAAAGGCGGATACGGCTCCTAAATTGGAACAGTTGCTTACTGATTTGTCTAAATACAAAGTCCTTGACCCGGCATGTGGCTGCGGAAACTTTTTGTTTGTTTCTTATTTGGCGCTGGCAGATATCGAATTAAAGATATTGGACAAACTGCAGGATTTTTCATTGGAATCCAACACCAACAAGAATGTGATGGAGCATCACCGGTTCAGCGTCTTGAATACAAAGCAGTTCTTTGGTATCGACATTATGCCCATGGCAACAGAGCTTTCTAAAGTGACGATGATGCTGGCAAAAGAGATTGGGGCGAAAAAATGGAACGACCATTGGGAATCAAATCCCTTATTCAGGATTGAAAGTTTGCCGCTCGACAATATGGATAAGAACATCCTTTGTCAAGACGCCTTGTTGGAACCATGGCCAAAATTCGATGTTGTGATAGGCAATCCGCCCTATCAAGGAAAAAATAACTCAGCAACTCAAATTGGTAAAGCCTACATGGCGAAAGTTCGTGAGCAATTTCCTGATGTCCCTGGCATGGCTGATTTTTGCGTTTACTGGTTTAGAAAAGCTCATGAATTGATGAAAAATGGGCAGCGGGCAGGCCTCGTAGGAACAAACACCATTCGTCAAAATTATTCAAGAGAAGGCGGTTTGGATTATATCGTTACAAATGGCGGTGTAATCACGGATGCCGTTAGCACACAGGTTTGGTCTGGTGAAGCGAATGTAAGCGTATCCATTGTAAATTGGACTAAAGGGAAGTATTCAGGAGAAAAAACGCTAAGCTCACAAACTGGCAATACTGTAAAATCTCTTTTTGTCTATGAACATCCTGACAACATTTCATCGGCGTTAAAATCTACTTGTGACGTAAAAGGAGCCTTTGTTCTGAAAGCTAATAAACCAAAGTTTTTTTGCGATCAAGGACAGACGAATGGGCACAAAGGATTCTTAATAAAAGATCTAAATGCAGTAAAGAAATTATTGAAAGAAGAACAAAACAAGGATGTCCTATTTCCGTTTCTTATTGGAGATTGTTTGGTTGCCGCATACAATTCACAACCAGACCGATATGTTATAGACTTTAGGAAACAGGATGTTTTTGAAGCCCAGAAATATAAAGAGCTCTATAAAATAATTGAGAAAAACATCTTTGTTGAAAGGCAGATAAAGGCGGATAAAGAGAGCCGAGACAACGAGGAAATGCTAAAAAACAATCCGAAAGCAAATGTGAACCATCATCATGCTGGATTTCTAAAAAAATGGTGGAAATTGTCTTATGCCAGAGACGACTTAATGGATATTTTAGAAACAAAAGATCGTTATATTGCATGTTCCCGAGTAACAAAGCGTCCTATTTTTGAATTTATTTCTACAAGTATCCATCCAAGTGACGCATTACAGGTATTCCCTTTAGAAGACGACTACTCTTTCGGCATTCTAGCTTCGCAGGTTCATTGGGAATGGTTTAACGCAAGGTGTTCAACATTGGAAAATAGGCCCCGATACACACCAAATACAGTATTTGATTCCTTCCCTTGGCCACAAAAGCCGACCGAAAATCAAATCGCAGCAATTGCGAAATACGCCGTCGAGTTGCGTCAAAAGCGCAAAGAAATCATGGAGAAAAACAAGTTCTGCCTTCGCGATGTTTACAAAACCATGGAAACGACACCGAATAATCCAGTAAGTGAAATCCAAGCGGAGCTTGACAGCGCCGTCCGCGACGCCTACGGAATGTCGCCAGAAGACGATATCCTAGAATTTATTTTGAAACTCAACAAGAAATGCCACGATCGCGAAGTGGCAGGCAAAGAAATTACGCCACCGGGCTTACCCAAATCCGTGAAAGACCCGCAAAAATACATTTCACAGGATTGCGTAAAGATGGAAGAATAAGGAGATTACCAAAACAAAAAGAACTGTTATTTGACATAGAGTATTCCGATACTCACGATAAGAGTTTTTGCTCTTGTATCTGCAACTGAAATCGGCAAAATTTCAAAATCTATCAGGACAAGGCAAATGCTCACGCTCGTAATTTAGGGCGTGGGTCGTTCGTATTTGTTGATAGATTGGCTTTGCCGAGCCTCAGTTGCAACAGGTATGTTCGACACCACGCCTTTTTTATTCATAAGGGGTGACTAAATAAAGGAGTATGGCAACTACAAATTCAACACAGTTGATTTCAAAATGAATGGGAATGGTGGATGCAAAGATTTTTTCAATTACTTAAACCGGTCCAAAGGACCAAAGGAAAAAAATGTCAAATTGGCTTGATAAAGAAGTCCATAAATACCTGTCGGAGAAGCACTCTTCAACAAGCGACACTCCGTTGGCAAGACTTGCAAAAGATGTTTATGTCAAAGCACATAAGCTAGCTGATTATGTGCAGCAAACATCTTGCATGTGGAATACTCCCGCAAGTCTTAACATATTACTGCTCGGAATAGGTTATCCTAAATTAAGTCCAAGTTCCAGCATAACAAACAAGGCCTACGCATTTTCTGATGCAGTCTTTGGATGGCCAGAAGAAGATCGTGGCTCCGCAAAGGGGGCTTTCCGTCATATTTTATGGCAATCAGATATGACAGCAAGATATGGTGACGATACTGCCCAACAAGTAGGAAATTGTCATGAACGAGAACAGCCGACCTATCCGAGAAGCACCTTTTTTTCCTCTATTGATGACGCGGATAGGACTATAGACCAGTTAAATAATAAAATCGGCCGTCGCATTGGCAACGAATTTAAGTATCTTTCAACAAAAGAACGTGCGCTGGAAATCCTGCGGTTTGGTTTTACTGATGGATTTTATAGCGTGTTAAAAAGAGGTGACGGCTTTTTTGAAATCATCAAGAAACCGATGACTTATGACGAGTATGAAAGAAAACGACAACAAATTCTCCGTCTCGACGATAATGGAAAGATTAAAGAATAGCCAACGGTTGATTTCTTTCTTGATTCTTGTGATGGGGACTATTTTCCCCATCGCAATTATTCTCATTGATTCTATTTCATTCTCTTATTTGCCATTTTCGTTACACCAGTATTTGGGTGCGATGCTTTTTGTTAGCGCACTTTTGGGTTGGACGATTCGTTATGTGTTTATCCTGTATGATTTTATTGCGAAGAATATCCACATAAAACTATTTGCCGCTTTTTTTGTCATTTTGCTGATTGCGACTGTTCTCATTGTAAAATTTGGTCTACAAGAGCAATCCTTAAACATTCACTTGGCAGACGAAAATTACAGTTTGGAAGCAATGTTTTTCAATTTAATCGTCGCACTCCATATTTTTCCATTGTTGGCATTTTTTTCAAGAAAAACAAATGTGAAAAAAGAAACGCTGTGCTTGACCTTAACCGTCGCATTGAGCTTACTCGGCTCACTATTTGTGTTCTTCTGTTTTTAGTTCTGCATTTTACAACCTATATTCAAAAAAAGAATCTGATAAACGTCTGGGCATTTCATAAACAATTCTATTGAAAACTTTAATAATAAAAGTGATATACTAATTCACTCATTTTGGGCCTCAAACACTCTTTGACAAATTTTGACATCCGTTTAAATATATATTTAACGTAGTCAAATCACCAACACCCATAAAATTCATCAAAGGGGGCTTGTTATGAAATGGTTTACGCATGAAGAATTAATTGATGAAATCGTGGCTCATTTGAAGATTAAAAGTATTGGTGACGGGAAATGGAAGGTTACGAGCCATATAGACAAGCAAAATGGGAAAATCGAACTGTCTATGATTACCCCCAAACAAAATAAAAGAGGCAAATTGCGCGAAGAGAGAAACAAACAATTTGCAAAGGATCTTTTAAGAGAACTAATCCATAAAAACAGAAAATATGTTTGGGATCCCGGCGACATCGAAGGGTTGATCTATTATGCTAGCCATAAATACTGCCTGCTAGATACCGATATTGAACAAAGGGTTTTTGACTCGAAATCACGGGGTTATTGGATATGGAAAACCTCTATTGGCTATGGAGACTATCCCGATTTTTGCAAAAATCTCAAGGAGTTTGAAGAGGCTATTAAGACTGCACCAGCAGATTTGAAAACTGAACGAGAGAAAACCATTGATAAAGCCGTTGAAATTGTTGCAGAATTGAATCGAGGCGATAAGGCAATTAGACTCAATGACATAGTATTTCCCAAAAAAGGCTACGAAAGCTCAATCCAAGATGGATTCTTGGCAAGGGCGAAAGAACTGATTTTCAATGCGACAAGGGAGCAACTAGAGTCTGCCTACGACGAACACATGGAAGCAAGTGATGATTATACACCAGGATCGTATATCTTTGAAGTAATGCTCAAGCAAATTGGCAACAAGGCCCCAAATCTCGAAAACGAAAAGACCATCGATTATATTCAGTTTACTGACATAAGGAGGTAGACTATGGCCGACGAAACTAAGCTAAGCGTGTCAAAGTTTTGAACGTATGAAGGAAAAAAGCCAAGGCGTTGCGGGGCCGGCGTCTGAGGCCCCGCATAGAAGGGGTAGTGAGCAACATAGTGCGAGCGAGGGGAAGGCATTCCCCATCCAATCAAAAAAATACAAGTTACTATTGACAAACCATTTATTTTGATTTATATTACAGTGTACAAATGTATAGTTCGACGTTTTTTTGCTTGTACGTCAAAGGAGTTAATGATGAATAAAAAAACGATGCCGATACGGGCGCTAATTTCAGCTAAATCACAAGAAATACGCAGTTTTATCAAAGCAAAAAAATTCTCTTTGGTTTAAACATCCCTGACTTGACAAAAAGTATCCAATTAGATACATTTGGAGAAACAGAATGATTGTAAATCAAACAGCCGAGTTCAAAAAATGGATGCAAAAATTACGTGATTTCCGAGCAAAAGTACACATTCTTTCCCGATTGACCCAGGTCGAGGGAGGCAATCTAGGAGACTTTAAATCGGTCGGAAACGGTGTTTTAGAGATGCGCATCGATTACGGACCAGGCTACAGACTTTATTTTGCAAAAGACGGCGAAGCAATCGTAATCCTCTTGATTGGAGGCAACAAATCATCGCAGGATTACGACATCATAAAGGCAAAAAACATTTGGCAAGGAATCAAAAATGAAAAAAAATGATATTACACATTTGGACATTGCGGAATACCTTGACAGCGAGGAAATGGTTGCCGAATATCTCAATTTGATTTGTCGAGAAAATGATCCGGCTCTGTTACTGCGGGCAATTGGACATGTAGCCCGTAGCAAGGGAATGGCAAAAATCGCCGAGGTATCCGGACTAGGTCGGGAAAGTCTCTACAAGGCTCTTGATGAAAAGGCCCACCCACGTTTTGAAACAGTATTCAAAGTCCTTGCCGCCTTGGGAATTCAAATGCAGCTTATTCCCAAGGTCAAATTCAGACGTAAGCGAAGTTCCGTGCCTTGCGCAGTTGCCGAAAAGCGGAAAGTATATAAGGTCTAGAGCGAAAGACCAAGGCTTTCCCCTCAAATAAAAAGGCATTTTTGCAGAAGAATAAAGGAGTTTCCCGATCAAGCCGGGAATGACAATGGCGGCATTTTACTAAATTTGGCATCACTATGGAAACTCGTTACAATTCTAAAGATGTGGAAGCCCGATGGCATAAGACCTGGGCTGAGAATAACAGTTTTGCACCCAGCGGAAAGGGCGAACCGTTCTCGGTCGTGATTCCGCCCCCGAACGTTACCGGCGCACTCCATTTGGGACATGCGCTCAACGATACGCTCCAGGACATTTTGGTACGCTACCGCCGTAAGACCGGCCGCGACACGCTGTGGATTCCGGGTACGGACCATGCGGGCATTGCCACGCAGGCAGTCGTCGAAAAGCGCCTTTTCCAGGACGAACACAAGACCCGCCACGACATCGGCCGCGACGCCCTGGTGGAACGCATCTGGAAGTGGAAGGACGAATACGAAGCCCGTATCACCAAGCAGCTCAAGAGCCTCGGCGTCAGCTGCGACTGGAGCCGTCAGCGCTTTACGCTGGACCCGGTCTGCGCGAAGGCCGTGCGCCACGCCTTCTTCAACCTGTTCAAGAAGGGCCTCATTTACCGCGGCAAGCGCCTGGTGAACTGGGATACCAAGCTCCAGACCGCCGTGGCCGACGACGAAATCTACTACGAACATGTGAAGGGACACTTCTGGACGTTCAAGTACCCCCTGGCCGACGGTTCGGGATTTATCCCCGTCTCTACGACCCGTCCGGAAACCATCATGGGCGATACCGCCCTCGCCGTGCACCCGAACGACGAACGCTACGCGCACTTCATCGGCAAGACCCTGAAGGTGCCGTTCGTTGACCGCGAAATCCCGGTGATTGCCGACGCCATCTTGGTGGACAAGGACTTCGGTACGGGTTCCGTGAAGGTGACCCCGGCCCACGACCCGAACGACTATGCGACGGGCCTGCGCCACAAGCTCCCGATGATCAACATTATGAACGACGACGGCAGCCTGAACGAGAATGCCGGCAAGTTCCAGGGCCTCAAGGGCCAGGCCGCCCGCGATGCCGTGGTGGCAGGTCTCGAGGAACTCGGACTCCTCATCAAGGTGGAAGACCACGAGATGCAGGTGGGCCACTCCGACCGTTCCAAGACCGTGATCGAGCCGTACCTCAGCGACCAGTGGTTCGTGAAGATGGACGTGCTCGCCGAAAACGCGATGAACGCCGTAAAATCCGGTGAGATCAAGATTATCCCGGAACGCTACGCCAACAAGTACCTGGACTGGCTCGCCGAAAAGCGCGACTGGTGCATCAGCCGTCAGCTCTGGTGGGGCCACCGCATTCCTATCTGGCACACCGATGCTAGCGAAGACGAACTGAAGGCCGCATTCGCGGGCCGCGACGACATCTACTTCTACAAGGCCGAAAACGGCGGCTACCTGGTGTGCAGCCAGGAAGAAGACCTGAAGCCCGACGCGGTGCCGGGTCACGAACTCAAGCAGGAAGAAGACGTGCTCGACACATGGTTTTCCAGTGGACTCTGGCCGCACTCCACCATGGGCTGGCCGGAAAACACCGACACGCTCAAGCGCTACTACCCCACCAGCGTGCTCGTGACGAGCCGCGACATCATTACGCTGTGGGTCGCCCGCATGGTGCTCTTTAGCCAGGAAAACATGGGCACGGTCCCGTTCCACACGGTGTACATCCACCCGAAGATTCTGGACGGCAATGGCCAGACCATGAGCAAGTCCAAGGGCAACGGCGTGGACCCGATGGATATCGAAGAGAAGTACGG
>Ga0256406_1007351_pt1 | contig 10498 bp, 7 predicted proteins | sample RumenRJG_03DNA_FD_185986 | JGI IMG/M metagenome (GOLD analysis project Ga0256406, IMG submission 185986) | Bovine rumen microbial communities from Lethbridge, Alberta, Canada - RJG_03 | ecosystem: Host-associated > Mammals > Digestive system > Stomach > Rumen | place: Canada: Alberta | collected...
TCTTGCTCAGCCAATCCTATCAGAGTCTGCGCAACTGGACTGTGAAATGGCGCATCAGCGGAGCTTCCCATTCTATGGCTACACCGCGGGAAATAGATTCGCGGCGGTCGTAGACATTCTTCAGAGCCGCTGCCACAACCTTCATGTGATTGTCGGTATAAACTCGGCGAGGAATGCAAAGGCGCACCAGATCGAGACCGCCAAAACGGTTTTCGCGCGTCACCGGATCACGGTCGGCCAGCATGTAGCCTATCTCACACGCGCGGATTCCAGCCTCAAGATAAAGCTCACATGTAAGCGTCTGGGCCGGAAACTCTTCCTTAGGCACCCTGTCGAGCACCTTGTCTCCGTCTACGAAGATGGCATGGCCACCGGCGGGGCGCTGATAAGGAATGCCGTATTCATCGAGCAGCGAGGCGAGATATTGAACTTGGTGGATGCGGGTCTGAAGCATGTTGAACTCGGTGTTCTCGTCCAAGCCCTGTGCGATAGCGTTGAGATCGCGGCCGTTCAATCCGCCATAGGTGATATAGCCCTCAAAGGGAATGCAATAGAGTTTGGCTCCCTCATACCAGTCGTCGCGACTGGTGGCGATGAAGCCACCCATATTGACGATTGCATCCTTCTTGCACGACATAGTAGCGGCGTCAACATCCTCATACATCTCCCGCACTATTTCCTTGATCGTCTTGTCGGCATAACCTTTCTCACGGGTTTTGATGAAGTAGGCATTCTCGGCAAAGCGGGCTGAGTCCATCACAACAGGCACTCCATACTGATGGCAGAGTTTGCAGGTGGCCTTAATATTCTCCATGCTCACGGGCTGACCGCCCACGGTGTTGTTGGTCACGGTAAGAACCATGAACGGTACGTTGCCTTTATTCTCTTTCAACACCTTCTCCAATTTCTCTAACGATACATTTCCCTTGAAAGGAATCTCAAGTTGAGTGTCGTGAGCCTCATCGATCGTCACGTCGATAGCCTTGGCCTTGCGACTCTCAATGTGGCCCTTGGTAGTATCGAAATGTGCATTGCCCGGCACAACCATTCCAGGCTTTACCAGATAAGAGAAAAGCACGTTTTCTGCGGCACGTCCCTGATGCGTTGGAATGACGTGCTTGAAACCGAAGATGCGCTGTACGGCCGACTCAAACTTATAGAAAGAAGTAGCACCGGCATAACTCTCATCGCCGAGCATAAGTTCTGCCCATTGGCGGTCGCTCATGGCTCCTGTTCCCGAGTCGGTGAGCAGATCAATATAAACTTGTTCCGAACGAAGTTGAAACACATTGTAATGAGCCTCCTTAAGCCACTGCTCGCGCTGTTGGCGTGTACTCTTGTGGATAGGCTCAACCATTTTTATTTTCCAGGATTCTGCAAAAGGTAATTCCATAGATTTATGTTTTTTATTAGGAGTTATCAAAGATTGAAATTAATTAAGTTGGAGACAGGAATTGTATCCCTATCTCCATCCCATTCAATATTACCCTACAGGGTGGTTTTCAGCAAATATCGCCATGCGTTCATCGAGCTCCTTATACTGGTTGTCTCGAATAAACGACGTGCACACGCGGATTCCCTGCTGGTCGCTTCCGGTATTGGTCAAACAGATGGCACTCACCCCATAATAGAGAAGTTCGCTCACAAGTTGTCCACTGTTAAGCCCTGGATAGCCCACTGTGAAGTAGAATCCGTCGGCAATAGGCTGGTCGAGGTCCTTGTCGTAGACGATATAGAAATTGTGGCGCAGAAAGATTTCTTTCAATCGATGGGCGCGTCGGCCATACTCACTGGTAACGGCACGGAAATCGTAGGTTCCGTCGCTGGCAGCCTTCATCACTGCCGCCAAGGCATACTGGGCACTATGGGAGGTACCCGACGAGAGGGCATAGAGGATTCGGGTGGAATATACCAAGCCAAAGGGCAAGGCCGAATAACGTTGGTCAAGCGCGGGATAATGGCGATGGAATAGCTTGTTGCTGATACAGGCCACTGAAATTCGCTCACCGGCATAACTGAAAGCCTTGCTGCCACTGATGAGCAGCATATAGTTGTCGGTGTAGCGGCCCACAGAAGCCTGGTAAGGTGGCTGGAAGGGCTGACTCAAATCCTTGCGGAAGTCCATGGCAAAATAGGCCAGGTCCTCTATCACCACGGTGTCGTAGCGTGTGGCCAACTCACCTATGGATTTCAATTCATCTTCATTGAGGCACACCCAGGACGGGTTGTTGGGATTGCTGTAGATGATGCAGCAGATATTGCCTTTCTTCAGATAGCTCTCCACCTTCGGGCCGAGTTTCTCGCCGCGGTAATGATACATGTCGAAGGTCTCATACTTCACGCCCATCACTTGCAGCTGCTGCTTTTGCACAGGAAAACCCGGATCGATGAAAAGCACGGTGTCTTTCTTCGGATCATACTGAGAACAGAGCGTAAAAGCCGCATAGGTACCCTGCATACTTCCGACGACAGGCACACAACCCTCAGCATTGACGTCCAAGCCGATGAAAGCCTTGATGAACCGAGAAGCCTCGTGCTTCAGAGCGGGCAATCCCTGAATATCGGGATACTGACTGGCAACCCCACTGCGCAAAGCCTTGATTTGGGCTTCTACGCCTATCTCTGCAGCAGGCAGTCCGGGGATGCCCATCTCCATCTTGATAAACTCCACGCCGGACTTCTGCTCGGCATACTCAGCCACACGCTTCACCTCACGGATGGTAGCAGCGGCAATATCCTGGATGTCATTAGCTTTAATGGCATCCAGGATAATATTTTTAGATATAGGTGTAGGCTTCATTACTACTGTGCTTCCTTTCCTATTTTAAGCGCCTTGAGATTAGCATCCACGATTTCCGTTCCCTTACGAGCAAAGACATCACGGACGGCATTCTCCATCTTGTCGAAATCGATACCAATGGCTTTTTGCGCAGCCCCCAAAAGTATCACGTTAGCCGAGCGGGGTACGCCGTTGTCCTTGGCAAGCTTTTCAATATCCAATGAGATAAGATGCTTCACCTGTGCCAGATCGGCATTGATCTTCTCCATTTCGGGATAGTCAGGGATATTGACAAAGGGAGTGTTGGCCGTAATGATCCAACCGTCTTTCTTCAGGTAAGGCAAATAGCGGAGTGCCTCCATAGGCTCCATGGAAATAATCACATCGCAATGACCTTCGGCTATCAAATCACTGTCGATAGGATCGGATGAGAGGCGCAGATTGCTTTGCACATCGCCACCGCGTTGCGACATTCCGTGCACCTCTGCCTGCTTAATATATAGATTCTCATTCATTGCGGCCTGGCCTATGATAGTAGCGATGGTGAGGATTCCCTGTCCTCCCACACCGCAAAGGATAATGTCTGTTTTCATACTTATTTTGCCTCCTTAGCTTTAGCTTTTTGTTGTTGTTTAAGATGACGGCGAAGAGTCTGGATGCACTCACGGCGCGCAATAATCACGCTGAGTCCCTTATATTCCACCTCCTCGTGAATAGCCTTTGTGATCTCGGGCATGTTCTTGGGCAGTGGCACAACCACACGCAGATGTTCTTCAGCTACGCCAAGTGCACGGCAGATATCCTCTATCTTACCCGTACCGGCTGAATCCTGACCACCGGTCATGCCGGTTGTCAGGTTGTCACTGATCACCAAAACCATGTTGGAATTGGCATTAACGGCATCAAGCAAGTTGGTCATTCCAGAGTGTGTGAACGTGGAGTCGCCGATGACGGCAACCGAAGGCCACTGGCCTGCGTCGGCGGCTCCCTTGGCCATACCCACGCTGGCACCCATATCCACACAGGAGTGGATGGCACGGAAGGGAGGCATGAAGCCCAAGGTGTAGCAGCCAATATCGCCAAAGACGCGGGCATTGGGATAATTTTTCAGCACCTCATTCAAGGCCGTGTACATATCGCGGTGGCCGCAACCCTTGCAGAGCTGGGGCGGGCGGGCTGCCACATCCTCACATTCGGCATACTGTTCGGCAGAGGGTAGCCCGAGCGCCTTGGCCACAAGGTCTGGATTAAGCTCTCCCGTGCGGGGCAGATCTCCTGTGAGACGGCCCTTGACCACTGTGTCATGGGTAAGGACTCCAGATACCATATCTTCAATAAACGGCTGACCTTCCTCCACAATAAGCAGCGTGGGGCAATCCTTAGCCAAGCGACGCACCAACGACTTTGGCAACGGATACTGGCTGATCTTCAACAGCGGATAAGGACAACCATCGGGGAAGCACTCATTGACATAATTGAATGCAATACCACTGGCGATGATTCCTAATGAGTGGTCTTTTCCGTCAATATATAGATTGTGTTTGCTATCAGCTGCCAACTGCTCCAATACGGGCTGCTGGGCTGTGACGTGGCAGTTGCGTTTACGGGCTACAGCTGGCAGCAGCACCCAGTTGGAGGCTTTGGCCTCATAATTGAGCTGATTTTGCTCTTTGGGCTCATCTTTTATTGTCACAGCGGCACGGCTGTGGGCCATACGGGTGGTGACGCGCATCAAAACGGGAAGGTTCTCCTTTTCCGAAAGATCGAAAGCCTCGCTCATCATGTCATAGGCTTCCTGCTGCGAACTCGGTTCAAATGTGGGGATCATGGCAAACTTGCCATAGAAACGGCTGTCCTGCTCATCCTGAGAGGAGTGCATCGACGGATCGTCGGCCACCAATACCACGACGCCGCCGTTTACGCCCGTCATTCCGGAATTGACAAATGGGTCGGCGCAGACATTCAAGCCCACATGCTTCATGCAGACTAAGGCTCGCTTGCCCATGTACGACATGCCAAGGGCCTGCTCCATAGCGGTTTTCTCATTGGTACACCAACGACGATGAACATTACGCTGTTTTGCCAAAGGCGACATTTGGATGTACTCTGTAATTTCGGTGGAAGGAGTGCCAGGATAGGCATAGACACCACTCAAGCCCGCATCAAGCGCGCCTTGAGCGACTGCCTCATCTCCAAGTAGTAATTTCTTCATGAGTTATGTTTGTTTAAGATTAAACTTTTAGGCCTTTGCAAAGATAACTTTTTTTTCATAACTCTCAAAATGTTTTTGAAAAAAAATTCCACCCCATTATCGACTCTCATGAATCAAGTCTGAAGAACGAAGTCTGAATTGTTGTGAAAGCCGTCAACCCACTACGCCTTCAGTGGGGGGACTCATGAGAATGTTTCCATACGATACATCGGTAGCAGAAGAAGGGCAAAAGGAGAGGAAGCGAGTATGGGAAAATGAAGAAAACCGATGACGATTTGTGTTAAAGTCGGTCGCCATAAAAAATATTGTTAGCAAAAGACGTGAGGGTTAAAATAATTTTGCTATTTTTGCAATGCGCTACCGAAAACAAGAAAATAATCGCTTAAATCCATATCAGCTATGATCAATCAACAATTATTAAATCCCAAGAGTATCGTCGTGGTGGGCGGCTCCAACAATGTTCACAAACCCGGCGGTGCCATTGTCCGCAATCTACTCAAAGGCAACTACCAAGGCACGCTACGTATCATCAATCCAAAGGAAGACGAGGTGCAGGGCATCAAGGTCTATCACCGTCCGGAGGAGATTCCTCCCACCGACCTGGCCATCCTTGTTGTTGCTGCCAAGTTCTGTCCCGGCTACGTAGACTATTTGGCTGCCAACAAGCAGGTCAGGGCTTTCATCATCATCTCCGCCGGATTCAGCGAAGAGACCGAAGAGGGTGCGGTCATGGAGCAGCAGATCCTCCACACTTGTGAGCAATATGACTGTGCGCTGATCGGCCCCAACTGCATCGGTCTGCTCAACAATGTCCATCACAGTGTATTCACTCAGCCTATCCCCAAGCTCAATCCCCAGGGAGTCGACTTCATCAGTGGATCAGGTGCAACAGCCGTGTTCATTCTTGAGTCCGCCGTCATCAAGGGCCTGCAGTTCAACTCTGTATGGTCGATAGGCAATGGCAAACAGATCGGCATTGAGGACGTACTGCAATATATGGACGAACATTTCGATCCTGCGAAAGATTCAAAAGTCAAGTTGCTCTACGTAGAGAACATCTCCGATCCCGACAAGCTCCTGCTCCATGCATCATCGCTGATCCGCAAGGGGTGCCGCATAGCTGCCATCAAGGCTGGTTCGAGCGAAAGTGGCAGTCGTGCGGCCTCTTCCCACACGGGTGCCATCGCCTCAAGTGACTCCGCCGTCGATGCACTCTTCCGCAAGGCGGGCATTGTGCGCTGTTTTTCGCGCGACGAGCTCACCACTGTAGGTTGCATCTTCACACTTCCACGCTTCTCCGGCCGCAACATAGCCATAGTCACCCATGCCGGTGGTCCCGGTGTGATGCTCACCGATGCCCTCTCGAAGGGTGGTTTCAATGTACCCAAGCTCGATGGGCCAATGGCAGAAGAACTCAAAGCCCAACTTTTCCAAGGTGCTTCAGTGGCCAACCCCATCGACATCCTCGCCACAGGCACGCCCGAGCAGTTGGGCATCGCCATCGACTACTGCGAACACAAGTTTGAGGGAATAGATGCCATCATGGTCATCTTCGGCACTCCTGGACTGGTGAAGCTCTATGAGGCCTACGACGTGCTGCACAAGAAAATCTTGGAATGCAAGAAGCCCATCTTCCCCATTTTGCCAAGCGTTGTCACAGCTGGGCCCGAGGTGCAGGAATTCCTTGGTCGTGGGCATGTCAACTTCTCCGATGAGGTCACACTGGCCACTGCCCTCACCCACGTGCTGCGCACTCCGGCACCTGCGCCTGCCGACATTGAGATTGGCGACGTTGACGTGCCCCAAATCTGGAAGATCGTCGACAGCATTCACGATGACGGCTTCTTGCCTCCACAAACGGTGAGACAGTTGCTTGGCTGTGCCAAGATTCCCATGGTGCCCGAGATGGTGTCTACCGACAAGGCACAGATCCTGGCCTTCGCCGAAGAAATCGGCTTCCCCGTTGTAGCCAAAGTGGTTGGCCCAGTCCACAAGAGTGATGTAGGCGGTGTTTCGCTTAATATCCGCACTACCCGCCATCTCGAAGAGGAGTTCGACCGGATGATGCAGATAGAGGGTGCCAAGGGCGTGATGGTGCAGAAGATGCTGAAAGGAACCGAGCTCTTCATCGGTGCCAAATATGAGCCGCGCTTCGGCCACGTCGTTCTATGCGGCTTGGGCGGAATTTTCGTCGAGGTGCTCAAAGATGTATCCAGCGGACTGGCACCACTTTCCGAGGGTGAATGCCGGTCGATGATCCACTCCCTGAGAGGCTACAAAATCATCCAAGGCACACGCGGACAGAAAGGTGTCAATGAGGAAGCGTTCATCAAGATCATCCAGCGCCTCTCCATTCTGTTGCGTTTCGCTACACAAATCAAGGAGATTGATATCAATCCCCTGCTCGCCAACGGCGATGAAGTCGTAGCCGTAGACGCCCGTATACTCTTTAAGAAGTAATCCTCTCTCCAGTTCCAACAATACTGGACTATAAGTTTTTTCAAGGCAGCCGTCAGCGACGTGACCACAATTTGTCACAGCCGACGGCTGCTATTATCCTGACATTTGAATGATTCTGCCGTAAAATATACAAACAAGATCTCCCAACAGTTCCAATAGATTACGAAACGATCATTCTGTATATGAAGAGAAACCAAATATCTTCAGACAATACAATGAAGAGATATGTATTTTTTTGTTAAAACATTCACATTTGAAACAAAATTCCTTATAAAAATTTTGAATTTTACTATTTTTTCCCTATAATTGGAGCGGATTACATTCTTAGAATGACCTAATAATATTGGTCAAAGACCAATCAAATATATTATTCATTAATTATTACAACTATGAGGACCTATTTTTTTTATATGCTACTTAGCATATTGTTATCAACAGTTGATGCTACATCTTCCCAGGCGCAAAAGATGGTAGCCGCAGTAAATACCGCCAATGCAACGCTCCCTGTTAAGAGCGTGTCGGAAACAACAGACGGTATGTTCAATTTCAAGAACTTTGAAATTGAGGTCAGCGAAGAAGGAGACTACTATGCTGGCTTCTGGCTTCTTCCGTCGAAGTACCAAGACGGAAACTTCACTAAGTTCAATTTGTATGTAAACGGTGTATCAGCAGGTGTCATCTCGCCTTCTAAGGGGAACTGGCAATTTGCTCAGATTGATGGAAATGAGCGGTTACATCTTGTAGAAGGGAAGAATGTAATTTCATTGGCTACACCCATTCCGGAATTTCCTGCTGTAGAGAACATCAAAGTCTCACAAGAAGAGGATAGTGTAAGGTTCTCTTCCGACCTCTACGAAAACTTTCTTGCAGATGCAAGTAATGGAATAACCTACAAAACCGGAATTCAAAATGATGCCTTTCTGCAAAGCAACATCCCCGCGCATGTGGCAGGTATGACCTACTATTCCAATGTTCCCTTGCTCTATTCATTTTACGGCATTTTCTCGTTTACAGAAGGTCAGGAAATTTTTTTAACTTCCACCAGCAAGGCCGAACACGTTATCGATGTCGTATATTACGGAAAGCCAGTTTAACTTCGACCTACGCATACAGAATCTTCGAATGTCCCTATAACAGGCATAATGAAGCCTCGTAGACTATACATTCCCGCAACTTCTGAAGAGATGCAAGGCCTCAACTGGAATGGTTTCTCCGAAAAGGCTCTGAATTCTAAATTTCAGATCTCCACTGTTCAATTTACCATACCCAAGACTGGATTGTATCTTATTAAGCTACGCAGTAAAACGAACGGTGACATGGCAACTGCAAATTTTAATGTCAACGGTGCCTATTATTACGAGGAAGTCCCCATCTCTCTTTCTTGGATTGATTGCAAAATTCCAGCTGACGGGAACGAATATGCTTCTATGACCTGTTGCAATAATTTTGGTGTTGATGATCCTATGCTTTTCATACACGGAAATTCTTCTTTTAGAATTGTTGGATTTGATGATGACGGGCCACAACTTAAACTAAATCAATACAATCTGTCAAACTGGGATTCTTTCATCTCACAAAAGTATTTTGTTGAGACTTCTAAAATTAGTGTGTGTAATTATAGTTCTTCCAACCCGGTGTCAAAATGCAACATTATAGCCCGTCTGTTTGAGGGTACAAATCAGACATTGCCGAAAGCCTCAAAAGAAATGAAGGAAACTACGAGTATTTCAAGTCTTCTCACCACAGATGAAAATATTGAAATTCCTAATATTATATATCGCGGAGAGTATTTTACAATCAATGCTAAAGACAAAATAAAAACGATACAGGTATTCAACCTTTGTGGTAATAAGGTATGTCGGACTGTGGGGAATGGTAATATTTTCACTTCCTCTGCTTCTGCTCTGAACTTGACAAAACCAGGATTATACATCATCAATGTGGAAACCACAAAGGATGTATATTCCAATAAAGTTGTTGTAAAATAAACAATTTAAACATGGGAACAAGGAGCCTTGTTCCCATATTAAAACCATTACATTATGAAAAGATTATTTATTCTAATCATTTTACTCATCCCCTTTTTTACAATATTGGCTCAGGAGCCCCCTGCACCAAGTGATCCCGATGGAGATGCCAATGGATACAATTATGTAGACCTTGGTTTGCCAAGCGGAACACTATGGGCGATGCATAACCTGGGAGCAGAAGATCCATCGGATTATGGTAATTATTTCGCCTGGGGAGAGCTGGAACCAAAAGAAGAGTATACGTGGGAAAGCTACGAGTATGTTGGAGCATTTTATTACATACCAGAGGTTGGTAGTTTTTATTCTACGGAAGAAATAGGTGATGATATTGCTGGTACCGAATACGACGCGGCCACTTTCAATTGGGGGAAACCATGGAGGTTGCCAAGGGCTGAAGAAATTGTTGAGCTAAGACGCCTATGCTGGTGGAAATGGACGATAGAAAACGGAATTAAAGGAATGCGCATCTATGGTCCTAATACACATTCCATTTTTTTCCCAGCAAATGGTTTTGCGTGGTCTACGGTTATTTCTCCAGATCAGATCTATTACGATCGTGGTTTTACTGGAGCTTATTGGGGGAGCATTCAAATAAAAAATAAACCAGCAGTTTTGAATAACACTGCAGACTGCCTTGGTTTTGACTCGGGAAGTATCAATCACGCTGAAAACGAGAAAGCAATGGGTATTGGAATAAGACCCGTCACAACAAAAAAAGAAGTAACAAAAATTGCATGTATTGATACTGATAAGATACATCCATTTGTACATCATTCCAATGGGAGGATCGTGGTTGATAACCTGAATGCAGGAAGTTTGTTGACCGTTCGTACTTTGTCTGGGACTGTAGTTTGTATGAAATCAGCCCAGGGCAATACGTGTACTATTGACGGAATCCAGAAAGGAGTCTATATTATCTCCATAAGGGATAATGGTGATATTGTAAGTAATGTAAAGATAATCGCTAAATAACATGAGTTATGATAAAGTTAATCTGTATATTCATATTGGCTTTTC
>Ga0256406_1007352_pt1 | contig 10497 bp, 8 predicted proteins | sample RumenRJG_03DNA_FD_185986 | JGI IMG/M metagenome (GOLD analysis project Ga0256406, IMG submission 185986) | Bovine rumen microbial communities from Lethbridge, Alberta, Canada - RJG_03 | ecosystem: Host-associated > Mammals > Digestive system > Stomach > Rumen | place: Canada: Alberta | collected...
CCTCCAGCACCTCGCCCTCGCCTTTGACTATCGTTTTGAGAGTATTTCCTATGGCGTCCTTTCCGTGGGCTATTACGATACCACTAATAATTTTGTTGCCGTAAAGATTCTACAGCCCTACACCGGCTCCTACCATCGCGATACTGCCGTCTTCTCTTCCGCTACCCTCCCCGACGCACAGATGGTGCTGCGGTGGACCATCGGTTCCTCATGGTATGTTGTGGCTATCGACAATATAGCGGTTTTCAATGCGGATTCACTGCCAATGGCTCCGCTAGTGGCTATCCATGGTCCTACTACAGCAGGAAACTACGATACCGTTACCTTCACCGCTCAACTGCTGCGTGGCGATACCACGGGGTTGGCTTACACATGGCACTCGACATTACTGGACAGTGTGATGGTTGGCCCGTCGGTACAGTTGTTCTATGATACAATTGGTGTTGATACTCTCAGTGTCACCGCCACTACGGCCATTGGTGTCAACACGGCCATGCTTATTGTCTCCGTTGACACACTTTCCGTTCCCGACACCCTCTGGCGCACCGTCACCGTGACAGCCAATGAGGAAGGTGTGTGTGAATCCTACGGAAGCGGTGTCTACCCCGACAGCAGCACAGTGGAGATTGGTTACACGATGGTGGATACTGTCACCGTCGGAGGACACTGGCGGTTTCTCGGATGGAGTGACGGCGGGACTGGCAATCCACGCGACATCCTTGTTACCTCCGACACCGCAATTGTGACTCTCTTTGAATGGATAGAGGATAGCATCGGCATCGGGGAAGTTGAGAAATCAAAGGGGGAAGTGGAAATCTTCCCGAACCCGGCGAGCAGCGACGTTACTATCAAGGTCAGCCGCCCCTCCATTCTCACTGTCATCGACCTCCAGGGCCGTATGGTTATTCCTCCCACCCCCGTTAATTCTCAATTCTTGATTCTTAAATCTCAATTAACTTCCGGCACTTATTTCGTCCGTGTCACTACCCAAGAAAGTGTTACCATTAAAAAGTTGATAATGCAATGAAAATGAAAAGTTTTATCTTCGCTGCAGCGCTGTTGTTTGTCGGCAGTGCTGTGGCTGCCCAAAACGATAGTGTCAATTGCGATACCGTCATTGTTTGTCCATGGGTTGAAGATTTTGAGGATACTGCTGCCCTCGACCTTTGGGGTGAATTGACCAGTGTCGGCAATGGACAGTTCCGTCTATGTCGCCTCAGTGACAGCTCTGCCTGGCACTATGTCTCTAATGATGAAGGAACTAATCATTATCTGTCAACCACCACATCTGGCGCATATTTGGTGTCTCCGGCTATCGTCATGCCCGAAGACGTAGTCGACTTCTACTTGACTTGGAATACGACCAATAACCGTTTCAACGTGAAGGTGGCTCTTGATAGCAGTTATTCTTCCGTGGATAATCTGCAATGGCAACAAATTGCCGGTTCATACGGGTCTCATGGTATCCCGATGTCCAACTATCAGGGTCAGCGCATTCGTTTGGCCATCTCTTCCGCAGTATCTGGAAATGTTAATACCATCGACGATATCAGTCTGGCTTATTACAGTGAGATCCCTGTTATTACCCGTTTCAATGTGCCGAATCGTGTAGGAAAGGAGGAACTCATTGATTTTGAATATAATCTTGGTGAATGCTCCCGGCGGGATCTTGTCGCCACATGGCATAGCTCTTTGAAAGACAGTACATGGTATACGGATGTTTCTCCCAATGGAATATTCCATTATTATTTTTATTATGATACAGTTGGCGCCGATACCCTGACTTTTGTTGTCTCCAATGAATACGGCGCTGATACGCATCAGGTGGTTATCTTTGTCATTGGTAACCCTGTCTGCAATGGCCCGTATGCTGTGCCTTACAGTGAGAATTTCGACAGCATATCCGGTACTGAAATCATCTCAAGTACATCATATAGTTATCTAACCTATACTCTCAACCGCCATTTGCCAGCGTGTTGGGACTTTAGTTGGGATGGTGAGGCTTATAAAAGACCGATGGTGTATAGTGGGCGGTGCAATAACTTCCCAATGCATTGTTCTTCCAGTGCATTGGCTATGATGGCTGGGAGAAAACAAGTAAATGAGGATCCTTATTTTGGAGGCTGGGATTCGGTGGCATATGTCATGCTGCCTGAATTCACTGCCCCCCTCGATACTCTTTCGCTGTCATTCTTTTATCGTCATGAAAACATATCGCATGGAACACTCTCTGTAGGTTATATGGACAGCAATGTTTTTGTGCCGATTGCCGATATGCAAGATGCCCAATATGGGCATGTGGACACGGTGAGTTTCCATGGGGTGCCCGCCACCGCCTCTAGGATGGCTTTGCGTTGGAGCTGTAATCGCTCTCCCTTTTGGTCAGTGATTATCGACGATGTCCGTGTTGTCGAGACCAACCCGTTGTGGATGAGACCCGACGTCCGACTGTCGGGGCCTTTCTCTGCCAGGATTTACGACACGGTTGTATTTACCCCTCAACTGCGCCGAGGCGACACCACCGCCCTCACCTACACCTGGCATTCTTTCCTCCTCGACTCTACATGGACAAGCGGACTCGTTTCCTCTCAATCACTCGTCTATTCTTTTGCCGGCATTGATACACTCACTTTGACAGCTTCCAACTCTTTTGGCAGCAATAGCACTAGTGTGGTGGTACGTGTATTGGATTGTGATAGAATAGCCCCCCCCTTCTATGAGGATTTTGAGGAGATTGCTGCCCAGGCTTGGGAACGGAATGGTGAGTTGCCGACCTGTTGGAGAAGCACCTGGAATAGGAGTAATCATGCACCGCATGTCATCCCACGCAATGGCTACCAGTATATCAACGTGCTGACCAACAAGGCTCTCTTGATGGTGGCGGGTAGAAACTCTGGTTATGATACTGTGGCGAAAGTTACGCTGCCACGTTTCAATCAGCCCTTGCAGGAACTTGCTATCGCCTTCGACTATTGTTTTGAGAATACCAACTGTGGAATCCTCACTGTGGGCTATGTTGATAGTAACGATGCGTTTGTCGGTATAGCCGACATGACACCCTATGCCGGCAGCTACCGTCGCGAAACCGTTCTCTTGAACTCCATACCTGACAGCAACGCCCGCCTCGCCTTGCGTTGGTGGTGCAGCAGAGAGACCTACTATGGCGTGGCTATCGACAATATAGAGATTATTAGCTCATCTCTTGTCCGTGACACTTGTAACTATCATGCAGTACCCTATATTGAAACCTTTGAAGACGCACCAGTAAATCAAATGCCTGGGTGCTGGATGATTCGCTGGATCGGTTCTGCTCGCAACAAACCGATGGTCGTCATAGAGAGTCCTTATGGAGATGGTAGGACGCTAAGGATGGGTGCGGACTGGGACTCCTATGACAAAGGTTTGTCCATGGTGGTGCTTCCAGGCTTTGACCGCCCGTTGGATCAGTTGTCGCTGGCTTTTGACTATTGTCAGTATTGCCCCACTCACGATGATACATTGACGGTGGGATATTTGGTTGATAACGTCTATACTCCACTGCGCACCTTACCGAGCGCATACTTGTATTATGATGTGCGTCGCGACACCATCCACTTCGGTGGTGTGACGGCTTCTGGGGCTCGGATGGCCATCCGGTACCAGAACAATTTAGAGCGGGGAAGTAGCAACGCCTATATTGACAATATCAAAGTGTTCGATGTCAACCATACATCTGATACTCTCTGGCGCACCGTCACCGTGACGGCCAATGAGGAAGGTGTGTGTGAATCCTACGGAAGCGGTGTCTACCCCGACAGCAGCACAGTGGAGATTGGTTACACGATGGTGGATACTGTCACCGTCGGAGGACACTGGCGGTTTCTCGGATGGAGTGACGGCGGGACTGGCAATCCGCGCGACATCCTTGTTACCTCCGACACCGCAATTGTGACCCTCTTTGAGTGGGTCGCTACTGAAGGTATCGGCAACGTTTCGGCTCAAACTATTGACATCTTTCCCAATCCCGCCTCCACCGATGTCACCGTCAGCTGGAGCGACGGCATCATGCCGACAATGACACTGATGTTGCTCGACATGAACGGCCGTGTCATCTATGAATGCCGACAGGATTCCGGCGCTCTAATCGACGTCAGCCAGTTGCCACGCGGGGCCTATTTTCTCCGCATCATCACAGATAACAATACCACCGTCAAGAAACTTATCTTGCAATAATAAATAATGGTTTGTGTGAAAGCCCTGCCTGTACATTACAGACAGGGCTTTTGTTCGTTTTATAGCTTCAGTATGATGCCGATACTAGAGCGAAGACAGGCGGTACTATTGTCGCTGTAGTTGGCGTCATAAAGGTGGTTGTTTCCGAACCAGCCTCCGAAGTCGGTGTTGAGTTGAATGGAGAGGTGGTTGGTTGCGTTCCACACTACGCCGAAACCTGCCCATGCGCCGTCCTCCTCGTAGCCCTGACCCACGCCGAGACGCAGCATGATGTCGGCCCATGAGTTGCTGCGCTTCTCGAAGGACATGGCGTGCAGCTGGACGAGGAATCCGTAGTTGACGTAGAATCCGTTTTCGTAGCTGATGCTGGCAACGGAGGTGCTACCGATGGACTGTTTGCTGAAACCGTAGAACTGACAGCCCTGGAATCCGAGGTAGAAGCCTAGCTCCCAGTGTCGGAGCAGGCGATAGTTGACCCCCACGTGCAACGCCCTTTCGGGGTGGCTGGTGAAGAGACCGGTGCCTAATTCGAGCTGGGTGGGACGGTAGGCGAAGTCGACAGCCAGATTGAACCGCTTGAGGTTCCACGCGCCTTGGGCCTGACAAGGTGAAAGGTGAAAGGTGAAAGGTGAAAGCAATAAACAAATCAATATCTTTTTCATGGCCATAAATCGTTAGATGGTGAAACTGAAACCGACAGACATGGGGAAGTATTTGCGGTCAAGGCCGTCTTCACCGTCGGTGCGGAAGAGCGGCGTGAGGGAGGTTTGGAAGAAGACGCCGATGTGGCTCCATGCCACTTCGAGGCGCAGGTCGCAACGCCAGGAGGCAAGGCGTTCTCCCAGTGTTTTGTCGGCCAGCAGGTCGGTGCGGCTGCCGTCAGTGAGGAGGCCGTTGTTGTAAAGAATGGTGCTGCTACGGTAGTAGTTGATGCCGGGCTGCAACTCGACAGCGGCGCGCAGACCCCGCCAGTCGTTACGTTGGCGCCACTCTGCGCGTAGGGGCAGGTACATATAGGCTACGCCGAACTTGCTGCTCCACGTGTGCTGTCCCGCGCTGGAGGTCGCGGGTGCTGCCACGGGTCCCAGATGGGCGGGCTGCCCGTCGGTGGCATTGGGGGTGATGCCCAGCAGGCAGTTGTCGGCGCGGTAGATGCTGGCGCCCGTGCCGAAGCCCACGCCCAGCGACCAGTGGCTGCCAAAGGCGAAGGAATAGTGGGCGCTGTAGTTGAATTGATAACCTGTGTTCATGCTGTAGTCTCCCATCCAGCCTGTCAAGCCCCCGAAGGGTTGCTGTGAGGCTCCCGACAGGCCATAGGAGAAGGTCATGAATATAGGGTAGTCGCGGTGATTGGCACTGTGGGGCGAGAAGAGGTCGAGGTAGCCGAATGGAAGGAACTTCATGACTTTGTGAGTCTCGCTGCCGCCATCAGGCAGTCTGTGCACCACTAGGCCACCGAGGATGAGGTTGTAACGACACTCGGCGGCTCTGATGATGGTGTCGTAGTAAACCACGGCACCCTCTTGGTGGGCTCCCAAGGTGACGACTCCTTGGCAATCCAAGGGCGCATCAACGAATATCAGCGAGCTGGAGTAGGCCGTGGCCTCGAAACTCTTCAGCCGGACTGCCTGTCCGTTGTGGGAACGGACGGTGACGCGCGAGAGATGGCTGGACGAGATCTTCACTTCGTGCGCTGCGGTATGCACTTCGATGCCGGAGCGGTATGGGAAGGCGCTGTCGATGCTGATCTGGCTGCCGTTCATGTGTATTTGTCCTTCGGGGAAGCGCAGCGAGTCGAGTTCGTCGGGTCGGCCGGTGGTGCGGACATAGATGCAGTTTACCGTGTCGAGCACTACGGTCACGTCGTGGCGGTGACTTATCAGGATGCTCTCCGGTGCGGAATAGAGATTTTGTGTCAGTACGATAGGGAACCGCTGGGCGGAAGCGGGATTAAGAATGAAGAATGTAGAATGTAGAATAAGGAATGTAAGCAGAATCTTTTTCATGGCATTGATCTTTAAACATTAACCGTTAAACTTTAACCTTTATTCGGGTCTCATGAAGAATTCCTGTATTTTTTGGAGGGATGATTCGGAGGAGGCCAGTTGGGAGTCGTACGATACCAGACCTGTGGTTTCCACTACCAGCACGCCGCCACGGAGATGGGGTAGGGTGGGAGAGGCAAATATGCTTGCGTCGTCCTTGTGCGATTCGGCGATTATGGCGCCGTCGTACCGAGGACTCATGTCCGCGGCTAGGTCCTGTTGTTCCTGATGGGACTCGGAAGTTCCCGCAAGGGGACGACAGTTGTTGGCCGTGGGCGTGAGCTCACGGGTAGGAGACGGGGATTGTTTGGGGGACTGTAAGGGCGACTCACTGGCAATGAGTGTTGTGCCGCCCCTGCAGGGCTCGGTGATTTTGTCGCCGTCGTACCGAGGTTTCACGTCCGCGGCTAGGTCCTGCTGTCCCTGACGGGACTTCTCGACTTTGGCTACCAGAGGCTTATCCTCGCTGTGGTTGGTCAGAAGCATTGTTGCCCCGCCAGCTATCAGCAGCAACGCTACAGCTGCCGCCGCTCTCCAGGCAGGCGAAAAGGCGAATCCCTCCTTGTGCAGTAGTTTCTCCTTGCCGGGAAGGGTGGCCATGGGCGCTGTGACCTTCACCGAGCATACCTCTTTGAGTTCCTCTTGTAGCTCGGGGTGCTTTTGCAGGAAGCTCTCCACCTCGGCGTGTTCCGAGTTGCCGAGCTCGCCGTCGGCATAGCGCATAAGCCATCCGTCGTAATTGTCCATCGTTATCATCGGTAATCCTCCATGAGTTTTTTCATTGTCTTGCGTGCGCGGAAGAGGTAGACACCCACTTGGTCGACCGAGATGCCGGTCTGCGAGGCCATTTCGGCGTAGTCGTAGCCCTCGAGGTCGCGCATCAGCAGCAGTATGCGTTGCTGCTCGGGCAGTTGGTTGAGAGCCTGCTGCAGGGCGTCGTGAAGTTCGAAACCCTCGTGTTGTCGCCAGCTATCCTCTTTCCACTCCCAACATTCCACTTTACTTTTAACATTATTGCGTCTGTGCTCATCCACCAGTCGGCGGTAGAGGATGCGTATCAGCCATCCTTTGACCTTGTCGTTCTTCACTTCCTCACGTTGTTCCCAGAGAAGCACGAAGGTGTCCTGTACCGCGTCCTCGGCTGCCAGCTGTTCGCCTGCATAGCGCAACGCGAAGCGGTAGAGGTCATCGCCGTGTCGGCGGACGCATTCGTTGTATTCCCGGATGGTCATATATTCAATATACGATTCAGCCCCCTATTTTATTACAGGGGGCTGAAACTTTTTTTCAATCGTCGGTGTAGTAGGCCATTTGTAGAGGTTCTTTCCTCTCGATGATTTCCTGTGCCATGTTGAGTTTCTTTATCCTTGGTGGGAACCCGATGCCAAAGCCGCCGGTTAAATGGGTTGAGGCGGTGCTGTTCAACGGTTGCGACGACAGGGAGGCGGGAAGTTTGCGGACATTCGAGAGGGAAACGGCCGATAGTCCGGCATTGAGGAAGAGGTATGTGTCTCCGCTGAGGTAGTAGCGCAGACCTGCCTCTAAACCGGCGCTGAAGCCATAGCGGTTCTGCTTGAGGTTGTCGCCGTTGTAGACCATGCTGTTGTGCAGGATGGCGAATCCCAGGGTGGCGCTACCGTAGAGTTCCACCCTTTGCGACAGCATCACAGAGCGGCGTACCACCAGCGAGATGTCGTGGAGGGTGGCCTGCTCTTTCATGCCTACGTTGGCAGTGTTGATAGCAGTGTTGCTGTAGCGCAAGCCGAGGGAGAAGCCGTCATCGCGTCGAAGGCCGAGGGTGAAGGAAGCCGTGGGTGCCGTGTAGGAGGGGGTGTTGTCTTCCAGCAGCGAGAGGGCCGGATAGTTGTAGAATTTGGTCATTCCGAGTCCCACCTCGTAGTCGAGGCTCCAATGTTTCTCTTCCTGTCCTTGCATTGAGGCAACGATTGCCAGCATAGCAGCGATTAATGTGATACGTTTCATAAATATTCTTTTTTATTTGTTTCTTATATTCAATAGACGTTCAAGGATGCCCGAATCTTACACTCGTGGTGAACTTTTTTTTGCCATTCCGCAAAAAGTTCGTAATTTTGCAGCCGATTTCGGGTTTGGATATATAGTTTTAAACCTTAAACCTTAAACCTTAAACCTTAAATGGACAAGTATAATCAGCGCGGTGTTTCCGCATCGAAGGAGGACGTTCACAACGCCATTAAGAATATCGACAAGGGTCTTTACCCCAATGCGTTCTGCAAGATTATCCCCGATCTGCTGGGCGGCGATAAGAGCTATTGCAACATCATGCATGCCGATGGCGCAGGCACCAAAAGCAGCCTCGCCTATATGTACTGGCGCGAGACCGGAGACCTCTCCGTGTGGAAAGGCATCGCCATCGATGCCATTGTGATGAACACCGACGACCTGCTGTGTGTCGGTGCCCTCGACCACATCCTGCTCTCTTCGACCATTGGCCGCAACAAGCAGCTTGTGCCCGGCGAGGTCATCTCTGCCGTTATCAACGGCACCGAGGAGTTTTGCCAGACCATGCGCGACATGGGTATCGACATCGTCCTCACCGGTGGCGAGACGGCCGACGTGGGTGACCTTGTGCGCACCATCATCGTCGACTCTACCGTCACTGCCCGCATGCGCCGTGCCGACGTTATCGACAACGCCAATATCAAAGCTGGCAACGTAATAGTGGCTCTCGCCAGCTATGGCCAGGCTATCTACGAGACCGCCTATAACGGCGGCATGGGGAGCAACGGTCTCACCTCCGCCCGCCACGATGTTTTCTCGCACGTCTATGCCGAAAAATATCCCATGTGCTACGACCGCAACCTGCCTGACAGCGTGGTCTTCTGCGGCTCCAAGCTGCTTACCGACCCCACCGAGGTACCGGGTGTGGATGCTGGCCACATGGTGCTCTCGCCCACAAGAACTTACGCCCCCATCATCCGTCGTGTGCTCGACGAATACCGTCCCAAGATCGACGGCATGATCCACTGTTCCGGTGGCGCACAGACCAAGGTGCTGCACTTCATCAGCGGCCGAGGCCTGCACGTCGTCAAGGATAACCTCTTCCCTGTGCCACCGCTCTTCAAGATGATTCACGAGGAAAGCCACACCGACTGGCAGGAGATGTACAAGGTGTTCAACATGGGCCACCGCATGGAACTCTACACCGACGAGGCTACCGCCCGCGGAATTATCGACATCGCCAAGAACTTTAATGTTGATGCCCAGGTTATTGGCCGCGTTGAAGAAGCTCCGAAGGCCCAAGTGACTGTCAAGAGCGAGAACGGCACCTACGACTATTTTGCCTAATCCTTAAAAACTTTAAACCATTCATGTCCGAAACATCGCTTACCTCGGCTTTTGAAAACCGCAAACGCGACCGTATGGAAGCGACGGAAGGCGGATTGCTTTCCGCACGTTCCTATAATTTGGCCCTCACCGGCATGCTGACCTACGGCTTCCTCATCAACGCCGTGATGGTCTACTATATGGCCTGGCCCATCCAGCAGTTCATGGCTGGTTTGGGCTTCTGGGGCATGCTGCTGGTCTACCTGCTACCCGTCATTGTGGGTACCGTCGTCGCCTTTGCCTCCAAGAATCCCTTCGTCAGTTTCGTCGGCTACAACCTCGTGGTCATCCCGATGGGTTTGATACTGGCCACCTTCATCCCTAATTTGCCGGTGGAGATTGTTACCAAAGCTATGATTCTCACCGCCATGGTGACTGTCTCCATGGTGATGCTGGCCCTCATCAAACCAGCGTTCTTCCTCGGTCTGGGGCGCACGCTCTTCGTGGCTTTGCTGGTGGGTGTGGTGGTCGAACTAATTGCCACCTTTGCTTTGGGTTACCGAGGCGAGATGTTCGACTGGCTTTTCGTGCTCCTCTTTTCGTGCTACATCGGTTACGACGTGGCCAAGTCGCAGGCCTACCCTAAAACCCTCGATAATGCAGTCGACAGTGCATTAGACATTTACATTGATGTTATTTACCTCTTCATCCGGATCCTCAGCATCCTGAGCAACAAGGATTGAAAAAAAATATTGAAGGTACACAATAAAAAAAACAACACCTCGTTTTTAGAGGTGCATGATTGCCACATTCCGTGGTTGATTTGTTCCACGAGAGTCGTGCAGTTTGCGACAATAGCTCAGTTGGTAGAGCGGCGGCTTCCCAAGCCGCAGGTCGCGGGTTCGAGTCCCGTTTGTCGCTCAAAATCAACGGA
>Ga0256406_1007354_pt1 | contig 10496 bp, 8 predicted proteins | sample RumenRJG_03DNA_FD_185986 | JGI IMG/M metagenome (GOLD analysis project Ga0256406, IMG submission 185986) | Bovine rumen microbial communities from Lethbridge, Alberta, Canada - RJG_03 | ecosystem: Host-associated > Mammals > Digestive system > Stomach > Rumen | place: Canada: Alberta | collected...
AGCCGACGTTAACGTGGCCCTGTCTTCAACGGCAAGAAATGCTTCTGTTTATATGAAAAAAAAGTTTGGCATTCCCTACGTTACGGGAGTGCCCATGGGAAAATACGCCTCGGAGAAAATGATTTCCCTGATCCGGGAAGCCGCCGCAGACGGCCGGTGCCGCAGCATTTTTGACGGCCTGGGCCCGTCAGCCAAAACCTCTCAGACCCACATCAGAGAAGATTTCTCATACGCAGACAACGAATATAAAAGCCGGCGGGACCCTCACAATATAAAACAGTGCGCCACCGGCGGCGCCTTCGTCATAGGCGAAGCCCTGGCTGCTGCATCAGTCAGAACCTGCCTGGAACATGACTTTGGAATGAAAAACGTCCACCTGATATGCACAACTGAATTCACCTGCGGCCTCCTGAGAGATGGTGACCTCCACTCCCGGGAAGAAGAAGACCTGGAAAAAGCCCTGGCCGGTGCCTCCACCGTTGTGGGAGATCCTATTTTCAGCAGGATTCTTCCCGGAAACCGCAAACCGAGGAGCTGGAGCAACAGCCCCGCTTTCATCAAAGCCCGGGATGTAAAAGACCAGAACATGGATACCCTCAAGATTGCCAGCGCGGAAGATGAAAGCTTCCGTTTCGTCAACCTGCCTCACGAAGCTTATTCAGGGCGGATGTACAGAAGCAGTATTCCTGTTTTCATTGGACCGGAATTCACCGGCTGGATGAAAGAGCAGCTGGAAACTCAGCATATTATCTACAGCAACGATATTGAACAGGCCAACCATCCTTTCATATATGTGCCGAAGTACTAGGACAAAAGGTCAAACTGCCTTACAGACACCTTTCCGGCCGGGTAAGTCCTGTGAACGTCTTTATTTTTTCCAGACATAATGATATAAGTAACTTGTAAGATTTGTTCGGGGAACCGAACAACATAATCCGGCCTCAGGGCGGCTGCAGAAGGAACAGATTAACAGCAGATAAACTACAGATGAACCAGGAGGAAAAAGCATGGACAACAGAGTAGCAATTATCGGAATCATTGCAGAGAATACTGACAGTGCAGAGCAGATCAATGACCTTCTCCACCAGTATTCTCAGTATATCGTAGGAAGAATGGGCATCCCTTACAGAGAAAAGAAGATCAACATCATTTCCGTCATCATCGATGCCCCTCAGGACGACATCAGCTCTCTGTCAGGAAAGATCGGCAGACTCCCTGACGTAAGCTGCAAGGTTACCTATTCCACGAACTAGAATATTTACTATTCAGAATTTAAAAGGCACTGGCTGGTCTGAACCGGTCAGTGCCAGGTTTTTTGTCCTACAGGCCCCTATAACCACAAAAAGAACCCGGCTCCCGCCGGGTTCTTTCAATATGCCATCAATATGCTTTCAGTTCCCTCCAGGTTTTCCTCAGGCTTACTTGCCGATGTATCTTGCCTCAATGTAGTATCTCTTCTCGTTGGCTTCTCCCATGGAGAAGGTTTTTCTAGGAAGAGCTCCATCTGCTGCAACTGCAGGGAAGAGCATGAACTTATCCATTGCAGGAAGCATGAATCCTGCGTTTCCATCCTCGGCAGAAAGGGACTCAACAGCCTTTGTTCCGTGGATGTAGTCTATATCTGCATCTTCTCTTTCTTTAACTATGACGTCCAGGGCGTTCTGGAGAGCTCCTACCTCCAGCTTAGTGGAAGGTCCTTCAACCAGGATAGTTCCCTTCTTCTCTCCTGTCAGGTAAGGAATTGCAAATCCGCCTTCTGGTGCAGCTGCTCCTTCCTCTGCCAGACATGCCTTGCCGTTCATTTCGTTCATGAGCTCAACGGTCTCATTTACGAGATCCATTCCGGACTGGTTCTTCTTTGCGAATACAACTCTGTGAATAGGCTCGAAGACGATTCCCTCGTCGTGGATGTTCTCAATCTCGCAGAGAGCGTATCTTGCAGGATGGTTTTCAGCCTCTTCAGGAGTGAGAGTCTTCTTCAGGTTCTCCCAGTTAGTCTTGGCTGTAGCCAGGGAATGGTTTCCGTCTCCCATGGCCTGGAAGATCACGTTTCCTTCTCCGTATTTCTCAAGGGCCTTGTCGAACAGCTTTGACAGGGCTTCCTTAGCACCCTCCAGGTCCTTCTCTGCAATATATGATCCTGTAATGTGTCCGCCATTCATCATGAGATCAGTGTCGTAGATCTTCTCCTGAGGTGCATTTACCAGAGGCTCTATTACGCTCTTATCAGGATCGTCAATAAGAATCATGATGTGAGGCAGCTCCAGAGGAGCACCTGCTCTTATTCTCAGACGAGGAGGTATTCTCTCAACAACTGTGCCCTCAGTAGCTCTTGTAAGGGAGTGAGAGCCTTTGCTGAAATCATAGCTTTCAAGATCTGTGGCAATTACCAGACCCAGACGACTTCTTCCCTCTGCAGTTCTCTTAACCAGCATGCATCCTGGAGCCAGCTTTCTAAGAGTTCCGTCTTTCATGTACTTATCCATTGTCTGGCGGATAGCGGCAGTCTTCTCTGCCTCCTCAGGCTTGTTCAGGAAAATCTCAGGAAGCATCAGTCTGAGTGTTGATGGGGCATCTCCGACGATCTTCTCAACCTCTTCCCAGTACTCAGGTTCTGAAGTGTACTGATCGCAGGCTACAACTGCCCATTTCTCATAATCGGTACCCTCTGCAGGAACCATCATTTCAGGAATATGGAAACCGAATGTTCCCCAGTCATAAGTTGCCATTGCAAACTCCTCCTTCATATTTTTCTTTGTTTATCAGACCGGCAGATTTGCCGGCCTTTTCATTATAACCTATCATGCCATGGAGTGCACATATATTCGAACAACTATTACATGTATCTTCAGATTTCTTCTAACGGCTGAAGGATCTGGCAGATTCAACTGCATTGTGCCAGCCTTCCACAGATGCCTGTCTCTTCTCGCTGTCCATTTCAGGCTCAAATATCCTGTCAACCTGGCAGTTGTCCAGAATGTCTTCCTGAGACTTGTAGTAGCCAGTTGCCAGGCCGGCCAGGTAGGCGGCGCCCATAGAAGTCGATTCAATATTCTTGTGTCTGATAATCTTCTTGTTTGAGATGTCTGCCTGGAACTGCATGAGGAAGTTGTTTCTGCAGGCGCCGCCGTCAACTTTTACAGTCTCAATGGCAGCATTGCCTTCCTTACACTTCATATCCGATTCCATTGCCCTGAGAAGATCCTCATTCTGAAAGGCCATTGATTCCAGGGCTGCCCTGACAATGTGGTTTTTAGTAGTGCCCCTTGTGATACCGAACAGGGACCCTCTTGCTTCCGGATCCCAGTATGGCGCCCCAAGACCTACAAAGGCCGGCACAAAATAGACCCCGTCACTGTCGCAGACCTTAAGGGCCATTTTTTCCGTATCGCAGGCCTTCTTCACGATGCCCAGCTGATCCCTGAGCCACTGAATAGCTGCGCCGCAGACGAAGGCCGAGCCCTCCAGGGCGTAGTTAACCTTTCCGTTCATTCCCCAGGCTACAGTAGCCAGCAGGCCGTTTTCTGAGAAAACAGGCTCCTCGCCGGTATTCAAAAGGAGGAATGAGCCTGTGCCGTAGGTGCACTTTACGTCTCCTTTGTTGAAGCAGGTTTCCCCGAACAGGGCCGCCTGCTGATCACCGGCCAGACCGGTAATTGGAATTGGTCCGCCGAACAGCTCATTTACAGTTTCCCCGAAAAATCCCGAATTCTCTACAGGCTGCGGCAGCATTTTTTCCGGAATAGTCAGAAGCTCCAGGATATCCTTATCCCACTGGAGGGTGTGGATGTTGAAAAGCATGGTCCTTGAAGCGTTGGAATAATCCGTCACATGATATTTCCCGCCGGTCATCTTCCACACAAGCCAGGTCTCTATGGTTCCGAAAAGAAGATCTCCTGCCTCAGCTCTTTCCCGTGCTCCCTCAACGTTGTCCAGTATCCACTTAAGCTTCGTTCCGCTGAAATAAGCATCAATAATCAGGCCGGTCTTCTCCCTGATCATCTTCCCGTAACCTTCCCGGTTCAGCTCAGCAGCATAGTCAGCCGTTCTCCTGCACTGCCACACAATTGCAGGGCAAACAGGAGTTCCTGTATTCTTATCCCAGACTACAGTAGTCTCCCTCTGGTTAGTGATGCCAATGGCTTCAATCTCCCTGTAAGTCAGATTTTTCTTAAGAAGCGCCTCCTGAGCAACTCCCATCTGAGTAGACCAGATCTCCATAGCATCATGCTCAACCCAGCCTTCCCTTGGAAAATACTGCTTAAACTCTGACTGCGCCTCGCTTACGATATTACCTCTCTTGTCATAGATAATGCATCTCGAGCTGGTCGTACCTTGATCCAGCGCCATAATGAACTTGCTCAATTTCCTTCCTCCTGAATAATATGAACAAATTAAACCTATACAAAAAGTGCCATTATTTTGTTGCTGATGTCTATCCCCTTCTGAGTAAGCCTCATTCCCCGGGAATCTACGATCACAAATCCTCCGGCTGCAAAATCCTCCAGCTCACCTGTCTGTTCGTCGTAATACTTCCGGAACCACTGCTCAGCTACGGCATCAGAACAATTTTGAGTTTCATGGAAGTCCTCGCTGAGTCTGTAAATCTCCTGCCAGGTAATTCCTTCCATTCTGCGCAGCCCTGTAAAAATTCCCTCAGAAATGCTGTCTTTTTCGTTATTTCTGTGGATTTCCCCCGGTTTGTACGTATCGTTTTCTATGTTTTTGCAATATTCGTCAAGGTCAGATACGTTTGTGCTTCTGTAAAAAAAATCTTTCTCATGTCCGCCATTTCCCGGCGCTTCCCCAGACAGGCTCCTGTGGCGAGCAGGTATTTTACCTTCATCCGAAAACACGGGCAGAAACGAACTTGCTCCCAGGCCCAGTCCGTAGTATGGCTCCATGGACCAGTACTTCAAATTGTGTCTGGACTCTCTTCCCGGTCTGGCAAAATTTGATATTTCATAGTGAATATATCCACGTTCTTTCAGAAACTCACATCCCCTGTGATACATCTGCCGGTCAATGTCATCGGGAACTTCGTGAAGCTTTCCTTCTTCGAAGGCCCTGAAAAAAGGAGTGCCTTCTTCCAGCTGCAGACTGTAGAAAGAAATGTGTTCCGGCTCCAGTGCTGTAATGTTTTCCAGGTCTTTCATAACATCTGGAATTCCAGTGCCCGGAACGGCAAAAATCAAATCCAGATTAATATTATCAAACCCCGCCTTCCTGGCCAGCCTCACATCTCCGGCAGCCTGTTCGGCGCTGTGAATCCTGCCAAGATACTTGAGGGTACTGTCTCTGGTGCTCTGGACTCCCAGGGACAGCCTGTTGACCCCTGCTTCCCTGTATCCTCTCAGCTTCTCAAAAGACAGAGTTGCAGGGTTTGCTTCCAGAGTTATCTCGCAGCCTTTCTCCAGTGAAAAATTATTTTTCACTGCCTCAATTACGGAGTTAACCTGAGATGCCGAAAGGATGGAGGGTGTTCCTCCCCCGAAGAAAACAGAATTCACTATTTCTCCCTTTCCTCTTATCTCTATTTCTTTGATGAGGCTGTTCACATACCTTTGGATTTTCCTGTTCCACAGTTCAGTGCAGTCTTCTTCGGCCACGAAGGATCCCATTGGTTCTTTCTCGTACTTTGAGTTCTCACATATTCCTTCTGACAGAAAAGCGCAGTAGTTGCATTTCTTTATGCAGAAAGGAATGTGAATATAGACTCCAGTGCTGTAATTATTGTTAGTTGTCATCGTCAAACTTAAGCACCTCTGTGAAAGCCTCCTGAGGAACGTCAACCTTGCCGAACTGCCGCATACGTTTCTTTCCTTCCTTCTGCTTCTCCAGAAGCTTCTTTTTCCTGGAAATATCTCCGCCGTAGCACTTGGCGATAACGTCCTTCCTGTAGGCTCTTACGGTTTCCCTGGCAATAATCTTCTGCCCTATTGCTGCCTGAATCGGCACCTCGAACTGGTGCATAGGAATGATTTTCTTCAGCTTGGCGCACATGGCCCTGCCCTTGGCGTAGGCCTCTGATTCAGGCACGATTGTGCTGAAGGCATCTACAAGGTCTTTGTTCAGTAGGATATCCAGCTTCACCAGCTTTGCCTTCTGATACTTGAGGAACTCGTAGTCAAGGGAAGCATATCCTCTTGTCCTCGACTTCAGTGCGTCGAAAAAGTCGTAGATGACTTCATTGAGAGGCAATTCATAATCCAGCTGGACTCTGGTTTCCGTCAGGTATTCCATGTTGGTCATTTTTCCCCGCCTGTTCTGACAGAGAGTCATAATTGAACCCACGTATTCCTTAGGTGTCATTATGTCAGCCTTTACAATCGGCTCCTGGATTTCCTGAATTTCTGCGGGATCAGGAAGGTTTGTAGGATTCTGGATCATTCTGACTGAACCGTCCTTCATGATCACCTTATAGATAACGCTTGGAAGGGTGGTTATTACATCCAGGTCGAATTCCCTCTCCAGTCTCTCCACAATTACGTCCATGTGAAGAAGGCCCAGGAAACCGCAGCGGTAGCCGAATCCAAGGGCGGTGGAATTCTCCGGTTCAAAATTAAAGGCTGCGTCGTTCACCTGGAGTTTTTCCAGGGCGTCTTTTACGTTTTCGTATTTCTCTCCTTCTGCAGGATAGATGCCGCAGTAAACCATGGACTGAGCTTTCTTATATCCCTTGAGAGGCTTCTCCGTTGGTGCTGAAGCCAGGGTGATGGTATCTCCTACCCGGGCATCGGCGACTCTCTTGATGCTTGCGCAGATATAGCCAACTTCACCGGCCTTCAGGCAGTCTGAAGGCACCATGGCCGGCAGGCTGTATCCTACTTCAGTTACCTCATATTTCTTGCCGGTGTTCATCATCAGAATGGTGTCACCCTTTCTCACCGTTCCGTCAAATATCCTGGTGTATATTACTACTCCCCTGTAGCTGTCGTAATAAGAATCAAAAATCAGGCCCTTCAGCTTTCCTTCCGGATCTCCCTGAGGCGGCGGCAAAGTCTGAACCAGCTTCTCCAGCATTTCGTCTACACCGAATCCGGTCTTGGCTGAAATCTCCGGAGCATCCTCTGCATCCAGTCCTATGATGTCTTCGATTTCTTCCTTGCACTCCTCAGGTCTGGCGCTGTCCAGATCCATTTTGTTCAGGACCGGCATGATCTCCAGATCTTCATCCATGGCCAGATATACGTTGCCCAGAGTCTGAGCCTCAACTCCCTGAGTGGCGTCTACAACCAGAACAGCCCCGTCGCAGGCGGCCAGGGATCTTGACACCTCGTAGTTAAAATCCACGTGACCTGGAGTGTCAATCAGGTTCAGAATATACTCTTCTCCGTCCTTTGCCTTGTACTTCAGCCTGGTTGTCTGAAGTTTAATGGTGATTCCACGTTCCCTCTCGATATCCATATTGTCCAGGAACTGGTCCTTCATATCGTGAGTGTCCACCATTCCGGCCTTCTCTATGAGCCGGTCCGCCAAGGTTGACTTGCCGTGGTCTATGTGGGCGATAATACTGAAATTCCTTATATTCTTGAGATATTCCTTCATTTATTCTTTACCCTTCCTGTGAGCCCTGTTTTCTGTTTCTTTCTGATTCTTTCTCGTCTTGTCATCCCGGGCTGGCTTCTCCTTGTTTGCCATGGCCTTTTCCCTGTCCTCTGACAAAAGCTCTGTCAGCCGTTTGCAGGCCAGTCTTTCCACATAACTGCTGACCGCCAGCTGGACAGCCAGGTTTATTATTTCTTCCTCATCGCCGCAGCCATCTATTAGTTCCCCGGTTTCTGCGCACTTCTCATCAAGGAGCTTACGGTATTTTTCGTAAAAAATTTCCGTATCACTGCTGTCTCCTGCGAATTCCCTGAGAAGCTGTCCGGCGGTCTTCACCGGCAGTATCTGTTTAAGCATGCATATCACAGTGAGAAAGGCAATGTGGTTCCTGTCATATCGCTTTCCTTCCGCCCTGGGCAATAGGCCGCTTTTCGTATAATTATTGATCATGGCCGGCGTTAAGGATTCGTCTTCATCAATGGCAAATCCGATATGCTGATCCTCCATGATCTCGATGACCTGATCTTTATACAGGTGTATATCCGGAATATCCTTCCACTCTGAAGGTCTCACAGCGCGGAACTTTTCCGCCAATTCCCTTATTTCCTTGTCTGTCTTATCTGTCATGTATTTCTCCCGGGCCTGTGCGCCCGCAAATTCTCCAGTTAGTCCTTACCAAGCTTACGTTTATAGATTATAGAAGAAAAATGGAAAAAATAACAGACCTTGCGTCTGAAGGTATGCCATATTCAGTTAAATCATATCTTTGACGTATTATTCGCATAGCGTATCAGTTATTGACATTTTAAATATCTTGTAATATGATTTTCAATATCATATTACAAGATATTTGTTATCTAGATTTTTACATATAAGCAGTCCTGCTGCAGGAGGCAGTCAATGAAAGGCATTTGTGTATTTGGTGATTCTGTTGCAAAAGGTGTGGTTTTCGACGAAGCCCGTCAGAAATACATCCACCTTAAAGACAACTTTATTTCACTGACTCAGAAAAAGCTCAATATTCCATTTGCAAATTATTCCGTATTCGGCGCAACAGTGTCAAAGGGCGAGCAGATAATGAAGAGAAGGGCTTCTTCCCTGGGCTCCTTCGATTACACCATACTGGAATTCGGCGGAAACGACTGTGATCTCAACTGGAAAGCCATTGCCGACACTCCATGGGAGCTTCATTCAGCCAAAACTCCCCTGGACCAGTTTGAAAACAGGTACAGAGAGATGATCAGTGATGCCCGTTCCAGAGGACTTAAACCTATCCTCCTGACATTGCCACCTCTTGATCCTGCCAGGTTCTTCAACTGGGTGTCGAAGGATCTTAACAGAGAGAGCATTCTCCGCTACATAGAAGGAGATATTAATAATATCTACAAGTGGCATAAGGAATACAACAAGATAATCCTGAGACTGGCATCAGAAGAAAATCTCCCGGTCATCGATATCCGGTCTGCTATTGAATCTCAGGATAATTACAGTCAGTATCTCTGCATAGACGGAATGCATCCTAACGAAAAAGGCCACCAGTTCATTGCTGATTATCTGACCGGCTCCCTTCGCAACATGAAGCTGGCATAGAAAGCTGTCAGAATTAGCTGGATAGTTGATCCCTCTTCTCCATTCTCTCGTGAGAACCCTGTTTTTCCCCGGGTCAGCAGGATTGTGAAGCTTATCTACAGATCCAGTTCCAGAACTACAGGGCAGTGGTCACTGCCCAAAACCTGGGTTTCTATGGAAGCCCTGTGAATTTTGTTAGTCAGCCGTTCTGAAACTATGAAGTAGTCTATGCGCCACCCTGCATTATTGGCCCGGGCATTAAATCTGTATGACCACCAGGAATATACACCAGTTTCATCTGGATGAAGTTTACGGAAGGTATCAGTAAAACCTGAACCCAGAAGTTCAGTCATTTTTCCCCTTTCCTGGTCGGAGAATCCCGCCTTTCCTCTGTTTGGTCCCGGGTTCTTCAGATCTATCTCCTCATGAGCCACGTTTAAGTCGCCGCAGTATACTACAGGCTTTTTGCTGTCCAGCTCATTGAGATATTCTCTCATGTCATCTTCAAATTCCATTCTGTAATCTATTCTCTTCAGTTCAGGCTGAGCATTTGGAACGTAGCAGCACACAAGGTAAAATTCCGGATACTCCAGAGTAATCACTCTTCCTTCATCATTGTGCTTTCCATGGATGCCTGTTGTAAAAGACAGTGCCTCTCTCTTTGCAAACACTGCTGTTCCCGAATATCCCTTTTTCTCAGCATAGGAATAATACTCATAATAGCCTTCCGGGTGAAAATCGGCCTGTCCTTCCTGCATTTTAGTTTCCTGAAGGCAGAAAAAATCTCCGTCAGCCAGGTTGAAATAATCTTCAAAACCCTTTTTCAAAACTGCCCTGAACCCGTTAACATTCCACGATATAAATCTGATCATACTCCCTCCGTTATCTGTAGATCTCCGCTGCCCCTTAACTGCAGCAGTTGCCGCTATACTGTCTTCTTATAAACAAGAATTTTTCCTAGATGCCTTTAATGCGGAAGCTGGAAAAGCTCATATCTTTGTAATCGCCTTTTCCTGAAATCACTACATAACCTGTACCCGGCTCTGTATTCTTTACGTATGAAAGGTAATAATCCTTTCCTTCCTTCAGCTTCTTCCTTCCATCATATACCTTTACTCCAGGCTCCACATTGAATCCCATGTACACTGAGGACCTGTCGCCTAGCTCCACAGTGCATTTGCTAACAGACTTCCTGTTCTTTCCATCTCCATATGATCTGTATCCGCTGTCCGGATCCACATACATAAAATCTCTGTCCACAGTGTGATTTATTCCGCTGACCCAGGCTGAATCACTGGCCTGCCAGACTGAATAGAGATAAGGATAGTTGGTGGCACTGGCATAGTGGGCCATCCAGACGTGGGTATTGCTTCCAATAA
>Ga0256406_1007355_pt1 | contig 10492 bp, 9 predicted proteins | sample RumenRJG_03DNA_FD_185986 | JGI IMG/M metagenome (GOLD analysis project Ga0256406, IMG submission 185986) | Bovine rumen microbial communities from Lethbridge, Alberta, Canada - RJG_03 | ecosystem: Host-associated > Mammals > Digestive system > Stomach > Rumen | place: Canada: Alberta | collected...
GCCTCCACCTTCCTCCAGACGTCTTCTCACGTTAACGCCCTTGGCTTCGGCTGTACTCTTCCCACTGCCGGGCGAGTTAGGGACTTTCACCCATTAGAGCGTGCGCCCGCCGGGCGCACAAAAAGGGAGAGGCCGAGACTCTTCTCGACCTCTCCGAAATTGACGCCGTGCGGGAGCAGCTGCCGCTCCTTTCCGCAAGGCGTACGGATCTGTATCAGCCTGTCAGTCGGTGATGACCGATGTGAGGAGAAACGGCGCATCCTGCCGCCCTGCCTTTACAGCCCGGAGCGTTAACGTGTGATCCTCGAAAGGGCCATGATTTTGAAGTACCGTGAGAGCCAGGTTCTCGCCCCAGGTCTCCGGGAAAGCGCCGTCCAGGATCACGGCGTGTTCCGTATCCTTGTCGATCACCGCGGACACACAGACCGCCGGTCGGTTCGGTACCTGCCGGTACTGCACGGCAATCGAGGAGCAGTCGGGAAGAGAAAAGGTAATCGCATCCCCCTCCTTATCTGCCGCAAAGCAGTCGTGAAATACCTTTGTTCTTGCCGCCACCGGGCGCGCAAGATACGAAAATCCGGAAAGAGACGGCAAGGCATTGAGTGCCGTATACCGTCTTGTGTGTTCATAGCCATTTCTCGTAAGGGGCGCCGGGATGGCACTTCCATTTTCTGCCCTCGCTGCACCTCTTACCTCTTCCCGGATCTCAAGAAGCCTTTTCTCGATCAGCTCTGCAAGTTTTTCATGCCCCAGATCATTCGGGTGAAGTCCGTCCGGGGTGATCTTAGACATCTTTGTTTTCCCATTTCTCACGTCCTTAAAAAAGGCGCTTTTCTGCAGACTCACCACGGGGATCCCGTAGTGATCTGCAATCTTCTTATGAACCGCCTCAAAGGTTCTCCCGTCGTCATAGCGGGCGTTTGCGAGGACAAGGAGCGCCGGCTGTGTCCGTGCGTTCAAAAGCTGCCGGACCACGCCCTCAAAGGTCTCTTCAAAGAACGCCTCGTCCCCTTCATCATTGACTGAAAAATCGATGCAGACAAAGTCCGGTCCCTTTGCGATCACATCGTCATGGACCCTCGCCGCCCCGAAGTGGGACGTGGTCCCGCCGACGCCGGCGTTGACGTAGGTGAAGTCCGTCTTCGGAAACATCTCCTCAAACCAGAGAAACACCTGATACGCAAAACAGGTATCCTCTGAGGAGGCAAGGCTCCCCTCCGTGATCGAGCCGCCAAGGAAGGCAATCGTCAGGGGTGCTCCCGTCTCAGCCTTCTGAAACAGCGTAAGATACTTCTGACGTTCTCCCACAGCTTTTCTCCTTCTCCGGCCAGATCCCGAGGGATTCGATGTGCCGGATCATGTCCTTTGCCATCTGCTGCTGTTCCGGGATTCTCGGATGTCCCGGCGTCGTTTTTCCGTTTCCGGTAAAGAGAAGGTGCGAGATCTGCGGGCTGTCCAGCCTTCGAACCACCCGCTCGATTGCCTCGTCGATTCTCCCGTCGTGCCTGATGATCCCGGTCGCACAGACAATCCGGCAGTCCGGATAGACCCGGAGAATCATGCAGAGGAACGCCTCATACGCACTCTCCCAGCAGGAGAGGTTGTCCGGGGACAGGTTCCACCCCGGATGGCAGTCATTCTGCCCGAGGGCTACGATCACCACATCCGGGGTATACCTTGTAAAATCCCAGCGTGTCACCGGTCCAAGGTCCTCATTGTACTGTACCTTGTCGAAGACCTGGCACATGCCGATCGCGCCCCGGTCCTCATGATAATACCCGGTATGAGGAAGGAGGGCGATCCCGCCCTGGGCGATATCGTGGAGCTGTGCATGGAAATGACGAGCCGTAATCCAGGGCCAGGAATAGAAGCTGTTGGAGTACTCCCCCTCATGCTCCGGATCTTCCTGTCCTCTGTAAAAAAGTGCCTCGCAGCACTCTCCGGCGCTCACCGAATCCCCGAAAACCTCGATCCGGCGGTCCGGAAGGGCCGGCGGATCCAGAAGCTGTGCTTCCTCATCCAGGAGAAAGGCCTGAATGGTCACCTCGTTGCAGGCATCCTGCCGCTTGAAGAGGGTGATGTCGTGCTCCGTCGCGTCGGGATCCAGCGGTATGGAAAGCCAGGAAGCGCCGGATTCCGGCACCGGAAGAACACTCTGCCTTGTTCCCTCCAGAACACCCAGCGCGCTGTTCCAGTAGTCATGATGGTTTTCGACAAGGACCTGAAGAGAGCTCCCCAAAAACCTGAGGCGAAGGTACGATGCCGGGAAGATGAGGCGTCTTGCACCGCCCTCCTCTTCCCCGATTCTTCCTAAGGATTGAACATGCGGATCATCCGCAAAGAGGTAGATCATGACAGGAGCCTTTCTGCCCGGCAGAGGGCGGCAAGACCTGCCCCGTGGCGAAACTCTCCGTTCCTGGCAAGCTCTTTCAGCTCTTCATACGGGATTTCGACGGATTCAATGACCTCGCTCTTTTCCAGGCGGGCATGTGTCTTCGTGTCACACCAGGCGGCAAAGAGATGGATCTTCTCGTTGGTCGATCCAAAGGACGGATATACGATGCCAAGGCTCTCGATGCGGGAAGCCGTATAACCGGTCTCCTCCAACAGCTCCCGCCTTGCCGCATCCTCCGGGCTCTCTCCGGGATCGATGTAACCTCCCGGAAGCTCCAGCTCAAAGGACCGGATCGGATACCGGTACTGTCTCTGCGCAAGAACGACCCCGCCGTGAAAGGCGAGGACGCATACTCCTTCCCGGATCAGCACATAGTCATCCTCGATCCGTGTATTGTTTTTTGCTACGAGGACATCATCCTGGAGAATCGTCAGTCTCCCCACGGGGACAGCTTTTGAATCCAGCGTTTCAAACGGTTTCATGTTGTCAAAGGTCTGTGACAGCGCCAAAACAGCTTTCCTCCCTGATCTGCTGAATAAGAGGCGGGACAGGTCTGCGGTCAAAACGATCACTGTCCGAAAAAAGTATCCTCCCCGGGAAACCGGGGCATGTCAGAAAGCCTGTTCCTTCACTCTCTTCATCGAATTGATTTTAGTTTATTCGTCTTAATATATCGTGGCAAGTTAAATATTGTTTCAGTCATATATTTAAGTTAATTTAAGAAATTCGCACGTTTTTCTCTTCTGACCCGGGAGAGCCGGCCAGGTAATAGGGCGTAAAAATCCCCGGCACAGGGACTGCCCATGCCGGGAACATTGTAAGCTGTTCGATTGGAACTTTACAGGTTTGCCGCGCCGATCATTCCGGCATTGCTGCCAAGCTGTGCAATCGCAATCTCCGGGATCTGCCCCGCGGTTCCGCCAAAGCAGTCCTCCTCCATGATCTTACGAAGCTGCGGAAGGAGTGCCTCTGCATAGGCGCTCATCTCGCCGCCGATAATGATGAGCTGCGGACGGAAGAGGTTCACGATGTTGACGATGCCCTGCCCGAGAGAGAGGGTGTAATTCTCGAGGACCTCCTGCATGTCGAGGTTCCCCTTCTTTGCACTCTCAAAGATCTCTGCAAGGCTCATGTCCTTCCCGGCCGCCTGGGATGCTGCGCGAAGAAGTGCCGGGACCGAAACATAGGCCTCAAGGCAGCCCTTTCTGCCGCAGGTGCACAGGCGCCCGTTCACGCGAATGACCTGATGGCCGACCTCGGAGCCGCCCATCATGCCGCCCTCGAAGACCTCGCCGTTCAGGATGATGCCGCCGCCGACACCGTTCCCCAAAGTAAACATGACGACGTCGCTGTCGTCCTTTCCGGCACCTGCCAGTGCCTCGCCGAGGGCCGCGCAGTCCGCGTCATTTGCGATCCGCACCGGGCAGGGAATGACCGCGCCGAGCTTCCCGGCAAGATCCACATCCTCCCAGCGAAGGTTGTTGGAGTAGATGACTCTGCCGGCTCTCCTGTCGATCGTTCCCGGAACGCCGACGCCGACCCCGATGCACTGATCAAGGGGAACGTCATTGTCTGCAAGGATCTTCAGAGTCCTGTCCGCGACGTCCTTTATGATCTCATCGGGCGTTCTCTTTCTTCCGGTATCGAATTCCTCTCCTGCCACGATGTGCTGATGATCGTCGACGATGCTGATCCCCGTCTTCGAGGATCCGATCGTGATCCCGACCCGCATGGGACTTGCCTTCTCGCGGATCGTGGTAAGAAGCGCATCGCACGTTCCTTCGATCTGATAGTCTCCGCTCCCGGCCGGGATAAACAGGGAATCGCCCTTCCGGTAGGGCAGGCGCTGCGCACCGCAGCTGATGGAGCCCTCTCCGTCGAGGATCAGGATCGAGAGGAAGGTCGTCTCATCGACCCGGCCCTCCATGCGGCAGGTGAGCTTCCCGTCGAGGTCGAGCTTGTCGACCGTGAAGTAGTCGCAGTCCGCCACATGCGGATAGTTCGAGCCGCTCCTTACGATCGGCACGCGGTTTGTGACCGCAAGAGCCTTTTCGATGTGCAGGTCTCTCTTCTTTCCGTCCTTCCCGACGCGCCCGTAATCATAGACGCGGTAGGTAACGTTACTGTTCTGCTGGATCTCCGCGATGAGGATGCCCTTTCCGATCGCATGGATCGTTCCGGACTCGATGAACAGGGCATCGCCCTTCTTTACCGGCACCGCGTTCAGGACCTCGAGGAGCGTGTTGTTCTCGATCCGCTCCCGGAACTCCTCCTTGGAGATCTCCTTCTTGAAGCCGTAGTACAGGAATGCCCCGGGCTCTGCATCGATGACATACCACATCTCGGTCTTTCCGTACTGCCCCTCATGGGAGAGGGCGTAGCGGTTTCCGGGGTGAACCTGAATCGAGAGGTTGTCCTTCGCATCAATGAACTTCGTCAGGATCGGAAACTCCCGAAATCTCCGGCAGTGCGTCCCGAGGACCTGCTGTCCCTTCGCCCTGATGTACTCGGCAAGAGTCTTTCCGGCAAAGGGGCCGTTCTCGATGACGGATGGGCCGTCCGGGTGGCAGGAAAGCTCCCAGGCCTCCGCGCAGACGGGACCGTCATAGTCCACGTGATATTCATCAACGAGGCGGTGTCCGCCCCAGAGATAATCCTTGCAGGCAGGTTTGAGTTTTAAGATGGACATTGTTGTCACTTCCCAAGGTAGGCCAGGTTCTTGTCAATGAGTTCGCACCGCTGCACCACGCAGTCGCGGCTTCTGCCCGGATCCTCCGGGGTGTTGAAGACATAGTCGGTGAGACGATCAAGCGTTGTCGTCGCCACATGAACTCTCGTATCGCTCGATGCATAGTAGAGATACACATCGCCGTTCTCCCGAACGATCGCGCCGTTGGAGAAGAGAACGTTCGACACGTCGCCGACACGCTCGGATCCGCGGGGCCCAAGGAGCAGTCCCGAGGGCTCTGCGATGACACGGGAGGGATCGTCAAGCGCCGTTGCATAGGCATAGAGGACGTACCGAAGGCCCGCCGCCGTATCGCGCACGCCGTGTGCGATGTGAATCCAGCCCTTTTCGGTCTTGATCGGCACGGTGCACTCGCCGTTCTTTGCCTCGGTGATCTGGTGATACTTTCTGCGGCTTAAGATCTTCTCCTCATCGATCACCGCGTGGATGATGTCATCGCACAGTCCGAAGCCGATACCGCCGCCGGATCCCGTGTCGATGAAGCTGTCCATGGGCCTCGTGTAGAACGCGTACTTGCCGTTTACGAACTCCGGGTGAAGGACGACGTTCCTCTGCTGCGGGGAGTGGAGTGTAATGAGGTTGTCCAGTCTCTCCCAGTGAACAAGGTCGTGGGTCCGGACAATCCCGGCCGCCGCGACCGCTGCCGACAGATCCGGATTGGTCTTATCCTTGCTCTCAGAGCAGAACACGCCGTAAATCCAGCCATCCTCGTGCTGGGTAAGACGCATGTCGTAGACATTGGTCTCCTCCGGGCAGGTATCCGGCAGGATCACCGGGTGATCGTCAAAGACAAAGCCCGAGATGCCGTTGTCAGACCTTGCCACCCCGAAGAACGACTTCCTGTCGTTCCCCTCGATGCGGGCAACCAGGCAGTACTTGCCGTCGAGATAGATGGCGCCGCTGTTCAACACCGCGTTGATCCCGAGCCGCTCCTCAAAGAAGGGGTTCGTCTCCGGGTTCAGGTCATAGCGCCAGAAAAGCGGCACGTGGTCCCTTGTCAGCACCGGATTCTCGTAGCGGGACAGGATCCCGTTGTAAAACTTCGTCTTGTAGTTCGGGCGGGAGAGCAGCTTCTCCTGCTTCTCCTTTTCGATCTCGTACTGTTCACAGAATTTCATCTTCAAACTTCCCTCTCAATGACGTTCAGGCACATGCGGCCGTTGTGGTAGGGGCACTTCCATGGCTCCACGATGGGATCATGGGAAGGCGTTCCGTCAGGGTTTGCATACCAGAACCACTCGGAGCCTTTTCTCTTATCGATGATGTAGCGCTTTATGTACTCCCACTCCGCCTCTGCGGCCTTCACATAGTCCGTGTGTTCCGGGTGACGGTCAACATTTTCGAGGAAACCGTTGATCGCTTCCGCCTGGACCCACCAGACGCGGTCCCCCTTCACAACACCCTTCTCGCACTCCACCGGGATCGACTGCCCGTCGAATCCCTCGCGGTACACCTCATCGACCAGCGTGTCGGTGATCTGGTGCATCTCTTTGGTAAGATCCGGATCCCCCACCGCATCCAGTGCCCGGTCGATCAGCCAGGCGGCCTCGATGTCGTGACCGTAGCTGTAGAGATCAATGAGGCTGTGGTAATCCGCATCAAAGAAGACACCGAGGCGCTTTTTGTCCGGAAGGTAGATCTTGTCCCGGGTGATCATCAGGGCTTCCCGTAAGGCTGCCCTTGCGTCCTTATCATCGGTTGCCTCGACATATCCCGTGTAGGCCTCGATGACGTGAAGGATCGTGTTCATCGTCCGCCCGGCAAGCACCCCGTTCTCCGAGAGCTTTTCGTTGGAGACCGGATGGAAGGTGTCATCGAATGCCTCGAGATATCCGCCTTCGTCCTTCATACGGCTCTCAATGAGGTGAAAGAGCGATGCGGCAAGTGCCTTCGCATCCGCATTCCCGGTGGCTCTGTAGTACGCAGAGAGCGCATAGATCGCAAAGGCCTGGTTGTAGGTGTGCTTTGTCGTGTCGACAGGCTCTCCTGTTGCCGAAACGGACCAGTACACGCCGCCGTTTTCCGTGTCCACGCAGTGGTCCACAAGGAACCGGTACGCGCAGTCCGCATAGGGAAGAAGGGAAGGATCCTTCAGGACCCTCGCCGCCTCCGAGAAGAACCACAGGATCCTGCTGTTCAGGATGACACCCTTGCCCGCGTTCTTATCAAGAATAAGGTCATAGGAGAGATACCCGTAGAACCCGCCGTTGTCCGGGTCTTTGAGTCCCTCCCAGAACGGGATGATGTGACCTTCGAGCTCCTCTTTGATTTCACGTCTCATCGATGTCTCACTCATCGTCTTCAGCGTCTTCCTTCTTCCGTATCGGTTTGTGTCACGCGGCTGTTTGCCTTGATGTAGTCAACGACCGTATCCACGTCGGTGAATGCAAGGCCCACATACGTGTCCGCGCAGCCGTAGTAGATCGCGATCTTTCCGCTGTCCGGATCCTGCAGCGTTGCGCACGGGAAGCAGACATTCGGAACAAAACCTCTCTCCTCGTACCACTCCTGCGGAGTGAGGAGGAACGTGGAGCAGCGGTACTTCACCTTCGACGGGCAGTCGATGTCGAGAATGGCGCCGCCGATGCTGTAGACAAAGCCGTTGCAGGTGTTCGTGACGCCGTGATAAAACAGCAGCCACCCCTCGCTCGTCTCGATCGGAGCAGCACCGCCGCCGATCTTCACGTTCTCCCACCACTCGTCTGCCTTGCTCATGACGTGGCGGTGGTGTCCCCAGAACTCCATGTCCGGGCTCTGCGACAGGAAGATGTCGCCGAACGGCGTGTGGCCGGAGTCCGAGGGGCGGGACAGAAGTAAAAAGTTTCCGTTGACCTTTCGCGGGAAGAGGACCGCGTTCCGGTTGAAGGGAACGAACGGGTTCTCGATGCGCGTGAAGGTCTTAAAATCCGTGGTCTTTGCGATGCCGATCGATGCGCCGTAGAAATCCTGGCACCAGATGATGTAGTAGGTGTCTTCGATCTTTACAAGGCGCGGATCATACGCGTACTTCGGCATGAACGGATTCCCGTTCTCATCGACAAAGGGGATCTTGTCCGGATCGAACGTCCAGTGGATGCCGTCGCTGCTGTGCCCTAAATAGATGAAGGGAATGCCGTTGGTCTGCTCACCGCGGAAGACGCCGATGAAGGCGCCCTCATAGGGAACGACCGCGGAATTGAAGATTCGTGCAACCCCGGGGGTGGGGTTGCGTTCAATGATGGGATTTTCTGAATATCTCCAGAGAGGAAGCCCGGTCCTGTCATCAGCGGGCCGATCCTGCCAGGGGATATTCGGGAGGGAGGTACCGATAATTGCTGTCTTGCTCATAAAAGTCATCCTTTCACAGCGCCGTTTGTGAGTCCTGAGTAGATCTGCTTCTGGAAGAGCAGGAACATGATCAGGGCGGGCAGCATCGTGATGATGACGCCGGCGCAGATGTAGTTGTACTGGTTGCCGAGAGGTCCCGTGAACTTGTAGAGCGAGGTTGCGACGGTGACAAGCTTCGTCTTGTCCTGCAGGTACAGGTTCGCGTTGTAGTATTCGTTGTAGGTCGATACGCCCTTGAGGATCATGACCGTGACGATGGCGGGCTTTAAGAGCGGCAGCAGAATCCGGAAAAAGACACCGAAGTAGGAGCAGCCGTCCATGATCGCCGCCTCATCGAGAGACACCGAGATGTTCTCGAAGTACTGAATGAAGATGTAGATCGAGATGACATCGGTGCCGCACATCAGGACGATGTAGCCGGGGATCGAGTTGATCCAGTGCAGCGTGTACATGATCTGGTAGACCGAGACCTGCATCGCAATGCCCGGAAGGAGCGAGGCGAACAGGAACAGGTTTTTGATAAGGGCGTTGCCGTGGAACTTGAATCTCGAGAGCACGTAGGCGAGCATCGAGCCGGTCAGAATCGAGCCGAACAGGACGAACACCAGAATGATCACCGAGTTGCGGAACGCAAGTGCCATGTTTGCCTGGCTCCAGGCGTCAATGAAGTTCTGGATATAGGCGAACGATGACGGGAGCGTCATGACGTTTGTTGACTGGTACTCTTCCGGGGTCTTGAACGCCGTGATCACGCAGGAGACGAGGGGCAGCAGCGCCCAAAACGATGCGAAGATGAGGACCGCGTACTCCACGATACGGACAATGACTTTCCTGCTCTTTGCCTTTGAAGAGTTCTGCATCATCTGCCTCCTTTGTTCGTTCCTTCCATATTTGCCGCTGCCAGTCTGTTACGCCGCTTCATCCTGATCTGCTCAAGCTTCGAGTCATTCTCGAAGTCTCCCAGGAAGAACCAGGAGAACCACTTCTGGAACAGCGTGACCAGAAGGATCAGGAAGATCAGGACAACAGCCATGGCCGATGCAAGGCCGACCTTGTTGCTGTTGTGGGCGAGTTTGTCCATCACGACGAAGTAGGTCGCGGTGCCGAACTCACCGCCGGTGGTGACGTAAGGCGGCTCGAAGACGGACAGAGATCCGGAAATCGAGAGGATCAGGTTCAGGACGACGATCGTCTTGATGCCGGGGAAGGTCACATATTTGAACTTCTGCCAGCTGTTCGCACCGTCGATCGATGCGGCCTCATACAGGGTCTTGTCCACCGATGCCATCGCGCCGATGAACAGGACCATGTTCTGGCCCATGTAACGCCAGATGGAAGTCGCTGCCAGGGAGATGTTGTTCACCTTGGTATCGCGCAGCCAGTAAGGGAGGTTGTCCAGCTGAAAGCCGAACCACTGGAGCACGGTATCAAGAACGTATCCTCTGGTGTAGAAAAACTTGAAAATGAAACCGACTGCAATGCCGCAGACGAGGTACGGGAAGAACAGGAAACCCTTGAACAGGCCGCTGCCCTTGATGTTTCCGGTCAGCATCGTTGCAAACAGCAGCGCCAGTGCCAGCTGAATGAAGGCGCCGACCAGGTAGAACAGAGACAGTCTGAGTGCCTTGAAGCAGTCATCCCGGGTGAAGACCGAGATGTAATTCTTCAGGCCTACGAACTCACGGGATCCGATGTATCCCATGTCGTAGAAGCTGAACTGTACCATCCTCGCAAAGGGAAGGTACGTGAAAACCAGAAGCAGGATCAGCGGAAATGCGGTGAAGACGATGATGCATAACCGTTTGTTCACCTTTCCGGACGTGATCCACTTTGCAAAGGACTGTTTTTGCTTTCTCTCCATAATCCCCGTTCCTTTCTGTGACATCACTGTCAGAATCTGGTAGACGGGGATTGCACCCGCCTCCAACACCACCGTGCATACCGTTCGGTACACGGCGGTTCAAACGTTAACATGAACTTTGTCATACTCATTCAGCAAGGACGGATAGCCGAGCCTAAAG
>Ga0256406_1007356_pt1 | contig 10492 bp, 10 predicted proteins | sample RumenRJG_03DNA_FD_185986 | JGI IMG/M metagenome (GOLD analysis project Ga0256406, IMG submission 185986) | Bovine rumen microbial communities from Lethbridge, Alberta, Canada - RJG_03 | ecosystem: Host-associated > Mammals > Digestive system > Stomach > Rumen | place: Canada: Alberta | collected...
ATACACATATTCCTGTTGTTAATCAATATTTACTTAGTCTTTTCTTGTATGTTTTTACAAACTTTTACATGTTGTCTGACAGCTTCACAAGAACAACATATTAGTTCGGCTTGATTCAGCGTATCGGGAACGGCTGAAAGACCGTCCGTTTTCTGCTTTTTCCATTAAAATTTCAATATATTCCTTAAGTTCCCGATATTCCGGCGATAAAAAAGGCGTCCCGCTTTCGCGGAACGCCTGAATAAGAAGAGTCATATCACGTAATTGTCCGCGGGATCCTGTCCCATCAATTGCAGCAGCGTCACGCTGTCAAGATAGCCGCTGATGTTCTGGTCCAGCTTTTTCCACATCGGCAGAGTCTTGCACTCTGCAGCGCGATCACATGGCGGTGCGCCTTCCTCCAGACACGCCACCGGCGCGAGCGTCCCCTCCGTCAGCCGGAGAATTTCTCCCGCAGTGTACTCCTCCGGCGCGCGGGTCAGGCGGTAGCCGCCGCCCTTTCCGTGGAGGCCTTCGACCAGTCCTGCTTTCGTCAGGGCGGGCATGATTTTCGTAATGTACTTGAGTGACACATCCTGCCGGGCAGCGACATCCTTCATCGGAATATAATGTCCGTCGTAATTCTCCGCAAGATCGATCATCACTCGCAGCGCATATCTTCCTTTCGTCGAAACCAGCATCATATCACCTCTGTTTGTTAATTTATACCGTGTTAGTCCTGAAAGAGCGGTGTCGACAGATATCTGTCTCCGGTATCCGGGAGGAGAACGACGATGGTCTTACCTTCATTCTCCGGTCTCTTCGCCAGCTCAATTCCAGCGCAGACTGCTGCGCCGGAAGAAATTCCGACCAGAATGCCTTCTTTGTGACCGACTTTCTTGCCGTATTCAAAAGCATCCTCGTTCGATACCGTGATGATCTCGTCATAGATCTTCGTATTCAGCGTATCCGGAATAAATCCGGCACCGATGCCCTGAATCTTGTGCGGTCCCGCAACTCCAGTGGAGAGGACAGCAGAGGTCTCCGGCTCCACCGCTACGACTTTGACGTCCGGATTCTTCGACTTGAGGTACTCGCCAACGCCGGTCAGCGTTCCGCCGGTACCGACACCGGCAACGAAGTAATCTACCTTGCCGTCTGTATCTTCATAAATCTCCGGCCCGGTCGTCTCTCTGTGTGCCGCCGGATTCGAAGGATTTGAGAACTGTCCCGGAATATAGCTGTTCGGAGTCTTCTCTGCGATCTCGTTCGCCTTGGCGATCGCGCCCTTCATTCCCTTCGCGCCGTCGGACAGCACCAGCTCCGCGCCGTATGCCTTCATCAGCTGTCTTCTCTCAACCGACATGGTCTCCGGCATGACAATGATCGTGCGATATCCCTTCGCCGCCGCAATGGACGCGAGTCCGATTCCGGTGTTGCCGGAAGTCGGCTCTATGATGACCGAACCCTCCTTAAGATCACCGGATGCCTCCGCATCGTCGATCATCTTTTTTGCAATACGGTCCTTAACGGAACCGGCCGGATTGAAATACTCGAGCTTTGCGACAACCTTTGCCTTGAGTCCCAGTTCCTTTTCGATATGTGTGAGCTCCAGAAGCGGTGTCCTGCCTACCAGCTGATCTGCAGATGTATAAATATTTGCCATTTCTTCCTCCTTACGTATGCACCACCGGCGGACGAATCTATGGATCCGCCTGCCGGTCAATGCGTTATTCTCTGACTAACCCTCTAACACATGGGTATTGTAGTTTGTTATCTGTATTATACTCTTTGCGAATCCGCCCGTCTATGCCTGCAGCGCTTTGACTGCCGCAAAGCCTCTGTCAAGGTCCGCGATGATATCGTCGATATTCTCGACACCGATCGAAAGACGAATCGTGTTCTGGTGGATTCCGACGTTCTCCAGTTCCTCATCAGACAGCTGAGCGTGAGTCGTCGTCGCTGGGTGGATTACCAGAGACTTCACATCTGCAACGTTCGCCAGCAGCGAGAAAATCTTCAGATTATCGATGAACGTGAATGCTTCCTTCTGTCCACCCTTGATCTCGAACGTGAAGATCGAAGCTCCGCCGTTCGGGAAATACTTCTCATACAGCGCGTGATCCGGATGATCCGGGAGGGACGGGTGGTTCACCTTTTCAACCAGCGGGTTATTCTGGAGGTACTCAACAACCTTCTTCGTGTTCTCCGCATGACGATCCAGGCGGAGTGCCAGTGTCTCGGTACCCTGCAGCAGCAGGAATGCCGCGAACGGAGAAATCGTCGCGCCGGTATCTCTCAGCAGAATCGCGCGGATGTAAGTCGCGAACGCTGCTTTTCCGGCTGCTTCTGTGAAGCGTACGCCATGGTAGCTCGCATTCGGCTCAGAAATCCACGGATATCTGCCGGATGCCGCCCAGTCGAATGTGCCGCCGTCGACGATGACTCCGCCAAGGGTCGTGCCGTGTCCGCCGATGAACTTCGTCGCCGAATGAACCACGATGTCAGCTCCGTGTTCGATCGGACGGATCAGATACGGCGTGCCGAATGTATTGTCGATGACGAGCGGCAGACCGTGCTTATGAGCAATCGCCGCGATCGCGTCGATGTCCGGAATATCGCTGTTCGGGTTGCCCAGCGTCTCGATGTAGATTGCCTTCGTGTTGTCCTGAATTGCGTCCTCTACTTCTTCGAGGTTGTGCGCATCGACCAGTGTCGACTCAATACCGTAGAGCGGAAGCGTGTGCTCCAGCAGGTTCGAGCTGCCGCCGTAGATCGTCTTCTGCGCGACGATATGCTCGCCGGCCTTCGCCAGCGCCTGCACTGCATAAGTTACAGCTGCCGCGCCGCTCGCTACCGCGAGTCCGGCAACGCCGCCTTCCAGCGCTGCGATACGATCTTCGAAGACGCCCTGCGTCGAATTGGTCAGCCGGCCGTAAATGTTGCCCGGATCTCTCAGTCCGAAGCGGTCAGCCGCGTGCTGACTGTTGTGGAATACATAAGATGTGGTCGCATAAATCGGAACCGCTCTCGAATCAGTTGCCGGATCCGCTTCTTCCTGTCCGACGTGAAGTGCCAGTGTCTCGAATTTGTATTTGTTATCAGCCATGATTTTTCTCCTTATATTTCTTTATCTTTTTATCTTTGTGTTATTTGTATATCTTATTCGTATATCGGTCTAACTCGCGCCACAGGCGCTGATTTGAATTCGTCTGTTAATATTTTATGCCGCCAGGCGGCAGCAGCCTCCAGCACACATTCGCCCGAATCTGAAGTTTTCCCGTACCAGTTTCTCAAAATAGTGCATGTTACGTTGTTTCCTTTCTCCCTGCGGGTTTTCATACGCAGGTGGTTGATCTTTTCTGTTTTATTCTGCCTACCTGCTTCGTATGTTGGTATGATTATACGATCTCAGCACTCAGCTGTCAATAGAATTTTGAAAACTTCTACCATTAGAGTTAAGTATTAACAGCTATAAATTCAGTCTATAGGTCGGGAATCATCCGGCGAAAAAGCAGATCCGCTCCGGTCGGCCGCTTCCGAAGAGCCCCCATGAAAAAAGAGACGGTTCCGTCGTCTGACAAAACCGCCTCCCTGACATACTGCCCGGTCCTTTCCTGGGGGCGTCTGGACCCGGGGAGTGCCTTATTCATTTTTACAATTACTCCTGCGAATCAAAGTCCAGCTCCATGGATGCGTATTTCTCGACATCCGCCGGAGTCGCATTGTAGCAGCGGACATTCTTATCCACCTTCGCGATCTCCTTCATCTCGTCGTCCGTCAGCTCGAAGTCGAAGATATCAAAGTTGTCGCGAATGTGCTCCGGATTTCTCGAACCCGGGAATACGACGTTTCCGCATATGCTTTCTCCAGCTGTCTGTAGCCGGCCCGCCAGTTGCCCGCCGGCTGATGCAGGAACATCAGGTCAACGTAGTCGGTGTCTAGTCTTTCGAGGGACTTCTCAACTGCGTCCGGTTCTTCATAGACCGTCGGCCAGAGCTTTGTGACGAGGAAAATATCCTCTCTCTTCACGCGCTCTTCTTAATCGCGCGGCCGACACCTTTCTCGTTCATATACGCATTCGCCGTGTCGATCAGCCGGACGCCGTCCTTCAGCGCACTCAGCACCGATGTCCGGATACGCTACCTCTGACCGCCGTGAATCGCAACAAAGCGCAGGATGACCTCCGCCGAAAAAGCCGCACTGATCTTCTCGAATTCCGCGTAATTCTCCGGTGACGTTCCGTTCGCCAGATCCGAGATCACCCGGAGCACGCCGAACGGTACCCCGGAATACGCACAGGTTTGTGCGATCGCCGCGCCCTCCATCTCCGCACAGGTCGCGCCGAACATCTCCGCGAGCTCCGCCTTCTTCCCGACAGTGTTGATGAACATGTCCCCGCTGACGATCCGGCCTTCCCGGACGCCGCGGCCGTCCGCAATGCCGGAAGCTGCCTCCGTCAGTTCTTTCGAGAGTGCTGCGTCCGCCGTATAGACGGTCGGCCTGCTGCTGTCCGCCCCTGTGCACATGTAGCCTTTGGCATATCCGAGCGCCGTCACGTCAAAATCGTGCTGGATGAAATCCCGTCCGACAACGATATCTCCGATCGAAAGCCCGTCCGCCGTGCCGCCGGCCACACCGCTGTTGATGATTCCCTCCGGATCAAACAGGTCAATCAGCATCTGTGTACCACGCGCGGCATTGACTTTGCCGACGCCGCACTGCACCAGAACAACCGGCACGCCCGAAAGCCTGCCGACATGAAACTCATATCCGGCCTTCGCCAACACCTGTTCGTCCGAAAGATTCTCCATCAGATCCCGGATCTCGACATCCATTGCGCAGATGATGCCGAGCGGTCTTCTGTTATTTTCCATAATTGTAATCCAGCCTTTCCTCACTCCAGTCCGAAAGCACGTCCAGCATGTCCGCCGCAATCGCCTGCGCGCCCGGCAGATCGTGTTCGAGATAGTTCCCGCACTCCTTCCGCTTCGCGCCCGGAATCTCCCCCTCGAAATTCCGCACAAAAGCAAAGGAATCCTTCACCAGCTGAATTGCCTCCTCATGCGACATCGTGTCGCGCACGAGAAAATAGAATCCGGTGCGGCACCCCATCGGTCCGACATAGATCACCGAATCCGACAGCGCCGAATTCCGCGCATACGTCGCAAACAGGTGCTCGAACGTGTGAAGCGCGCCATTCGACAGATAATCCCCCTGATTCGGCTTCTTCATCCGGATATCATATGTGATCACATCGCCGTCGATCCGCGAAATGTACATTCCCTTCTCGAGCGTGTCGTGATCAACAGTAAAACTAGCGATTTTCTTCATCGTCTCTTCACTCCTCATTTTTCAGAAAATTCCCGTCTGATGGTATCACCTCACCGCCGCGTCCGTCAACCTCGCTCCATGAAAAAATCCCGGACCGCCCTTTCGGCGCGGTCCGGGACCTCGTTCGTTCTAAGCATCCGACAGCGGCCGGTAAATCTCTCCTGATGAGATTTACGTCCGTCTTCCTTCGATTAGCCGAAATATTTCTTTCCGAGTCTCATGAACGCATCTCTCGATCTCTGAATCGTCTCGTTCGCGATGCAGAACGACATTCTGACATAACCGCCGCACTTGAATGCGCTGCCCGGTACGAGCAGGATGTGTTCTTCCTTCGCCGCATTGACGAATTCAGCCTCATCTTCAACCGGGGACTTCATCCACAGATAGAATGCGCCCTGCGGAACGATTGCCGTGAATCCGGCATCGGTAACGATCTTATACAGATCCTTTGCATTCTTCTCATAATACGGAACATCAACCTGCGCATCAATCGCACGCTCTACGACCAGCTGCATCAAGGACGGTGCATTCGTATCACCGCAGACACGGTTCGCAACGATCGCCGCTGCAGTGAACTCCTCCGCGTTATCCGACTTCGCCGGAATCGCTACATAGCCGATCCGCTCGCCCGGAAGCGACAGGGACTTCGACCAGGAGTAAGCAATCAGCGTATCATCATAGAAGTCCGGAATGTACGGAACCTTCTTGTCAACATATACGAGCTCTCTGTATGGTTCATCCGAGATGATATAGATCGGATGACCGTATTCCTTCTCCGCTTCCTTCAGAACATCCGCGATGCCCTTGATCGTCTCTTCAGAATAGATCGCACCGGTCGGGTTGTTCGGGTTATTGATGATTACGACCTTGACGCCCGGCTCGAGTACTTTCTTCAGTGCTTCCGGATCCGGCTCAAATCCGTTTGCTTCATTCGGCGGAACAACGATCGTCTCAGCGCCGTAGTTTCTCGCCCAGTTTGCATACTCAACGAAATACGGAGCAAAAACAACCTGCTTGTCGCCCGGGTCAAAGATCGTCTTCATCAGAACGTTGATCGCGGAACCAGCGCCGACCGTCATGATGATGTTCTCAAACGTAAAATCTGCTCCGAAACGCTTGTTCAGATTGTCTGCAACAGCCTTACGGGTGCTCTCATAACCTGCATTCGCCATATAACCGTGTACATAGTGCGGATCCATCTCGTTATTGATGTATTCGATCGCATCGTGTACTTCCTTCGGCGGATGGAGTCCCGGGTTACCTACACTGAAGTCATAGACGTTCTCTTCGCCGTAGACCTTTGCCATCTTCTTGCCTTCCTCGAACATCGCCCGAATGACCGAGCTGCCTGCGAGGAATGGTGCCATACTCTTTGCAATCATGCCAACTTCTCCTTTACCTCAACACTAATAAAGTTCAAATCATTCCGCACAAAAACAGGTATCTGCTTTCGTACAATTGGATTTTAACACAGTACCCCTGTTGTTTCAATCCGGACGATCTATAACATATTCTAAAAGGATGCTTTAATATCTGCTATAGGAGGCGGAGACAGAGGTTTCAGACCGCCCAATCGCAGCGGCAGCCCGGAGACTGGTTGAAAATCCGCGGTTTCCGCACTTTTGTAGTTATGAAATCTGCACTATCTCAAACAGCGTATCATCATTGATATCGTCTTCGATCACGTTGATGTTATCGCCGCTGATACCTACCGGTCTCGTGTAGATCACGAATCCGTTGTAATAAAACCGCATTGAAGATACTTCATGATTGCAGCCGTTCGTATCCACATGCTTTTGCGTCCACTTTCCGACTTTCTCTTCAATTTCTTTTGCGGTCAGCTTCTGGCACACTAATTCCTGCGCCAGTTCTTTCTGCCCGGTCACTTCATTGCCGGATCCTGCTTTCGCCGATGCGGCTTCACTGCTGACAGACTTCACCCAGGAAATGAGTTCAGCCTTTGTCGTTTCCCGATTTTCGTCCTTATAGTCCGCCTGCGCGCGCAGGAAAGCAGACTTGATCACTGTGGATTTCGGCAGCTTTGATTTAATGATCAGCTGTGCTTCTGCAAAACCGTTTCGCCGATAGTGTCCGGAAGCAAATACAACAATCGTCTTTCCGTTCAGTTCCTCTTTGTACTCATCCAGGAACGTATAGACCGCATGTGGCGGCTCACCATCCCAATTCGGAAAGCCCAGATAGATCACATCATAATCCGATAAATCCGGATCGTGGCTGGTCATGGACGCAATTGGCGGGTTAATACCCTGCGGCTGCTCGTATTTTCTATAGTACTTCTGTGTATCCCGCTGCGAAAACGGATACAGATCCCCCGGATCGTCCGTATCTTCGTATCCCAGCGTATCGTCGTCTACGTTCGCCACATCTGTAACATGAATGGCGTAAGCCTTGGTATCCAGGTAATCTGCGATCCAGCCCGCCATCAGGCCGACATCACCGACGATCTGCCCGGAATCATTCTTGAGAATGCTGGCTCCTGCAAGCGCGTCATAATCGTCTTTCTTGGTATTATACAGTTTATACGGATTCACGATATTCTGACCCTGCGAAAAATAAACGACAAGCGATTTTTTCTTCGGAACCGGTTTCGCTTTCACGGTAATCGCCGCTTTCGCATAAACTTTACCGGACGTTTTTGATGTCACTTTAATCGTTGCCTTACCGGCTTTAATTGCCTTTACTCTGCCCAACTTTGTTACAGTTGCCACTTTCTTGTTGCTGCTCTTATACAGAACCGCTTTAGAAGCATTTGACGGGCTCACTTTCCGGACCTTTATCGTCCGGGTCTGACCTGCAGTAAGGGTCGCTTTTCCTGGCGATATCCAGATTTTCTTTGGCTTTACCGCGGCGAAAGTTACCTCCAGGCTGCAGAGCAGAAACAGCACTGCAGCCAAAGAGATAATCACGCAGCAGCGGAGCAGTTTTCCACTATGCGCTCTCATTCTGTAATCTCCATCCCGGAACCATTTATTCGGTCTTCATAATCTTGGAATTGGTAATTGCGTCCCCTTCAGCATCGACGATTGTATCAGTATACTTATCGTATTTGTAAAGCTGGCCATTATATGCTTTGAACCAATTACCCTGATTGGTCCATACCACATTGCCCTGACCCCAGTATTTGACGTTGGTAATGTCATCCTGCTGTGCGTCATAAGCCTCCTGCGCAGCTCCCCAGCCGTCACCGCAGTAATGTACGATCGGCTTATCAGTCGGGATGCCATTCGCCTTGTAGCTTGCAAGGATCAGTTCACGCTGTGTCGGTGTTCCATCAATGTTCTCAAAGTCGATCAGGTCTTCCGGAATGAAACCGCCCGGTACTTCACCAATCAGATCGTGATAACTGTAAGTGCTGCCGTGATGATCCTTGCCAACCAGCGTTCCTGCAGTGTGGTCATCCGGATCCTTGTGATTGGCCTTCATCATTTTCTTGACATCATCGATCCATACGATCTCATCCGGGTTTGCAATGTCCTTGGATCCGAAGGAGTCCACTGATGTCGGCTCTTCAATGTTTGTCTTGTCGAGTTCATATCCATTGTACTTCCATGCAGTGTAATGACCCGCCATGCCGTAATATTTCACGCCAAGTGAGCGGAGCATGTAGCCGAATCTTGCAATTGGCGCGCCATCCGAAGATGCAGCGATTACAATGGAGTCTTTTGTGATTCCGTACTCTGTGCACAGATCATCACGGAATTCATCCAGCGGAATCAGGCTGTATTCGAGCGCGTACTTCTCTTTCTTTTCCGGCACGTAATTGCGCGGTCTTTCATAGCAATTGGTATTCATATGGATCGCGCCCGGCACGTGACCATCTGTCAGGTAGTTTGATTCATGGACATTACCATAGCTGACATCGATCAAAACGACCTTATCCATGTCGGATTCTTTAATCACTTTCGTGGTCTCCGGATCCAGTGTTTTATCCTTTCCGGTCTTGTAGTCAGAGATATCCTTGACCATCTCAGCCGGCATGAACATATCGTAGTTTTTGTATGAATCAAGGTTGCTGCCTGCATCGATCAGACTCTTGGCATCGAATATTTTGACATTCTTGACACCCTGCTTGTGGAAATACTGAGCGACCTTATACGCTTCATTATTGGTGGATGCATAATCGTAGACGATGTATTTCTTGTCCGGATCCAGACCGAACTCTTTGTTATACTTCTCGAGCTTTTTGTCCCTAGCGGATTCTCCGGACGAATAATCACAATCCAGCCATCTCGCAGAGTACAGATCGGCTCCTTTGAGGTGTCCTCCGTGCTTCGCGCCCTGCAGCGCCCATCCGGCGTACGCTTCCTGCGGTCTTGCATCAACAAGTGCCGTATTGTCGTCATCGTCGAACATCATTTCAGAGACCTCGTCAACGGAAGCTGTCTCCGGAACAAAATCATTGACCGTTACCTTTACACTCTTTGAATAGCCGGTCTTTGCATCTTTTACTTTAACAACAGCACTGCCCTTTTTCAGGCCTTTGACAGTTGCGGTTTTAGAAGTTTTTCCAGTAATCTCGGCGATCTCTGCATTGGAAACAGACCATTTAACCGAATTGTTCGCTTTCAGCTGAACCGTCTTCCCCGTCTCTACCGCCGCACTGGACGGGCTTATTTTGAGTGCCGGAATAACTGTTAACGTAATTTTATTCGACTTCGAGCCGGCTTTGGCTTTGACAACGGCCTTGCCGGATTTCAATGCCTTGACCTTTATGGTTTTACCACTTTTTCTGGAAGTGATCTTTGCTACGCTTTTTCCTTTTACTACCGACCATTTTGCTTTCTTGTTAGCCGTCATCTTGATGGTTCTTCCGGCGTTAATCGTCTTTGCCGATTTTACCGTAATCTTTGACGCAGCATATGCACCAGACCCGGTTATTCCGGAATAAGCAGCCGCTATCACAACTGCCATCAGAACAACCATAATTCTGCGCATCAGTGTATTGTTCTTTATCATTTGTCCTCCTTAATCGACGGACCGGATTTTGAATTGAGTGTCTGCCGTGACATCATCCGGCGTCTTTGCGTTCAGTGCTTCTGTGTAGATAACAAATCCCGGATAGAAGAATCGGGTCGATGTGATATTCTTGGAGCACCCGTTTGTATCCACATGATAACTGGTGTACTCACCGACTCTGGCGATCAGTTCGTCCTTTGTG
>Ga0256406_1007357_pt1 | contig 10490 bp, 9 predicted proteins | sample RumenRJG_03DNA_FD_185986 | JGI IMG/M metagenome (GOLD analysis project Ga0256406, IMG submission 185986) | Bovine rumen microbial communities from Lethbridge, Alberta, Canada - RJG_03 | ecosystem: Host-associated > Mammals > Digestive system > Stomach > Rumen | place: Canada: Alberta | collected...
GACGTCGCTGATCCTCCGGAACGCTAAGCTGAAGCCGACCATCCTGGTCGGGGGCAATCTCCCTGAAATTAACGGTAATGTAGAGATCGGCGGAAACGACTATTTTGTTACGGAAGCCTGTGAATACATGGACAGCTTCCTTCACCTGAGACCGACGATCGGTGTAGTACTCAATATTGATTCGGATCATCTGGACTATTTCAAGAATATCGGGAATATTCAGAAATCTTTCTATCAGTTTGTCCATCAGATTCCGGAAAACGGTGTTGTTATCGCATTTGATGGGAACCCGTTTGTCCGCGAAATCCTGAAGGACGTCCATAATGTGATTACCTACGGATTTACGGAGAGCAGTGATTTCTACGCGGAGAATATCCGCTTTGATGATACCGGCTTTCCGGAATATGATCTCTATCACATGGGCGAATTCGTATGCCATATTCATCTGAGCGTACCGGGCGATCATAACGTGCTGAATTCGATGGCCGCTTTTGTCACGGCCAATTATCTCGGCGTTCGAAATGACGTCATTGTGGCTACGCTGAAGGAATACCACGGAACACACCGCCGGTTTGATTTTGTCGGCGAAACGAAGTGCGGCGCACAGATCATCGATGATTATGCGCACCATCCGACTGAGATCAAAGCAACACTGAAAGCGGCAGGCAATATCCGTCATGATAAGCTCTGGGTGGTATTCCAGCCGCACACTTACACGAGAACCAAAGCGCTGTTTGATGATTTCACCGATGCGTTCCAGTCGGTCGATGAGCTGATACTGACCGATATCTACGCTGCGAGAGAGAAGGATATTTATAATGTTTCTTCAGAGAAGCTGGCACAGGCGATCACATCGAAGCATCCGGAACAGCATGTCCATTATATGAAAGAATTTGATGAAATTGCGGATTACCTCAATCAGCACATCGGACCGGACGATATCGTTATCACGATGGGAGCCGGAGACGTATATAAAGTCGGAAACCTGCTTCGCGCGTAGGCAGAGATAAGGAGTCTTAATGAAAATAGAAGAATACAGAATGCTGGAGAGTCAGCGGATTGAAGGAAACCGACGCCGGATGGAAGAAGATGGAGTGGAATTCACCGACATTTATTCGGCGTATATTGATGATAGTGTCGTGATTGAGGACGGCGCGTATATCGCGAACAATGTAACGCTTCGCGGCAAGACGATCATCCACTCGGGAGCGTATATCGGGCAGTCGTCCGTACTTCATGACGCGGAGATCGGAAGCGGTACAGTTGTGGAAGCCTCATATATTTATGAGAGCAAAGTAGGCGAACATTCAAAGATCGGACCGTTCGCATATATCCGGCCTGGCAGCGTGATCGGAGATCACTGCAAAGTGGGTGATTTTGTCGAGGTGAAGAACTCTACGTTCGGCGATGGAAGCAAATCTTCGCACCTGACGTATATCGGCGATGCGGATGTCGGCCGCAATGTCAATCTGGGCTGCGGCGTCGTTTTCGTCAATTATGATGGCGCGAAGAAATACCGCTCGAAAGTCGGTGATGACTCTTTCATCGGCTGCAATTCCAACCTGGTTGCACCGGTCGAAGTCGGAGAAGGAGCTTACGTAGCCGCCGGTACGACGATTACTAATGATGTGCCGGATGATGCGCTCTGCATCGGCCGGGTCCGGGCGGAGAATAAGGAAGGCTGGGTCCGGAAGAGGAAGATCCTGAAGAAGGATCAGTAACAGGGCTTTTAACCGTACTGTCAAATTGTCATATAAATTTTTTCACATAAAGGATTAGGGGGTAATAACCTATGGAAACGAACGCTTTTACTGGCCTGAAGCTCTTTGCGGGAAACTCACATCCGGAGTTGGCGAAAGAAGTAGCAAATCTGATGGGTGTCGAGCTGGGCAAGGCGACCGTCAGCAAATTCAGCGATGGTGAAATCTCTGTGAGCATCTGGGAATCTGTCCGTGGAAAAGACTGCTTTATTCTGCAGTCGACATGTGATCCAGTGAATGACAACCTGATGGAACTGCTGATCATGGCGGACGCGCTGAAGCGTGCTTCTGCAGCAAGTATCAACGCGGTCATTCCTTATTACGGGTATGCACGTCAGGACAGAAAGGCTAAAGCGAGAGATCCGATCACAGCGAAGTTGGTTGCGAATCTGCTGATGGCTTCCGGCATCGACCGGGTGATCACGATGGATCTGCACGCAAATCAGATTCAGGGATATTTCGATATTCCGGTTGATCATATGATCGGACTGCCGATTCTGACGAATTACTTCATCGAGAAGAACATGGAAGACGTTGTCGTCGTTTCTCCGGACCATGGAAGCGTTCCGAGAGCGAGAAACATGGCGGAGAGAATGAACTGCCCGATTGCGATTGTCGACAAAAGACGTCCGGAGCCGAACAAGAGTGAGATCATGAACATCATCGGAGATATCAATGGAAAGAACTGCATCATCCTTGACGATATGATCGATACAGCCGGAACGATTTCCAACGCGGCAAATGCGATCAAGGAGATGGGCGCGAAGGAAGTCTATGCATGTGCAACTCACGGTGTGCTGTCCGGACCGGCTATCGAAAGACTTGAAAAGAGCGCAATCAAGGAGCTTGTACTTCTGAATACGCTGCCGATTCCAGAGGAGAAGCGCATCAGCAAGATGAAGATTCTGTCAGTTGGACCGGTCTTCTCGGAGACGATCTGCAGAGTTTATACTAACGGATCGGTCAGCGAGATGTTCAACTGATCATGATGTATATTATAGCAGGACTGGGAAATCCCGGAGCCGAGTATCGAAATACCCGGCACAACATGGGATACAAGGCGGTCGACAGTCTGGCTTCAGAATTGGGAATTTCAGTTACAAAGAAGAAATTCAAAGGGCTGATCGGGGAAGGCCGGATCGGCTCCGAGAAGGTCATTCTTCTGAAACCGGAGACATATATGAACCTGAGCGGACAGTCGATCCGCGAGATTGTGAATTTTTATAAAGTGCCGATGGATCATCTGATCGTCATCTATGACGACTTCGATCTTCCGTTAGGCGCAATCCGCATCCGCAAAAGCGGCGGTCCCGGTACGCACAACGGCATGAAATCGGTCGTTTCCGAATTGGGATCCCGTAATTTTCCCAGGATTCGAGCCGGTATCGGCAGCAGCGGCGGCGAGGCAGTCAATTTCGTGATCGGAAAAGTCTCGTCCGGAGAACAGACTGTGCTGGATGAAACTGCATCGGCGGCAGCGGAAGCTGCTGCCGATATCGTCAGGAACGGAATTGACCACGCGATGAATGTCCATAATACCGGAAAGGGCGTGAAGCGCAATGATCATTAATTATACCGGACTGAGCGGAAGCCGGGTGGCCTATTATGCATCAAAAGAGGCGGCCCGGTTTAATAATACTCTGATTATTGTATCTTCGAGCCGAGTGGCGGAGCGGCTCAGGGAAGACCTTTCTTTTTTTGTGCAGGAAGAAATACTGGTTCTCCCGGAAGAGGAAGATCTGAAATTAATCTATGAAGCAAGGGATACGGACTCGCTGGCGAGGCGGATTGCCGGAATGAAAGCGCTGGCATCCGGCGGCCGCCAGATTGTCATTGCACCGGTCTCTGCCGTGCTTCGCCCCGTAATTACTGCCGACCGGTTTCGGATGCATGAGCGATTGATTCAGATCGGAGATGATGCGGATCCGAAGGAGCTAAAGGCTTTTCTTGCCTTTGCCGGATATGAACCGGCTGCAGCTGCTGAATCCGCCGGAGAATTCAGCAGCCGGGGAGATATTCTGGATATCTTTTCGCCGGGTGAGGAGTACCCGGTTCGTATTGAATTTTTTGATACCGAGATCGACTCCATGCGGTACTTTGATCCGGTTACGCAGCGGTCGATCGAGAATACGACATCGTTTGAAATCGTTCCTGCTGTGGAGTTCATGCCGACTGATTCGGAAATCAGCGAGGCGCTTCAGCGTATCGATGATGAATACGATACGAAGATTATAGAGCTGGAGAAGCAGCGTCAGGAGCATGATTTGAAAGACGGGCGGATTGACCGGTACCACACGCAGCGCGCACAGATCGATGAGATGTTCCGCGATAAGACAAATCTACAGATCTATGCGGATTATCTTAAATACTTCGATGTACAGACGGCGCATCTGTGGGATTATATGGATGGCGGCGATGTAGTGATCTGCGATCCGTCACGGGTTTTGGAGACGATCCCCGAATATCAGAATAAGGATGATTTTTTCGCCGTATATCGGGAATGTGAAGCGGTATATGCATATACGCCATTTCCGGAACGGATTGAAGGAGCCGACCGCCTGGATGAAGTGCGGAATCCGATGAGCCATCCGATTGCTTCTTTTAATGGGAAGCTGCAGATCTTCGGTTCGGAAGTACGGGATTATCTCAAACGGGGATATGACATTCACATTGTTTCATCCTCGGCAGAGCGGAATGACCGGATCCGTGAATATCTGGACGGTTCCGAGATTCACGGCCGCATTTTTTATGATGTCGGATCTCTAGGCTCCGGAATGGCACTTGAAGAAGAAAAGATCTGCTATATTACGGAAAATGACATTTTTCCGGAGATTCGCAGGAAGCCGGCGCGCCGCCGAAAGAAATCATCGGCCTCCATCGATTTCTCCGATTTGAAAAAAGGAGATTACGTCGTCCACGAAGTGCACGGCATCGGACGTTTTGAAGGGATCAAGACGCTGGAGGCGGACGGAGAGATAAAGGATTACCTCAAAATCCATTATGCCGGGAGCGATGTGCTTTATATACCGACGGAGCAGATGGACATCATCCAGCGGTATATAGGAAACGAAGGCAACGCGCCGAGACTGTCGAAGCTTTCCGGCGGAGAATGGCGCCGTACCAGGGAACGCGTGCGCAAATCCGTCATGGCGATCGCGGAGGATCTCGTGAAGCTTTATGCGGAGCGGGAGGCTTCCGGAGGCTACGCTTTTTCGAAGGATACGGTATGGCAGAAAGAATTTGAAGAGGAATTTCCATACACTGAAACGGATGATCAGCTGCGCGCGATCGAGGAGATCAAAGCGGATATGGAAGCGCCGCTGCCGATGGACCGGCTGCTGTGCGGAGATGTCGGCTACGGCAAGACGGAAGTCGCGGCGCGCGCGATATTCAAATGCATTTCCGAGGGAAAACAGGCGGTCCTCCTTGCGCCGACGACTCTGCTGGTCGACCAGCATTACCGTACTCTTCGGGAACGGTTCAAAAAATTCCCGTTTGAGATCGAGATGCTGTCAAGATTCCGGTCTGATGCCGAACAGACAGCCATTATCGAAAAGTTGAAAAAGGGTACGATCGATCTGGTGATCGGAACCCACCGGCTGCTTTCTGATGATGTGAAGTTCCGCGACCTGGGGCTTCTGGTCATCGATGAAGAGCAGCGCTTTGGCGTAAAACACAAGGAACGCATTAAGATGATGCGCAAAAACATCGATGTACTGACGCTGTCTGCCACACCGATTCCGCGGACACTGAACATGTCACTGACCGGAATTAAAAATATCAGCATTATTGAAGAACCGCCCAGGGATCGGCTGCCGGTGCAGACCTATGTGACGCCGGAGGATGAGGAGATGATCCGCATGGTCATCGGCCGTGAGCTCGCGCGCGGCGGTCAGGCATTTGTGATCTACAATCGGGTCAGAGGCATCCGCAAGGTCGCCGAGACGATTCAGCGGCTTGTTCCGGAGGCGAAAATCGGGATCGGCCATGGACAGATGGATGAGCGGTCGCTCGAGAACGTCATGATTGATTTTGTCGAGGGGAAGACAGATGTGCTGGTCGCGACGACAATCGTCGAGAATGGCATCGACATCCCTAACGCAAACACTCTGGTCATCATCGACGCAGATAAAATGGGGCTGTCGCAGCTCTATCAGCTGCGCGGCCGGGTCGGCCGTTCAAATATACTGGCATACGCGTACCTGACTTATAAGCCGGAGAAGGTGCTGACGGAAATCGCGCGGAAAAGACTTGCCGCGATACGCGAATTCACGGAATTCGGCGCCGGGTTCAAGCTCGCGATGCGCGATCTGGAGCTTCGCGGGGCCGGAAACGTGCTGGGCGAAGCGCAGCACGGACATATTGAAGGCGTCGGTTACGAATTGTACTGCAAGGAGATCGACCGGGCCGTGCGTATGCTGAAGGGTGAGGATGTAACGGAGAGCCGCGCCGAGAGCACGATCGAGCTTCGGGTGCCGGCGCGTGTACCGGATGAATATATTGAAGATGAAACATTGAAGCTGCAGGCGTATAAGAAAATAGCCCAGATTCGCTCGCAGGAGGATGCGGAAGATGTGACGGAAGAACTGATCGACCGTTACGGAGACCTGCCGGATGTGACGCTGAATCTGATCCGGGTAGCAGAGATCCGGAATGCTTCAGAACAGCTCGGGATCGAATCGATCACGGAAAAGGGAAGCCGCATCGAAATTGCTTTTTACCCGAAGAACCGCATCGATGCATTTGCACTGATCATGGGCCGGCAGACGGCCGGAGATCATCTCGTGATCCGGAGCGGAGCGAATCCGGGGCTGAGCCTGTTCGTTACGGAAGAAAATAAGCTGAGCCAGCTTCTGGAACTTCTGCGCGCACTGCTGACGCCGAAGCCGGAAGCAGAAAAGGGGGCGTAAAATGCTTTTTGAAAGAATCGGAATTATTGATGAAAATTTCGCTTATCAGCCGGATACGTATGTCATCACGGAGGGCAGCCATATCTCTTATATCGGAAGCGAGAAACCGTCTGAAGAGCGCATGAAAGCTGCCGGCGAAGTATACAATGGGAAAGACAAATTGCTGATACCGGGCTTTTACAACGCGCACGGTCATTCGCCGATGTCCCTGATGCGGGGGTACGGGGAAAATCTGCCGCTGGATCAGTGGCTGAACAACCGGATTTTTCCGTTTGAGGCGAAGCTTTACCATAAAGGCGTGTACTGGAGCACGCTGCTCAGCATGGCGGAGTCGGTCCGGTACGGAATTGTGTCGACTTCGGATATGTACATGTTCTGCGACGATATGATCCGGGCGGTCAGTGTCAGCGGTACAAAGAGCAATATCTGTCATTCAGTTACGAATATACTCGGTCAGAAGCCGGAAGAGAACGAGACGCTCAAGTCGATGCGGGATCTCATTTTGATGTATGACGGATTTCTGGATGGCCGGATTGTGACGGATGCGTGCCTGCATGCTGAATACACGAATGACGATGCGACCGTGCGTGCGGTTGCGGATATTGCGCGCAACTTCGATGTGCATACTCATGTCCATGTGGCGGAAACAAAGAACGAGACGGATGGCTGCAGAGAGCGCCACGGCGGCCTTTCGCCGGTGCAGTATCTGAACGAGATGGGAATCTTCGATCAGCCGACGACGGCGGCGCACTGTGTCTGGCTGACGGACGAGGACCGGGCGATCCTTAAGGAAAAAGGAGTTACTGTCGCAAGCAATCCGATCAGCAACCTGAAACTGGTCAGCGGCGTGTGCGATGTGCCGAAGCTGTACGATAAGGGTATCAATGTTGCGATCGGAACCGACAGCGTGGCCAGCAATAACAGCCTGAATTTCTTTGAAGAGATGAAGGTGTTCACACTTCTTGGAAAGATGAAAGGTCAGGATCCGTCGCTGATGAGACCGGAACAGGTGCTGTACAGCGCGACCCGGGCCGGCGCACTGTCGCAGGGCCGTACAGACTGCGGCCTTGTAAAAGAAGGCTTCAAAGCAGATCTGCTTGTCGTTGATCTGGATGTTCCGAACATGCAGCCGGTCCACAACATTCTGAACAATCTGGTATTCTCTGCATCCGGCGACAATGTGGTGCTGACCGTGGCAGATGGTCAGGTGCTCTATCAGAACGGAGAGTACAAAACGATTGATGTAGAAAAGGCGGCTTTCGAGACTGACCGGGCACGCAGAAAGATTCTGTCTGAACTATAACTGTTCGGGAGTACGAGACAGGAACCCGTCCAATCCTGTTGCAGCCGTTGATATTATTGGAATTCAGCGGTTGACAGATCAAATGTGCGTTTGTATAATATTATGAGTATTAATTTAAGGAGGAATTGTTTTATGAACAAGGCTGAACTGGTGAGCAGAGTTGCTGATAAAACGGGATTTAAGAAGAAGGATGCTGAGGCCGCGCTGGATGCGGTTCTGGATACAATTCAGGAAACGCTCGTAGCAGGAGACAGTGTCAGACTGATCGGTTTCGGTACTTTTGAGACCAGAGCAAGAAAGGCAAGACAGGGAAGGAATCCGCAGAAGCCGGATACGGTAATCGAGATTCCTGCATCGAAGGCGCCGGTCTTCAAAGCTGGCAAATCCCTGAAGGACGCCGTTAACAAATAGACTCGGGCTGCATAGCCTGCCAGAGGAAAGTATTCTTGAGCTGGAACATTTCATATGCTCCAGCTTTTGTGTTTTATAAAGGGGTAATGCAAATGAGAATTGACAAATTTCTAAAGAATTCCAGGATCATCAAGCGCCGGACGGTCGCTAAGGAAGCGTGCGAACAGGGCCGCGTAGAGGTGAACGGAAAAGTCGCCAAACCGGGCGTGGAACTGAAAGTGGATGATATCATTAAAATCACATTCGGAACGAGTGAGCTGACGGTCCGAGTCAAAAAAATGACCGAGTCCTGCAAAAAAGAGGACTCGGCACAAATGTACGAAGTATTATAGTCAAATTAATATAGTTATAACCGCTATCAGTTACTGCAGCAGGATCAGGAACCGGCTGCCGGACGTTTCAAGCGTCAGCGCGTCCGGATCATCAGACAGCAGGCCGGTATACTCTGGAGGCAGCTTTGCCGACAGCAAGGATCATCAGCGTGTCAATCGGAATGCAGACCAGCTCCTTGACTGCGCGCGCCGGAAGTAGCGCCATATAGCCCTTTCCGAGAAGAATTGTCAGCCAGAGCGTATTGAGCATCAGGTTTACGCCGATAAGTACGATTGCCACGGCAACTATCGTCCGGGTAACAGTGATTTTGCGGCGATGAAGTATTAAACCATAGATCAGCCCGGTCAGGCACGCAGAAAGCGTAAAACCCGGGAAGAACGCGCCGGATGGAAATAGCAGCGAACCAAGTACATCAGCTGCCGCATAGGATCCGGCGGCCCAGATCGGACCAAGATAGATTGCCAGAATGACCATCGGCAGGAAACCGAAACCAATTCTCAGCATTGGCGTTGAAATCGCGACAAATCGCGTAAGGATAATCTCAAGTGCGATCATCATCGCAGCGATGACCATCTTCTGGGTGTTAAAATTTTTCCTTTCCATAAAAAAACCTCCTCAATATAATACAAAAGGTTACTGCTTCCATATTATATGAGGAGTTATTCCCGTATAATATTCTGCAGTAGCGGATGCAATACCAAATCGCAACATACGAGTCTTCGGCCACAGACAACATCCCGTTCTGTGAAACTTAACGCTTGATATTTACTCTACCACTTGTAAATATATCACAACGGCGCCTGCTAGGCAACTTAAATAAGTAAATCACAATCAGGATAAGAGAAATTCGACGAAAAACTCGAATTCCGTCGAATTATCTCGAATTTACCCGAAAAATCCCGAATAATACCGAACTTTCTCGAACGATTGTATCCCCGTTTGGTTTTATTTTGTATTATCATATTTCTACCACGAAAAAACAAAGGGGGAAACGGAAATGACAGGAAAGATAACGGGAAACGGCGGCAGAGAAGTGATGCCGATCATTACGAAGGATACGTATATGAAGCTGCCAATCGAGGATATTGAAATTATCGAGCAGAGGAACGGCAAAATCAAGATCACGACGAAGGAAGGGAGTGTATTTCGTGTAAGCGGAAAGATCTCCGACATTGCAGAACTGCTTGGCGGCAAATGCTTCTATCGGGTGATGAAATCCGTCATTGTAAACTTCAACCGGGTGGAAAGCATGGGCAACTGTATTATCCACTTTGAATCCGGAAACGCATTCGGCGTCGGCAAAAACAATTTCATGAAAGCCAGACGCGCCTTTAAGAATTATCTGTACGGGTATCCGCCGTTTCTAAGAGCAGATGCCTATAACAGAGAAACTCATCTGATGGTGGCAGAGAAAACAGAACTCGATGAATTCGAACAAGACGACAACGACAGTTGAAACTGAAGAATATGCAGAACAGAGTGAAAGAATTTAAAATTTCAAAATAACACTTGAAATCTATGTAAAAATTATGTATACTAAATAAGCCTTATCGCGAAGCGATTGTACCGGATGTTCGGTTCAAGAACTTTTTCAAAAAAGTTCTTGACAAGGCCGAAACATTTCGATATAATTAATAAGATGTCGCGAGACGGCAAGAACCTTGAAAACTACATAGTGCAGAACCGGTCAAGGACGAAGCCTCCGAACGGAGAGGCGGAGTCCATATGACTAGTACGAAGAGACAAACGATGTACTTAATGTAATCGGATGTC
>Ga0256406_1007359_pt1 | contig 10488 bp, 7 predicted proteins | sample RumenRJG_03DNA_FD_185986 | JGI IMG/M metagenome (GOLD analysis project Ga0256406, IMG submission 185986) | Bovine rumen microbial communities from Lethbridge, Alberta, Canada - RJG_03 | ecosystem: Host-associated > Mammals > Digestive system > Stomach > Rumen | place: Canada: Alberta | collected...
TATGCACGCGCCAGCGGAGCGATGGATGCTCCGCATGACGATGCAGAGCACCCGAAAGCGCATCGAGGTACTGGCGGTGGACAACATCATAGGTGATGTTCACCATATCATCCTCGTTCGGGATGACAAAATTGTCATCGAGAACTTCCGGATTGATAACCGTTTCGTTTGCCATAGTAATTACTCCCTTTCAAAAAACAAATGACTATCGACAAACGAAAAATGGCAAAATCAGCGTAAAAAAAGAAGCCCTGAAAAAGAGCTTCGCGAAAAAGAATCAGGCTTGCATATCCTATGGGGCCAATGTAGAATATACAAAGGAGGATGATGGAAATGAGCGAAGAGCGGTCTTTCGCCGCATCGGCGATTCTCGAAGGCCTACGCGAAGCATTGCAGGATGCAGAAGGAAATCCTATAGAAGGAATGCGACAAGAAATCGTATGCAAGAAAAAGCCAAAAGACGCTCAAGCGGCAAAGTCTGAGAGCGGTATGCACCGAAACGACAAAAGAGCAAACTAGGTAGAAAACTCTGGTTTGCTCTTTTGTCTGCATCATCTTCGGCGAATCAGTCTTCGTCCCGCTCAAGGGTTGGATATCGTCGTCATCGTCCGTATGGAGGTCGATGGTGCCGGAGTACGCCTTCTTGACGCATACGCCGTTCTTGTTCTCCTCGCCGTCGTCGCACTTCACGTCCGTCTTCTTGACGCAATTGCCGTCCTTCGTCGCCTGCGCCTCGCAGGCCTTCTTGTCTGCAATAGCCGCCGCAACAAAAAAACAAGTACCTGTTAAACAGATACTTGTTGGGGTTTCCCTTTTAATGTCTGAGGGTATCAGTATTCATGACTGAGCAAGGTCTTTCGCTACAGCATAAGTGACCCACATCGTCCAGATGGAGTTCGTGTAAACATCATTGCCTTCCTGCGAAATCTTTTTTGCAGCATCCTTGAAATTCTTGATGTTTACATAATCACCATTGGCGAAAAGCCTCATTGTCTCTCTCAATGTTTCTTCTGTGCCATACAAATTAGCCAAGATATGATATCCGCTGGCGAATTTATCTGAACGGCAGACTAACAAATAGTCCCCTTGAAATTTAAGAGTATCTCTCAAAGCATTTGGAATAATGTCGATGTTACCAACGGTCAGTGCTTTTTTCGCAATGCAATACGCCATCTGACCGCCATAGTAAGTATTTGCATCTCCTGCTTGGCTTAAATTCCTAGTGACTGTTGTTAACATATACCAATCGTTTCCCTTTTGATACTTAACGACTCTGCCATTATTTTCGATTGAGATTTTTCCGTCAGTCTCTTTCTCGAAAGATTTCCTGATAGAATTCGCAGCTTTCCAATATACTGAGCTTGTATCATTGTTCCATTTGCGGTGGAGTAAATAAGCTCCCAATCCACCCTCCGGCAACGATTCTAAAAATTTTATTCCATCCTTATCTGCCTGTTTTTCTGTAGACTTAGCCTTAAATACACTCCAGAATTCCCCAAATGTGTTGTGTCCCAACTCATGAGCAATAACCATTTCGGTTTGCAGATAGGAGCTCCATGAATTAGGACTCAGAAGTTCATTTTCAGAATAATCCCCTGCTCCAATAAAAATATATCCGCCGCCAGCAGAATATCCGCCGCTATAATTGTCAACGACTGAAATCGGGTGAATTTTTTTCTTATAGTCGCTACCATGCTGGTATGGCTGTTCCGTAATTTCAATTCCATTTACATCGCATATTCTTTTTTGCAATGCACGAACAATCGGAGTCATGGTTCGTGCTTTACTGGAGTCTCCAGCAGGATACGATGTGTTAAAATGTTTTTGAATACTCTCTCTCGCCCATGCCTCTTGCTGGGCTGCGCCCGGGGTGCCGAACGCCTGAGCTGGTGTCGTCATCAAAAAATTTGCAACACATGTAGCGACGCATACGGCGCCCATAATTTTCTTCGTATTCATTTTTATTCACTTTCCTTCCTTGGAACTAGTATAACGGATATACTACACATCCCGCAATCCTTTGCGGTTATCTTTACTATACTACATCAGATTTTTTTATGCGGGAATCGAGAGCCGGACAAAGAAAAAAGTACCGAATTTCCTTATTCAGTACCTTTTCCCTTTAGGTCAGTCAATGGCCTTCAGTTTGTCAATTTCGGAACCAATCCGCTAGAAAGCATTCTTGCGATATTTGCCTGTCTCGCTTGCAGGATTTCTGTTGCCCGCTTCACGTTCTGCCCCGTCGCGTTATTTACCTTTATTGTTTTTCCGCCAAGAGAAACCGTCGCTGTGCCATCTGAATTTTTTGTTACATTCGCTTTGGTTACTGAGGCCGCAGGTTCGGCATTCTTAGTTTGTTCTTTACCCGCTTCATTATCAGCCGTGCTGGCGTTCCCGTTGGATTTATTGACTGCTTCTTGCTGTGCGGTCATCGCATCATTCGCTTTTTCTGTGGCTTCTTTGTCTGCCTTATCCTTGTCCTGCGTACCAGCGATTTCGTCTACGGTCACGACTTTATCATAGAGGCCGAAGCCTGCCATGTCCGTAATATTCCCGACTACGCTGGAGAGATGGCCGAGTGTTACCGTGCCGTCTTTGCCTGCCTTGTTGAATGTTGCGCCCATGGTATTCAGGATAGACGCTTTTTCGGCATTCTGCTTCGAAATACCAGCTTCGGCCTCGATGGTGTCGCGGCTGAATCCGTTCTTCGACATGACGACTTCTTTGCCATTTGGCAGGAAGCCGCACACCTTTCCCAAGTTATCCGGCTCCGAATTTGCCGAGCACGCGTCGACCTTTTCAAAGCTGCAATATGTTGCATCACCGGTTGCATTGCAGAGAATCTTAGCTTCTTGCGCTTTCTGCGAATTCGTCAACTCATTGCCGTTCGTATCATAGAGCGTCTTTCCGTCAGAAGAATAGCCAGCCCACGACTGCTCATGGCCGTCTGCATACGTCACAGTGAAATCGACTGGACGGCGGGAGTATACGAGGTCCTTCTGATATTCTTCCTTGTAATCCGAATTTCTCAGGACACCTTCATCATACTTCGTTTTTCCATCGTTCTTGTAGACGTCGGAGTTATCGTATACCGCAATCTTGGCATCACTTGCGTCTTTATCGCTGAGGATTCGGTTGCCTTTGCTGTCGACACTTTCGCCGATACCCTCCATGTGGATGGCGTAACCTGCTGCCTTAGCAATCTTTCCGCATCCCGTTTCGTTATAACGGTCAGAGGTGATTTCAACGCCAGAACCGCTTCCATCGGTGCTGTACTGCTCATTCGAAGCACTGTCTGTAAATGTACCGGATACGTTGATGCGGCAGGTCTGCGTCGCAGAATCCCACGTTGCCCCCTGAACGAAACCATCCACACCGATGGTTGGGGCGTGACCGTCCACGATGTCAGTTCCTTTTTTCAGGTTCTTATCCGGATTCGCCGTAATATAGGTACTGTCGGATGTGAAGTCGTACTTGATGTTGAATTCGCGAATATGCCCGCTCACGCCATCATCCGCGACGACCGTCATCGTGTAGTATGGCAGGCCGAACTTCTTCGCTGGTTCACGCTCAATGGTTCCCAGCGCTTTGAGCGGAAGGTATACTTCGCCGCCCTCATCGGTCGTGCGCGGGAAGAGAAGCGTCATCTGGTTCAGTGTCAGCGGAATCGTGATGGTCTTGCCTGTCCATTTCTTCGTCTTCTCGTCATACATTGTCATCATGACATGCGCAACGGCCTTCGGTTGCGCTTTCACGCCATCTTTCGTTGCCGGGAGACGATACTGGAAGAGCTTGAACTTAATCGGGAGAGTGGAATCCGTCGGGAACAGATAAATGTCACTCTTTCCTTTCTGACCCTTCTTATTCTTTACAGTTGTCGTTGCCTTGCCTTGCAGGTAGTTGAACGTGAACTGCATCTGGTTTTCGGAGATTTCGCTACCCTTACCGGTATCGCCACCTCCGCCTCCACCGAACAGTCCTGCCAATGCGCCAATCGTGCCGAGCGCCTCGACGAGCTTGTCGGAGTTGCCGCTCTTCTTGCCGCCGGAAGTGGTCTGCTCGTCCTGCTTCTTGACGCACTGCTGCTGAGCGGAGTCGTACACCGGGTAGTCGGTCGGGCAGCACTGGCCGTTGGACTCGACGTAGCCGGTAGCGGGGCACTTGCTCGTGTCCTCCTTCTTGACGCACTTGCCGTCCTGATTTACCTCATCATCAGCGCACTTCACGTCCGTCTTCTTGACGCACTTGCCGCCCTGATTTACCTCATCATCAGCGCACTTTACGTCCGTCTTCTTGACGCACTTGCCGTCCTGATTTACTTCGTCATCAGCGCATTTTACGTCCGTCTTCTTGACGCACTTGCCGTCTTGAAGCACCTCTTCATCCGTGCAGTTTGTGACAGTCTGGCACGTCGTGTCGCCTTCTTTGCATTGCGGGGTGGTAGTCTTGACGCATTTGCCATCCTGATTCACTTCATCAGCGGCGCACTTCACGTCGGTCTTCTTGACACATTTCCCGTCTTGGAGAACTTCATCCGTGCCGCATTCCGTGCTTGTGGTTTTCTTGACGCACTTGCCGTCCTGATTGACCTCGTCATCAGCACACTTCACGTCCGCCTTCTTGACGCATTTCCCGTCTTGGTTCACCTCATCATCGGCGCATTTCACGTCGACCTTCTTGACGCACGCGCCGTCCTGCACGACCTCATCATCGCCGCACTTAACCTCGGTGGCGTTCGTCGTCTCGTGCCACAGGCCATCGTCACCCTTCGTCCAGTGCGTGTCCTTGTTCTTGATGGTGCTTGCGCCCTTCTGCTCGGTCGCGTTGGTCTTTGCCCCGCTCGAAGCGACGACGTTGACCTGCTGGAGGCCCTGCGTCAGCAGGAAGTTCGCGGCATCCGCCCCGTCATCGGAGAGCTTGCATGTGCTCTTGTCCTTGCCGTCCTTCGTCGCCTGCGCCTCGCAGAGCTTCTTGTCTGCAATGGCGGTCTGGTACGTCTTGATGGCAGAGTTCACGACGTTCTGGGGGACGGTCTTGATGTCGATGACGCCCGCGTTCGAAATCTTGTTGGAGATTTCGTGCACGCGCTTGTTCATCGCGACGAGCTTCTTCGTCACACCATCCGGCTCCTTGCCCTGCGACTCTGCCTCGTCTGCCGCGTCTTCAGCGCTCTCCATGAGCTTCGCGTACGTGTCCGCGACCGACACCTTGCCCGTGGAATCTGTGCAGAGCGAGATGACCTTGTTCAGGAACTGGAGGTCGTCGTCACCGTCCGTATCGAGGTCGATGATGCCGGAGTACGCCTTCTCGACTGCTTCTTTGTTCGCCTTGGCGGTCGCAAGCGCCGTCTCATTTTTCTCCTGCTCCGCCTTCTTCACGGCATCTTCTGCGGTGGCTTTTGTGGTAGTTGTATTTGTCGTGGCCGTCTCTGCCGCGCTTACGACAGGCAGGACTGCGCCGCCTAATGAGTTTAATGCGAAGGTCGCTGTGATGAGCTTCGCGAGTTTCTTCTGATTCCGAATCAGCATTTTTCGTGCCTTCCTTTCTTTTTGCTTTGCAATTAACTAGGCGAAATATAGACGATTCCGTTTCTGAAAAAAGTTGGCAAAAGAAACAAAAAAAGCATCCGGCAGGATTTCTCTGCCAAATGCTTTCTTGTTACCGCTTCGGCTGTGGTGCCTGCGGCGCCTTGACCGCGCCGTAACGGGTTGCCGCCCGCATCATGGCTTTCGCCTTCTGCGGGACGCGGATGCCCGTGTCAATCTTGAAGTTCTTCTGCATGGTCGTGATGCGGTTCATGTCCCATGCCTTGTCCGGCTCCGTGTAAGCCGAATCCTTGTCGTAGTTCCGGCCGAGCGCGATGTCCGCGTCCGTGTAACCGAGCTCTTTCAGGATTTTCGCCGCGATGTCGTACATCTGCTGCGGTGTCATGGTATCCTTGCGGATATCCTCCGATGACTTCAGGCCGAACGTACTGCGGATTGCCGCAAGCAGGCCGCCTTCGCCATCCGTGCCGCTCAGGCGTTCCATGAGGCTCCCGTCTCCGCCGTCCGCGTTGCCGAGACCAGCAAGGAATTCGTTCATGATGGCTTCTGACTGAGCGAGGAAATCTGCTTCATCGAACGAATCCTCTTCCGCATTGCCGTTCGAGCCTGCAGGAACGACGTAGCCGACGATGCGGCCATCCGCATCGTGGACGAGGCCGTTCTCGTCGACCCAGCCGCCTTGCGCAAGGACGTTGTTGAGCTGGTCGGAGCCATCCTCGAAAGCAATCAGGCCAGCGGCGGCCGCGCTTCCCCACGAGTTGCCGTCCGCGTCGTAGATAATACCGTCTTCGATGTAGCCGCCATTCGCGAGCGCTTCGATAGCCGACATCGTGGCATTCGCCGCGTCGAGGCCCGTAAGGTCGGTGCTCATGCCGAAGTTGCTGTCGAAGCCGTTCCCCACCCCGGAGATGTCATCGAAGTTGCTGTCGAAGCCGTTGCCCATACCGGAGAACGAGCCATTGCCGCCAAAGTAGTCGTCGAGGTTCGACGAGCCGGTATCGCTGCCGTCGTGCCAATTCCCATCGGCGTCATAATAGCCGCCCGAAGAAGAAGCCCAGTCCGAACTGCCAGCATTATACGACGAGCCTTTATCGCGGTAGTCGCTGTCGACGTCGCCACCGAAGCCGTCGCTGTCGTAGTCATAGGCGTTGCCCTTATCATTCAAGCCGAGCGTAGAACCATCCGGGTACGTGCCATTGTGCCACGTTCCGTCCGAATCGTAGTAGCCGCCGCTGTACGGGTTCGTGCCGTCGCTATGCCACGTACCGTCCGAATCATAGTAGCCGGTGCCGGATGTGGACGAACCGCCGCCGCTGAAAGCGCCGCCATCGTGCCAATTGCCGTCCCCGTCGTAGTAGCCGCCACCGGATGTGGAACTATGCCAGTTACCATCGGCGTCATAATAGCCGCCGCCGGACGTGCCGCCATGCCAGTTCCCATCAGCATCGTAGTAACCACCGCCCGACGAACCGCCTCCGTGCCAGTTGCCATCACTGTCATAATAGCCGCCGCCGGACGAGCTACCGCCGTGCCAATTTCCATCGGCATCATAATAGCCGCCGGATGAGCCGTCCGACGTATAGCTGTGCCAGTTTCCGTTGCCGTCGTAATAGCCGCCGCCCGACGAGCCGCCGGATGTAGTGCTGTGCCAATTGCCATCGGAATCGTAATATCCACCAAATGAGGTATGGCTGCTTTCTGAGCCGGTTGCATGCCAGTTGCCGTTCGAGTCGAAGTAGCCGTCGTTCGGGTCGCTTCCGCCGTTCGCAGACTTATTCTTGTAGTAATCCGAAATGGCGTCCGTGATGTCGCCGCTGCTCTCGCCCGTATACTGAGCAGTCGGGTCGTAAACAAGATTTCCGCCGGACGAGTAGGCATCATCGCCGTCGCCGTTCGAGCCATCGAAGAGGCCAGACCAATCCTGATTTTGGAAGAACAGGTCGCCGCCCATCGTGACATCGCCTTCGTATGTGTTGTATTCTACCTGCACTTCGACGTGTCCGGTCGGCCAGCATCCATGGTGGCAGCGCCAAGGCGTGCCTGCTCCATAGAACGAACGCTTTCCTCCGGTGGACGGCTTTGAGTGGAAGTTGATGACCGGCGGGACGATGAAAGCCGCGCCGCCCATGGGGATGCCGATGCACTTTACCGATACTTCTTCATTGATGGTCGGGTTCGGCGTGCTCGTCGTGCATTCGTATTTACCTCGGTTCCCGAACGAACGATATGTCATCGAATCGGATAACTTCTGTCCGAAGACCGAGCCGACGATGCTTGCCGCATCCGCCGCGTTCTCACCAAGGTCGCCTACATCGAGCCCTAAATCTTGCGCTGAGTCAATCAAGTCCCCTGCCGCCTGAGAAACCGCGCCGGGGTCGGAAGTGTCGACGCCGCCCGTGACCGTTCCGTAGATAGTCGCTGCTGCGCCAAATTTATCTGCAAAATCGCCGAGTGCCGAACCGCCACTTTTCTCAGCTGAGCCAGCCGCCTGTGTCGCTGCCTTTGAGGCTCCTTTTGTCGCATCGTAAACCTGTTTGCCTACCGTAATCCCCTCTTCCAGCTTCTCCTGCGTTTCCTCTGCATCAGCATAGACAGAGACCGCTGGGAATAAGGTAGACGGAGCAGACAAGGATATTGCCAAGAGCATCGCAAGACGCTTCTTCTTTTTCAGTCCAAACAATTTTTTGCTCCTCCTTGCTTTTTGTTTTTCAATATATAATTGCATTTTCTCTCCAAAAACTAGCAAAAAACGCAAAAAGCCACGCTCAAAGCGTGGCTCTAAGAATCTGCCTGTGCGGCAGGAAATCAAAGGATTTGGGACTTGATGTTGGCGACCTTTTCGTAAGCTCCGGCTCAAATACATAACCATTGTCTTTGCAGACACAGTCTACGTCTCCGGTGTACCAGCGGAGGCTGATGTAGCCTTTCTCGAAATCTACGCGGTCATCGTTTTGAAAAACTTCTGTAAAATCTTCGTCTCTCATACGTTTTCTCCTTCGCTTTTCTCGAAGTGAGTGAATCCTCCCCCGGCTGAAGCCGTGGGCTTCTAACCGGGGCATAGGTCCTGCTGTTCTCCCGAAGGAAAGCAGTTTCGCCCTTTAGGGGCTAACCTCTGCCTGCCCGCACTGTATGGCCTAGGCTCAGTATACAGCGCCCGAAGGAGCCATAGCCGCACGGAGGCTAATCAGCGTAGACAGGGTGCAGGTGATTCTCTTGGAACACGAAGGAACTTTAGCCTCCATGTCCAACCTTGCCTTTTTAGACAAGGGTTTGAGGAGCGCACGGATGAAATACCGCGCACCGATGTTGTACGAAGCCGACAGGTCGCAGTTGTATTGCTTGCCGGTCTTAAACTTGCAGAGCGAATAGTTCTGCGGATTACGCCGGACTTCGCCGGAGCCATCGAATGCCAGCTTTGAGGTGTTCCGGGCGCAGATGTGGCTGATATGTATCCCTAAGCGGTGCGCCTTGTCTGCCGTAACACGCTGAATCTCGTTGGCCTTCCAGAGCGCCATCTTTTGGGCGTACTTTCCGAGGCATTTCTCGCCCTTGAAGTTCAGATGCTCGAAGACGATGACATCTGCTCCGAATTTTTCAGCAGCACCTACGATGAACTTTGCGGTCTGCTGGGCCATGTGCTTGTTGATGCCATTGGCCTTTGCCCAGCGGGCGGAGTTCTTCCGCCCGCCGAGGCGCTGCGATTTGCGTATCTGCCCTAAGATGTGCGACAGACGGTCTTTTTCTACCGGCAGGTCTAAGAATCTCCTGCCGACGACAGTGCCATCTATCGTCATTGCCGAGCATGCGCAAGCGCTGTTCAGGCCGAGGTCAACACCGAGCACGATGGTGTCCTTGAGCTTCGTTTTCTTCAGTTCTGCCCTCTCCTCGAAGGAGAAGTCCAGATACCAGTTCTTCCCGCGCTGCCGGAGCGTCGGAGAGCTCATCTTCCGGTTCTGGCAATGACGGGTAATATAGTCTGCATCCGATTTGCGGAACTGGACGGTCATCCAATCCCACGTATTGCGGATGAATACTTTGATTTTAGCAACATACCCGTCCGACGGGATGAACATATTCCCCTTGTACAGTGCAGGGAAGGAACGTCCAACCGTCGGGAAATGCGGTTTGCGGCCACGGTTCTTCTGGTTTTTCTGTTTCCAGTTCGCAAAGTTGCTCTGGAAAGAGGAATACATCCCAAGCGCTTCCATAATGGCTGCGCGCCGCAGGTACGACGGCAGCTTGTAGAACTTCTCGTCGAAAGGATATTCCGGGAACGGCGTCTTTGCCGTCTTATGGATAAGATGTTCCAATGCCATCTGGCGTGCCTGACCTGCAGAGATGTTTTTCTTGCTGTCTCCCTTGATATCCTTGAGCATCGGCCATTCCTGAGCGACAATATCGAGAAGATAGTGCAGGGCAGACTGATATATCTTCGCCGTATCGGAGAATTCTTTCTCCGAACGGATAATCTTGACCTTGTACGAAGTAAAAATCTGCATGCCCTGCACCTCCTTTCTCAGTCTTTCTTGCCTTGCTTCAGAATATATTCCCGGATTTCCTGTTCCGTATTCTCAGAAACCGTAGCCACAAAATAGGATGGATTCCAGAGATGCCCTCCCCATAGCTTTTTTCGGAGAACATCCCCGTGTTTCTTCATAAGGAAACGGGCAGATACGCCTTTCAGTGCTTTTATGACGCTTGGAATAAAGTTCTGCGGCGTACAGTCTATCAGAAGATGGATATGGTCTGCGTCAGTATTGCATTCAAGGATTTCAAATCCATTATCTTTGGCAATTTTCTGGAGTATCTGGATGAGGTCATCCCTGATTTTGCCTTCCAGTATTTTATGGCGGTACTTTACGCACCATACGACATGATATCTTAGACGATATACGTATCCTCGGCCATGATGGATTTCTTGCTCCATGGATTCCACCTCCTT
>Ga0256406_1007360_pt1 | contig 10487 bp, 11 predicted proteins | sample RumenRJG_03DNA_FD_185986 | JGI IMG/M metagenome (GOLD analysis project Ga0256406, IMG submission 185986) | Bovine rumen microbial communities from Lethbridge, Alberta, Canada - RJG_03 | ecosystem: Host-associated > Mammals > Digestive system > Stomach > Rumen | place: Canada: Alberta | collected...
GCATTGATGCGCCAGACAGTACCCCAGAATGAAGAAATCGTGTCCTGACAACAACAAGGAATTCCCTTTCCAAAAACAGGGAATTTTGATGACAATTTTGAGGATTACCTATTGACAATATACATTCTTCCCCGATACCATCCCGGCTTCTCGACTTGTGGACATCATGTCCACAAGTCCCGATCTCTTCAATCTCCCGCAGGATATCGTTCCGCCTGCCCTGGCTGATTACCTTCTCATATCTGGCAGACAGCACCGCCGCCTTTTCGCTCGGCGCCAGATCCGTGAATGACCTCTGGATCACATTCGTTTCTATCACATATACATAAGCGTCTTCATCGCTCAGATCCGCCTTAACGATGGCGGGAACTTCCGTCATCCCTGCTATCTGCGCCGCGTTCATCCTGTTATGACCTGCCAGCATCTCATACCCGCCGTAAACCTTCCGGACGATCACGGGATTCAGTATCCCGTGATCTCTGACACTCTGAACCATGTCGTCTAGGCGTTCCCCTTCATACAGGCGAAAGGGATGATCCTTAAATGCCCTGACCTTTTCTATCGGTATCAGCTGCACTCCTGCGATATTTCCCGGAGCATTCGGTGATTCTTCTTTCAGAAGTTCCACCGCATCTGCAATCGCTTTTCTTTTCGTTGTGGTTGTCTTCATTCAGATTCACCGCCCCTCTCGTCTCTGCCTTGAAGCAGTTTTCTTTTTGCCGTAACCGGTTTTTCCTTCCGCAACGCAGAGCACCGGCTGCACGATCTCATCCCTTGCTTCTTCCTTCGTGATGATCAGTCTGCCGTCCTCACACTCCACTTTGACATGCGTGCCGATGTCAAAACCGAACTCACTGAGCCATTTGCCCTTCAGCATCACAGTCGGCGTAGCCTGATACCTGTACCCGCTCTGCTCGATCACCTTCAGGTTCCTTGTCGTTTTTACTTCCTTTGTCATAGATTTGCTCCCTTCTGCCGTTCTCGGCTAAAATAAAATAAGCTGCTGATACGTAATCTTTTCTTACGCATCAACAGCTCAGTTATGATCTCGATATACTATTTTGGTCTTACGAAGGGTTTTTCTCCGCTTCCTCGGCATCCCTGATCTGATAATAGTCGTCCATATTGACGGAGACTTTTATCGTATCATCGGGTTTTCGTCTGCCCAAGAGACATACAGTCTCGACGTGGCACGAGGAAACGAAATAGATAGTCATTCTTCGTGCCTGTTCGCAAAATCGCGGTCAGGAACATATCCACGATTCTGCCTGTTCGCACTTTTGGCTCCAGGAACATATCCACGGTTTTTAGGTTCGCAAGGAACATATCCACCGGTTTTTGCCCATTGGACGTTTGTGGGAACATGTCGTCAATCAGCGGAGTTCAGTGTTGTAGCCGAAGCACGATTATTCGTAAACAAAAAATCTGTTTTCCGGATCAGCTTTTGCTTTATACATAGCGGTATCAGCTTTTTTGAAAATCTCGGAATAGTTATTCTCCTGGCCGTTGTAAGCGGCAATTCCAACACTGATACTTACCCCTTTTTCATTATCTGGCAGCAAAACATTTTTTGAGACGCCTTCAACAAGGTCTTTTGCAATTTTGCGGGCGTTTTCCAAATCATTCGTATTTTTGATAAAAACAATGAACTCATCGCCGCCAAAACGTCCGACTATCTCATGATTTGTAAATATGCTGCCAAGGAAACCGCCAAGCTGAATAATAACGTTATCACCGACATCGTGGCCATATATATCATTGATCGATTTGAAACGGTCAACATCCAACACGAACAAAATGCCCTTCTTCGTTGTGCTATCTACCAGAAATTCATTGATTTCTCTGGTCAAAGAACCTTTGTTTCTTAAGCCTGTCATTTCATCTATGTCTCGTTGAATGCGGATTTTTCGAGTCAGGACAAATTCTCTTATACGGAGTAAATTTGCAATAACATTCAGGAAACTTCCAATAACTGTAAATGCAACAGCATTGACAAGATCAATTTGCCAGACATCTATTGGCTTTACTCCATGCGCCCAGATCAGGAAAACGGCGGAGGCAACACTTAACTCAATGGTCATGAAATATGGTTTATCAATCATAAACATTGGTGTAACCACCAAAAGAACGATGAATGTTGTTGCATTGTATTGAGGTTTATTAAGGTTAATGAAACATGCAAACAGGAATAAAAATGACATGGATATATAGATTAAGAACTGCGCAACGATGGAGTCTTTTTTCAAAATGAAAAAACAGACGATTGCACAGACAGAATAGAGGAAACCTATCAGATAGAACCATCTATTTGTTTCCATCATACTGTATTGCAAGGAGGCAAAATATAGAAGGCAGAATACGGCAGCCATTAAAAAATGAAGGATCTTCCAAACCTCAAAATTTGAGATATAGGCGTCTTTTTTTACTGCGTTGTATTCATCTTTTTCAATCCCACAGTAGAAATAATAATTCCGAATGGTTTTTAAAATACTCATATACCTCACCTTGCTCATCAAAGAAGACAAAGAACTGTTCTCTGAAATCCGGTTTTTGTTAGTGTAATCATCATAGTTCACCACCCCGTTTCTCATATACAAGCCGAACATCATAGCCAAGCTGCTCCATCATGGCGATGAAGGTCTTATTGACGAGTTGCTCTCGGCCCTTGGTAATGCGGTTCACATAGGCGACGGATACACAAAGTTTTTCCGCCAGCTCTGTTTGAGTGGTCGAGTCTTCGATCATTCGCATTTTCAAATCCATCTCAACATTATTCTGGAGCATCCGTCCACCTGATCTGAACCCCAAAAAGGTAACACTTTTCTTCCACTGATACCCTCCAGGGTAACAGAGGAGGCGAAGATGGCTTACAGTATAAGAATCAAAAAAGAAGTTATCAACCATGTACATCAGGGAATGACAGTTCTTGAAGTTTCACAGATGTACAACCTATCACGGAACACAGTTGAAAATTGGCTTAAGTATCCAGATAAATATCTTAACGAAACCAGAACCGGACTTAAGCCGTTCGACATCGAAGAAAAGGTCAATGTACTACGTTTAATCGAGGAAGGCGACCTAACACACCGTCAGATCGCAGATCTTAAACAGATCAACCTACACACGATCCGTAACTGGATTAAAGACAAAAGCCGTATTCTTGCAGTATATTCTTCTCAGGGGCATCTTCCAAAAAACACTGTTTTATCAAGCAGCCCCGGAGAGGAGACGGAACCTGTGAGCGCAGCTGACGACAAAGATACCAGGCAGCATATCCGGGATCTCAAAGATGAAAACGAGTTCCTTAAAGCTAAGATTGCCTACCTGGAAGCACTGATGGAGCTTAATGGGACTCCAGCTTCCGGCTTTAAAAAAAAGTCCAGTATCAGGCCATCGATAAAGTCCTCGGAAGAGGCATCGGAAACGTAAGCCTCCTCTGCCGTGTTGCTGACGTATCCCGGAAGAGCTACTACTACCACCTTCGGCATCCCTTTTCGGCTACCGATGCAAAAATCACGGATGTGATCCGCCGCCTCCAGAGCGATCATAAAGGCAGTATCGGTTATCGCCCGATGGCCCGGCTTGTTTCTCGGGAATGCGGCAAAAACGTAAACCGTAAACGCGTCAGGCGTCTTATGAAAGAGAACGACCTGCTATCGGCTGTACGGCGCAGGAAGTGGTCTGATGAGGTCTATGCAAAGCGTCGGGAATTGAAGGCCAATCTCCCGGCGGACCTGATTAAACAGAACTTCTTCGCCCTTGCACCCAGGAAGAGAATGCTTGAGGATATCACGTATCTTCCAGGGTTTGAGAAAACGATGTATCTGAACACCCTAGAGGACCTTTACAATGGAGAAATCCTGGCATACTGCATTTCTGATTCGCCGAACGCGAAACTGTGTGCAGATACAATCGAGAGCCTGTGTGTCAGCTGGGGCGAATGTTTCAGAGGATCCATTGTACATAACGACCTTGGAAGCTCCTATGTTTCCTACGAATACAGTGATGCTGTAAAGGCTCATGGCATTATCCAGAGTATTGGCAGAGTGGCGACCTGCTATGATAACGCTCCGATGGAATCACTGAACGGAATCATTAAAACAGAGGCTCTGTACTGCCGATTCGGAAAAACCCGGGTAAAAGAAAAGCGCGTCCCTATCTCCGAGATTCTTGAGGCAGTCGTAGACTTCATCAACTATTACAACAACGAAAGACCGAAAGCAGCCAATGGAGGATTGTCACCTGTTCAGTTCAGGCTTCAGAATCCTTATGGGACATATCTCCTGCCCATTGATACAAAAGATATTTGACTGCTGTCCCAGGCAGTTGCACAATAACACCATAGCACAAGGAGTGTTACCCCTCCCGGAGGCAGTGAAAGCTCTTTGTTACCATCTTCGGATTCAGTCACAAGAAAGTGTTACCCTATAGGGGTGCACATCAACCTCCCTTGTACTTCAACTTATAACTTAAAAATTGTAGCATGCCTTGCGTCAAATTGCTATCCCCCAAAAGTAAAAAAAGACGCCCCCGGAGGAGCGCCTGCGCGATGGCTCTGTTTACATCTGTACCTCGGTCTCAAGGCCACATTTGAATTCAAATTCGAGGTGGTCCTCGAACACTGTGATCCGCTCGATCAGCCTCCGGACCATCCCTTCGTCGTAATCCGTCACCGGCTCCTGACGCTCGTCCAGAAAGGCTTCGAGCTCTTCCAGTCGCTGCTTCATAGCCGTGCGGTTGGCATCTTCCAGAAGAAGGGCCTGCTTTTCTTCCCGGAGCGCATCAATCTCGTCGGCCAGTTCCTCAAACCCCTGCTTGGCGTTTGCCTTCTTCAGGAGCTCCTTCTGCAGCTCCTCTGACCGTGCGTCGATCTCTGCCACCCGAGGGCTGTTGTTCTGAGCAAGAGCCCGGTCCATCGCCAGCCGCATGCCCGGCAGGAATTCATCCTTCTGCTCGATCATCTGGTTAAAAGCCGTGATGACTGCCGCGTGCAGGTCCGTTTCGTACAGTGTGCGTGATGGGCAATCGATGCCAGACTTCCTTTTCTCCAACCGGCTGACGCAGCGCCAGACCGGGACGTGCTCGCCTTTCAGATACCACTGTGTTCTTCGGTAAAGGTCGCCGCAGTCGGAGCAATAAACCAGATGGGAAAGCGCGTACTTCCCGCTGTACACCCGCCGCTTTCCTGTGCCGGTCTTCACCCGTGCCCTGCGCACCATTTCTTCCTGCACCTGCAGGAATAGCGCTCTCGGGATGATGGCCTCGTGACTGTTCTCGACGTAGTACTGTGGGACGATGCCCTTGTTGGCGACTCGCTTCTTATTCAGGAAGTCCGTGGTGACGGTCTTCTGCAGGAGCGCGTCCCCGATGTACTTCTCGTTTGTCAGAATTTTCTTCAGGGTGCTGGCCAACCAGAAGTCATTGCCAGCCGCTGTCCGGATGCCATCCGCAGTGAGCCCCTGCCCGATGGCGTAATAGCTTTGGCCGCTAAGGTACTCCCGGTAGATGCGCCTCACCACCTCAGCCTCTTCCGGGTTTATGACCAGGTTCCCATCCTCGTCCTTGTCGTAGCCGAGGAACCGGTTAGCGCAGACCTGGACCTTCCCTTGCTGGTAGCGGTACTGCAGCCCCAGCCGGACGTTCTGGGAAAGGCTCTGGCTTTCCTGCTGAGCAAGGGATGCCATAATCGTGAGCAGGACTTCACCCTTGGCATCCAGGGTGTTGATTCCTTCCTTTTCAAAGAACACGGCGATGTTCTTGTCCTTGAGCTGCCGGATGTATTTCAGGCAATCGAGGGTGTTGCGGGCAAAGCGGCTGATTGACTTGGTTACCACCATGTCTACCCGGCCTGCCATGCAATCATCGATCAGACGATTGAATTCTTCTCGCTTCTTGGTGTTGGTCCCGGAGATGCCGTCATCAGCATAAATGCCCGCCAGCTCCCATCCGGGATGCTTTTCAATGTAATCCGTGTAATGCTCAATCTGAGCATCGTAGCTTGTTGCCTGCTCGTCGGTCTCCGTGGAGACGCGGCAGTAAGCCGCCACCCGGAGCTTTGGAGCTTCTTCTGTTTTCTTCCTCGCGCCGACCGTAGGCCGCGCAGGTATCATTGTCACTGTTGCCATATTAACCTCTCTTTTCGATCAGACTGTATAAGTACTCTGCTTGCTGGTATGGATCGCTGAAGGTCTGCACCGCTGGTCCCATCCAGAAGGATGTCGGAGCAGGATCGGCTTCCACCGTTTTCTTCTCCCGCTTATCCCGGCCCAGCGCTTCTTCCCGCCGCTGGCGTTCGACTTCAAAGGCATCGAAGGTTTCTCTGTCGATGATCGCCGGGTAGAAGTCGTCACCCAGGTAATGGGGATTCTGGAGGAGCCGCTTGACCGAAGAGTGCGTCACGCTCATCCCGACTTCCTTCGCAGCGTTTCTCAGGGAAAGGCCGCCAAGGTAACCTGTGTAGATCATCCGGATCTGCTCTGCCTGCTCCTCGCAGACGACCGCGACGCCATTTTCTATGCGGTAGCCAAAAGGTGTGTGTCCTCTGCTCATATCTCACCGATCCTTTCTGTCAGGCGCAGGCCGCATTTGAGATGGAAAACAACCTTGTCTCTCGTCTGCAGCACCGCATGGTCCAGGAACCGCTCCACCAGAGCTCCGTCAAAAGAAGTGCTGGGCTGCGCGTGTCCTGCGTACTGAATCAAATCACCGAGCGCATCCGTCTTATGAAGGTTGCCGGAGATTTCCTTCACCAGCTGATCCTTTTCCGCTGTCAGGGCATCCGCCTCAGCAGCGAGGTCGTTGCTTTCCTGCGTGAAGAGCGCCGGGTCCAGATAGCCTCGCGTCATGATGGTGGTCAGGGTCTGCCGCCGCTCCACGTTCTGCTCCAGCTTCTGGTCAATCGCATCAATCCGGCGCAGGTTCTCCTTATGCGTTTCTCCCCGGATACCATCGAGCAGCGTATCCAGTATTGCCTTCTTTCCATAGATCAGTTTGTTCATCATGGTGGTGAAGGCATATTCCAGATCGCATTCCCGGATGGACTTCATACTGCAGGAGCTGACGTCTTCTAAGTGCTGCTTGCAGACCCAGACCGGGTACTTCAGGCTTCCAGTCGAATTGATGTGCCGTTTAAAAACGGTACCGCACTCGCCGCAGACGAGCTTACTGGTGAATGGGTAGCGGCTGAGAAAGCGCGGATCGTTTTTTCTGATGTTCTTTTCCTGCGCCCGCTGCTGAATGAGCGCACCGACCGCTTCAAAATCCTCCCGGCTCACAATCGCCTCGTGATGATCTTCCATATAGAACTGATCGCGCTCTCCGTTATTGGTGTGCCGCTTAAACCGGAAATCGGAGTAGGTCTTCTGGAAGAGGCAGTCGCCGATGTACTTCTCGTTCGTGAGCATCCCCCGGATGGTGGTAGGTGTCCAGTTCCCGTTCCTGCGGGAAGGCACCTGCTTCTCATTCAGTTGCTTTGCGATCTTCGCGCTGGCCACACCACTCAGGGCCTGTTCAAAAATCCAGCGCACCCACTTGGCTTCTTCCTCGTTAATCACCATCTCGCCATCCTTGTTGTCATACCCGTATGGCGGATAAGCGATCTTGAAGGTACCGTTTTCATACCGGTGCCGGACGCCCCATTTGCTGTTCTCGGAAATGGAAACGGACTCGCTTTCCGCAAGGCTGCTCATAATCGAAAGCAGAAGCTCCGACTCCATTGACCCGGTATCGAGGTTTTCCTTCTCGAAGTAAATCGTCACGCCAAGGTCGAGGAGCTTCCGGACCAGCTCAAGGCAGTCGGTAGTGTTGCGGGCAAATCTGCTGAGTGACTTAGTTAATACCCTATCTACGAGGCCCTGCTCACAGTCTGCGATCATCCGCTGCAGCGCGGGCCGCTTTTCCTTACTGGTCCCGCTGATGCCCTCGTCGTAATAGAGGCCCGCGTACACCCATTCGGGATTGGAGCCGATCAGTTCTTTGTAATGGTTCTTCTGTGTTTCCAAACTGACCAGCTGCTCGTCCATCCCGGTGGATACCCGGCAGTATGCGGCTACCCGTGTTTTTGCCGCTGTGGGCCGGGCCGCTGAGGGCTCAATTTTCGTTATCTTTTTCATGGTCTCACCTCCGTTCGCAGTCCGATGTTCCCTCTGTTCTCTGCACATTGCAACTCAATTCTCAAAGGAGCTCCGCCAGAAACGGCACAAAGATTTTGCGGGCTTCAGCCAAAATCCGGTCATGTTCTTCGGAGGTGATGAGGCCCGCATCAAGCATCTTCTTCGTCATTTTCTCTGCTCGATGATAATTGATCTCATCATAAAACTGCTTCTCGGTAAGCGGGCGGACGGCAGGCTTTGGCGCTTCAGGCGGAGCTGTAATCTTCGTCACTTGCATATTCTCGTTCTCCCTTCCGAGGGAACTTGTCCATCCCTCTGCCGTCCCATGCCTGCATAGAGCCAAAAATTATAGCCGCTGGGAGAACAGTTTCATTTTCTGCGTCAGAGCATAAAAAAAAGCGCCTGCCGACCATCCCGAAGGACAGCCGACAGGCGAATGTCTCAAAGCCGTGTACAGTAGTCGAGGCTGATCCAGCCCGCGCCGGATTTGAGCTTACCCCAGAGCGAGGCCCCGCGTCCGGGTGACGTGTCCACGATCGTGAACACTCCTTTACCCGTAAAAATACCGGTACGCTTGGTGTTGGTTCCAGGCCCTTTTCGTATGTTCAGGTTGCTGATGGATACCTTCACGAGGAATGGTACAGCAGGCTTGTCCGGCGTCGGCTTGGGCTCGGGCTCCGGAGCAGGAGCAGCCTTCACGTCATACTGCGTGAGGTTCCACCGCTCGATGATGGAACAGATCTTGCTCACGTAGCTGGTGTCCGTCGCATAGCCGCCATCCTTGATGATCTGGATAGCCTTCTTATAATCCGTGCAGCCTTTCAGCCCAGCATAGCGGAGCTTGCTGCCATTCTTGGCCCCCAGCAGGTAAGCGCTGTGGTCTCCGATGGAATCCTCGACGCAGGGATACTTACGGAACTCCGCTGTGATGGTATACAGCTTTCCGGTTCCATCGTCCTCCTGCGTTTTCTTCTTATACACAGACTTGCCATCCCATGTGGAGCCGGACCATGTATTCCCGGACAGGGATTTCTTCATCCCGAAACAGTTATTTGCCTTCTGCGCGAGCTCCGTCTTTCCATAGCCGGATTCCAGAATGAACTGCGCCAGCGACACCGAGGCGAGGATGCCGGACTTCTTCTGGTCAGCTGTAAAGAGACTGCCGACCTTCTTGATCACATCACCTTCGGACAGGCTGGCAAAGTCGCTGGCCTGCATGCCGGTCGTCTTCTCAGGCTCCTTCTCGGTTCCGCCAAGCTGCGCGGTCACCTTAGAAGCAAGATCACCCATCCGTGCAAACATCCAGTTCCCCGGACAGGACTTGTTGGCAAACCACCGGTGGACCGTCAGAATCATCTCATCAGCAGCCGGACTGTAATTCAGGGTCTTATCCTTGTCGCCCAGCCACAGGAGCTTCTTCTTTCCGTTGCGCTGGCAGATGTCTGCGCAGAGCTTGATCAGCGTCTGGTAGACCACATCCCGGAAAGCATAGGGCTCAGAAGTGTCAGAGGCGCACTCGATCGTGATAGCCCGCTGGTCGTTGGCGCTGCTGGAGGAGCACCACGAGCGGTTCTTCTCCTCCACGTAAAGCCCGACCCGGCCATCCTTGTCGATCCCATAATTAGAAGAAGCCTGGGTGCTGGATAGTGCAAACCAGTCACCAAGGCCCTCCGCTGTGCACTGGCCGACCACGCAGTGAGGCGTGATGCGGTCGATGCTGTGTGTTCTCTGCCCGGAGTGATTCGGGCTCAGTTTTTTATATACCACCATCGGGCTGTTCGTGTATGCCATCACTCGTCACCGCCTTTCTCTGCTCGGTCGTGAAGCTGCTCCAGTACATCCTTCAGCTTTTCCGGGATCGGCAGACCCAGATGCGCAGCGTTCTCGATCAGGCTCACGCCCTCGTTGGAGAGATAGAAAAAGATCACCGCTGTCCTGAGCACGCTGCCGGAGCCGATCACCTGCGTATCAAGGATGTGCCCGATGCCTACCAGCAAGAAGATGAGCACTTTGCGGCAAATCCCCTTAAAACCGACCTGGCTGGACAGCTTATGGTCAACTGCGGCTGCCATAACGCCTGTAATGTAGTCAATCGTCACGAAGGCGATCAGCGCGTACAATAATCCGTCACAGCCGCCCAGAAACCAGCCAAGCCAGCCACCCACCGCTGTGAAAATGAGTTGAATTGAAGTCCAGAACTCCTTCATAATCAAAATCCTCCTTGTAAACTAAAAGAGCCGCCATAGCGACTAGTCAAGTCCAAATTTGTGTGTAAATTGCCTTCAGATATAACTGTTAATAACTATGCTGCCAGGAGAGCTGCCTGTTCTTCAGCGATCAGATGCAGTTGATTGCGAACATCAGATTTCAACAGCT
>Ga0256406_1007361_pt1 | contig 10486 bp, 7 predicted proteins | sample RumenRJG_03DNA_FD_185986 | JGI IMG/M metagenome (GOLD analysis project Ga0256406, IMG submission 185986) | Bovine rumen microbial communities from Lethbridge, Alberta, Canada - RJG_03 | ecosystem: Host-associated > Mammals > Digestive system > Stomach > Rumen | place: Canada: Alberta | collected...
AACATCGGGAAATCGACGACCCAGAGGAAGTTGAACTGATTGTCATCCAGAAGGCCCATCTGTCCGGCGATTCTTCTTCTCAGGAAACCCAGCGTATCGAACACGACTTTGCTCCGGTCGGAAACGATCAGCACCATGTCGCCGGATTTTGCACCGCAGCGGTCCAAGATAGCCTGCAGCTCTTCCTGATCGAAAAACTTGCTGACCGATGAAGTGATTCCTTTGTCATCTGTCTTGATCCATACAAGTCCCCTTGCCTTATAATGCTTCGCTTCTTCCGTCAGCTTGTCGATCTTCTTTCTGGAATAAGCCGAAGCGCCACCCGGCACACAGATCGCGCGGACATCGCCGCCTGCCTCGAGCGCGTTAGTGAACACCCCGAATCTGCAGTCCGCGACCAGGTCATTCAGCTTGACCAGCTCCATCCCGAAGCGGGTATCCGGCTTATCCGATCCGTAGCGCTCCATCGCTTCGGTCCAGGTGATACGCGGCAGCGGTGTCTTGATGTCGATACCCTTGAGGTCTTTCATCAGCTTCTTCAGGAAGCCCTCCTGCATCGAAATGACATCATCCTGATCCACATAGGACATTTCAAGATCGATTTGAGTGAACTCCGGCTGACGGTCTGCACGCAGATCCTCGTCACGGAAGCACTTCACGATCTGGAAGTAACGGTCAGTGCCTGCAACCATCAGCAGCTGCTTGAACATCTGCGGAGACTGCGGTAGCGCATAGAAGTGCCCCTTCTGCACACGGCTCGGAACCAGATAATCCCTGGCACCTTCCGGCGTCGACTTGATCAGCATCGGAGTCTCCACCTCGACGAAACCGTTTTCGTCGAAATAGTCTCTGGCGCATTTCGTCACCTTATGCCGGAAAAGCAGGTTTCTCTGCATTTTGCTCTTCCGAAGATCCAGATACCGGTACTTGAGACGAAGCGACTCGTCGACGTTATCGTCATCACGAATATAGATCGGCGGCGTTTCCGCGCTGGAATAGATGATCAGATCCGTTGCGAAGACTTCGATATCTCCCGTCGGAATGTTGCCGTTCTTTGAACTTCTTTCATGAACAACACCCTTAACTCCGATCGAATACTCGCTGCGTAGCGACTTCGCCTTCTCCATCAGCTCATCCGGAATATCCTCATTAAAAGTGATCTGCGTGATGCCGGTCTTATCGCGGATATCAACGAAAACCAGACTTCCCAGGCTCCGCTGCTTCGCAACCCATCCGTTCAGCACCACTTCTTTTCCTGCGTCGGCAAGCCTAAGCTCGCCACACATGTGTGTCCGCTTGTAAATCTCTGACATTATCCTCTCCTGATTATATCTGTAATATTTTCTTCTCTGACTTTAGTCTGTTCGCCGGTTTCCATGTTCTTCAGCGTCAATTCGCCGGACCGGATCTCATCCTCGCCGATAACGATCGAATACATCGCACCGATCTTATTCGAATATTTCATCTGACCTTTCAGATTACGTCCCTGTGTGTCCATCGACGCGCGTATGTGATGCTTTCTGAGGTTTTGAACCAGCCCCAGCGCATACGCTTTCGCTTCGTCTCCGATAAAGGCGACAAACAGCTCCGGCTTCTCCGGCTCGCCAAAATCCGCGCCGCACATTTCCATCAGCAACAGAAGTCGCTCTTTACCGAGGCCGAATCCGACACCCGGCATGGACGGACCGCCGACTTCCTCGATCAGGTGGTCATAACGGCCGCCGCCGCAGACCGTTCCCTGCGCACCGATTTTCGTCGTCACAAACTCAAACGCTGTCTTGGTATAATAATCCAGTCCGCGGACGATCTTCGGATCGACTTTGTATTCGATTCCCATCGCCGTCAGATAATCCTGAAGCTCTTCGAACGCCTTCCGGCAGTCATCACAGAGATAGTCAATCATAAGCGGAGCGTCCTTGACGATCTCCTGATCTTCCGGCGACTTGCAGTCCAGAATCCGCATTGGGTTCGTCTCAAAGCGGGATTTGCAGGTATCGCAGAGTTCGTCATAATGCGGACGGAGAAAGTCCTGCAGCGCTTTTCTGTATTTCGGCCGGCACTCACGGCATCCGACACTGTTAATGTGCAGCTCGATCTCGTCAATGCCCATCCGGTTCAGAAAATCATCTGCCAGTGCGATGATCTCCGCGTCTGCCAGCATCGAAGAAGCGCCGAAGTTCTCGACACCGAACTGGTGAAACTGCCGGAGACGGCCCGCCTGCGGCTTCTCGTAGCGAAAGCACGGTGTGTTGTAATAGTATTTGCTCGGCTGCATGTCTGCATAATGCTTACTTTCAATAAACGCACGAACAGCCGGAGACGTTCCCTCCGGCTTCAGCGTAATGCTTCTGTGCCCGTGATCCTCAAAAGTATACATTTCTTTCTGCACGATGTCCGTCGTCTCACCGACGCCCCGGTTGAAGAGCTGTGTATCCTCGAACATCGGCGTTCTCATCTCTCCGAACCCGTATTCACTGCAGATTTCGGAAAAAGCGTTTTCGATATAGTGCCACTTGTACGCCTCCTCCGGCATCATGTCTTTTGTGCCTTTCGGTGCTTTAATTGCCATTTTCTCCTCCCAGATATTTATTCTTTCGAGCCAGCATTTCATCGAAACGCTCCTCGTAGATCTCGTAATTGCTCACATTCGGAACCCGTTCCAGCCGGTCTTCCGCCGGAAAATACCGCTTTCCGATTGCACCGGCGCCCATTCCAACGATGGTCTGCTTTTCTTCCATGATCCGTACATTATAGAGTGAATGCCGGTTCTCTCTGCAGTACCCGACATTCTCGAGCGCGCCGATCTGGTGTTTCTGCCGGTAGATATAATATGGACAAAAGCCCTGTTCCTTCAGATATTCCCGGGACAGATCCAGCATCTGCCGCACCGGATCGACGTTGTGGCGGTAGTAGGTTTCGTCCTGTTCCCGGAGACGGGATCCTCTCTTGACCGACAGCGTGTGAACCGTAATGTTGTTTGCGCCGAGATCAAGCAGCTTACGCAGCGTATCTGCAAAATCATCCTCCGTCTCATCCGGAAGTCCGGCAATGACATCTGAATTGATCGTGTCAAATCCGATCGAAGCCGCCTCGTTAAAAGCCCGCGCTATGTCTTTCGCTGTGTGAGAGCGTCCGATCTTCCGTAGTGTCTCGTCTTTCATCGATTGCGGGTTAATACTGATCCGGTCGATTCCGAGCGAACGAATTACTTTCAGCTTCTCGCTGTCGATCGTATCCGGCCTTCCGGCCTCGACAGTGAATTCCATGCTGCCCGGCGTGACCCGGAATGCGTCATATAACGTTTCGATGACGTCCGTGATCTGCTCCGGGTTCAAAGTAGTCGGCGTTCCGCCGCCGATATAAATGCTCTCGACCTGCTTCCCGCTGTCTCTCAGGAGCTCGCCAGTATAGCGGATCTCCCGGATCAGGTAACGCACATAATCTTCAATCTTATCAGGAGCGGCGACGTTTGACGCGAAAGCGCAGTATGAACAGCGGCTCGGGCAAAACGGAATTCCGATATACAAACTGTACCGGTCCGGCTCTGGCTCGCGGATATGCGAAAGCTGATAACGGAGAATTTCCTCCAGCAGCTCTGCTTTCGAATCGGAAATGAGGTATCGCTCTTTCATCGTCTGCATGGCTGCCGTAACTTCGCCTTCTACATCGTAATGCATCCGCGCCAGTTTCAACGGACGGACACCCGTCAGCGTGCCCCAGCCGGGATGAATTCCCGTGATTCCAGCGAGTATTCCGTATAATTCTCTCTTGATTCCGTCCGTATCTTCTGTATTGTTTGAATTTAACAGATAACTATTACCTGTTAATTTGATGTCTTCTGCCCCATTCAGCTGAATCGGCAGGATCTCAAAATCGCTGTCACTGATGAATTCTCTGGCCAGCTCCTCAAAATGGTATTCATTCCGAACGCCATTCAGATAGAATCTAAACAAATGGATTTCCTTTCTTCTCTCTCAGAATACTGGTTTCCGGTCCATGTCCCGGATAGACAACAGTTTCCTCCGGGAGTGCCATCAGAACACGCAACGACTTTTTCAGCTGTTTCCAGTCACCGCCTTCCAAGTCCGTACGGCCGACACTGCCGGCAAAAAGCGTATCGCCGCTGAACAGTTTGCCGTCCGTATAAATGCTCATTCCGCCTTTTGTATGACCAGGCGTCATGATGAATTCGATATCCCTATCTCCCAGCGAAACGTGGTCGTGATCATTTACATAGCGGTCCGCCTCAGCGGATACCGGCTTAGGTGCAGACTGCATTGAACCGTTCTGAAGCTCATCGTTCAGCAGCTCTTTCTCATCGCTCGAGGCAATCAGTACTGCGTCCGGAAAATCCGCTTTGAGTTCATTTAACGCGGCGATATGATCTCCATGCGCATGTGTCAGCAGGATGTACTCAAGAGACTTCCCACTAAGACAGACTTTCATCTCCTTCGGATAGCAGCCCGGATCGATGACTGCGGTCTTCCCGGAGTCCGAATCGATCAGCACATATGTATTCTCCTGAAGCGTATTCGTATTGTATATGTATACTGTTATCATGATTTTGCCCGAAATACTTTCTCAATTCCCGCAAGATTCCGAAGTGCGATCAGAAGCCGCTGGATCTGGTGTGTTCCGGTGATTGAGACTGTGATATTTAGGTTCACATCGTCGTCCTCGACCGGCTTCATATTGACACCGACCAGCTTGACATCCATGTCATCACAGACTTTTGAAATATCGCTGAACAGGCCCTTTCGGTCCGTTCCGAAAATGCTGATGTCCGCGAAGTACGTCTGTCCCTGCTTCGGGGTCTCCCATTCGACTTCGATCAGCCTTGCTCTTTCTTTCTCCGGCAGATTGATAATGTTGCTGCAGTCTTTACGGTGAACGGTGATACCGCGGCCCTTCGTGATAAAGCCGATAATGCTGTCTCCCGGTACCGGCGTACAGCACCGCGCCATCCGGATCAGCAGATTGTCAGATCCCTTTACCCGGATTCCCGGTCCATCTCCTTCCTGACGATGAGCCGGCTTCTTGTTCCGGATCTCTTCTTCTTTCTTTTTCTCTGCTTTCTGATTATCTTCGTTATAATAATCGATCAGGCGCTGACCCAGCTTTGCTACCGCACTGCCGCCATGCGAGATCTGCGTGTAAAGCTCGTTGATATTGTTCAGGTTCAGATCCTTGACCGCCCGCATCAGATATGCATTCTTAGCGACCAGCGACGGATCGAAGCCCTTCTTTTTGATATAGTTAGCGATGTTGGTCTTTCCGCGGTCCAGCGTGTCGGTCTTATCCGATTTGCGAAGCCAATTCCGGATCTTGTTCTTCGCCTGCGAACTCTTCACGATGTTCAGCCAGTCCATGCTCGGTCCAGCAGAATTTGCGGAGGTGATGATCTCCACGATATCGCCGTTCTTCAGCTGATGATCGATCGTAACCATCTTGCCGTTCACTTTGGCGCCGACACACTTGACACCGATATCCGTGTGGATTTTAAAAGCAAAATCAAGCGGTGTGGACTCTGCCGGCAGTTCGATAACATCGCCGCGCGGCGTGAATACGAACACCTGGTTGTCAAAAAGATCCATCTTGAGCGTCTCGAGGAACTCCATCGAATCATCGGTTTCCTTCTGCCACTCCAGTGCCTGGCGGAGCCATGCCAGCTTCTGCTCGCTCGCGTCTGCTTTTCCTGAAATCTTTCCTTCCTTATACTTCCAGTGGGCAGCAATACCATATTCCGCGATACGATGCATATCGTAAGTTCGGATCTGAATCTCAAACGGTTCTCCGTGATCATCGATCACCGTAGTATGCAGCGACTGGTACATATTTGGCTTCGGCATCGCGATGTAATCCTTGAAGCGGCCCGGAATCGGTTTCCACTTTGAGTGCACAAGGCCGAGGACCGCATAGCAGTCCTTGACTGTATTGACGATGATCCGGATCGCAATCAGATCAAAGATCTCATCCAGCTGCTTGTGCTGGAGCGTCATCTTGCGGTAGATGCTGTAGAGGTGCTTGGATCGGCCCATCACATCATATTTGATGCCGGACTTATCCAAGTCTTCGCTGATCTCATCGATTAGATGATCGACGATCTTCTCGCGCTCTTCTTTCTTCTTATTGACCTGATCAGCCAGTCTCCGGTACTCCACCGGATGCAGGTATTTGAGCGCCAGATCTTCCAGCTCGAATTTGATGCTGTAGATACCGAGCCGTCCGGCCAGCGGCGCATAAATCTCCAGCGTCTCCATCGACTTCTCTTCCCGCTTGGCCGGCGGCATGTACTCCAGCGTCCGCATATTATGAAGCCGGTCCGCCAGCTTGATGATCAGCACACGAATATCCTTGCACATAGCGAGGAACATCTTGCGGAAATTTTCCGCCTGCTGCTTTTCTTTCGAATCGTACTTGATATTGCCGAGCTTTGTCACACCGTCTACGAGCAGCGCAATTTCCTCGTTAAAATCAACGACCAGCTGCTCTCTGGTATACTCGGTATCCTCCACGACGTCGTGAAGCAGACCTCCGACAACCGTTTCATTATCCATGCCAAAATTGGCCAGGATCTGCGAAACGGCGATCGGATGAATAATATACGGTTCCCCGCTCTTTCGATACTGTCCCTCGTGAAGTCTCCGGGCGGTTTCATACGCTTTTGCAATCATCGAGTCATCATACTTCTGGTTGATGGCTTTAAGATCTTTAATATATTGTTCAGTTGTCGGAATAGGATAATCAGATGACAACAACGACTCCTTTATTATATTTCACTGATAATGCGCTATTTCACGATACCGTGATTGCGCTCCTTTTCTCTCCGGATTTTCTCCATTTTCTCGCGGCGCTGCTCGTACTTCGACATGCGTCCTTTCCGCGACATCTCATAGAACAGCGGGCTGCAGATAAATATCGATGAATAAGTACCGCAGATTACACCGATCATCAGCGGGATCAGGAACTGGCGGATCTCTGAGGAAACGAGTACGAACATCGGAATCATTACCACCAGAGTGGTCAGCGACGTCATCAGGGAACGCGACAGCGTCTGATTGATACTGTCGTCAATCTGCTCGACCAACTGCTTCTTCTTGTAGAACCGGCCGTTCTCACGAATCCGGTCGAAAATTACAATGGTATCATTGATTGAATAGCCGACTACGGTCAGAATACCGGCGATGAACGGGTTGTTGATCGTAAATCCGAAGATCGCGTACATCGACAGCGTAACCAGCACGTCGTGCAGCAGTCCGCCTACTGCAGCGATTCCATATCTCCAGTTCTTGAACCGGAAACGGATATACACCAGCATGCACAGCGCGGCAATGATGATGGATTTGACCGCATTATGCTGCAGCTCTTTGCCGACTGTCGGTCCGAATTCGGAAGAAGCCAGCAATGCGGAATCCTTCAAATGGTACTTGTCCTTCAAAGTGTCAAACACTGCCTGCCGCTCATTGACCTTGAGATCCTTCGTCGTCCGGATGACGATTTGTGTTTTGTCCTTTCCGGCGTAAACAATCGTTGGCTTCAAATCATATTTGGTAATCGCCTTCTCCACCTCTTCCGTGCTGACCTGTTTGCCTAATTCCACCTGAAGCGTCGTGCCGCCGGTGAAGTCAATTCCGTAATTGAAGCCTCTGAATGCAGCAAATCCTAAGCCGATAATGATGATGCATAGGCTGATCGCATAGTACTTCTTGCGGTTATTGATGAAATGAATGTGATGACGCCATTTCATCTTCGGCGTTCCATCCGGCTTCATTCCGAAGTATTTGATATCGTCAAATCTCGGGATGTCCACAAGCACTTTAATGAAGAGCTGCGTGATCACGACTGCAGTGAAAATACTGCAGAGTGTACCAATCATCAGCGTCAGCGCGAAGCCCTTGACCGATGTCGTTCCGATCAGATACAGGACGATCGCGGCGATCAGTGTGGTCGTCTGCGAGTCGATGACCGTCGACAGCGCGAATTTAAATCCTTCGTCAATTGCAACCCGGATCGATTTGCCTTTCTCCAGCTCTTCCCGTATACGCGTGAAGATGATGACGTTCGAGTCGACCGCCATGCCGATCGAAAGGATGATACCGGCGATACCCGGCAGCGTCAGCACCGCGCCGAACAACGCCATGATCCAGAGCACGATCTCTTCATAAAGGATCAGCGCGATATCCGCGATCAGTCCCAGCATTCCATATGCAAGAATCATGATCACGATGACGATTCCAAGGCCGATCGCACCCGCCTTGACGCTCTTCGCAAGAGAATCCGCTCCGATCGTCGCAGTTTCTACTGAAGAGTTCACTTCCGTCAACGTCGCCGGCAGCGCACCGCCGCGGATCAACGCGGAAGTATTGGATGCCTCATCCTGCGTAAAGCCACCGGAACGGGTGATTTCGCAGCTTCTCGAATCAATCTTCTTCGATACGGTTGGCGCCGAGATCACCTCATCATCCAGCATGATGACAATCGCAGATGGCTGAACCGTATTCCCGGTTTCATCTTTCATCTTTGCTTTCACCGTGCCGGTCGCTGCCTTCTCGGTTGCAGCCGCGAATTTGTCCGATCCTGCAGAAGTGAAATCAATCGTAATCTTATATCCGCCATTCTCTGAATCCGTCGTGAAGCTGGAATCGGTGATCGCATCGCCATTCATCACCAGCGTACCGTCCGCCAGATAGAACTTGAGCTGAGCGGTCTTACCGATCTGATTGATTGCCTCCTGTGCATTCTCGACGCCCGGCAATTCGACACGAACCCGGTTCGTTCCTTCGACGGATACCGATGCTTCCGAGATGCCCATCGCATTAACACGATTCTCGAGTACGGATTTCGTCTGATCCATCAGCTTCGAGCGCGCCTCACCGGTCTGATTCGTATGCGCTTCCAGCAGAACGTATACACCGCCATTGATGTCCAGACCGTACTTCAGCTGTTTGCTCAGCTTCTTCACCGGTCCCAGGCCGTTGAATGAGACAAAAGCACCGAAGACGATAATCACGAGTACGAGAATCGATAAAAACTTTCTCTTACCTGAATTCATTTCCTTAAAATTGTCCTTTCCTGTACAATAACATTTTCTCCACGCAAGTGATTCGCAGAATAGTTCAAATTATTTTACATCAAAACATCTGATATATCAAGCTCTTTCGGGCTTTGACGCCTCTTCAGACAAGCCGGATCTCAGTGCATTCCGGGCGGAAAAAGATCTCACCGGTTCTCACCGTCATCCGGCCCGCCATTTCCGGTATATTCCAGTATAAAAATACAGAAAAAGCGCCATCGCTGGCGCTTCGTCTCAATCGGATCCGTAATCCTATTCTTCTTTCGTACCCTCTTCGGAATCTTCATGTTCCTTCTTCGGGGTCAGCTTCTTCGGAGTCACTTTCTTCGTAGAAGATGTCTTCACTTCTGCCTCGTGCTCCTTCTCCTTCTCCTGCTCGGCCTTCTCTTCATTCGCCTTGCGGGCTGCCGTGTTCGGCTTCGATACGCTTCCGACCGCCGTCTTCAGAATCTCGATATTCGTTCCGCCTCTTCCGACATTGATCACAACGGTATCTTCCTTGATCTGAACGATCTTGCCGAGAATGCCTCCGATTGTCACAATCTCATCGCCCTTGGTCAATCCGCTCCGCATCTCGTTGACTTCCTTATCCCGCTTCCTCTGTGGACGGATCATCATGAAGTAGATCAGGAGAATAAAGAATAAAAGAAGTCCAAGATTCATCAGTCCAGTCTGACTCATTTCGTATTACCTCCATTGAATAAAAAAATATCAGTGGTGCCGGCGATGGGGGTCGAACCCATACGATATTGCTATCACGGGATTTTGAATCCCGCGCGTCTGCCAATTCCGCCACGCCGGCTAATCACAGTATCGAGATTATATCACAGTAGCGAATCGCTTGCAACAAAATGATTCTTCAATTGTGCAGATTAACAAAAAAAAGGCAGGGGCTTATCTGAAAACCCCTGCCGGAATATCAATACTTCATCCTCTTATTTATGCGATGCGGCAAACCCGATCAGCTGATGCCGCAAGACTGTTTTTTAATGTCTGAATCAGATGTATGCATAAAATCTCATGAACAAAATAAACGTAAGAACCGAAATGTATATCGCGATGCACATCACTGCAGCAGTCAGAGTGTTTCTCGCGTTTTTCTGGTAGACAAACGAAGCGGTTGAAGCAATCGAGCAGATCGGAGAGACTATAAATCCAAGAACAAAGTCAGTATTTCTTGAAAAAAAGAGATACACGCCCTGCTCATCAGCGCCAACAGAGGCGTCCACTTCGTATAACGCAAAACCTCCGGCAATGATCGCAATGACAGCGAATAGCAATACTAAATTTTCTTCCTAAATTGCAACAACAAGTTGGACACCCTCCGCTAGGCAGTAGCCTGGTAGATTCGGTCGATTTCCTCCTCGAAGATTTCATCCGGGGTTCTGTAACCCAGGACTTTCCGTGGGAGAC
>Ga0256406_1007362_pt1 | contig 10484 bp, 9 predicted proteins | sample RumenRJG_03DNA_FD_185986 | JGI IMG/M metagenome (GOLD analysis project Ga0256406, IMG submission 185986) | Bovine rumen microbial communities from Lethbridge, Alberta, Canada - RJG_03 | ecosystem: Host-associated > Mammals > Digestive system > Stomach > Rumen | place: Canada: Alberta | collected...
AGCCGGTCAAAACTACTAAAATTTACTCCGAACAGGGTGAATAAGGCCCTATTTCCTTTAAACGCAATAGAGAAATTTCGATTTGGAAGCACTTTAGCAGCTGTTAAGTTAATGATATTGGGGTTAATAGTTAATGGATGGAAAACTTTCGGGTCATCCGGATGGAAAACTGTATGTAAGGTTAATAGTTAATGGCTGATAGGAAATTTTAGAGCCTTCCGGACGAGAATGCTGCGCTTTCTCCGCTCCACGCGCACGGCCGGGAATAGACGTGCTCTCTCATGTGGGGATGCACATTCGCGTAAGGCCGGGAATACAGGTACAAGTCGAAAGTAGAGAGCCACCGACTGTGTATAATTGTATTCAGCTCATTTGAGGGCCAAAGACCAAATAAATACTCGGCCGTCTTTTTCTTCAATAAGTAAAAAAATATAGGAATTAAATCCTATAAAATATAAAAATCAATATGAAATAGGAAATAAATCCTATTTCATATTTACTAAATAGTAAAACAGGATTATAATCTGGATAAGAGGTGAAAAAAATGAAGCTTGTTGAAAGAAAGCGGGAAATGGAATTTCTTCTGCGTCACAGGGACAGGCAGATCATTAAGGTGGTCACCGGGGTCAGACGATGCGGGAAATCCACATTGCTTGCTCTTTTCCGTAGAAAACTTCTGAAAGAGGGAGTACCGGAGAAGCGGATCATAGCCATCAATTTTGAAGATCTGGCCTTTGAGGAACTGGAAGATTACCATGTACTTTATAAATATGTGACAGAGCGGATGCAGCCGGGAGGGATGAATTATATTTTCCTCGATGAAATCCAGCATGTCCCTCATTTTGAAAAAGTAGTGGACAGCCTTTTCATCAAAGAAAATACGGATGTTTATATCACCGGGTCCAATGCCTTCTTTCTTTCCGGCGAACTGGCCACCCTTCTTTCCGGGCGGTACGTGGAAATTTCCATGCTTCCTCTTTCTTTCAAAGAATTCTGTGAAGGACTGGAAACGGCCACGCCCCTTTCCCTTCCTGCAAAGTATGAACTCTATACGAAGACCAGCGCTTTCCCCTATACCCTGACCATGACGGATCACCGGGAGGCAGTGCTTGATTATCTTTCCGGGATTTACAATACCATTCTGGTGAAAGATACCCTGAGCCGTCTGGGGCGCGGTGAAGCAGCTATTCTGGGAAATATCATGAAATATCTTGCCGCCAATATCGGCAGCCTGATTTCCCCCAAAAAAATTGCCGATTCCCTTACCAGTCTTGGAAGAAAAACAGACTATAAGACGGTAGAACGATATCTGACAGCCCTCAAGGAAAGTCTTCTCATCTATCAGGCAGACCGCTATGACGTGAAGGGAAAAAACCTTTTAAAAATTAATGCAAAATATTACCTGGTAGATCCTGCTTTCCGCCAGATTCTGATCAATGATAAAGGACAGGATACCGGGCATATTCTGGAGAATATTGTCTATCTCGAACTTTTAAGAAGAGGATTTCATGTCTCCGTAGGACAGCTGCCTAAAGGAGAAATCGATTTCGTGGCAGAAAAGAATGGAAGTTTAGCCTATTACCAGGTTTCCGAGAGCACCCTTTCACCAAAAGTACTGGACCGTGAGCTCACACCTCTCCGTCAGCCTTCTGACCAATACCCCAGATATTTATTAACTCTTGATGAAATCAGTGCCAATGCTGATTATGACGGAATTCGCAAAATGAATGTCCTTCAGTGGATGATGGAAGAAAAGGAGAAATAATGAAAAAAATTCTGCTTTCCCAGGTGATTGCCCTTCTCCTCCTTCCGGCGGCCGTATCCGCGGAATCGGTGACTCTGCCGAATATGTTTTATGAGTCGGTTTTATGGATTGAGGCAGATTCGGTATTCGTGGGTTAGCCTCACCACGGCGAGCCCCGGTATGGTCAATATCGAGATTTCGTGATTCGTGATTCGTGGTTCGTGAAGGTGTGCCGCTCCCGCGGCACATTTTTTTATGGGGAATTTGCACAGGCGAGTTTGAAATACCCGTTCAGGTCGAAAAATCACCTGCCCCCCGAGTCCGGGGGCGGCGAGCGGAGCGAGCAGGGGGTTGTTCTGTCGCTGCATGTCGAAAATGGATTTTTTCTTTTGTCAGATAAGATGGTTTGTGTCCATTTCGGTATTCGGGATTAGCCTCACGGGGGCATGCCCCTTTTTCGTCAGCTTCGAGATTTCGGGGTGCGGGAAGGTAGCGGCCTGATGGCCGCCGATTATTTATGGGGATTTTGCACAGGCGAGTTTGAAATGCCCGTTCAGGTTCGAAACGTTTCAGGCCCCCCGAGTCTGGGGGGCGGCGAGCGAAGCGAGCAGGGGGTTGTTCTACCGCTGCAAGTCGAAAATGAGATAATTCCATCATTGTCAGATTCTTGACTTCCAAAGGAGAGCGCTGCGCATTCATCCGCTCCACGCGCGCGGCCGGGAATACAGGTACAGGCCGCTCATGTAGAGCCACCGTCTGTGTATAATTGTATTCAGCTCATTTGAGGGCCAAAGGCCAAATAAATACTCGGCCGCTTTCATAATTTGATGCGGCCACCTCCACTTACCACTTATCACTACGCACTTATCACTTGCTTTTCACGGCCATCAGCCCGTGCGCGAAGCGCACTATATAAATTGGTTTTTCGCAGGAAAACCATATCCACCCCTTACCCCTTTCCCCCTTATCACTTACCACTTTCTTTTCATCCCCATATTCCGCCCGTCCCGCGATCGATTCATATTTCCCACAACTTTCTTTGCAAAGAAGCGCATTTCATGGTACCATAATATATTATTGCAGGAAAGGAAAACGCCATGAAGAGACCGCTGAAAGTGACACGGGAGACTCGGCCGAGCCAGTATGCCCGGAAGATGTACGGCAAAGATAAAATCGAAAAAATCATGGACGAGGAAGACGTGACTTCTCTTCGGAAGGGTTCGAAGAAGAAGGTAAGGACTCTCCTGAACAAGCGGCTGCGCCAGGCGCTGAAGAGGGAGGACCTTCCCAGCGGCGGAGCGTATCGGAAGGCGCTGGATATAGACGAAGAATCATAGAGGAAATGATGGATATAAAGAAAATTCTTGTACTGGATACGGAAACGACGGGTTTTGACAGCAAAGCGGAGATTCTCCAGCTTTCCGTGCTCGACGGGAGTGGAGAAATTCGGATAAACGAATATTTCCGCCCCCGTTTTATTTCGTCCTGGCCCGGGGCGGAAGCGGTGAATCATATTTCACCCGAGATAGTCAAAGACAAACCTTCCTTTTATGACCGGAGGGAGGAAATAGGGCACCTCCTCCGTCATGCGGACCTTCTGGTGGGATATAACCTGCCTTTCGATCTGAAAATGATCCGGCAGAATGGAGTATTCATCCCCTACAAGGCAAAAACGCTGGACCTCATGCGGCCCTTTGCGAAAGTGTATGGGGAAATCAATGAGAAATACGGCGATTACAAGTGGCAGAAACTGTCCACCTGCGCGAAATATTACGGCTGTAAAGAAGAAGGCTGGCACGACAGCCTGGCCGATACGAAGGCTACGCTTTTCTGCTTCCATAAAATGCTGGAAGCCGGGCACATCAAGCTGTAATGATCATCCAATAACCATTGACCCCTATGTACAGTTTTTCGACTTTCCAAAAAAGATTAATCGTTATCTGTTAATAGTTAATGGTTGCATTTATGCCAGACCCGCGAGAGTACGTTAATCTCACTCCGCCTGTCCGTATTGGAATGATGGAACTTATTAACTATTATCCATTATCCATTAACCTCAATATACGGCTTTTGAAATTGAATGAATCCAAAGTTTCCGAAATAAAACTCATTAACCTCAATAAAAAGGCTTTCCATCCGGATGACCTGAAAGCCGCCTGACCATTAACCATTAACCATTGCCTATTATTCATTATCTACAAACAAGGAGCCCCTATGCCGGCAAAGAAGAATTATTACATCGTCAAAAAAGGAAAGAATCCCGGAGTGTATTATTCCTGGGCGGAGTGCAGCCGGGAGGTGCAGGGTTTCAGCGGAGCTGTCTACAAGGGATTTGTGACGAGGAAAGAAGCGGAGGAGTGGTACGGAAAGCCCGTGGCCCCTGCGCCTTCTGAAAAAGGTTCTCCTTCTTCCGGAAAGCCCCTCTCGCTGCCGGAAGCGGAAAAGAAATATCCCTCCAGGAAGGTGGTAAGAAATATTTCCCTTTTCCAGAATGGAGAATACCTGCCGGAGGAACTCACCATTTTCACCGATGGTTCCTGCCTGGTCAATCCCAATGGTCCCGGCGGTTTTGCGGCGGTTTTCCTCGACAAACTGGGAGAAGAGCTGCTCTATGTGACCGGAGGCGAGCCCGTAAGCACGAATAACCGCATGGAGCTTCGGGCGGCCTATGAAGCGCTCAAAGTCATCGATGACGGAACCAGGCACCAGGTGACCTTCCATACGGACAGCAAGTACCTGCAGAAATGCTTCGCCAATCACTGGATTTCCAACTGGAAGAGAAACGGCTGGAAAACACAGACAGGAAGCGACGTGCTGAACCAGGACCTCTGGAAAGCGCTGGATCTTCTGATTTCCCGCCACCAGGTCCGGTTCGACTGGACAAAAGGCCACGTGGGCACGAAGTACAATGAACTCTGCGATCAGCTGGCCAAGACGGAAGCCGGTAAATTTCATTAAGAAAAAAGATGTGTCAGAAATGGCGCATCTTTTTATTTCCAAAAAAATTTTCATCATGACCCTTTTTTAAATTCAATCGGAATTGTAAAAAGTAAATGCATATTTCAAAAAAAAGTTTGACGAAACGTAATTCAGTGAACAAAATTTGAAATATTTATTTCATAAATAAAAATTTTTCTACGACCTTAAAATATTTCCAAAATGGTCTTGAAAGTCTTTCAAATATACCCTATAATAAAAATGAATACAAATATAATCCAAACGTATGATTTTATTTTATAACAATAAGAAAAGGGGGATCATAATGACTTCGGGGAAAGAGGACTATTTAAAGGCGATTTATCTGCTCAGCGAAACCCATGATATTGTCACAAATAAAGAGCTGTCAGAAATGCTTCACGTTTCACCGCCTTCCGTCAGTGAAATGATTACGAAACTGCAGAAACAGGGCTACGTGGACTATACGGCCTACAAAGGCAGCAAGATGACGAGAAAAGGCAGAAGAGAAGCAGGAAGACTCCTCCGCTACCATGCGCTGTGGGAAGTATTCCTGGTAGACCACCTGAAATTTTCCTGGAGCGAAGCTCACGAAATCGCTGAAGGCCTGGAACACCAGACCAACGACAAACTGGCTGAAAAACTGGATGAATTTCTGGATCATCCCCAGCACTGCCCCAACGGAGACCCGGTACCGCGCAAAGACGGAACCCGTATAGGCATCACCACACGTGTCCTTTCCGATGCTGATATAGGCGAAACCACCCACGTACGCCGTATTATGGAAGACTATGACCTCATGGACTACATCCAGTCCAAGGGCATTACCATCGGTATGGAAGTAACGGTCAAGGAAAAGGAACCTTACGAAGGACCGCTCCTCCTCGAAACGCCGAATGGGGATATTACCCTCTCCTACAAAGCTGCCAGACAGATTTACGTGGATGACTGATGAGCAGTTAGTTATTAGTTTTTAGTTGTTAAAAATAAGAGCCGACCCTGCAGAGAGCCGGCTCTTTTTATTGGAAATAAAAGTGATTAGTGATAAGTGGTAAGTGGAGGTGGCCGCATCAAATTATGAAAGCGGCCAATTATATTTGGGGCCTTTGGCACGCAAATGAACTGAAACTGGTCCTACGCAGGCGGTGGCTCTACATGAGCGGCCTGTATCTGTATTCCCGGCCTTACGTGTACCTGCATCCCCACATGAGAGAGCACGTCTATTCCCGGCCGTGCGCGTGGAGCGGATGAAAGCGCAGCGTTCTTCCCGGGATATCAAAAATCCGGTGGAAACTTTTTACAGTAATTAACTGATGAGACTAACTGACAAAAGATATCCGGGAAAAATGCCTCTATCGGCAAACAGGCAGGCTCCCCCTCGGGGGAGCTCCGCAAAGCGGTGAGGGGGGACTGCACTACCTATTCAAGGCACATATAAAAAGTTGACAATCGGTCAAACCCTTCCGGGTGCCGGAAGGGTGACCGCTTGCGGACAGGTAAGTTCATCTACTAAAAAATCGAAAATGACTGTAAAAATCTGAAGTACCTGGGGAAGATTTTTTATCTTTCACAATTTCGACTTAAACCGGTAGTACAACCCCCTGCTCGCTGCGCTCGCCGCCCCCCAGGCTCGGGGGGCCTGAAACGTTTCGACTCGAATGGGCATTGTCTGCCCTGTGCAGGAAATGAAAAGAGCAGTATTCTCCCTTGGATATCAAAATCCGATGACAAGGATTTCATTGGAATTGACTCATTTTATTCAAGTCGTTACCGTTAAAGCCCTCCCAATGGTTTGCTCTCGAACGCGATTTGAAGGAGAGAGGCGTAGCCGAACGACACGCAAATCGCAGTGAGAGTCATGCCGTAGCTGGGAGGGTGCCTGAACGAAGTGAAGGCGGGTGGGGTGTACTATCGGTCTTTCAACCCCGCCTGTGCAGAGTCCCCATATAAATTTGTCAGCGCATCAGCGCTGACACCTACCCGATCACCCCGACAGCCCCGATCATCCCGACCACCCCGATTCAAAAGTCAATCGACCATATAGTTTCCTTTGGACTATATGTCCGGCATCAATCCATAATACCGACAAAAGACTCAATAAAAGTACTTGAAAAACACCTCCTCCTCCTGTAAAATTAAAAAAGGGATAACTATGTTATCCGGCCCCGGAGATGGGGCTTTTTTGTTGCCTGTCTTTCCCCCGGGAGCAGGCAGGATTATATAAACAGGGGTGTTTTCATGAAAAATTTCGACGTTATTATTATAGGTGCCGGTCCGGCAGGGATTTTTACCGCCCTGGAGCTGGCGGATACGGGAATGAGTATCCTGATCCTTGAAAAGGGGCTGGATATCCGCGAAAGAATCGCATTGAACAGGGACCGCAAGGCTCCTTCGAAGGACCGGCGGGCGAATATCGTCTCCGGCTGGGGCGGGGCGGGCGCTTTTTCTGATGGAAAACTGACGCTTACCACGGACTATGGCGGAAATCTGGACGATTATATGAATAAGGGTGAACTTTCCCGCCTGATTTCCTATGTGGATGAAGTGTACTGCCGGTTCGGCGGTGAAGGACGCAAGGTGTACGGCGATGAACATCTGGAGGAAATCCACGAATTGAAACGGAAGGCAGCGGCTGCCGACCTTGCCTATATTCCGGCCCGCATCCGTCATCTGGGGACCGACGTGAATGGAGAAATCCTTTCGAATATGAGGGATTCCTTCCCGTCCAATGTGACCGTTATTTCCAGGTGTCCCGTAGACCACATTCTTATTAAGGACGGACAGGTGGAAGGAGTCGAGGCAGGCGGAGAGACCTATTTCTGCAAATACCTCGTGGCGGCTCCCGGAAGGGACGGGGCGGAATGGTTCAGCGGGGAAGCGGAAAAAATCGGCCTTCGCACCGCATCGAATGCCGTAGATATCGGGGTCCGTGTGGAGTCTCCGGCGGAAGTGTACGAGCCAATCACCCGCATCGCTTATGAGTCGAAGCTTGTGTATTTCTCCAAATTTTTCGATGACAGAGTGCGCACTTTCTGCATGAATCCCTATGGATTTGTGGTGACGGAAAATAATAACGGACTGATGACGGTGAATGGTCACTCCTATGCCCATAAAAAGAGTGACAATACGAATTTTGCTATCCTTGTTTCCAAGCAGTTTACCGAGCCTTTCCACGAACCTATCGAATACGGGAAATATATAGCCTCCCTGGCCAATATGCTTGGCGGCGGACCCATCGTGCAGCGCCTGGGGGACCTCAGGGATGGCAGGCGGTCCACGGCGGAACGCATCCGGAGAGGACTCGTCCACCCCACTATGCCAAGCGCCACACCGGGAGATTTATCTTTGGTCTTGCCATATCGCTTCTTAAAGGATATTATGGAGATGTTCGAAGCGCTGGACAAAGTTGCGCCGGGAGCCAATTCGCGCCACACCCTTCTGTACGGGGTGGAAGTGAAATTTTACTCTTCGAGAATTGAACTTTCGGACCAGCTGGAAACGAAGATTCCAAACTTCTTCGCCATTGGTGATGGAGCCGGCATCACCAGGGGCCTTGCCCAGGCCTCAGCTGCCGGTGTAGTGGTGGGCCGCGAAATCTGCGCCCGCATTGGGAAACCGAAGGGAGAAATTTAAATGATACCAAGGTACACACGCCCTGTGATGGGTAAAATCTGGGAAGAAAGAAATGAATGGCAGACCATGCTCGATGTGGAAATCGCAGCCTGCGAAGCCAATGCAGAACTGGGCCGCATTCCAAAGGAAGCAGTAGAAGTCATTAAAGCCAAAGCAGACTTTGATGTAGACCGGATTCATGAAATCGATGCAGTCATCAACCATGACATAATTGCCTTCCTCACCAATGTAGGGGAACACGTAGGCGACGAAGCCAAGTACATCCACATGGGTCTCACTTCCACCGACGTGAAGGATACAGGCCTGAACGTCCAGATCAAACAGGCAAGCGCAGTCCTCCTGGACGACCTCCGGAAACTGGCAGACGTACTGAAGAGAAGAGCTGTAGAATTCAAGTACACCCCAACCATCGGCAGAACCCACGGCGTTCATGCAGAACCCACCACCTTCGGCCTGAAACTCCTCCTCTGGTATTCTGAAACCCTTAGAAATATCGACAGAATGAAACGGGCAGCTGAAGAAATGGCAGTAGGCAAACTTTCCGGCGCTGTAGGCACCTATGCGGATATCGACCCCTATGTAGAAGAATACGTCTGCAAGAAAATGGGTCTCACCCCGGAAATCGTAGCTACCCAGGTTGTTCAGCGTGACCACCATGCCGAATATATCGCAACCCTGGGCGTCATTGCAGGCACCCTCTCCCAGATGGCCCTCGAAGTCCGCCACCTCCAGAGAACGGAAGTGAGAGAAGCGGAAGAATATTTCAGCCCGAAACAGAAAGGCTCCTCCGCTATGCCTCACAAGAGAAACCCCGTCAAATCCGAAAGAATCTGCGGCATGGCCAGAGTCATCCAGGGCTATTCCCTCCCGGCCTTTGAAGATATCCCGCTGTGGCATGAAAGAGATATTTCCCACTCCTCTGTAGAAAGAGTCATCATCCCGGACGCAACGATTGCCCTGGACTATATCCTTGACCAGACAACCGCCCTCATCGATAAACTCCTCGTTTATCCGGAAAAAATGCTGGCAGACCTCAACCTCACCGGCGGACTCATCTACAGCCCGCGTGTGCTGCTCGCCCTCGTAGCCAAAGGTGCCTACAGAGATACCGCTTACCGCTGGGTACAGAGAAACGCCATGAAACGCTGGCTCCAGGGAGAAGACTTCTACGAAAACCTCTGCAAAGACGAAGATGTCAGAAAATACCTCACCCCTGAAGAAATCAAGGCATGCTTCGACTACAAACCCATGCTCGTCCATGTGGATGAAATCTTTGCCAGATTCGGGCTGTGAGCCGTTAGAAATTAGAAATAAAAGCCTTCCGGTTCATAAGAGCCGGGAGGCTTTTTTGGAGTGAAAGTGGTAAGTGAAGGTGGCCGCTGGCTCCCGAAAAATGGGGAAAGGGGTAAGGGATAAGGGGAAAGGGAAGGATATGGTTTTCCTGCGGAAAACCAATTTATATAGTGCGCTCCGCGCACGGGCCTCTGGCCCGCACTTGAGCTGAAGATGGTTTCAGACAGGCGGTGACTCTCTACTTTCGGCTTGTACCTGTATTCCCGGCCGTGCGCGTACCTGCTGCCTCGCACGAGCGGGCATGTGTATTCCCGGCCGCGCGCGTGGAGCGGATGAATGCGCAGCGCTCTCCTTTGGAAGACAAAAATCTGACAATGATGGAATTATCTCATTTTCGACTTGCAGCGGTAGAATAACCCCCTGCTCGCTTCGCTCGCCGCCCCCCAGACTCGGGGGGCCTGGACGTTTCGACATATATGGGCATTTCAAACTCGCCTGAGCAAAATCCCCATAAATAATCGGCGGCCATCAGGCCGCTACCTTCCCGCACCCCGCACCCCGAAATCTCGAAGCTGACGAAAAAGGGGCATGCCCCCGTGAGGCTAATCCCGAATACCGAAATGGACACAAACCATCTTATCTGACAAAAGAAAAAATCCATTTTCGACATGCAGCGGTAGAACAACCCCCTGCTCGCTTCGCTCGCCGCCCCCCAGACTCGGGGGGCCTGAAACGTTTCGACATATATGGGCATTTCAAACTCGCCTGAGCAAAATCCCCATAAATAATCGGCGGCCATCAGGCCGCTACCTTCCCGCACCCCGCACCCCGAAATCTCGAAGCTGACGAAAAAGGGGCA
>Ga0256406_1007363_pt1 | contig 10482 bp, 10 predicted proteins | sample RumenRJG_03DNA_FD_185986 | JGI IMG/M metagenome (GOLD analysis project Ga0256406, IMG submission 185986) | Bovine rumen microbial communities from Lethbridge, Alberta, Canada - RJG_03 | ecosystem: Host-associated > Mammals > Digestive system > Stomach > Rumen | place: Canada: Alberta | collected...
TTCTTAAACATAAATACATTTAAAGTCGCAGCACCACGCGATTATCAGGCATAAATAAAAAGCCGTCTGGTGAGGACGACTTTCTAAATCTTAATTACTTTTTATTTAACTCAATTATGCAGGAACATGAAGGCGTAGTTCAGGGCCTTTTGAAGGTCAGCACTGTAAACAGGGTAGACTTCTCCCTTGTTCTGAGACGATGGCTGATCCGGTTTCGTTCTTTTTCTGTAGACGGTACCGGGCATCGGCTCGACTGCAGGCCGATCTTCGTTCTCTCCGGTCTTCTCAGGCTCGATGTAGTAAACGAAGCAGTCTTCCTGATCTTCAAAGGACATGTTTCCGGTCCTGGTACAGTCGAAGTACCCGATCGGTGCAAGAGCTTCCAGCACTGTAACGTAAAGGTCGTTGTACAGTGGTAGAACCTCTGTCTGCCGCCTGGCAAGTCTCTCTTCCGGAGGCAGGTCCTTCAGCTTACCGTCAGCATTGAAGATTGCATCGATCTTTTGATCCAGCTGATACTCCAGCCTCTTTTCCAGCTGTTCCTGCGACAGATGAAGTCCGGTCAGATCGACTTCTGCCTTGACGACAAGCCGATGGAGATGTGCAAGACATCCGAACAGGTGCACATACTCATGGAAATCCTCATCGTTTGCAAAGGCATCGTAGCCGCCATAGCCATCGCACAGAACTCCGAGCCTGTGGTCCAGTCCTTTGTAGTAGGATGCCAGGTGATCTTCACCGCGTCCCGGTCCCAGACTGAAGATCACGATCGGAGGTGCGGGATCGAACTCAGTCGTGCAGTGTACCCACACGTAGCTCTTGCTTCCCTTCTTGTTTCCGTCCCTGATAATGATGGTGGTGGTTTCATCGATCTGGCAGTATTCGCGCTGTATCTGCAGTTCTTTAAGCCGGTCCACGACCGGAGCCATATACTTTTCGGCTGAAATGATGACCCAGTGCGCCATTCGGGTTTCGCTGATGTAGATATCTCTGTTCTCCTGATCCTTCATGATGCGGTACAGAGGACTTCCCATGACGTACTTTTCGAAAAAGATATGGGCAAGATAGGACGGGCTGGCAGGAGTTTTCGGCAGCGGATCGGCCGGTCTCGGAGTACGGATCAGCTTGTGGTCAAGGCCGACCGACAGGATCGGGCGCTTTGTGACCTGCCTGTAATCGTAGGAACGCACGTGGACGAGCTTCGTCTCAACGTCCCAGTTGAAAATACGCCAGTTGCCCTTACCGTAAAGCCGATCATAGGACTCCGGATCAAACTCAAACTCCACCTGGCTGGGAACACCATCGCCGATGGCAGGTTTTCTGTTGCGCGGAGTACGAGCAGTCTTCGTATGTTTTATGCCACCGCCCTTGCCGCCTGCACCAGAACTGCTGCTGCCCGTGCCGGAGCCGCTGCCGGTGTTATTCGCACCCTTGCTGCCGTTGGAGCCGTCTGTCTCCTCCGGGGTGTCAGCAAGAGGATCGGTCGGCGTGGTGCCGTCTACGACTTCACCCTGAACGTCTTTCGATTTCTCCGTGTCCCGGCCAAAGGTCTGTCTCGCCGACTGCTGCCGCTGGTTGGAGAGATTGTCGCACAGTGCGGTCAGCCGCTCATTCTCTGCTCTCAGGGTATTGCATTCTTTTTCAACGTCTGCCAGACGGCGGGCCATTTCCGTGTACGTGTCGCTCTGCATTGCCTGCTGTGTATAGAGCTCGATCCAGTCGTCCAGCAGCTGCAGTAAATCACCGCGCAGTTCGTCCAGACCCAGGGTCTGGACTTTCCGTTTCAGTTGTACGGCTTCTGCGATGGTGATCATTCGGCTCCATTACTGTGGACTACTGTCCTGCACTTTCCGCAGACCTGCTGCGAGTCCGGTGATCTTGCTGACGACATCGTTCAGCGTCCGGGAGAGATCTTCATTCCGTTTGCGGAGAGCCTTGTTTTCCTTCTCCTTCTCGGCAAGTGCCAGTGTCAGGTCAGCGATTCTCTGCTGACTTTCCCGGTACGTCCGGTACGGAATGGTTTCTTCGCCGGATGGGCCTTCTGCAGGTGCTGTCTGGACAGAGGCTCCTGTATTCGATCTCTTTTTCGGACCACGCTTGCCGGTCGGAACGGTCTCTCCTGTTTTCGGATCAACCTTCCCGATCAGCTTGCGTTTCGATCGCGACTGCTGCTTGTCTGCGTCCCAATAGTAGGTCGACTCGTACACATAGGTGGTTTGTGTATCTGGGTGATACTGCTTGATGATTGCCATCACATCTCCTGTGTGTCGTATGTCACTTAGTATTGTAACATACTGACACTGAGTGTCAATAGTTAAAGTGACATATTTTTTAAATTTATGTCACTCGCTGTCGGGAGGACACGTCGAGGGGCCTCCCTTTTTAGGATACACTTCCCGGATAGTTCCTTCCATTGAGAAACCCTGCATGAGACGCAGATACTGTTCTGCAGTAACGGAACGTGCTTCCTCCGTCGTCCTTGGCCACTGGAAGGAGTTCCCTTTGGCGAGGCGGAGCGTATAAGTAGCCATGCCGATCCCTTCGAAGCAGATCCCTTTGATAACGCTGCTGCGGCGTCCGCAGAAGAGAAACAGTGTTCCCTTCTCAAAGGCATTCAGGCCATAGTTGACTTCGACATAGGCTGCAAGTCCGGAGGCCCCGCGGCGAAGATCTGTCCGGCCGCAGCAGATGATGATGCGATTGAAATGACCGTCTCTAAGCATCTGACACCGCCTTCAGGACCTTGCGCAGCAGATCGGCCCGGACGCTGCTTCCAACATAGATCAGGAATTCACCGCGCTGGATCATGATGTCCGGCGCTCTGACATTAGAGAACAAGTCTGCAGAAGGTGCAGACACAACAGGCAGATCATTCTTGTCGTTCGGGGCAGCCTTGATCAGGGAAGTGATATCGAAGAAGGTACTTTCGGAAGGGTCTGCCGGAGCATGCTCCGGCACAGCCTCTGCACTGTCTGCCTGGGAGCGATCGGCAGGGGCAGGATCTGTTGCATTGGCAGCCTCGGCGTCCATGGCACGGATCCTGCGCCTCCATTTGTAGAATGTATTGATGTTGATGTGATTTGCCTCGCACCAGCGGGCGACTGTGATTCCAGGATCACGGCTGTTGAAGCGAAGAACAATGTCGCGCCAGTAGGCGACGCAGGCAGGATTGCTGCACATAAAAAACCTCCTTCCAGAAAAAGCTATTGCTACATAGCCCATTCTAGATGGAGGTATGGATCAATTCCTAGACACGTTTGTAAGGGTGCTTACGACGGGCGGTTTTCTGTACTCTTTTAAAGGGATCTCTGCAGGGGGTGGCACCTCGAAAAAAAGATGCGCCACTCTACAGCGTGCGCAGGCCTCCTACTAAAATGATTTCAGATCTGCTGACTGAAAAATAAGCTAACGGACAGGCAGTGATAAGGAAGCTGCGGAAAGCCGGGCAGGCCGGAAAAGAAGAGAGATCAGAAAAAAGGCGATTCTGATAATAGAGATATACCAGAGCACAGATGAGGGAGAGAGGAACAGACGTGGACGAGTTTTACAGGCGTTCCGAATTTGCGGATTATGACGGGATCCAGGTCCTGAGTGAAAAAGGGGGACTCGGGGATATCTTCATCGGCCACAAGATCGGTCTTGACGTGCAGGTGGTCATCAAGAGGACAAAACAGACGAGGTTTCATGTCATCGATCAGGAGCAGGAGGCGAATATCCTCAAGAACCTGAAGCACCAGTACCTGCCGCGTATCTACGACATGATCGTCTCCGGGGATGGCTTTGTCTATACGGTCATGGATTTCATTCCGGGGACGGATCTGCAGCGGTATGTGGCAGAGCACGGCCCTGTGGACGAGAAGAGGGCGATGCGCTGGGCAAAGCAGCTGTGCGAGGTGGTGCAGTATCTGCATAATCAGAAGCCTCCGATCATCCACTGCGATATCAAGCCTGCAAACGTGATGATCACCCCGGACGACAATATCTGTCTCATCGACTTCAATACTTCCGTGCTCGAGGGAACGGAGGGGGTGCGCGCGGTCTCGAACGGGTATGCGGCCCCGGAGCAGTATGTGACGCCGGGAGACATCGCAGGGGAGCAGGTGCAGGCAACGGCTCCTGCCCCAAGGCTGAATGTGTTTGCAAACCTTCCTGTCGGAAAGGACAGGACGGGAGAGGTGGCTCCGGATCAGGAGACCCTCGTCATGCCGGAAGGGGCAGGACCTTATGGATCAGGACCGGACGGCGCAGGGCAGAGCGATGCGGGAGCGGACGGTACAGGAGACAGGAGAGGGACCGGACGGGCAACCTATCGAAGCTTTTCGGTGAGCTCCGGTGTGACGGGCAGAGCGGGCGGTTTTGGCGCGATTTCGCCCTGTACGGACGTTTATGCGATCGGAGCCACCCTCTACTATATGGTCACCGGAATACGCCCGGAAAAGGCTCTGGACGAGCCGGTTCCGGTATCGGAGCGGGACCCTGCGATCTCGGCCTCCTTCCAGAGAGTCATTGAGCGCGCGATGTCCCGGGGACCCGCGGAGCGGTTCCCGGACGCGGTACAGATGCTGCATGCGCTCGATGATGCGACGGAGATCGATACGGGACTTCGGAGTCTCAAGAGAGCGCATCTTGTGACGGTTCTGCTGCTGGTCCTTCTTTGGGCGGCAGGGACTGCGTTTCTTACCTTCGGCATCCTGTCGATGCAGAGGGAGAGTGATACCGCGTATCTGTCCTGTATCGCAGACGGAGACAATGCCCTGGAGAGCGGTGATTATCAGAAAGCAGAGGACGCCTATAACAGGGCGATCGGGATGAAGCCGGAGAGACTGCAGGGGTATCTGCAGACCGCCTACCTGGACTACTACCGGGGACAGTATCAGATGGCCATCGATACCCTGGAATCGGTACAGGCATCGGATGTGATCCAGACAAAGACGTTATCGGACGAGGACCTTGCTTCCATCCACTATGTCGAAGGCACCTGCTACTATGAGATGGGGGACAATGAGAATGCCATCACCCAGGAGAAGAAAGCCCTCAGTGTCGATTCCGACAACACCGATGCCCTGCTGCGTCTTGCCATGGCACAGGCGGGCAGCGGGGATACGAAGACGGCACGGGAGACCATCGACAGGCTTGAGAGCGCCGGAGGCGATGAGGCGCAGTGCAGCGTGATCCTTGCGGAGATCGAGAGCCGGGAAGGGGACAGCGCGGCGGCACATGAGGCGTATCAGAAGGCGATCAGCCAGACAGACGATGACGATCTCCTGCAGCATGCATGCCTCGGAGAGGCACAGCTCTACGAGGAGAGCAAAGACTACGAGAAGGAGGCAGGGCTTCTCGAGGATGCAGTAAGCCGCCTGCCGGAGAGTACCTCCCTTGTCATACGTCAGAGACTTGCACAGACCTACAGCCTGATTGCGGGGGAGAATGCGGACAGGGATCCGGATACAGCGAAGGGTTATTATCAGAAGGCGGCGGATCTCTACGAGGAGATGGCATCGGACGGGACGCAGAGCATCGTCACGATGCTGAACCTTGCGTCGGCTAAGGAAGGTCTGGGAGATGTCAAAGGAGCCCTGGAGGCCCTGACAGAGGCGGAAGAGGAGTATCCGTATGACTATCGTGTGGACATGCGTCTGTCCTACCTGTATGCAACCCACCACGGGGAGATCGGATCCGATGCGGAGGACTTTGCAAAGTCCGGAACCTGGTATGAATCAGCATCGGAAAAGTATCAGCAGATGCTTGCAAACGGAGGCAGTGAGGACACGGACATGATCAACCTCAAGAACCTCATGCAGCAGCTGAAGGATGCGAACCTCATCGAATGAACCGGATCGAAGCAGAACAGGGAAAATGAGAAAAACCTGAGACGAGTCCGGATCAGGCAAAGCAGGGAAGACAAAGAAGACAAAGATAAAGATACGGAAGAAAAAGATTGGATTGAAAAAGATACCGGGGAAAAGAAAGAAAAAGAAAAGACCAGAAAGAGACGGAGGCGGACAATGACAGGCTTATCGACAGGGATGATTCTTCTGATCATCGGGGTTCTTCTGCTGATGCTGGCGTTCATACTCACGATAGTCACGGGGCGAAGCTACCACAGAAAGGAAAAGGAACTGAAGGACAGGATCTGGAACGAGTACAGGTAGAAATACCTGTGATGGTACCGGCAGGCAGCAGATAGAGAGCAGGACCAGGGAAAAAGGACAAGGGCAGGACAAAAGCGAGGCTCTGAAGGGAGCAGGGAGAACCGGATGAAAACGCTGAAAACAATGCAGAAGAAGAAAATGGCGGTGGTGCTGCTCTTGGCTGCAGCGGCGGTAATGGTCGTGCTGTTCCTGACGATCGGATCGTCAGGAAAACGATTGGAACGGCAGCTGGCACTGGGGCAGAAGTACCTTGATGCAGCGGACTATGAACAGGCGATTGCGGCCTTTCAGAAGGCCATTGATCTGAATCCGGAGAGTCCGGACGCATACCTTGGCCTTGCCGGGGCGTACCGTGCAACGGATCAGAACATCCTGGCGTATCAGACACTGCTGGACGGTGTCACGGCATTAAAGAGCAGTGCGGCCGGTGAGACGGCTGCAGCAGGAAATGCAGATGATCCGTCACAGTCCCGGCTGGAGGAACAGCTCAGGATCTGTCAGCTGGATCTTCGGCCGGACTACGAGACCATTTACGATCCGGAAGATCTTTCGGAGAAAGGAACACAACCCTTTGCGGATGCGTCCACCGTACCGTCCGTCAATGTCGGCAACTATGCCAGTAATCCGTATCTGTTTTTTCAGCTTCCGCTTTTTAATGGGGAATACAGCTACACCCTGAATGAGGACGGTTTTGTAACAAGGATCGAAATGCCGGGGAATTCCAATATCTACGGTGAACCCACGGTCCGGGAGATTTCCTATGACGGGAACGGGAATCCGACAAAGGCTGTGGATACGGTATCCGATATGGACTCGTATCTCAGCGAGTATGTGTTCAGCTATGACGGGGACGGCAGGCTGTCAGCTATTGAGGAAACGTTCGACGGACAAAGTTTCACGCTCGGATTGAGCTATGATGCGGATGGGAGGCTTGCGACGTTTACCCTGGGCGGAGGTAGCACGGACGCGACGTTTTCGTATGATGAGGACGGACGCTTTACGGAGGGACTCTCAAATGATGGCGGAGGCCGGTATTTCTATGATTCCAACGGTTTTGTCAGAGAGTCCATCAGCTATCAGACGGATTCTGATCTGCAGATCGTAGGACCAGTCAGTTACCGTGTCTATCACTATCCGGACGAAATACAGCCCCTGCTTGGCGAGTATACGACACAGTTCCCGGACCTGCAGCAGTAAGGGATGAAATGAACGTAAGGTGCGGACTCAGAATATGCTGATGGAACCGGATATCCATTCGAGATGGGAGTAGCTGCCACCCGCAGGGAGCTTCTGAGGAATTTGAAGCAGATACGACGGGCCGAACGGATCTTCTATGATCGGAAACGTTATGATTGGCGTTAATGACAGCAATTTGGACAATTTTATTACCATCTTTATCTGTTTTTGATTTGCACAGATGCAGCATGACGGGTTATAATTTCACGCGGATGCTGAAAAGTAGATGAAAACTGTAAAGCATCTGCAGAGTACCATAAGGAGAGGGAGAGCTAGATTAAATGCAGGAGAAAGGAACACAGCAGGTGCAGAATAACCAGGTACCTTCCCAGGATGATGAAGTTGAGATCGACTTAGGTGAGATCTTTGGTCTGCTGTTGCATTGGATCTGGCTGATCCTGCTGGTGGGCGTTGCCTTTGCAGTGGTAGCATATTCGGTCTGCCGGTTTGTGTTGCCAGAAGAGTTTCAGTCGACGACGAGTGTCTACATCTTGGACAAGTCGGACAGCAATAATAACAGTTCTACGACCTATTCAGATCTGCAGGTGGGAACACAGCTTACCAATGACTATGCGGAGATCATAAAGTCCCGTTCGGTTGTTGAGGCGGTTATCGCAAATCTGGGACTTGATGAAGATTACGATTCGCTTTCCAGGAAGATTGAAGTAACGACGCCTACTGATACGCGTATCGTGACGATTACGGTTACCGATCATGACCCGTCCATGGCGCAGAAAATCGCGAACGAAGTTCGCGATCAGGCAACCAAGCAGATCACCTCTGTCATGGCAATTGATGCCGTGAATGTCGTGGATCAGGCAAATCTCCCGACAGAGAAATCTGCACCTCATAATACCCGTGATGCGGCAGTCGCAGCCATCATCGGAATGCTGCTTGTTTCCGTTATTCTGATTGTGCGATATCTGATGGACGATACCATCAAGACCAGTGAAGATATTGAAAAGTACCTGGAGCTGCCGACACTTGCTCTTGTCCCGATGGATGAGGCAATCGAGGTAAACTCTATGGAGCATGTGGCAAAACAGGGTAAACGGAAACGCTCAAAAGCGCCGAAGAAGAAAACTCCTGAAGTGAGGGAGACGAAAGCACTCAGAGAGCCAAAAGAGAAACAGCGTCCTGCACGGCGGACATCCGCTGCGAAAACCCGCGATACGGATTCCTATGAAGAGGACAGCTACGATATCTTTGATATCGATGTAGAGTCCGATGAGAGTGAGGAGGGGAGAGACTGATGCAGAATGTAACACTCCGGCATGTAGACTTGAGCTTCCGCACGAAAGAGGCTTATAAGACACTCCGCAGCAATATTGAATTCTGCGGTTCCGATATCCGTGTGATTTCGGTCACGTCATGTATTCCCAACGAGGGGAAGTCCCAGGTGTCCTTTGCGATTGCCCAGAGCTTTGCAGAGGCGGGGCGGAAGGTGCTGATGGTGGATGCGGACCTTCGAAAGTCCGTCATGAAGGAGCACCTGACAAGGGCGCGTGTCCGTTACGGACTGACCAATTACCTGGTCGGTCAGTGCAGTCTTGATGAGTGCACCTGTGAGACCGATCAATCCGGCATGTACATGATTCTCGCGGGTCCTAGTACTCCGACACCGTCGGAGCTGCTCTCTGGACCGAAGTTCCAGGAACTGGTTGAAGAGAGCCGGAAGAGATATGACTATGTCATTATCGACACTCCGCCCATCGGATCCGTCATTGACGGAGCTGTGGTTGGCAAGCAGTGCGATGGCACGATCCTGAGTATTGGCTGTGCGGCAGTATCGTACCGTTTCGCTCAGGACGTGGTGGATCAGCTGAAAGTTGCCGGTTGCCGGATTCTTGGCTGTGTGCTCAACAAGGTTGAGATGAACGAAGGTTCTTCGTACGGCAAGTACTATGGAAAGTATTACGGTAAGTACTACGGGAAATATTACGGAAAGTACTACGGGAACTACGAAGAAGAACAGAATCAGAACGGACGCAGCTGAGTGAGGGACGCAGACGACAGAGAGATAACCCTGGACGAGGTCCAGGCACCGTACAGCATTGATATGCACTGTCACATCATGCCGGGCGTGGATGACGGGTCGAAAGGCCGGGACATGTCCGTAGACATGATGCATGTGGCGTATGAGAACGGTATTCGTGCCATGATCTGCACGCCTCACAATAAGGTGTATCTGCACTGTGCTTCGATGGAAGGCATCACACGGCGCGTTCAGTGGCTCAATGAGACGGCACAGGCTGAGGGGCTGGATATGACATTCTACCCCGGGAATGAGCTGATGTTTGATTCCACACTGCCGGACCGCATTGCGGACGGCAAGGTGAGGTCTCTGGCGGACAGCCGGTATGTCCTCGTCGAGTTCATGCCGGAGACGCCCTATGAGGAGATCGTAGAGGATTTAAGAGCGGTTCAGTATGAAGGCGTTGATGTGGTTCTGGCCCACTGCGAGCGCTACCAGTGCCTTGTGACCGGAAAGATGTCCAGAACGGAAGACCTTCTTCGTTACGGGATTCTGTTGCAGGTGAATGCATCAGATGTCGAGAAGAAGATGTTCCGTCCGGATACACGGTATGCGAATGAACTTCTGAAGGAACAATATGTTTCCTTTGTTTCGACCGACTGCCACCGTGCAGAAGGAGAACGGGCACCGCATATGGCGGAGGCGAAGAAGTATCTGGAAAGGAAGTACGATCCGGATTACGTGGATCGGATTACGAGACGCAATGCCCTGCATCTTATCAGAGATGAGGAGATCAGGCTGTAGATAAATCAAATAGGAAGACAGATCAGTAACAGACAGTACTTCTCAATGGGAGAACAGAGAGAAATCTGGGAGGAGTGGATGACAGGATCGTGAATCGCAATACAGGCATTTCATCAAAACGCGGCAGACCCTGTGGATCACTGTGAGTAAGAGCAGCCCGGGGTTACCTGAACTGCTCTTTATTTTTGCAAGCCGTACGGCTAACCGATAATTAAATATATTTATTGACCTGATTTCAACAAATCGGCTATAATCTCATATGAAACTGGAAGGTTGCAAGGAGGATTATAGCTATGTCACGTGTTTCTGCCAGTG
>Ga0256406_1007365_pt1 | contig 10481 bp, 11 predicted proteins | sample RumenRJG_03DNA_FD_185986 | JGI IMG/M metagenome (GOLD analysis project Ga0256406, IMG submission 185986) | Bovine rumen microbial communities from Lethbridge, Alberta, Canada - RJG_03 | ecosystem: Host-associated > Mammals > Digestive system > Stomach > Rumen | place: Canada: Alberta | collected...
ACGTTCCACAGCGGTCATCCAGCCAGGAGCTGCAAGTTCCTGTGTCTGTTTACAAAGGTGAGAGGAGCAAACTAAAGGTACGCCAGCATTAATCGCTCGTCAAGACGAAATTCCGGAGACGCTTACTTTTCTGGTCTTAATCCTTGTTCTAGTAGAAGTGGCTCTGCGAGCCTTGACATAGTGGAGGAATCCGGCTCGCGAGTGAAATGGGTGTCAAGCCCGAGAGCCTGTCTCGCTCCCTCAACGGCCTGCCCCGCATTGACACCATCGAGAAAATAGCAAAAGCCCTTGATGTTTCCATCAAGAGCCTTTTCGAGGACCCGGTCGCCATCGAAGGCTTCGTCTCCGTTGGGGGCAAGGTTCAGCGCTTTAACAGCCGTGAGGAGTTTAAACGTGTCGTCAATAGGCATCGCCAGAAGATGAACTTCACCTTGACCTCAACCGAGGATGACGATGAAGACGATATGCCGTTTTAATTTAGTTCTTTGACAAGTTATGGCCTGGTAGCGAATTCATTATATTGCCTAATAAATTTGTCATCTTCACTCTCTGATTCGCCCATACAACGCCCGATTACGGCGAGAACGAAAATAATTGCCAACCATGTTAGCCACTTGCTCCCTTTTTTTGGTTGTTCTTGATTCTCCATACTATAATGGTTTTTTAAGGTTATTTCTTTGAAGCCTTTGCGCCATCCACACCATAATAGTGACCATTCGCTTCTCCCCAACCTTTAATCACAACACTCCCGTCCCCTTTTACGAGAAGATAACCACATTTCGAACCTCCGCTATCATATAGTTTATTCCCCTTTTTAATTGTACAGTACAGACTATAACTCCTGCCTGAATCATGATACCAATTCAAGCAGATTACATCGTCAGCGTCAAATGTCTGCAGAGTAATGTGGGGATTTGTATTTCTTGTTGAGAAACTAGAATACTGTGGTAGTTTAACATTTTGGTTCTGCTCTACTGATAATATCGGAGGAAGTAATAATAGAACAATGGCGCCAACAATAAGATGTTTTGCTGTTTTATCAAGCTTATTAAATAAGATTGCAAGAGTATTATTCATAACTGAGTACTATTTTGAGTTATTTCTTTCTCTTCTCTGAGCATTATTTAATTCGTTTAGAAGAGTGTCAAAATCCGTCAACAACTGAACAGAAGATGGAGTCAAATCGAAGAGGTTTCCAAGGTGCATATCGAGAATAGCCATAATGATTAACAAACCGCCTCCCGTCAGCAAACCATACCCAAAACCATATAATGCCCAATATAGTGCAAAGAATACAACTGAAAGGGCAACCAATATCATGTCGAATTTGTCTACTATCTTAAATATAAAGCTATCTTTCATTGCCGAAAGCTTTTGAACATCAGAATTGATTTCGTCTAGTGAGTACTTCTGTGGAATGTTATTCACAAATCCAGCAACTCTTTTTTTTCTGGCAGCATTTAGGTCTTTATACAGAAAGTTCTCTTCTGGTACTTTCCCTAATGCAAGTAAAGACAGGTATGACAGGTTCATAATCTTGGTATTGAAAACTATTGGATAATAAGTATTATAAGGATAGCTATGTAGTCAATCTTGATTTAAGCCGAGCATTATCAGAACATCTTCCCATCTTTTAAAGTTGTAGGCCTCCTGATTGATGCAATTTAAGGTCGACACTTTTTCAGTATGGCTTTTCTCTGAATAATGAGGGATAATTCTGTTAAAACTCTTTCCTGGAAATCCAGTATAGGTAGAAACGCATAGACCAGTAAGAGGTGGTACTCTGAAATCAATGTATTTATTGAGGCTCTCGAAAATATCAATAATACAGCCTAGTTGATAGCCGATTCTCGCAGTGCGATGATGTATTCGCTGACTCAGTTCTTTATATGAAATGGGTTCCTCATGATTCATAGCAACTCCAATCAGTTCAGGAATCATCAGTCTCACCAACCTATTCGAGGATGGAGTAGTGACGTTAAAATCTATCACGGGTAGTCCTTCAACCAGAATAGGTCGAATAGTAAGGTTCGGACAATCGCACATAAGTCTCGTATTCATTTTGCCCGCAAGGCTCCATATGCGGAGATAATCATGCAAAAGTGTGGAGCCGTTCCGCATCCACAGCATTGAGGTTCTGGAGGACCATTGACAGATAGATTACGACCGTTACTCCACACTCGACGATATGAAGCTGGTCGTAGAACACGACTTGCGACAATACCAATGTCGAGCGGAGTGCCTTGCCGTTGTCCCTGTCAAAATTTTCCAGATTTCAATGCTGGACAACGCGAAAACACTTTCGCTAATATGTACGTCTGTTTCCAGACACTGCAAATATAGGATTTCTTTTCGGGATTATCAAGTGAACCGTACTTGATAATCTTTTAGGTCAATGTGATACAGTTTAGAGGGAGTATCTGCCTTGTTGGCAAGATTATCCTGATACATTTCAAAACTGATACAAGACACTCCAGACTCCACCTCAGGTAACCGGACATATTTCTCGCTGAAACTCTTTCTTGAAATCAACAGCTCAGGTGGATACGGGGCTGATAATTGCCCGTTTGTCCGGCAACGATTCCACCTCTCAGCCTCCCTTCCATCCCCTGTGGCATCAACGCTGCAACGTAAGTCAATAGCTAATTCTTGACGACGGGGCAAATCTGGTAGGCATAGGCTCGTCTTGAGCATGACTTGACCCTACCAGATCAACTTTTTCATCGGCTACTACGCTTTTCTTTTTTGCGGGGGTTAGCATATTTATTAGTGGAGGCCGACATATAAGCGTCGGGAAGAATATGAAAGAATTCAAGCGGCAGTACCGGGAGCTCTCTGACGAGCACCGGGAGAAGATTAGCCAAGCCACGGCAAATAAGCCCAAGAGTGCCGAACATCGCCTACATATCAGCCAAGCGATGAAAGATTACTGGCAAACGGTTCCGCATAGGCCAGACACCGAGAGTGGGCATACAACAATGAAAGACCTTATCGGAGCGTGACTTCTCCACTTGTCAAGAGGACGCGGACGTAAAATAATGCAGTCAAAGATGATGATGAATCGTGATTACATTGGACAAAGTGAAATTGGTCGCTACGCTGGATTGTTTGTTGGATTTTGATCCAGCTCAGTTCTCAGTCGTAAAGGAGGGAGGCAGAACCAAAACAATGAAATTTAAAGTGACCGAGCCGTTTACCTTCTCGGTCGAAGTGAATCAGGATGCGAAGGAGTTTGTTGTGGAGTTTACAGGCAAGATACTGGGCAAGGATTATCCTCAACTGATTTCAAGAGAGACTATCATGATGTGTTTTGACAGGTTGAATGAGTTCGGAGTATGTAAAGTTGATCCAGCTAAGATGATGACTGCTGAGGTTGTAAAGTGTGACGTGACGAAGGATGTCTCCGTTGAGGACATACCAGCTATGACCCGTTATATCAAGGGGGCGGTACGTAATTACGAAGCCTTCTCCTGCACCAAATTCAGAAATGGGAACCTCGTGGTCGAGAAAAGCGTGTCAACTCACAAGAGGAGGAAGCGAATAACAATTTATGATAAAGAACATGAGATGAGTTTACAAGGAGAGCGGCCGTTTGTGTCAGACAATGGCCTTGAAGGGAAATACAATGGAGTATGCAGGTTTGAACTGAATCTGACCTCAAAAAAACAAATCCGAGAGGCGTTGTGTCTGACGGGGAATACACTTGAAGAAGTCCTCAACGCCGAGAGGAATCCCATTCAGGACTTTTTTGGTGATGTGCTTGCAGAGGATCCGGCGGGTAAGGCCGTCACGAACTGGAACACCTTCGAGAAATATGCAGTCTTGGCTGCATGCGGTTTTGACCTAGCAAGGGTAGAGGCTAAGGTAAGGCAGTACAGGAATCCACGCAGCACCAGCATACCGAAGATGATGGCTTCGTTCAGGGAAATTCTCGCTGGGCTTTCTGGTGGAGCCTCAGCTTGGACGAAGGAGAAACTGCTGGAAGTCGTGAGATGATGATTTTTCCAGATCAAAAGTTCTCGGCAGATGTTGCGTGATTGAAAAGAATTTGTACCTTTGCAAAAGATAAGTTTCGTTACAGAGACTTCCGAATACAGGCATCCATCCCTAAGTGGGTGTCTGTTTTTTTTAGACCTTAACCGAGGGGAGGTGCTGAATGCAAGGCCTGATAGTTCTTTCACTCTGTAACATATAACTTATCTAAAATGAGAACTTATCTAACATTGGTTCTAATCTCCATTAGGGTGGAGGTTCGAAGGCTTGTCAGAGTGAGGGCATATAAACGCCGGCGCAATGGCAAGACAGAGAGAGTGCGAAGTCACTACCGCAGATATTAGGGTATCCAAGGTAGCTTGAACAGAGGCTCTCGCCGCAAGGCGCTCTACTCCTATCCCCTCGGTTTTTTTATTTGTACACCTCCATCCAGAGGGAGAACTCATATACTTCCTGCATTGCTCTGAAAACAGTTCGACAATTTGACAGAGGAACGCACCAAAATCGGCTTCGGAATCGCTCTGAGGCCGATTTTCTTTTGTTTTTGGCGAGATTTTGGCGACCTAGGGGTTGTGTCTCCAGATCGTCACGCTGCCTTCTGCTTTCGGAAAGTGATTGGTTATCATACCAATTATACTATGCCCTGGCCGTAAGCGTCTCCGGGATTACGTAGATGGTCGTGCAGGAACCGAATCGGGTTCAAGAAGTAACCGAGCCCCTCAATATCATCTCAGCTAACTGCAAAAATGGTTGTTCCATTGCGGAAAACAGGTAATGTGTCGGATTCTCAGCACACGCTTACACAGGATACTTTCGTAAGCAAGTGCAGAAGCACCCAGAATGAGCATTTTGAAAGTATCATGTAAATTTTTGGCAGGATACTTTCAGAGCCTAATATAACATATTAATAATTAACACGTTGCTACTAGCTATCAGAGTACCATGCGTATTATTCTCCACAATGAGACATGCATCCTTGCTGGTCTTCGTCAGAGGGCCGAGATCACGAACCCGATAAATATCCTTCGGTAAACAAACGTTCCACAGCGGTCATCCAGCCAGGAGCTGCAAGTTCCTGTGTCTGTTTACAAAGGTGAGAGGAGCAAACTAAAGGTACGCCAGCATTAATCGCTCGTCAAGACGAAATTCCGGAGACGCTTACTCTTCTGGTCTTAATCCTTGTTCTAGTGGAAGTGGCTCTGCGAGTTTATCGTTTTTGTGCAGTTCATCTTTTCAGGCATTTTAATGTGCTATTAATGTTATGCAAACGTAGGCTTACTGGGCGAACTCTACGTTCGTTTCGCATGAATAGTTCGGATTTTCAGAGATAATTTTGCGGTGAGGCACAAGGGAGGTGGCGGAGGCATAGGGGATATTCAGGAACCCACATTTGGGCAGATGGGTAATATGCAATGGGGCTATGTGTAATGAAGCTTAAGAATATTTGCCCTGATTCTATAGAGGGGGCAAATTCGGTCAGTGTGCCTCCTGGACCCACACGGAGCCGTCCATCCATCTGCCCAGATTCCAATGCCAGCTTGCGGACGCAGCCTGAGTCCTTGCCTTAATGACGCAAATTGTTATATTTGCTAAAGGATTCATAAAATATTCATCATGAGGAATATAATATATTCATTGATGGCCTTTTGCGTCATATTTGGCTTCGGCATGCCTGCACTGGCGCAAAATGAGCCTGACTTCGATTCCTGGTTCGTGAATAAGACTCTACGGCTCGACTATAATTTCTCTGGCAATGCCAGGGAACAGCATATTGCCGTCGATGAGCTGAAACAGCTGCCGGAATGGCATGGCAAGAGGCATCGGCTTGCAGAGCTGCCTGTCCAGGGAAACGGCCAGATTACGGTGATGGATCACGCCACCGGGAAGGTGATTTACCGGAACTCGTTCTCTACGCTGTTTCAGGAATGGCTTAGCTATCCGGAAGCGCAGGCCACCACGAAGTCTTTCGAGAACGTATTCCTTGTACCTATGCCTAAAGATACTGTGGACATAAGGGTCGATTTGCGAAATAACAGGCTTGAGGTCATGGCCACCTTGACGCACATGGTCGCCCCTACGGACATCCTCATCCGCCATCTGGGCGAGAGGGGAGTAACCCCATACGAAACTTTGTCCAAGGCAGCAGACACATCCAACTGCATTCATGTCGCTTTTGTGGCAGAAGGCTACACGAAAGATGAAATGAATATATTCCTGAAAGATGCGAGAGCTGCTGAAGACGCCATATTCTCCTACGAGCCTTTCAAATCCCTGAAAGACAGGTTCAACATCGTTGCCGTGGAAAGCGTTTCGGAAGAGAGCGGCACCAGCGAGCCAGGCAATGGAATATGGAGACGTACTGCCCTGGGCAGCCATTTCGACACTTTCTATTCGGACCGTTATCTGACCACCCTGAATCTGAAAGACTTGCATGACTGCCTCGCTGGCGTGCCTTACGAACATATTATTGTGCTAGTGAACACGGAGAAGTATGGGGGAGGAGGCATCCTTAATTCTTACAATCTGTCGATGACCCATCATAAGCTGTTCAGGCCGGTCGTCGCGCATGAGTTCGGGCACAGCTTCGCCGGTCTTGCGGACGAGTACGCTTACGAAGCCGAGGCTATCCCAATGTACCCTCACGACGTGGAGCCTTGGGAGAAGAACATCACTACGAAAGTGAATTTCAAAGGCAAATGGGAGGATCTGATAGGAAAAGACCCTGAAGCCGGTTTTTATGAGGGTGCCGGGTATTCGCTGAAAGGTGTCTGGAGGGGATACGAGGACTGCCGCATGCGCACGAATTCCAATCCGGAATTCTGCCCTGTGTGCCGGAAGGCTATAACAGATGTCATTGATTTCTACACTGCCTGGAAACAATGAATATACTCAAGTTTCGCTAATGCGAAGCACCTCTTTAGGAGGGCCTTCGACCCGACAAAGTTCCTCCCCTGAGGGGAGCGATTTAGGGAGGGGGTAACGTAGATATAAAAAGAAAGTGCGTTGGTAAAGGTTTGTAAGCCTTTTCAATGAGCTTTAAATCAAATATTTAAGACTTGCGAAACTTGAATGAATATACATAAAAATATTGCTAAAGCTATGCTGGTGGCTGTTTTAGCCATCTCCTGCAGCAATAAAAACAATTTCGATATGGGAAGTTATGGATATGATGCCAGATTTTTAAAAGAAAATGGCATAAGCTATTCGGAACTAATCTCCGAGGATGGGAATTCTAAGGTGCTGGTGGTTCCCGCATGGCAGGGAAGGGTGATGACAAGTTCTGCTGCCGGTGATGGGGGCGACAGTTTCGGCTGGATGAATTATGAATATATCTCCAAAGGTGAGATAGACCCTCAGTTCAGCCCGTTCGGAGGAGAGGAGCGTTTATGGCTTGGCCCCGAAGGAGGACCTTTCTCACTCTATTTCAAAGGCGGCGACGAGCAAGTCTTCGCCAACTGGCAGGTGCCGAAAGTGCTTGATACGGAGGCTTTTGACGTAGACTCTTCTTGCTCTCGAAAAATCTGTCTTTCGAAAGAGGCCAGGCTGACTAATGCCTCCGGTACGGAATTCAACATACGCATTTCAAGGACGGTTTCGCTGATGGATAAGGCAGACGTGGAAAAGTCTTTCAGGGTAAGACTCCCTAAGGAAATCCGGATGGTGGGCTACGAGAGCAGGAACTGCATCACTAACGCTGGGGCGAAGGCATGGTCGAAGGACGAAGGCCTAATCGATGTCTGGATGCTAGGGTGCTTCAATCCGACGCCTACTACAACCGTTTTCATTCCTTACAATGAATACCTCGACTGCTCTTCCGTCGATGAGCCTGCTTCTGAGAGTGGCCGAATCGTGAATGATGAATATTTCGGAAAGATGCCGGAGGGCAGGCTCGTCGCCGAGGATGGCATAGTGTATTTCAAGATAGACGGTGCGCTGCGTTCGAAAATCGGGCTCAATGCATTAAGGAGCAAAGGGCTCTGCGGCAGTTACGACTCTTCGAGAGGGCTCCTTACCATTCTTTGGTGCGGAGCTCCGCCTGAAGGCGCCACTTACGTCAATGGCCAGTGGGGACATCAGGACGACCCGTTCAACGGAGATGTAATCAATTCTTACAACGATGGCCCTCTGGAGGATGGCTCCATCATGGGCCCGTTCTACGAAATCGAAACATCTTCTCCAGGGGCGGAGCTGCAGGCTGGGGAAACCCTGGCCCATGTCCAGAAAGTGATGCACATCCAGGGAGATGAAAAAAACTTGGCCCCGATCGTGAAGGCGGTCTTCGGGGCGGATATTCAAAGAATAAAGGATATATTCAAGAACAGTTAATCACATAATGCCATGCGAAAGTTATTTATTATCACTGCGTCCTTGTTCCTCGGCTTAGCCGTCAATGCGCAAGAGGCTATTTTCGATGCCAGGCCTCTGGTATCTCCCGAAATTAATTCAGACGGGACAATCACTTTCCGTTACAGGAACCCTTCTGCTAAAGCCGTCCAGGTCATCGGGGATTTCCTTCCGACAAAAGAAATCGACACTCCGAGAGGCAAGGCCGAAGTCACTGTTCCGGGCGAAATGCAAAAGGATTCTGCCGGTGTCTGGGTCTTCACGACTTCATGCAAAGTCGAGTCCGGAATGTACACTTACAGGTTTTCTGTCGATGGATCGTTGACAATTGATCCAAGCAACATGTTCGTGAACAGGGATGTTGCCACTCTCTCCAGCGCTCTCATAGTGAGCGGAGGCATCGGCGACCTGTTCAAGGTGCAGGAAGTCCCTCACGGGACGGTTTCCCGGGTATGGTATCCGAGCAAGGCCTCAGGATTCAGCAGAAGGATGACTGTCTACACCCCTGCCGGCTACGAGAACAGCTCCAAGACGCGGTACCCTGTCCTGTATTTGTTGCACGGGGCAGGCGGGGACGAAGAAGCTTGGATTACTCAGGGAAGGGCTTCACAGATAATGGACAATCTGATAGCCCAGGGCAAGGCGAAGCCGATGATAGTGGTCATGACCAACGGCTACCAGTCTCTGGAAGCGGCTCCGGGGGAGAACGCCCAAGGCTACGACGTGCCTTCATTCCGGGTGCCTGGAGGAATGGCAGGAGCTTTCGAATCTGCCTTCCCTGAGATTATCGACTATGTCGATAGTCACTACAGGACCATTGCCAAGAAAGAGAGCAGGGCGATATGCGGCCTCTCCATGGGCGGATTTCATTCGCTTTTCATATCCCTGAACTACCCTGACAAATTCAATTATGTGGGCTTGTTCTCTGCTGCGGTCGGGGTTGGTCACGACAATAAGAGCGAGATATACCAGAATATGGACGAGAAGCTTTCCGCATTCTTCTCCAAGAAGCCTGCGCTTTACTGGATAGGAATCGGAAAGACGGATTTTCTGTACAAGTCTAATGAGGAATTCAGGGCTAAATTGGATGCTGCCGGCTACCCTTACGCCTATTATGAGAGCGAGGGAGGGCACATCTGGAGGAATTGGAGAGACTACCTCAGCAAATTTGCCCCACAGCTTTTCAAATAAAAGAATATGTCAAAGAATATTTTCGGGATATGCGCCCTGGCTCTTGCCGGCGCGCTGGCCTCGTGCAATCAAGTCAATCCGGTCCTGAGCATTTCCGGTGGTAAGATCCTGGGCGTGCCTTCCGATTCGGCGGGGGTGCTTGTCTACAAAGGAATCCCTTATGCGGCCCCTCCTGTCGGAGACCTTCGGTGGAAGAAGCCGCAGCCTGTCCAGTCATGGGATACGGTAATGGTCGCCGATCATTACGGGCATATTGCCATGCAGGACGCTCTCGACCCTTCTTCGTTCTATGTGAAGGAGTTTTACCAAGACGGACTTCCGGCTATGGACGAAGACTGTCTGTACCTGAATGTGTGGGCTCCGGCGAAGACAGTCGGAAAGACTGATGCGGGGCTTCCGGTCGCCATGTGGATACATGGAGGGGCCTTCGATCACGGCTGGGGAAACGAAATCACCATGGATGGGGATGCGTGGGCTTCCAGAGGTGTTATCATGGTCACCATCAACTACCGCGTCGGCATATTCGGATTCTTTTCTCATCCGGAGCTTTCTGCTGAAGGCGAGGGGGCTTCCGGCAATTATGGAATATATGACCAGATAGCTGCGTTGAAGTGGATTAAGAAAAATATCGCCCAATTTGGCGGAGACCCATCGAACATCACCATCCTGGGGCAAAGCGCTGGTGGAATGAGCGTGCGAACCCTTGTTGCCTCTCCGGCTTCGAGGGACCTGATGGCACATGCGATCATCCAGAGCGGCGGCGGAGTAACGGATGGCGGCATATTCCCGCCGCAGGAGCATTACGATTCCATCGGCGTCGAGTTCTCTGAATATGCCGGAGCCTCTCCCGGCCTGCGCGCACCGTCCTCCGCCGGATCCTCTGAATATGCCGTGGCATCCTCATTGAAAGAGCTTAGGGCAGTGCCAGCTGACCAGTTGCTGCAACTTGGGGA
>Ga0256406_1007367_pt1 | contig 10481 bp, 7 predicted proteins | sample RumenRJG_03DNA_FD_185986 | JGI IMG/M metagenome (GOLD analysis project Ga0256406, IMG submission 185986) | Bovine rumen microbial communities from Lethbridge, Alberta, Canada - RJG_03 | ecosystem: Host-associated > Mammals > Digestive system > Stomach > Rumen | place: Canada: Alberta | collected...
AGTTATGGCAAGGAAGATGAAGGCACCTTCAACGATTTTCCTCGTTCCGGGGCTGATTCCCCTTATTCCGGGAAAGAACCTGTACTACGTCATGAGCTATGCCGTACAGAATGACTGGAAGCAGATGCAGTACAACGCCGCTCAGCTGGCTCAGTTCGCACTGGGTATAGTGGCAGGGGCTGCAGTGATATGGGTTCTGGTGGATTTTATAAGAAGAATAAAAAACTGGGAGCAAAGCTGATACGCCTGCTCCCTTTTTTCACGTTTAAGTTTATAAATTAGAATGTCAGTGATGCAAATTCCGGATCAATCTGATATCTGAGTTTTTCCAGTGTTTTCTTTACAGTAGGGATGCTCACGATTATTACGGTAATAACTCCTTCTGCTGCAAGATAGGTGAAATTATACCAGACAGACCATGTTACAGCGTTGAATCCCTTTGGTGCATAGGAACCGAAGAAGACTATACCGGAAAGAACAGCCATGGCATATCTTCCGATTAATCCTACAATATATCCTTTTACGATGCCGTTCTTCTTGTTTCTCATGAGCCCTCCAAGGCCCAGAGCTCCAAAGGCCAGGGGATAGTCCACCAGCATCTGGAGAGGATGGATTACATATGGTCCGAAAATCAGATTAAGGAGTCCTACGCACATTCCGGCAGTAACACCTCTTCTTGTTCCCAGATAGTAAGCACAGAGCACTATTGGAAGGTTGGACAGGGGAGTAACGGAGCCGCCCTGGGGCATGGAGAAAAGCTTGAACTGTCCCAGAACGATGGCAGCTGCAACCATCAATGCAGAAATGGTGAGAGCCTTAACATCTGCACCTCTGCCAGGAGTTTTCTGATTCTTTGGTGGAATAAGCGCCAGAAGAAAAAAGACCACTATTACGGCAATGACAGAAATCTGCCCTTTGCCAGATTCAAAAAAACTCTGAAGATTACCCATGGGTATTTACGTCCTTTCTATAACAAAACAATGGATTGATATTTTTCCTATTGGACTTTTATGTGTCAGTCCTACTGAAAGAGGTTATCATAAACGAAGATTATTTTCCATTCCGTTGACCTTCGGACCTGGGTGAATTAGAATTTTTCTACATCAGGTGCATTTTACGCTGCAAATTATATAGGAGGTATGTTGCCTTGACTGAACATTCTGCTGCCGGTGACTTCGAACAAGTAAACACAGGGAGATCCTCGCAGATGGTTTATGAAGATCTGTCTGAGAGAATAATACGGGGAGAGTACCTGACCGGAGAGAAACTGCCTTCGGAAAAGGAGCTGATGCTTCGTTACGACAGGAGTCACGGTACAGTCAGAGACGGGATCAAGATGCTCCAGGCCATGGGAATGGTAAGGATAATACCTGGGGGAGGGGCAGAAGTCATAAGTTCCACAGATACGTTTTACAAAACAGTCGTAGAGATCTTCGCTTCTTCCCGCATATCCATGGGACAGATAATTGAATTTGTAAAAGAATCTGAACCCCGGCTGCTCAGTAAATTCTTTTACAGGATAGATGAGGAATCCATTGTAAAAATGGAGATGGCCTTCGAGAAACTGGAATTGATTTGCCAGAGTCCGGAGCAGGATGGTATTCACGAACAGTTAAGCAGAATGCATCTTGAGATGATAAAAGGCATGAATAATCCATGTCTTACAGCCCTCTTTTCTGCCTTGTCATTTCTGTGGATAGAATACGTAAGAAAAAAAGAAAATAAGGATAAAATCAATACATTTGATACTAAGAATCTTATAAAGACTCACCGCAGGCTTATTGATGCCATGAGAATAGAAGATCCTGCAATTGCAGTGAAAGCCCTGGAAGAGGGCAAGAGCTGCCTTTTCTATGATAGCAAGGGTATAAGAGGAGATAAATACACATATGATGGAAAGGCCCTTACTGAAGAATTGTACGGTGTTAAGACGGATTCCAGAGCTTCGCTGAAGGCTTACTGCCAGATTCTGGGCATGATAATTTCAGGTCAGCTTAAAGGAGGACAGAAAATGCCGGCAGAAAGGAAGCTTACTGAGACTCTTGGAATAAGCCGGCCTGTATTGATCGAGGCCCTGAGAATGCTGGAGGCCAGAGGTTATATTGAGAGAAACAGAGGAAGCGGCACTGTGGTCAGAAATGTAGATGACATGGGGGCAGAAAGAATCCTTAAGATAATGTACCGGCGGGGAGAGATAACTTTCAGACACGTGTTTGAAGTGAGAGAAATATGTGAGCCCGTGGCTTTCCAGTTTGCAGCCCGGTTCAGGAAATATTCTGATATCAGGCAGATCCAGATTGCACTAGACGAGGCCTGGACAGAGGGGAGAGACAGCATCGATCACTATATGGGATACGGTGTGAACTTTGATTGCAAGGCTGCTGAAATCTGCGGGAATAAGGTTCTATACTGGGTAGAAAGGATTTCTTCTCAGTTCAGCCATGATCTTCTCGGTGCAAAGCTTGTTAAACTTCCTGCACATTTTACACAGCAGCTTATGAAACAGATTTACGATGAGCATTCTGACATGCTGTCATATATTGCGGTGAGAGACGAAGATGCTGTGAGACAGTTATGTGAAAGGCATCTTAAGGTCATTGCAGATGCAGCTTTCTAGTATTGAGCAGGGGCGTGGGAAGAATAAATGATATGAAACACAACAAAACAAAATGAAACAGAACCGGAGGATCTGTAGCCCTTTCTCAGTGAGGAATCATCTGGAGAGAGGGAGTATTTCCACCAGTTCTGTTTCTGCTTGAAAAAATAGTTCAGAAAGAGCTTTTATATTGCTCCTGCCTCCCGGATCTTCATTGATCAAGAAGCAGGATGAGCAATCATCAGATATTGAGAAGGGTAGCTGCCATCATTGCCTTGATGGTATGCATCCTGTTCTCTGCCTCGTCCCAGACGATGGACTGAGGACTTTCAAATACTTCGTCGGTAACTTCAATAGCATCGATACCGAATTTTTCGTAGATATATCTTCCGTTTGCAGTGTCCAGGTTGTGGTATGCAGGAAGACAGTGCATGAACACAGTGGATTCCTTCCCAGTTGCCTTCATGAGCTTGGAAGTAACCTGGTAATCCATTAAATCTCCGATTCTTTCTTTCCAGATTTCGTCAGGCTCTCCCATGGAAACCCACACATCTGTGCTGATAACGTCTGCGTCTATTACAGCCTTATATGGATCAGGCTCGTGAGTTATAGTGGCGCCGCTTTCCTTGGCCATTTCAACGCACTTTTCGTATATTTCACTGCTCTGGAGATATTTTTCAGGGCAGCAGGCAACAAAGTCCAGGCCCAGCTTAGCACAGCCTATCATGAGAGAATTTCCCATGTTGAAGCTGTTATCACCCATGAACACGAATTTTATGCCTTTCAATTTGCCAAAATGCTCCTTGATTGTCAGCATGTCAGCAAGAATCTGTGTAGGATGGAATTCGTCGGTAAGGCCGTTCCACACTGGTACACTGGAGTATTTTGCCAGGTCCTCAACTACTTCCTGGCCGTAGCCACGATACTCTATGCCGTCAAACATCCTTGTGAGAACCCGGGCAGTATCTGCAATGGACTCTTTTTTTCCAATATGAGAACCGTGGGAGTCGAAAAATGTTGCGCTCATTCCCAGATCGTTTGCTGCTACGTTGAAGCTGGAGAAGGTTCTGGTGCTGTGCTTCTCGAATATCAGTGCAATGTTCTTGCCTTCGCAGAGCCGGTGGGGAATGCCGTTTTTCTTCATATCCTTCAGTTCCTGGGCCAGGTCAAGGATTCCAAGTATCTGTTCTTCGCTGAAATCCAGCAGGGTAAGAAAATCTTTACCGTAAATTCCTATTTTACTCTTAGTCACAATATGCTCCTTTTCCCTTTATTTGATGAAACCGTTTATGTACTCTATTTGCTTGTGGATGGAATCAGAGGATGGACCCCCCTCTGAGGTCCTGCTGGCAACGCAGTATGCCAGGTCAATCTTGCTGTAGATATCATCCTCAATGAGGTCGCTGGATTCTTTGTATTTTTCCATAGGAACCTGATCCAGGGTGATTCCCTGAGCCATACACCAGGACACAAGATCTCCTGTAATCTTGTATGCAGTTCGGAAAGGCATTCCCTTTACTGTAAGGTAATCTGCCAGATCTGTAGCGTTAATGAATCCCTGGCCTGCAGCCTTCAGCATGTTCTCGGGAATTGCTTTCATGGTGCTGAGCATTGGTGCGAAAACTGTGAGGCACATTTTGACAGTGTCCACAGCGTCGAAAACAGCTTCCTTATCTTCCTGCATATCCTTGTTGTAGGCCAGAGGCAGTCCCTTAAGCATGGTCAGAATGGTGACCAGATCCCCATATACTCTTCCTGTCTTGCCCCGCACAAGTTCCGCAATATCGGGATTTTTTTTCTGAGGCATTATGCTTGAACCGGTGGTAAAAGAATCATCCAGCTGGACGAACTTGAACTCCCAGCTTGCCCAGAGAATGATTTCCTCTGAAAAACGGGAAAGGTGCATCATGATTGTGGACAATGTACTTAGAAGTTCAATGCAGTAGTCCCTGTCGGAAACGCCGTCCAGGCTGTTCATCATGATTCCGTCAAAACCCAGGGCATGGGCTGTCATATATCTGTCAGTATGGTAGGTTGTGCCTGCCAGAGCGCAGCAGCCCAGAGGATTCTGGTTCATCCGCTTCACGCAGTCCTGGAGGCGGGTCAGGTCTCTTGTAAACATCATTCCGTAGGCCAGAAGGTGATGGGCAAAACTGATAGGCTGTGCTCTCTGAAGGTGGGTATACCCCGGCATTATAGTCTTCTCGTTTTCAGAAGCCTGTTTAGTAATGGATTTCAGCACTTCCTTGATCAGATTTGAAATTTCTTCAGCCTGATCCCTGAGATAGATGCGGAGATCCGTTGCAACCTGATCGTTACGGCTCCTTGCAGTATGAAGCATTTTTCCCGGCTCGCCTATGCGGGCTGTCAGCTCTCCCTCAATGAAGGTGTGAATATCCTCTGCAGTCTGGTCTATCTGAAGCTTTCCTGAATCCAGATCATCCAGAATTGACAGAAGACCTTCAGTTATTTCATCTGCCGCCTTCTTCGGAATAATCCCCATGGCACCAAGCATTGTAGCGTGAGCAACGGAGCCTCTTATGTCCTGGCTGTACATTCTGGAATCTGTCTTGATTGAAGAATTGAAATCATCTGCTTTGCTGTCCAGTGCTTTGTGAAGGTCTCCTGCCCACAGTTTGTTCATATCGTTACCTCGCGTGTTTACTATGAAAAAAATGGTTTCTCTTGTCCGGTGGTTACGGCACCCAGAGGGTGAGGGGCCTTTCAGGCTGCTTCTCACCCCTGTAGTTCCGGAACCAGAATGGTTTTTACTTGTTCTTCTTGCTTACCTGAGCCTGTACGGAAATAGGCAGTGCCCAGAGATTAATGAATCCGCCTGCATCCTTCTGGTCGTAAACATGATCCTCGCTGAATGTGGCAATTTCTTCAGAATACAGTGACCAGTCGCTCCATACTCCTGCTTTGATGATGTTTCCCTTGTAGAGCTTCAGCTTTACAGTACCAGTAACATGCTCCTGGGTTTTCTCAGCGAAGGCTGACAGGGCTTCCCTTAAAGGTGTGTACCACTGTCCGTTATAGAGAAGCTCGCCGAATGTAATGGAAAGTTCAGCTTTTTTGTGCTGGGTCATCTTGTCGAGACAGATGGTTTCCAGGTACTGATGAGCAGCGTACAGAATTTCTCCGCCAGGAGTCTCATAAACTCCGCGGCTCTTCATTCCTACCAGACGGTTTTCCACAATATCCAGGATGCCGATTCCGTTCTTTCCGCCAATCTTATTGAGAGCCAGGATGATGTCTTTTGCAGTCATTGTCTCACCATTAAGAGATACTGGTGCACCTGACTCAAATCCGATAGTTACGTATTCAGGCTGGTCTGGTGCCTGGAGAGGGGAAACTCCCAGTTCAAGGAATCCTGGTTTCTCAAGCTGAGGTTCATTGCCCGGATCTTCCAGATCCATTCCCTCGTGAGAAAGGTGCCACAGGTTCTTGTCCTTAGAGTAATTTGTTTCCTTGCTGATCTTAAGCGGAACATGATGAGCCTCTGCATACTCGATTTCTTCTTCCCTGGACTTGATTTCCCACTCCCTCCATGGGGCAATTATTTTCAGCCCCGGAGCAAAAGCTTTCAGTGTAAGCTCAAAACGAACCTGGTCATTTCCCTTTCCGGTGCAGCCGTGGCAGATAGCGTCAGCCCCTTCTTTAATAGCTATTTCAGCCAGACGCTTGGCGATAACAGGCCTTGCCAGAGCTGTTCCGAGAAGATAATCTTCATATTTTGCACCCATCTTCAGAGTAGGGATTATCATATCGTTTACGAACTCATCTGTCAGATCCTCAACGTAGAGCTTGGATGCTCCGGACTTTATTGCCTTTTCCTCAAGGCCTTCCAGCTCATCGGCCTGTCCTACGTTTCCGGAGACTGCGATGATCTCAGGGTCATTGTAGTTTTCCTTCAGCCACGGAATAATAACTGATGTATCCAGACCGCCGGAATATGCAAGTACGATTTTTTTGATCTCTTTCTTTTCTGAACTGTTCATTTTCAAGCCTCCCTTTGTTTTGAAACCCTCCGGATAAAATAATCTGCAGTATCTTTGCCGGAAGGAAATTGCCAATTTGGTATAAATTTACGTAAAATGTTATATTCATTCAATCGATGGTATGATTATATGGAAAAATGAATATAAATGCAAGGGCGAATTTGTAAAAAATCGGCAAAATACTGTATTATTGGGAATACAATGTTTAATAAATATACATTTGCAACTTGTGTTATACTTACGAAAGTTAAAAGTTTAAACGTCTTTGCAGTTTTCTGTATTTCCGGGGAATTAAGTGATGGATTTAAAAAACTATTCCGATCTTACTAATGAAACCAAATACGAAGTAAAGAACAGTGTGTTCAGGTTGTTTACTGTAGTAGTGCTTGTGACACTGCAGATATATTTTATTGTCAGGCTGGCTTACAGGCTGAGCCATTACAGCACGTGGATCCAGACCGGGATAACATTTCTTACATTAATAGTAGTTCTGACAATATTCAGCCGTGATCTTAACTCTGCATATAAAATACCTTGGATCATGCTTATCATGGCATTCCCAATAGTGGGCCTATGTCTGTATTTTCTTATGGGAGTGCCATATACAAATATCCGGATGAAGAGGCGGTTTCAGAAGGTGGACGATGAACTTTTTCCTTTGATTCCTCAGGATCCTGAGATCCTAAATGAGATAGAAGAAAAAGATCTGTCAGTTGCAAATATCTTCAGATATGTTTCAAATTATGCTCGTTTTCCAGTATGGTCGGAAACTGACATAACTTACTATTCAGATGCCCTGGAAGGCCTTGAGGCCCAGAAGGCGGATCTAAGGAAGGCGGAACGGTTTATCTTCATGGAATACCACGCCATTGAAGATAAGGAAGCTTTTCAGGGAATAAAAGAAATACTGATTGAAAAGGTCAGGGAAGGAGTGGAAGTCAGGCTGTTCTACGATGATGTGGGAAGTATTGGATTCATCAATCCTGACTTTGCTTACAGAATGGAGGCATTGGGTATAAAGTGCAGAGCCTTTAATCCGGTAATGCCCCTTATAAACATCTTCATGAACAACAGGGATCACCGGAAGATTACCGTAATTGACGGGAAGGTGGGATTTACCGGCGGCTACAACCTGGCAAACGAATATTTTCACATAACCCAGCCTTACGGTCACTGGAAGGATACGGGAATAAGGCTGGAAGGAAAGGCAGTAAAAAATCTGACAGTGGCTTTTCTTGAAATGTGGAACGGTGCCAGCAAAAATGGAAGAGAAGATAAGGAGCTGTTCCGGTATCTTCCTGATATTCCTTATGATGGAGTGGAGAGATGCTACATCCAGCCCTATGGTGACAGTCCTCTGGACAAGGAACAGACTGGAGAGAATGTATATATGAGCATCCTGAAAGATGCGAAAAAATACTGTTACTTCATTACTCCATATCTGGTTCTCACAGACGAGATGCAGAGAGAGATGCAGATGGCTGCCAGAAGAGGGGTTGATGTAAGGATAATTACTCCTGGAATCCCTGATAAAAAGGTGATATACAAGCTTACCAGGTCTTTTTACACCAGGCTTTGCAAAAACGGAGTGAAAATATTTGAGTACAGACCGGGATTCTGCCATGCAAAAATGTGCATAGCTGATGACCATCTGGCTACCGTTGGAACTATTAATCTTGATTACAGAAGCTTATACCTTCACTTTGAGAATGGATGTCTGATCTACAACTCTCACGTTGTGGAAGAAATAAGAAAAGATTTTGAGGAAATGTTTCGGGAGTGCGAGGATGTAACCACTCGGTTCAGCATTAAGAGAAGTCTTCCGGTCAGGGCAGCTCAATGCCTCCTGAGACTCATTGCCCCGTTGCTGTAGAATCTGCAGAATATGAGGCAGCATAAGGCAGAATTATGCAGTAAAGTAAATGCTTTTTAATAACAGCAAGGGGAGCCGTATCTGCGGCTCCCCTTGCTGTTAGAGATGGAATGATATGGATAATGGTTATATTCCAACCTGACGTGAACCTCCAAGAAATGTAGGAAGTTCTTTTCCTTGTCTCATCCATGTCTTATACTCAGCTGTTGCTGTCCAGAATACGTCACCTGATGAATTCAGAGCTGTTTCGAGAGAATCCTGGATAACTCCAACGATGAAGCCAACTCCTACTACCTGCATGGCCAGGTCGTTGCTGATTCCGAAAAGGGAACATGCCATAGGTATCAGCATGAGGGAACCGCCAGCTACTCCGGAAGCTCCTGCAGCAGAGAGGGCTGCAAGAACACACAGAACAACGGAGGAGGCAATATCCACCTGTATGTGAAGAGTGTGGCAGGCGGCCATGGTCATTACAGCAATGGTAATAGCTGCGCCGTTCATGTTAATAGTAGCACCCAGAGGAATAGATACAGTGTACATATCTTCGTCAAGACCTAATTTCTCGCAGAGTTTAAGGTTAACCGGTATGTTGGCTGCAGATGAACGGGTGAAGAAGGCCATGACAGCAGATTCCTTCAGGCATCTCATAAGCAGGGGATACGGATTTCTCCTGAGAATGATGAAACAGAGCAATGGGTTGACTATCAGCACAGCGAAGAACATGCATCCTATCAAAAGGAGAAGGAGAGAGCCATAGTCTTTGAAAATAGCCAGTCCGTTTGAAGAAACGTTGGTGAACATAAGTCCCATGATACCGAAAGGAGCAAGGTTAATGACCCATCTTACGGCCTGGGATACTGCGTCGGAAAGGTCGCTCATGAATCTCCTTGTTGAATCAGCAGCATAAATCTTCAGAGCAAGACCGAGAATGACTGCCCAGGCCAGTATGCCCAGATAATTGGCATTGACCAGTGCGCTGACAGGGTTGTCTACAAGATTCATCAGGAGATTGTGAAAAACCTCGGCAAAGCCGCTTGGAGGGTTTGTTTCAGAGGCTGCCGCCTTTGCAAATGTGATGGTCTGTGGAAAAATAGAGCTTCCCACAACTGCAGTTACACCTCCCAGTGTTGTTCCTGCAAGGTAGAGTACTATAACAAGACCGAAGCGGCGGTCCAGCTTGCTGGAACTCTGGCAGAGAGATGCTATGACGAGAACGAACACCAGAATCGGCGCAACAGCCTTCAATGCGCCTACGAACATATCACCGAAAACGCTTAGTCCCTTTGCTCCTGGAACAGCAACTCCAAGAGCAGCGCCGATGATCAGTCCAATTACAATTCTAACTATCAGACTGGTGTCGTTATACTTCTTTACGATACCCTTTAAGACGGACATGATTTTTCCTTTCTGAACTAAATAGTATTTCGTATTTCCTCGTTGTTCTTGCATTTTATTGTACCGTAGTACAATAAAATGCATTATTAATTGAGCGATAATACAATATCATATAAATGTGTTAGATACAAACTATTGATAAAAAGAATTTATATTTATAATAACAAAAAAATATACCTGGACTATGAAAACAGGGAAATTTCCGTGGAAGTCAGGAGCCTGTGAGATGTATACTATTAAAAGGATTTGCAGATGAACGTAGTTTCAGATGCTCTTGATCCTTTGATCTAAGAAAAGCGAAAGGAGTATTGCACTTATGAGGCAGGAAACAAAGTGTATTCAGGCTGGATATAACCCGGGAAATGGTGATCCGAGAATGATTCCTATTATTCAGAGCACCACCTTTAAATATGATACAAGTGAGGATATGGGCAAACTGTTCGATCTGGAAGCATCAGGATATTTTTATTCCAGGCTCCAGAATCCAACCAGCGATTATGTTGCTGCAAAAATTTGTGCTCTTGAAGGCGGTTCGGCGGCTATGCTCACTTCCTCCGGACAGGCGGCAAATTTCTTTGCAGTTTTTAATCTGGCCCAGGCAGGAGATCATGTTATT
>Ga0256406_1007370_pt1 | contig 10478 bp, 8 predicted proteins | sample RumenRJG_03DNA_FD_185986 | JGI IMG/M metagenome (GOLD analysis project Ga0256406, IMG submission 185986) | Bovine rumen microbial communities from Lethbridge, Alberta, Canada - RJG_03 | ecosystem: Host-associated > Mammals > Digestive system > Stomach > Rumen | place: Canada: Alberta | collected...
GCCGCCGCCCGAATCTCTGGACAGTCCAGGGCGTTGTAGGTCGATTTGGGGCAGTAGGGGTGGGTGTCGGCCAGCGGCGCGATGGCGTCGGCCAAGGCGTTGAGCCACGGGTCGGCGTTGATCGCCGCGTACTTCTCGTTGTAATCCCGCCAATCCCCTTCGGGGGCCGCCGGCGGCAGAAAGGCCGTCACCATCAGAGGCACGCCCTCGCGGTCCGCGGCTTCGGCAACGCGCAGCGTCCGCGCCGCCGCGCCGTCGAAATCCCGGCAGGCCCATGCCTGGCCCTCGCGGTAGACGTTCTGCATGTCGATGACGAGAATCAGATCTTCTTTTTTCATCGTCCCGTCCCTCTAAAAATCCGACGGAATCAGGCCGAGGCGCACCATCGCCTTGGCGATGCCGTCGTCGTCGATGTCGTCGGTGACCAGATCGGCCAGGGCCTTGGCCTCGGGGACGCCGTTGCCCATGACCACACTGGTCCCGGCGGTGTCGAGCATCTCGAGATCGTTGGGGCCGTCGCCGAAGGCGATGGTGTCCGACCGGTCCGCGCCGACGGCCGCGATGAGCTCGTCGATGGCGGTGCCCTTGTCGACGCCGATCCGGGTGATTTCGCCGGCGCTCGGGTCGCCCGGTTCCAGGCTGCTGGCCGTCACCCGGAGGTTCACCGGCGCGAGCCAGGCTTCGAATGCGTCCCGGGTAAAGGGCGCCCCGGTGTAGACGACCATGTCGGCGTCGGGATAATGGTCGGCGTAAAGCCCCCGGGCCACGTCGACTTTGACCTTGCCGATGGCCCGGGAAATGACGTCGTAAACCGATTCGCTTTCACCCACCTGAAACAAGCGGTAGCGCCGGAAGGATTCCAGCGCGTTGGGCGAGATAATGCCGACGTGGGCCATTTGAATCAACATCGGCACGTTGCCGCGGTTCAGCATCGCCATGACCCGCTGCATCCGCTCGGCGCCGAAGACGTGGCGGCCGATTTCCCGTCCGTCCGCGATCACGTGGGAGCCGGAGCCGAAAATGTAGCCGTCGAAGCCGAAATCCATCAAAAAGGGGTAGACCTCCGCCTCGCTGCGCCCGGTGCAGAGCACCAGCTTGTGGCCGGCGCGCTGGGCCGCCCTCAGCGCCCGCGCCGCGGAGTCGGGCAGCACCTTGTGAAAATTGACCAGGGTGCCGTCCACATCAAAGAATAATATTTTCGTGTGTTCTGTTTTCATGGGTCTATCTTAGCCGATTCACCACAAGATTTCAAAAAATTTTAGATAAAAAAACAGCGCCGAAGCGCTGTTGCAAAATCCAAATTTATTGTATTAACCGTACACGACGACCCGCGTATTTCTCGGGATGTTGTCGTAAATCCATTTGGCATCGTTGAGTGCGAGCCGCACACAGCCGTGAGAGACCCCTCTGCCCAGCTGCTTACCTGGTATAACTCTCGACGGCGTACTTGCTGGATAGTACAGCACAGAGTGGAAGAGATAATTGCCGCTGAACTGCGTTGCGTACCAGCACCGGTAGGAGCTGCTGCCGAAGTACCTTTCCTTGATGCCCACCGTGAACACGCCCTTTTTCGTCGGCGTTCTGGCCGCACCATCACCGCAGGAATAGCGCTGGATGCGCGTCCAATGGTTCTGATACCCCTTGTAAATCGAGACGAGGTGGTGCGAACAGTCGACGAGGATCGCGTAGCCGGTGCTGCTGGCGTAGCCCTGCGCCTTCCGGTCCATCGCGTCCAATTGCCGGTACACCTGGACGCTGTAGTCGATCGCCGCGTAATCCGTGCCAGTCGTCTTGGCCAACACGAATTTCTGCGCCTTCGAATTATTGAAGCTGTACAGCTGGATGTTGGTGCCGTTGCCGGTTTTGCCGCCAGCAGCGTCCAAAACCCGGCTGCTGTTGGCGTTGATGAAGGAAAAGCTGCCGTCCGCGTTTTGATGGACGATCCAACGCTGCGCCATCGTGCCGTTGTCGCGGTACTGCTGCACATTGGTGCCGTTCGCCGTTTTGGCGCCGGCTGCGTCGAGCACGTGGCGGGACTTTTCATTTCGGATTTTGACAAACCCGTTGCCGAGATTCACAATCGTGAATTTCTGCGCACAAGTGCCGTTGGATTTGTAAAGCTCCAAATTGGCCTGCATCTTCCGCGAGCCGTCCTTGATATCTAGAACAGCCGACTGGTTGGCCACATTTTTGAAGATGAATTCGCCTGTAATGGGATTGTAGGCGACGGCCTTCAGATAAAATTTCTGCGCATCCGAGCCATTGGCTGCGTAAACCCAAAGGTTGGTGCCGTCAGCCGTTTTGCCGCCGCTGACGTCCAGCACATTGGCGCCGTTGTTGCCCGCCACCAAATAGCAGGTGCCGTCGCCGGTGTGCCGCAACACCCAGCGCTGCGCCGCCGTGTTGTTGTTGAAATACTGGCGCACGTTGGTGCCGGATTTTTTTGAGCCGCCGGCGATATCCAGCGTCATGCCGGAGTTTAACGAGGTGATCCGGTAGGTTCCGCCGGTTTTGGTGATGATAAATTTCTGAGCGTTTGTGCCGTTGTTTTTGTACAGCTGCAGATTGGCGCCGGAGCCCATCGAGCCGCCGCTGATATCGAGCACCTTCTGGTCGTCGAGCTTTGAGACGATCGTGTAAACACCGTCCTTAACCGAAACGTTCGCGGCCGATTTCAAGAAATTAAATTTCTGAGCCTTCGTGCCGTTTTTGCTGTACAGCCAAATGTTGGTGCCGTTTTTCATGCTGCCGTACTGCACGTCAATCACCTTGCCGTTCTTCTTGGACAGGATGTAATAAGCGCCGTCTCCGGCGGGAAGAATTTCCCATTTCTGGGCGTCCGTGCCGTTTTGGTCGTACTGCCAGATATTCGTACCATCAGCATCAGCGCCACCGCAGATATCGACGACCTTGCCGGAACCCTTGTTGACGATCAGGTAATAGCCCCCGTCTTCGTCGTCGGACGCCACCCATTTGACGTCGAACTTCTGCGCATTGGTCCCATTGGCGTCGTAAAGCTGAATATTGGCCTTGCTCTGTTTACTGCCGCCCGAAACGTCGAGCACCTTGAAGCCGTTTTGATGCGACGCGATGACGTAGGTGCCGTCTTCGACCGTCTTGACGTATTTCGGCGTCTTGGGCTGGGTCACCGTTCCGGTCGATCCCTTCTGTGCGGGTTTCGATGTGTTCCCAGTGTCCGCGGCCTGCGTTTTTTCTGCCGGCTGCGTCGATGATGCCACATCCGTTGAATTTGCCGAATCCAAAGAAGTGTCCCCTTGGGTCACACTTTCAGCATTCTGCGCGGCAGCCTTCGTACTGGCCTGATTCGCATTAGTCGTGCTAGGCGTCTGAACCGTCTCTGTGACCGCCGCCGTGGGCGTCTGCGCGTTCACCGCATTGTCGTCCGCTTCCGCCGCAAGCGCTGCCTGCGGTTTCATCAGAAAAACAGCACCCGCAATGAGAAATACCGCGAAAAGCCATTTCCATTGCCTGAATTTCATAATCCGCTCCTCTCTTCAATCAATTTCGTCTATTTAGTACACTTTCTAAATTTTTTAAGATACTAAAAAACGTTTACGGTTATTGTACCTTAAATAAAATCAATTGTATACATAAAAAATGGCAAAAATAAAAACAGCGCCGAAGCGCTGTTTTTAGCATGACGTATAAATCTTAGTAATTTAAAGCCTGAATTCTGAAGTAGCTCTGCGGATGAGCGCAGACCGGGCAGACTTCCGGTGCCTTCGGGCCGACCACGATGTGGCCGCAGTTGCCGCACTGCCAGATCTGATCGCCGTCTCTTGAGAACACGACACCGTCGTTGATGTTCTTGAGCAGCTTCTTGTAGCGTTCTTCGTGGTGTTTTTCGATGTCCGCCACCATCCGGAACAGACGGGCGATATCGTCGAAGCCTTCTTCTTCAGCTTCCTTCGCCATTCTCGGGTACATTTCGGTCCATTCGTAAGCTTCACCGTCTGCTGCAGACTGCAGGTTGTCTGGAGTGTCGCCGACGCCGTAGAGGATCTTGTACCACATTTTAGCGTGTTCTTTTTCGTTGTTCGCGGTTTCGGTGAACAGTTCAGAAATCTGAACGTAGCCGTCGCTCTTCGCTTTGCTTGCGAAATAGGTGTATTTATTACGTGCCTGGGATTCACCCGCAAAAGCATCCTGTAAATTCTTTTCGGTTTTTGTGCCCTTTAATTCTTCAGCTCTGCATCTTAAAAAATCTGCCATTTAAAAAACCTCCTTTGATGATTCAAATGTGATTGATGAATATGCTCTCCTTCTCTCAATTGAGAACAGCTCTATCTTATCGCAATCCGGGAATCCCGTCAATGTTAATTAGAACCATTCTAAAAAAGAATTGGTTTAGCCTTAAGCATTTTTTATGATTTGAACGCACCCGTTTCATTTAACGAACCGCGGATACCTCGACCTCAACCTGTTCGTCGGCACTGCCAGCTTTGGCGCCGGCGCGGTGCACCGTCAGCGTCGTCCTGCTGCCCGGCGTCATGTCGGCCAATACCGCTGCCATTTCCCGCGGGTTGTTCACCGACTTGCCTTCTACCGAGGTGATGACGTCGCCCACTGCGACGCCTGCCTTCTCAGCGCCCGATCCCGGCGCTACCGTCAGCACCGCGACGCCGTTGTCGAAGGACGCGGTCTTCCCGGTACGCAGCTTGAATTGATCGGCGCTTTCGCCGGTGATCCCGATGGTGCGGGGTTCGTAAGTCCCGGTCATGATCACCTGATCGAGCACCGTCGCGAGGGAATAGGCCGGCAGCGCGTAAGTGCCTGCCGCGTCCGTCTTCACGGTCATCCCGACGATCTGCCCATCGCTGTCGCAGATTGGCGTGCCCGCTGCGCTGTCCCCGTCGATCTGAATCAAATCCCGAACCGCGTAGCCGCTGCCGTCGGACGCGAGGACGTTGGCGTCGGGATTGAGGATTACCGTCTTTTTCGTCGCGTAGGTGTGGCCGCTGCGCCCGAGCTGCATCACCACTTCGCCCTTGTAGAACTGGTCGTCGTCGGACAGCACGGCCGGTTTAAAATGGCCCCCGGAGACCTTGATCAGCGCCAGATCCAAATCGGCGTCCGACCAGATCACCTTCGCAGCGTAGGTCTTCTTTTTCTTATCGGTGACCTGAACCGCGCCGGTCGTGGTGATCAGGTGCGCCGCGGTCATGATCATCCCATCTGTGGTCACCGCAAAGCCCGTGCCGGATGAGGCGCCGGAAGTCACGTTCAGAACGGCCCCGTCTAAACTGCTGGCCGCCTGATCCAGACGCGCTGCACCCGCCGCTTCGGCCGCCTCTTCGGAAACGGCGATGCTTTTCATCCCCTGATGGCAGTAAACCGTGAACAGCACGATGACCAGCGCCAGTCCGACAATCACCGTATCCATCATGAACCACCAGGAGCGGCTGTGATTTCCAAATCTGGACTGGCGGCTGTCCGCCTCTTCTTTTTCCGGAAGGCTGGTCGTTTTTTCATTGATCTCGGGAAAAAGATCATTTTGAAATGCCGGAGTGGAGTGGATGGATTCTTCGATATCTTTTCGCTGCTTCGTCATTTCAAAACTCCTTGTGTTTTTTCTTAAGCCGATTATCCCAAATCAAAGACGCTGGAGCGCTCGTGGCGTCTGGCCACGGCGACCCGAGTATCCTTTTCTGAGATGCCTGCCTGTTTAAAACAATTTTGTGTTGTCTGATAGGCGAGAATTGGCAGATTGTTTTCGTGGCTCAAATGGGCCAGCACGATCTGCTTCACGCCGCTTTCCGCGAGATCGACCGCCATTTCGCCGGCGGTATCGTTGGACAAATGTCCCAGCTTACTGGCGATGCGGTGCTTCAGCGCGTAAGGGTAGGGCCCGGTTTCGAGCATCCCAGCATCGTGGTTGCTCTCGAGCACCACCAGATCCCGTCCGGCCAGCGCCTGCGCGATTTCCGGCGAGACGATGCCGGTGTCGGTGGCAATGCCGACAGTGTGAGCGCCGCTGTCAAAGGTGAAGCCCACCGGGTCGGCCGCGTCGTGGGAAATGCCAAAAGTGTCGACGCCCAAATCACCAATGGCAAAGGGGACGCCGGTCACGAACATGCGGATATTGTGCCCGGCGATTTTGCCGATATCCGGCGCCATCGCTTCCCAGGTGGCCGCGTTGGCGTAAATCGGCAGATCGTACCGGCGGGACAACACCCCAGCGCCGTGAATGTGGTCGCGGTGCTCGTGGGTAATCAAAATGCCGTCGATCTGCGCCGGCAGCTCGTCGATGGACATCAGGCCCTGTTCAATCTTCTTACCCGAAAGGCCCGCGTCGACGAGAAGCCGGGTATCGCCGTGGGACACAAACAGGCAGTTGCCCGAGGACCCGCTGTACAGACTACAAAATTTCATAATTAAATGCCTCTAACGTTTTTTATCTTAATCGGTAATCCTTAAAATGACTCTAAAAAACAAAAGCCCCAGAATGGGGCGTAAAGTATTGCTTAAGATTAGTTGTCTAAATGACTTTTCACGGTGACCCGTTCGATGTGGGCGCCGAGATTTCTGAAATTTTCCTCGAGATTTTCGTAACCCCGATCGATGAATTTCAGGCCCGTGATTTCCGAGCGGCCCTTGGCCACCAGGGCGGCGATGACCATCGCGGCGCCGGCGCGCAGATCGGTCGCGGCGATTTTGGTGCCTGACAGCTCCGGCACGCCTTCAATCATGGCTGTCCGGCCATTGATCGAAATGTGTGCCCCCATTTTTCTGAGCTCGTCCACGTATTTGAACCGGTTTTCAAAAATGCTTTCGTGGAGACGGCTGTTGCCTTCGGCGATGGACATCAAAACCGCCATCGGCTGCTGAAGGTCGGTCGGAAAGCCCGGGTAGGGCAGGGTCTTCACGTGGCAGCGTTTCAGGCGGCCCTTGTGGCTGACCTGAAGGCTGTCGCCGTTGACGTTCACGACGTCCGCGCCCATTTCCTTGAGCTTGGCGGTGACACTTTCCATGTGCTTGGGAATGACACCCTTGACGAGCACATTGCCGTTAGTGGCCGCTGCGGCCATCATGTAGGTCCCGGCTGTAATCTGGTCGGGCACCACCGAATAAGAACAGGCGTGGAGTTCCTGCACGCCGTGAATGCGGAGGGTATCCGTGCCGGCGCCCTTGATGTTGGCGCCCATTTTATTGAGGAAGTTGGCCACATCGACGATATGGGGTTCCTTTGCGGCGTTTTCGATGACCGTGCGGCCTTCGGCGAAAACCGCCGCGAGCATCACGTTGATCGTCGCGCCCACCGACACGACGTCCATGTAAATATCCGCCGCGTGGAGATGGTCGGCGTGCATTTTGACACAGCCGTGTTCGATGACCACGTCGGCGCCGAGGGCTTCAAACCCCTTGATGTGCTGGTCAATCGGGCGGTCGCCGATGTTGCAGCCGCCGGGCAGCGGGACAATCGCGTTGCCGTAGCGGCCGAGCAATGCGCCGAGCAGATAGTAGGACGCGCGCATTTCGCCGATTTCGTCCTGATAAGGGGCACAGTCGTAGGACAGCTCATCTCGGGAATCGATGGTGAGCACGTCGTCCTGCCAGTCGACCTTCGCGCCGATTCGGCTCAAAATGTCGACCATTTTGCGGACGTCGTCAATTCTCGGGACGTTGTCGATCGTCACGACGTTGCGGCTCAGCAGAGCAGCGGGAATTAACCCCAGCACCGCGTTTTTCGCGCCGGTGATCTGGACTTCGCCTTTTAACGGATAACCGCCTTCAATGATAAATTTATCCATCGTATCCAATCCTCTCAAATTTATATCCTTTATGGAATCTCTCACTATATCGCAAAAAAGCGGGTAATTCAAACCCGCTCCCTTTGTTCAAAACTAAAATACAACAATCTGTACAGCGATGCGCTTCACATTCGCTTTTTTCCCATTTTAAACTTCTGATATTATATCATAATGTTTTAAATTATCAACTTTTTTGAACGGATTTCTTTTTGTTTAAGCTGTGATATAATAGTCAAAAAATTAAGGATGGGCGGAGGAAAACGGAAAATGGATAAGCGGCACTCAACGAAGTTTGTCTTCGACAGCGGCAACGAAAATTACGGCATCACGCCGGTGGAGAACGCCTTCATCAACATCTACATGCCTCCGGCCAACGGCGACTACGTCAAGGTGTACCTCTACGGCCTCAAGCACTGCTTCTCAAGCGCATCGATGCCCATCGACAACGAGCTGTTGTCCGAGGAGCTGCAGATCACAGAAGGGGACGTGCGCAAGGCCTGGGACTACTGGCAGGATCAAGGGATTCTCTCGGTCCGCTACAACGACAGCGGCCGGGCCGAGGTGCACTATTTCAGCATTCCGGCGCGCATCCTGGACAACTACCCGCAGCCCGACGCACCGGCCAACGCCGAGGACACCGCGCCGAAAAACGAACAGGAAGCCAAAATCCAGGAGATGTTCAAAATCATCGAAAAGATGTTCAGCGCCACCTTGTCGGTCTCGACGATGCAGCAGCTTTCAGAATATTTGACAGATTACCATTTTGAACCCGAAACCGTCATCCTGCTGACTGAGTATTCGCTGAAAAACATCACCGCCAAAGGGGATCATTTCACCCAGAGTCAGGCGGTCCGCTACATGAACAAGGTCGCCGACAGCTGGCAGGACGCCGGCGTCATCACCCCAGAGGACGCCGACGTGTACATCGCCGAATCCCGAACCCGCCAGAGGCTGTATTACGGCGTACTCAAAGCCATCGGACAGAACCGCAGCCCGATGCAGACGGAGCGGGAAACCATCGACAAATGGTTCGACACCTATCATTTTAAGCCGGAAATTGTCAAAGAGGCGCTCCGCCGGACGACCAAGCCCAGCGTGAACTACGTGGACGGCATTCTGACCCGTTGGCACGACGCCGGCATGACGACCCTCGACGCTGTCCGGCAGGAGGCCGAGGATTTCCGCAAGAACGCCGGCGCCAAAGGGCCAGCTCAGCCGGCAGCCGCCGACGCGGACACCCGCCAGCGCGAGGATTTAATCGACGCCCTCGCCGACCAGGATACACAAGCTTTATGGAGTCTGATTGATGAACAAGAAGAACTTAAATCCAGAGACGATCATTGAGGATTTTCTCAACAGCCGAAAACGCCACCTCTATTTTGAAAACAAGCGCATCGCGGACATTTACGACCGGGTGCCGGCGCTTAAGGCTGTAGAAAATGAACGCAACGCAGCCGGCGCCAGACAGGTGCAGGCGCGGCTGGCCGGCGATCCCGACGCCCTGCCCAACTATCACAAAAAGCTCGCCGAGCTGAATACGCGCCGCGCTGAAATCATGAAGGCGCACCACCTCACCGCCGCGGACTTCGAAATTCACTACCTCTGTCCCGACTGCCACGACACGGGGTACCAAGGGCGGGAGGTCTGCCACTGCCTGAAGCAGGCCCTGACCGACGCGGCCTTTTCCCGCTTTGATCTAAGTCCCCGGGCCCGCCTTGAAAATTTCGACACCTTCGAGCTCAAGTACTACACGGACGACAAGCCCGAGCACGGTCCGAGCCCGAGACGCTACATGGCGGCGATGAAACAGCTGATGATGAATTACTGCGCCGATTTCGAGGCTCAACACGACAATTATCTCTTTTACGGCGCGCCGGGACTCGGCAAAACCTTTTTGTCCAACTGCGTGGCCAACGCTTTAATCGAAAAAGGAAAAAACGTGATCTACATCACCGCCGAACACCTGATCAATCTGGTCCGCGAGGCGGTGCGGGACGGCAATGACCGCACCTTGTCCGACAGCCTGTCCGACTGCGACCTGCTGATCATCGACGATCTCGGCGCTGAGTACCAGACGGCCTTTTCCGACGACCAGCTCTTTCAGATCATCAACGACCGGATCTTGGGAGACGGCCCGATGCTGATTTCCTCGAATCTGTCGCCCAAGGCGATTCAAACCCGGTACAACACCCGGCTCGCGTCCCGAATGATCGGTCATTTCAAGGCGCTGCATTTCGTCGGCACCGATATCCGCATGATCAAGAAGGGCATGGCCCACCAATAAAGGTGCCGTAAAAATTTCGTAATTTTCTTGTCATTTCCGCTTGACAATGCCGGTCAGTATCGCTTATAATGATATGCGTATTTGACACAGGGGTATCGCCAAGCGGTAAGGCAATGGACTCTGACTCCATCACGCGCAGGTTCGAATCCTGCTACCCCCGCCATTGATCAAAACATCCTAAACCGGGTGTGATTAAACAGACGCATCAGCGTCTGTTTTTTTTATTTGATTTGAAACGTCCCTTCTTATCTTATTTTAATTAATTGACTTTCTTTGATTATATATATCATTTTATTGGTTCTTCACGAAAACTTGGGGGATTAACTCCGAACAAATGGTAACGAAAGATAACGAATGAACGTGAAAAAGTAACACTCATTTCGATACCCGTATCCAATGCGTTTGGCCACTTTGATCTTATT
>Ga0256406_1007371_pt1 | contig 10476 bp, 8 predicted proteins | sample RumenRJG_03DNA_FD_185986 | JGI IMG/M metagenome (GOLD analysis project Ga0256406, IMG submission 185986) | Bovine rumen microbial communities from Lethbridge, Alberta, Canada - RJG_03 | ecosystem: Host-associated > Mammals > Digestive system > Stomach > Rumen | place: Canada: Alberta | collected...
CAACTGCACACAAACCGCGGTCAAACTTTCCAGACAGGCGCAGGAGGCCGGCGCGGATGCGCTTCTTCTCGTCACGCCATACTACAATAAGGCGACGCAGCCGGGGCTGATCCGCCACTATACAAGAATTGCGGAGAACGTAAAGCTTCCTATTATATTGTATAATGTTCCAAGCCGCACGGGGGTGAACATCCAGCCGGAGACAGCCGCCTATCTCGGTGCCCACGTTAAGAACATCGTGGCGGTCAAGGAAGCGAGCGGCAATATCAGCCAGATCGCAAAACTGGCGAAACTTGCCGAAGGCAGTCTTGATATTTATTCCGGCAATGACGATCAGGTTATCCCGATCCTCTCTCTTGGCGGAATAGGCGTTATCTCCGTACTTGCCAACGTAGCGCCGCAGCAGACACACGACATGGTCATGTCTTATCTGAACGGAGATACAGAAAAAGCAAGGAAAATGCAGCTGGATGCGCTTGATTTGATCGGATCGCTTTTCTGCGAGGTCAACCCGATCCCGGTGAAAGCCGCAATGAATATGATGGGCAAAAATGTCGGGCCGCTGCGCGGTCCGCTGTGCGCGATGGAGCCGGAGAATGCGGAACGGCTGAAGAAGTCTCTGCAAGGCTACGGAATTTTGTGAAAGGAAGGAACAGAAAATGGTACATCTTCTTCTCAGCGGCTGCTGCGGCCGCATGGGGCAGGTAATAACGGGACTGGCTGAAGCAGATCCGAATATAACGGTGGCAGCAGGTGTCGATGTATGTGACAGCACTCAGACAAGTTATCCGGTGTTTAAGTCATTTGAGGAAGTGGATCGGGACGTCGATGTGATTGTTGATTTTTCTTCTCCGAAGGCTTTTGACGCGCTGATGGATTACGCGGAGGAAAAGGAAATTCCGGCTGTCGTCTGCACCACCGGCCTTTCCGACGAACAGCTTTCCCGTCTGGAAGACGCAAGCCGCAAGGTTGCCGTACTTCGCTCCGCCAATATGTCTCTGGGCATCAATCTGATGGAAAAGGTGCTGAAGGAGGTATCCAGAACCCTGACGGAGGCCGGATTCGATGTCGAAATTGTGGAAGAACATCACCGCAATAAAAAGGATGCTCCGTCCGGAACGGCGATCGCACTGGCAGACGCGGTCAACGATAGTGTAGGCGGAAAGTATGAATATGTGTACGGACGCTCCGACCGCTATGAGGCGCGCGGCGATAATGAGATCGGCATTTCCTCCGTCCGCGGAGGTTCGATCGTCGGAGATCATGAGGTTATCTTTGCCGGAACCGATGAAGTGATTACGTTCAAGCATACCGCCTATTCCCGTGCCATTTTTGCCAAAGGAGCTCTGCAGGCAGCAAAATTCCTTGCAGGAAAACCGGCCGGGTTTTATACTATGTCTGATGTCATCGGCTGATCAATTTTCAGCCGGGCGGGGTTTCACGTATGGACGCCGGTTGCCGGGAGTCCGGGCAGGAACATTCAGAAAAGCAAAAAATCAGATGAACATGCAGAGGTAAAACGGTGAGCGAATTAAATAATAACAGTGAACTTAACAAAGATAAGGAACCGGCAGCATCTGCTAATAATAACAGCACGGAAGCGGACAGAGAAGAGGATGAGAATGCCTATTCTCTGCATCCGGTTTCTTCCAGGGTTAAAAAGGTTGTAAAATTCGGCGGATCATCGCTGGCCAGCGCCGCACAGATGAAAAAGGTGTGCGATATTATCCGCTCGGATCCTTCGCGCCGCTATGTTATCCCGTCGGCGCCGGGAAAACGCTTCTCGGATGATACCAAGGTTACGGATATGCTGTACCGGGCCTATGATGCGGCAGCCAGGGGCGAAGATATCACGGACAGGATCAGCGCAATCCGTTCGCGGTATCAGGAAATCATTGACGGTCTTCACATCGACATTGATCTCGGGGAAGAGTTTGCTGTGATCGAGGATATGTTCCGCCGTCAGGCAGGGCGCGACTACGCGGCTTCCCGGGGCGAGTATCTCAACGGGATGGTGCTGGCCGCCTGCCTTGGTTTCCGCTACATTGACGCAGCCAAAGTGATCTGTTTTGATGAGAACGGAAAATTCGAGCCGGAAAAGACGCATCAGACGCTTCGTGAATATCTTAAAAATATCGATTACGCCGTGATCCCGGGCTTTTACGGAGCCATGCCGGATGGAAGCATCAAGACATTTTCCCGGGGCGGCTCGGACATTACCGGTTCGATTGTTGCGCGTGCGGTACGTGCGGATGTATATGAAAACTGGACGGATGTAAGCGGCGTGATGCTGGCGGATCCGCATATCATTTCCAATCCGGAGGTAATTGATACGGTTACCTATCGTGAACTGCGCGAGCTTTCTTACATGGGAGCGACGGTTCTTCATGAGGAAGCCATTTTCCCGGTCCGCTCGGAAGGGATCCCGATCAATATCCGCAACACGAATGCTCCGGAGGATCCGGGTACGATGATTGTTGAAACAACCTTCCGTCAGCCCAAATATGTGATTACGGGCATTGCCGGACACAAAGGCTTTTGCGCGATCAACATTGAGAAGGACATGATGAACGAGGAAGTCGGCTTCGGACGCAAGGTTCTTCAGGTATTTGAGGAAAACGGAATTTCCTTTGAACATACTCCTTCCGGGATTGATACATTCACGGTCATCGTCCACCAGGATGAATTTATGGAGAAGGAGCAGAACGTTATCAGCGGAATCCATAAGGCTGTTCATCCGGACACGATCGATCTGGAGGGTGATCTGGCGCTCATTGCCATTGTAGGCCGCGGCATGAAGGCGAAAAAAGGAACCGCCGGTCTCGTGTTCAGTGCACTGGCACATGCACGCGTCAATGTGAAGATGATTGACCAGGGATCCAGCGAGCTGAACATCATTATCGGGGTCAAGAACGATGATTTTGAGACCGCTGTCCGCGCCATCTACGACGTGTTTGTGACGGCAAATCTGGGGACAGAAACAAGATAACGAAAAGTACAGGTTTGACCGCGGGTAAAAGATAAAACAGGAAAGCTCACAGGAAAAAGTTAAACAGGAAAGCTCACAGGAAAAGGATAAGCAGAAAAGATCACAGAAAAAATCACAGAAAAAGATAAGCAGGGAAGACCACAGAAAAAAAATAAAGGAAAAATAAAAAGTGCCGCCGGATCCGAAGTGGATCGGGCAGCACTTTTTGATTGCCGATAATTAAACGTTGATCTCGCAGATCCAGCCTTCCGGGGCTTCGAGGCGTCCCATCTGGATACCGGTAAGGGTATCGTAGAGCTTCTTAAGAACCGGACCCATTTCCTCCATGCCGCTTGCGAACTCAAATACCTTGCCGTGGTCGTTGATCTGGCCGACCGGTGAGATAACGGCTGCCGTACCGCACAGGCCGCACTCCCTGAATTTGCCTTCCTCAACCTCGCTGAGCAGAACCTCGCGCTCATCTACCTTCAGCCCGAGAATGTTCTGAGCAATATAGACAAGGGAGCGTCTGGTGATGGATGGAAGGATGCTTGCGGACTTCGGAACAACCAGGTTGCCGTCGGCATCCACGAAGATGATGTTGGCGCCGCCCGTCTCTTCGATTTTGGTTCGGGTAGCCGGATCAAGATAGATGTTCTCGTTGAACCCCTCCTTATGTGCGGTTACGATTGCGTGGAGGGACATAGCGTAATTCAATCCTGCCTTGATGTGGCCGGTGCCGTGAGGGGCCGCACGGTCGAAGTCACTGATTTTAACAGCTACCGGTTTTGCGCCGCCCTTGAAGTACGGACCGACCGGAGTGGTCAGAATACGGAACTGATATTCATCTGCCGGCTTAACACCGATAACAGCGTTGCTTCCGAACATGTACGGACGGATGTAAAGCGTAGCGCCGGAGCCGTAAGGCGGAACCCAGGCAGCGTCTGCCTTTACAACGGCTTTCACAGCCTCCACAAAACGATCCTTCGGGAACGGAGGCATTTCCAGTCTCAGCGCTGAGTTATACATACGCTCTGCGTTCAGATCCGGGCGGAAGCAGACAATGCGGCCGTCTTCGGTTGTATAGGCTTTCAGGCCCTCGAAACAGGACTGAGAATACTGAAGAACACCGGCACATTCGTTCAGAACAACGGTGGCATCGGTTGTCAGTTCTCCGTCATCCCATTTTCCATCCTTGTAATTGGACACATAGCGGTAATCGGTCTGACGATAAGCGAATGTAAGATTCGACCAGTCAATGTTTTTCTTTTCCATGGCGATAGCTCCTTTTCATTGATGAAATCCGCAGTGTGGATAAGCCTGTTTTTCTGTCTTCCGCGACGGTGCAGCTATGACACAAAGGCGGCGGCCTGGCGTGGCGATCAGACCTTCGCACTGAAAATTTTACTACAGTTTATCACTGCGATAAAATACAGTCAAGCAGAGCCGTACCCTGCCGTATGAACGCGGCAGGGTACGGACAGTAAATTATTCTTCTGTATTATTCTCAACCTTATAGAATTCTTCGGCAGGGACAAGGACGCTGTCCTTTATTTCCTGAAGGTCCCGGAAACCGGTAATGTTTCGGGCGTCCGTGCCGTTCCCGTCGTTCCGGTCGAAATCCTGACGGAAGGAGCCGCCCTGATAGAATATGGGACCGCGCATGGAAGCGATATGGTTGTCAGCATCAAGATGCAGATCATCGTATTCGATCAGGACATAGGCTGTAATATCGCCGCTGGCGGTGACGCTGCCCTGGCTGTCGAGCGGCTGAAAATTCTGAGTAACCTTATATACGAGGTAAAGAATATTGTCGGTTCCTGTTTCTCCGTCTCCCTTGAGAAAATAATTTCCAATGCAGTCGGTGCTGCTGACGGAAACATGGGCATAGGAGTCGTAAATTTCAGCCGTTCGTGCGGAAATGAAGTCTTCCGCCTGCTTTTTCAGATCCTCCGCCGCATGGTCGGAAAGATCAGCTGCAGAGGCCGGCAGATGAGTCAGCCCGGATACAGTTATTTTCTTAATCCTGTAAGCTGTCTTCATGCCACGTTCAGCGAACATGGCGTTGATGGCATCCAGATACGGATCTTCGTCCCCTGATTTCTCCGTTTCCCCGGAAATGCCGCTGAATATGTCCTGTGTATCGGAATTCAGACTGTCACCGTTATAAGTCACGGCTACCGTCACCGTGTCGCCATTGCTGAGATGATCACTCTTATCCATCCTGTACGTCAGACCATACGAATCAGCAAAATCGGAATCGCCGGTTAATTCTGCGGTTCCGTCGTTATCTTCGCCGGAAAATGTGACAGACACACCGTCGAAAAGATCTACATCCGTAAGGTCCGGCAGGCCGGAAACCGTGAATTTTTTCCGGAGCGAATCGATACTTTTTACTTCATAACCGCTATCCAGTTCCCAGGTCTTTATTTCTTCATAGGCATTTTCGTCCAGTTCGTCAGATCCGTTCGGAACAAGGCAGACGGTTATTTCATCTCCATTGCTCAAACCTTCCGTTTTATCAAGCAGATGCGTATAGCGGTAGTCGATATTCGTGCCATATTCCGCAATTTCAGCCGTTCCCATGGTATTATATCCGGAATAAGACAGGCTGAAATTGTCGAAAGGATCCCATTCTTTCAGCTTTTCCAGATTATCTACCTTGATGGAGATGTCATGGCAGCGGAATTTCAGGCCGAATACGCTGGCGGCAGTTTCCTTATCGATATTCCAGTGCCAGGTAACCTCATCACCGTTGCTCAGATTACTGATCTTATCCAGCCCTCCGCTGATACACGAGTTTTGGAGCTCTTCTGCAATGAGCTCCGCTTTTAACGACGAACTGAGACCGGAGTCTGCGTAGCCTTCCGCCATATTCACCAGCTCATCGTCGCCCAGCTTGTTTTTAACCTTTTTCGCGATGGTGTTATAGTGTTCAGCCAGCCATTTTTCATTATCTTCTGCAAACTGGCTGACATCAAAGTAGGCCGATGCGGTTCCGGCGGTATTATATCCGCGGGACGATATCGTAACATAATCATCCAGGTCGATGGTCTTTTTCCGGGTTGTCCGAAGAGCCAGAAGGACAATGACAGCGGCCAGCACAGCGAAGACCGGCAGCAGCTTCCGCATCAGACCGTTTTTCATTTTATGTGTGTTTCCGGAAACAGCCTGCGTATTTCGGGAAACGGACTGCGTATTTCCGGAGACGGACTGTGTGGTTCCGGAAATGCCGGTTTTCGCTGTTTCGCCGGAAGCAGCAGCCGAACCTGCCTGCCTGTTTTCAGAGGTTATTTCCGGATCCCTCGGACCGGCTTCGGAAGAGGGCTTCTTAAGATTCATCACCGGTTTGCCGCAGCGCGGGCATTGATCGGCGCCTTCAGGAATTTTAGCGCCGCAGTTTGTGCAATACATAGATCATTCCACCTCGTTTCTTATTTTTTGTCCGGAACCCATCCGTAATATGGTATTCGTCAGCCTTCTGTTGATGTTTCACCGGGCTGCGCTTTCAGACTGTCAAGTTCGCTCTGGAGCTGTTCATTCTGCCTCCGGAGCTCTGCCATCTCCGGGTCTTCCGTTTCATTTTCGGACACTGCTTCTGTCGACGGCGGAGCCGGCACAAAACTGTTCAAAAAGCCGGCAGCACGTACAGGGTACCGGATCTGCAGCGTATAATCTCCCAGACTGCTGTAATCATCGGGTTCCAGTACGGTTAGTGCATACATTGTCCCGCCCGTCAGATCGGCGGTACCGGTCATTTCTGTATCATCGTACTTACGGAACAGTTCGTTGCTGGCGACATCATACAGGCCATAAATAAGAAACTGACCGGACCGGGAAGGTGTGAGAGTAAAAGTGTAGGTGCCATCCACCGGAGCCGTGAAGGAATAATAATTGATCTGGTGTTCAAACGCAAAGGAATCCTTTACGGCTGTATATCCCTCAATGGCGGCGATATCTTTTTGTTTCCCGATATTCAGCGTATATCTCCCAAGCCCATCCTCCTGCGATACATATATGGAATAGGCTTCGCCAGCCGTGAGAGAAGCGACGCCGTTATCGCTGATTTTATTGCTGAACGGATCGCAGACTTTGCAGGTCAGCGATATGTTTGAAGTGACGTCACTAAGATAGAAGTTGTACTGGCCGCTGATGGAAGGCGTAAAGGTATAGGCATTCCTTTCGCCCTGATAGGTTACCCGGTCATGAACTTCCGTGAAATCGGTAATATCAGCTGCTTTTTTGGGAGAGTATATGGTTATGGAGAATTTTGAATTTCCGCTGTCATTATACGGTCCCATATCGATGGTGTAGGTTATATTCGCAGTCATGCTGACCGTTTCCACGTTTGTTCCGTACTCCCAGCGGTATCCGGAAGCGGACGAATTCCCGTAGCTGTCCGTGACAGAATAATTAATGCCGGTATCACCGGCGGAATAGTCAAAGTAGATGACATAGTCCCCGTCGGCCGATGGAATAAACGCATAGGATTTGGATGGAGCGGATGCATTCAGGTTATCTTCATACACAACCGGATCCGTTTCTTTGTTTGTAAATTCTGCGGCAGTTACAGAATTATCTACTGTCAGTATCTGATCCGGAGTCTGTGCATATCCCTCTTCTTCTTCCGCGCATACGCCTGGGGAAAATGCGATGACACCGGACAGCGTCAGAACCGGAAGTGACATTTTTAATTTGCGGATGTTCAGCATAGTACGCCTCCCTGCTTTATCACATGATGAATGTAATTGTTATATTCTTATTATAGACAGCCTGCACCCGGCATTGCTTACAGACGGCCGGCGGCGGCTGCAAAACTTTTACACGAATTGATTATAAAATAGAAATAACAAATATACCATAAAACATTAACGAAAAAGACACGAAAAAAACATGCTAATTCGTGAGAATTTCCATATTCTGCTTTTCTCACAGATCTTCCGGGGAGCAGCTTGCTTTCTTTTCAGATTCAATGTATCATGTGAGAGGACTGTAAAGTATGGTTTTACCGGAGGTTATATATAATGAAGAAATTGACGAAAGATATGATTGTTACGGATGCGATTCAGGTTGATCCTGAGGTGGCTCAGATTCTTATGAATGAAGGTATGGAGTGCATTTTCTGCGGTGCCGCTGCAGGTGAAACCCTGGAGCAGGCGGGATTTGTTCACGGCATTACAAGTGAGGATATGGGACGCCTCGTGGATGCCATCAATGAATATCTGGAGCAGAAGGAAGCAAACGCAAAAGCGCAGACGGCTGAGGAAGCTGCAGAAAATAAGACAGAATAATCGGCCGGCTTATATTCTTTCAGAAATGAACGAGACTCCTCCGACAGCGGGGGAGTTTTTTGTTATCTGTGTATTTATACAGGATACGCAGACAACAGCCCATAAGGAAAACGAATTGAGAAAGCTTGAATATACAGTCCGGCAGAAAGATGTTCCCTGTACCGTCGGGAAACTGATGAAAAGACAGTTTGCGCTGACAGACAGGCAGATCAGCCGGCTTAAATTTATGGATCAGGGTATAGTGCTCAATGACCGTCAGGCAAGAACAAGTGTTAAGGTTCAGGCAGGCGACAGGCTGGAGATCCGGCTGGAAGACGGTCACCGGGGGAAGTCTGCAAAAAATCAGAGGAAGCCGGAAGCCGGAGAGAACGGCCGGATTCGATACCCGGAAGAAACAGAAGCCCAAAAGAAGCGGGCGGTTCAGAAGCTTCGCATTCTGTATGAGGATCAGGATCTTCTGATTGTGGACAAGCCGGCGGGCATGGCGGTGCATCGCGGCCGGGGGCACTATGGCGATACGCTGGCGGACCTGGCAGAAGAATACCTGACACGGGAAAAAGAAGAATATTCCGAAGGAAAAACGGAAGAAGTTTCAAAACAGGGAAACGGACCTTTGCGGCGAAAAGGCGCTCTTCATGAAAGAGCCGGCCGGGCGGTCGTACATACGGCCGGCCGGCTGGACAGGGATACTTCGGGTATTGTGATTTTTGCCAAAAGTGCCGTCTGCGCCAGCAAACTTCAGAAACAGCGGGAGGAAGGAAAACTACGCAAAATATATCTTGCCGCTGCATGTGGTTTTGTCGGTGAGCCGGGAGCGGAATTTACCATCGATACACCTTTGATGCGGGATCCGCATGAACTGAATAAAATGATGGCAGCCGGTATCCTGCCGGCAGTGACTCATGTGCGCGTTCTTGAGTCAAACGAAGAATTTTCTACGCTTCAAATCTGGCTTGAAACCGGCCGGACTCATCAGATTCGCGTTCACATGATGTCCGCCGGCCACCCGCTGCTGGGTGATCCAGTGTACGGCGGTGCAGGGAAGACAGCGAATGCACAGGAGCAGTACGGGGAAAGCGCGGAAGACATGGGTGAACGTCACCGGACGGCCTTGCACTGCAGGAGCGTGGAATTTATGCAGCCTTTTACAGGAGAAAAAGTATTCGTGAAAGCGCCCCTGCCGGATGATTTAAAAGAGCTTTTCCATGGTGAAAATTAATAAAACCTTGATACAGATTTCCGGCATTCCGTTTCTAATCCCATCTTTGACAGTAAAAGAGCGGAAATGCCTTTATTTCTAGGCATTATCCGCTCTTTTGATATAGCAAAAATGTAGCTATATATTATTACTTTTTCTTTGTTTCGCGAATAACTCTTTTCATGCTTATATCTGTAAGTATTTCGTAATCAGTACGAAATCCGAACGTCTCGTGGAGTATGTCTGTCAGATCCGTTCTGGTATAGGCAGGAAGATATCCCTGCTTTTCACCGGGCCGATACATCTTCATGTCCCGGAGTGTATCGATGATCTCTTCGCAGGTGTATTCTTCACAGATTTTTTTCTCCAGTATCCGGAAAATGAACAGAGCAATGTAACAGGTTATGAAATGTGCCCTGATCCGATCCTCCTTCTGCAGATATACAGGGCGGGCCTTGAATTCTGTCTTCATGATCCGGAAACATTCTTCGATTTCCCATCGGCCTTTATTGATCTTTATGATCTCATCAACACTTACATCATCCAGATTGGTGCAGACAGCATAGAAACCGTCATACTGCTCTTCATCAGCAATAGCTGAAGTATCAAGATACGGAACTTCCTTCTCACATGCTTCGCCATCGGCGGTCATTGTTTCGCGTCCTATGAAGCGGTGCGGATCATTCTGATTTTTGCTGCGCTGCTTGTATCTTCCGCTGTTTATCAGTTCCTGTGCCCTCTCGATCTGACCCTGACGGATCTTTCTCTGATAATTCCTGTATTTCATGGAGAAAGAAACAATGAGATGTTGTTCCAGGGGCTTTGCGCCCTTTCTTTCCTTCTTTGCGGAGATATCTTCTTTTATCCATCTATCCTTATAAAAAGTGCAGTTATAGTACCTGTCTTCATCAAGGCCAGAAATATCAAAGCTCTCATCACGCCCGATAAGATGCCAGCCCTTTGGATCAAGAGCATAATCTTTCAGATCCTTTGGAAGCTGTTTTATAGACTGTGTGGTA
>Ga0256406_1007373_pt1 | contig 10473 bp, 7 predicted proteins | sample RumenRJG_03DNA_FD_185986 | JGI IMG/M metagenome (GOLD analysis project Ga0256406, IMG submission 185986) | Bovine rumen microbial communities from Lethbridge, Alberta, Canada - RJG_03 | ecosystem: Host-associated > Mammals > Digestive system > Stomach > Rumen | place: Canada: Alberta | collected...
CGCTCGACGCTGCGGGGGCGTCGCCGTCCACAGAGCCGCTCGCCGCGCCCATGCGCTCCAGCGTGACCGTGCCCTCGTCCTTCTCGGCAGGCTCCTCCATCACCGAGAAGACCCGCTCGGCACCGGCAAGCGCCGTGAGCATGAAGTTGCCCAACTGCGTGAGCTGGTTGATGGGCATGGCCGCCTGACGAACAAACACCAGGTAGCTGGCAAGGCTTCCCACGCCCATGTGTCCCGCGATGGCAAGCGCCGCGCCAACCACGGCTACCACGGCGTAGTTGGTGTAGGAGATGGCAACCGTCGCGGGCACCATCGTGGATGCGTACGCCTGGGCGCCGGTCCCGCTTGCGCGCAGGTCCTCGTTGAGAGCACGGAAGCCCTTGAGGTTCTCGTCCTCGTGGTTGAAGACCTTCACCACCTTCTGGCCTGCGATCATCTCCTCCACATAGCCGTCGAGCGCCCCCAGGGTTCGCTGTTGCTGTGAGAAGAGCCGCTTGGAGCGCCTGCCCGAGAAGCGCACGTAGGCCACGATGATCGCGTCGCAGGCAAGCGTGATGAGCGTGAGCCGCCAGTCCAGCACAACGAGAAGCACGATGGTTCCCACGGTCTGGATTGCCGCCTGGACCATGTTGGCAAAGCCGTTGTTGAGCGCCTCTGAGATGGTGTCCACGTCGTTGGTGAAGTAGCTCATCACGTCGCCGTTGCGCGTGCGGTCGAACCACGAGAGCGGCAGCGACTCAATGTGGCCGAGAAGGTCTCGACGAATGTCAAAGACCACGCGCTGCGCGGCGCGGACCATGGTCTGGGTGTAGCCAACGCTTGCGGCAACGCCCGCTGCGTAGATGGCGGCAGTCAGCGCGACGAGATGGACGAAGCGCGTCCAGTCGCCGGCTCCCACGGCGTCTACCACGGGTTTTATCATGTACGTTCCGGCGAGGTTTGCCCCGCCAGTCACGCAGACCAGAACCGCCACGGCCAAAAGCTGCCAGCGGGCGTGGCCTAGGTACGAGAGGAACCTTCTCAGCGTGTGGCGCAGGTCCTTGGGGCCTGCGGGGGCGCCTCCTCTACCGGGCATCGGTGGCCTCCTTTCGGGTGGTTGCGGGCGTGGCGGGCGCGGCGGGGTCGGTGGGCGCGGCGGGGCCCGCGGCGCCGGCGCTCGACTCGGCGGTGCCGCCCACCTGCGACTCATAGAGCTCGCGATAGATGTCGTCCGTCTGCAGCAGCTCCTCGTGCGTGCCCGTGGCGTGCACGCGCCCGTCCTCGAGCACCACGATCTGGTCGGCGTCCATGACCGAGGCCACGCGCTGCGCAATCACGACCTTGGTGACGTCCGTGAGCCGGGCGAGGTTCTCGCGTATGCGGGCGTCAGTCGCCATATCGCACGCCGAGGTCGAGTCGTCGAAGACCAGCACGCGCGGGTGCTTGAGCAGCGTGCGGGCAATGCAGAGGCGTTGCTTCTGGCCGCCAGAGACGTTGCCGCCGCCGTGGCCCAGGTCCGCGTCAAGCCCGCCAATGCGGTCCAGGAACTCGTCCGCGCAGGCCAGCTGACAGGCGCGGAGCAGCTCGTTGTCAGTTGCCGAGGCGTCTCCCCATCGCAGGTTGTCGCGAACGGTACCCGTGAACAGCACGTTCTTCTGGAGTACGATGCCCACGCCGTCGCGCAGGGCGGCAAGGTCGTACTGGCGCACGTCGTGGCCGCCCACCTCGATGCTTCCCGAGCTTGCGTCGTAGAGTCGCGCCATGAGCTGCACGAGCGAGGTCTTGCCCGACCCCGTGGCGCCAAGCACGCCCACGGTTGAGCCGGCGGGGAAGTGCAGACTCACGTGCGAGAGGACGTCCTTCTCGGCCGTGGGCGAGTACTTGAAGGAGACGTCGCGGAAGGTGACGTCGCCGGTGGCCACGCGGCTGATGCCGTGCGCGGGGCTCTTAATGGCGGGCGTCTCGCGCAGCACCTCGCTCACGCGATGGATGCTCGTGACGGCGCGCGCCAGGAGCAGGAACACGTTCGAGATCATCATCAGCGAGTTCATGATGAGCAGGACGTAGCTCATGAAGCCGGTAAGTGTGCCCACGCCCATCTCGCCCGCCATGATCATCTGGCCGCCAAACCACAGGAGCGCCACGCTTGCCACGTTCATCGAGAGCGTGAAGACGGGTGTGTTGATTACGGCTGTTCTAAACGTGCGCGTGGCGGCGTTGGCCAGGCGCGCGTTGACCTGCTCGAAGCGCTCGGCCACGTAGCCCTCTCGTACGTAAGCCTTGATGGCGCGGATGGCCACGAGGTCTTCCTGGAGCGTGTCGTTGAGCTGGTCCATCGCGTGCTGCATGGCCCCAAAGAGCGGTGCCACGTGGTGCACGATAAGCGCCAGGGCACAGGCAAGCGCGGGCAGGATCACAAAGAAGACCACGGCCAGCTTGGCGCTCATGGTGCAGGCGATGATGAGCCCGCACACGAGCATGACCGGGCCTCTCAGCATGGGCCTAAAGCCCATCACGAGGGCGTTCTGTATCACGGTGACGTCGGTTGTCATGCGCGTGACCAGGGAGGACGTGTCAAAGTCGTCGAGGTTGGAGAAGGCGAAGTCCTGCACGTGGGCGTACTCGGCCTCGCGCAGGCCGGCGCCAAAGCCCATGGCGACCTGGGCCGAGAAGCGCGCGTAGCCCATGCCCAGCGCGCCGGCGATGGCAGCCAGTGCCACCATGCGCGCGCCGAGCGCAAGGACAAGGCCCATGTCGCCGGTGGCCACGCCCACGTCGACGATGCTTGCCATCACGAAGGGGATGCAGAGCTCGAGCGTGGCCTCGGCGAAGGCGCAGAGCGCGGCGAGCACGAACTGCCTGCGGTAGGGCTTGAGGTAGTGGGAGACGAGGGCGAGGTCGCTCATTGCGCACCTCCTTGGGGGTTGCCGTGGGGCGCTGCGGGGTGCGTCGTGGTCGCCGGGGCCTCTGGGGCCGCCGGGGCGCTGGCGGTTGCGAGGTTCTCGTGCACGCACTCGAGCAGCGCGGCGAGCGTGGCGCGCTCCTCGGCCGAGAGGCCGGCGAGCATGACGTCCTGCTCGTTGTCGCAGACGCTGTCCCAGGCAGCAAGCGCGCCGTGGCCCGTTGCCGTGAGCTCTACGGTCTTGGTGCGGCGGTCCTGCCCGCGCGCCGTGCGCACGAGGCCCGCCTGGCGGAGCAGGTCGAGCATGCGCGAGATGGCGGCGTCGTCCACCTCGAAGAACGTGGCCATCTCGTGCTGGGTGCTTGTGCCGTGGACGGCCAGGTAGGCGAGGAGCTTGGGCTGGCCGGGGCCAAGGCCCAGCTGCGCCATGCGCGGTCGCAGGTAGTTCGTCTGCGCGTGATAGGCGCGGTAGAGCAGCATGTGCATGTCCTCGAGGGAGCGTCCCTCTTGCTCCATGGTTGTCACCTCCGATGAGACAAAGGGACAGTCCCTTTGTCTCATTGATAAGGGAGAGCCCGTATCTTGACGTATCAAGTAATCGCATTCAGCGTATCGCGTGTCGGCGTGGCTGCGACTGCTACCACGAGCCGTCACAAAGTTGACGCATCAAGGATTCACGAGTGGGGTGCGCGCCCGCCCTCAAGGCACCGCACGTGATAGGGTATGGGCGCACTTCTCGCCCTAGCGCCGGCCGGCGCCGTCTGCAAGGAGAATCCATGCGCATACCCAAGCTCATTGCCAGCGACATCGATGGCACCATGCTCGTAAACTGGTCGCCGCGCTTCTCGCCGCAGATGCTGGGGCTTGTCGAGCGCATTGTGGACGCGGACATCGTCTTTGTGCCCGCCTCGGGCAGGCAGTACACCAACCTGCGCCGTCTCTTCTCGCCCGTGGCCGACCGTATTCCGTATGTGTGCGAGAACGGCGCACTTGCCATTCTTGGCGACGAGCTGGTCTACCGTGCCACGATGGACGACGGCCTTGCGCGTGAGATCATCGAGGACATGCTGGCCGACCCCGGCTGCGAGCCGGTGGTCTCGGGGATGCGGACGGTCTACGTGCGCACTGGCGCCCCCGAGCTGGTGGATCACCTTGTGAACGTGACGGGCTACAACGTGACCGAGTTGGATGACCTCACGCGCATTCCGGAGCCCTTTATGAAGGTCTCGGCGTACTGCACCGACGGCGTTCCGCGCAAGCAGCACTGGCACGAGCGCTTTGGCACGCGGTGCACGGTCAAGGTCACGGGCTTACAGTGGCTCGACCTCATGCCCAATGGCGTCGACAAGGGCGTTGCCCTGTCTGCGCTGGCCAAGCGCCTGGGGATTGCGGCCGAGGACTGCATGGCGTTTGGCGATGCCGAGAACGACGTAGAGATGCTCGAATGGGCGGGGTGTCCGGTCACGATGGAGACGTCGCAGCCTTTAGTGCTGCCGCTTGGCCGGTACCGCACCGACACCGTCGAGCACGCGTTCGAGCGGATCTTGGACGGCTCTGGGTTCGACTGGTAGCACGGCCACGTGGGGTCCGGCCTGAGGGGAGGGAGAAACCTGCGACTTAATAGCAGTTAGCCATGTGCGCCGCTGAGAAAAGCCGCAGGTAGGGAGGTTGTGGCTTTTTGTCGGACTGCTATTAAGCCGCAGGTTTCCTGGGGTAGCTGGCTCCTCTCGGCAAAACGACGTACGAGCAGCGATTTCCTACGCACTAGCTGCGGAAACGCGCCCTATGGCGCCTAGCGCGCCCGGCGAGAACGTCGCTCGCCGCCGCCCGCACGCTCGCTGCCGCCCGCACGCCCGCCGCGACCCGCGCCCGTCGCTCGCACCCGCGGCCGCTCGGGCCGCACCAGGCACTTGGGCCCATAGCCGATAAGGTCCTCTCGGTGCGCGCGGTGCAGCGCCTCCACCACCAGGTCGTAGTTCTTGGGGTCTCGGTACTGGATGAGCGCGCGCTGCATGGCCTTCTCGTGCGGGTTGGTGGGGCAGTAGACGTGCTTCATGGTGCGCGGGTCGAGCCCCGTGTAGTAAATGCAGGTGCTCACCGTCGATGGGGTGGGGTAGAAGTCGCTCACCTGCTCGGGGTTGTAGCCCAGGTCGCGGCAGAACTCCGCCAGTTTGACCGCGTCCTCCATCGTCGACCCGGGGTGCGAGCTCATGAGGTAGGGCACCACGTACTGCTCCTTGCCGCATGCGCGCGAGGCCTTCTCGAACTCGTGGACAAATCGCTCGTAGACGTCGTTCGAGGGCTTGCCCATCACGCGCAGCACGTCGTCGCACACGTGCTCGGGAGCTAGGCGCAGCTGGCCGGATGTGTGGTACTCGGCCAGCTCGCGGATGAAGGTGTGGTCCTTGTCGTAGAGCGCGTAGTCAAAGCGGATGCCGCTGCGGATGAAGACCTTCTTGACGCCGGGAATTGCGCGGAGCTTGCGCAGCAGGCCCACATAGCGCTCGTGGGTCACGCGAAGGTTGGGGCAGGGCTCCGGCGCAAGGCAGCGCCGGTCGACGCATGCGCCGGCCCTGGCCTGCTTTGGGCAGGCGGGCTGCATGAAGTCTGCCGTTGGTCCGCCGACGTCGTTGATGTAGCCCTTGAAGTCGGGGTCGTGCGTCATGGCCGTGGCCTCGGCAACCAGGGACTCGTCGCTTCTCGCTTGGATGATGCGTCCCTGGTGGAAGTTGAGCGCGCAGAACGAGCACTCGCCCAGGCAGCCGCGGTTGCTGGCGAGAGAGAACTTCACCTCGGCGATGGCCGGGATGCCGCCGGCCGCGTCGTACATGGGGTGAGCGGCGCGGGCGTAGGGCAGCTCGTAGACCGCGTCGAGCTCCGGCGTGGTGAGCGGCTTTGCGGGCGGGTTCTGTATCACGTAGACGCCGTGCTCGTACTCCTCGACCAGCGGGTGCGAGAGGTACGGGTTGAGGTTTCTGCACTGGATGCCAAAGCTGCGCGCGTACTCGGTCTTGTCGGCGCGCATGGCCTCCCAGGTGGGAAGCGTCACGGGGTCAACGCACTGCTCGGTTGTTCTCGCCCGGTAGACCGTCCCCGCAATCCAGCTGATGTCGTGGACGTCCACGCCGCCGTCGAGCGCGTCCGCAATCTCGACGATGGAACGCTCGCCCATGCCGTAGGAGATGATGTCGGCCCCGGAGTCCAGAAGAATTGAACGCTTGAGCGAATCCGACCAGTAGTCGTAGTGCGCGAGTCGCCGCAGCGACGCCTCGATGCCGCCCAGCACGATAGGCACGTGCTTGTATGTGCGACGGATCAGGTTGCCGTAGACCACGTCCGCGTGGTCGGGGCGCAGGCCCATCTCGCCGCCGGGGGAGTAGAAGTCCTTTGGCCTGCGGTGCTTTGCCACGGTGTAGTGGTTGACCATCGAGTCCATGTTGCCGCTGCATACGAGAAACGCCAGGCGCGGCTCGCCCAGGACGGTGACGCTTGCCGGGTCGCGCCAGTCTGGCTGCGCGATGACGCCCACCTTGTAGCCGTGCGACTCGAGCACGCGCGTAATGATGGCGCAGGCAAAGGAGGGGTGGTCAACGTAGGCGTCGCCGCTCACAAAGACGAAGTCGCACTGGTCCCAGCCGCGCGCCTCCATGTCCTCGCGCGAGACGGGGAGGAAGGCCGAGCGGTCCGGGCCCTTGTGCGCCGAGACGGGCTTGCCGCCGCGGGTCCCGTGACCGCCGCGGGTCCCGTTGCCACCGTGACCGCCGTAGCCGCCGCGGGCCCCGCGCCCGCGCTCTCCGTGCGACTGCGAGCGCGCATGATCGCGCCGCCGAGACTCGTGTGTCTTCTCGTCCATGCGTCCTCTTTTCTCTGCGTATCCGCAACAAGTGTAGTAGAAAGGGCAGCTCAAGCGCCCGCAGGCACCGGCGGCGCCACGTCGCGACATTGCGTCATGGAATTGCTAGCGGAATGTCAGTAACGTGTAACCGGCCAGCGAGAGCGCCATATTTGGTTGCATCAGGTATGATGCTTGCGCAAACAATCGAAAGGTATCGCCTACATGGTCAGCTTCTCCCAGTTTGTCGCAGCCGTCCAGACCAATCCGTTCCTCGCCTTGGTCATGGTCCTGGTCATCGGGACCATCTTCGTAAACGGCGCGACGGACGCCGCGAACGCCATCGCCGAGCCCGTTGGCACGCGTGCCATTGGCGTCAACCAGGCAATCACCATGAGCGTGATATGCAACTTTGTGGGTCTCATTGGCATGACGCTCATCTCCACGGCCGTTGCCAACACCATGAGCGGCATGGTCGACTTTGGTGGCGACACCCATGCCGCCCTCATTGCTCTGGCGGCCGCAACCGTAGGTATCGTGACCTGGGCGTCTATCGCCTGGGTCTTTGGCATTCCCACCTCCGAGAGCCACGCCCTTATCGCCGGCCTCACCGGCGCCGCGCTTGCCGTGCACGGCGGGCTTGAGGGCGTGAACATGGGCGAGTGGGTCAAGGTCATCTATGGTCTGGTGCTTTCCTCGGTCCTGGGGTATGGAGCCGGCTGGATCATCGCCAAGGTCATCCCCATCATCTTCCGGCAGGCGGACCGACGTCGCATGAACAGCATCTTCAAGAAGTGGCAGGTCGTGGGTGCCGCGGGCATGGCTACTATGCACGGCGCGCAGGACGGCCAGAAGTTCATGTCCACCGCGATGATGGCCGTGCTTCTCTCGCAGGGGATGTCCGTCGACGGCGCCCAGTTCCCGCTGTGGATTGAGGTCATCTGCGCCGCGGCCATGGCCATTGGCACCGCCATCGGCGGCAAGCGCATCATCAAGAAGGTAGGCATGGAGATGGTCTCGCTCGAGCAGTACCAGGGCTTTGCCGCCTCGGTGAGCGCCACGGCGTCGCTGCTCATCGCTACCCTCACGGGCCTTCCCGTCTCGACTACCCACACGTCCACCGCCGCCATGATGGGCGCCGGCGCGGCAAAGAACGTTCGCTCCGTCAACTGGGGCGTTGCCAAGGAAATGGTCCTCGCCTGGGTCTTCACGTTCCCCGGCTGCGGCCTTATTGGATACCTGCTCACCAAGCTTTTCCTCGTTCTGTTCTAAGGAGAACCCATGCCCCGTGCCAAGAAAGAGGACATCTTCTACACCCTGCTCAAGGACTTTGCCGCGCGCATCGAGGACGCGGCCGTGGAGTACGTGAAGGTCATCACGGACTTCCCCGAGACCACGTCCGAGATTCCGCAGATGAAGGTCTACGAGAACAAATGCGACGAGAAGGTCAAGCACATCATGGAGGAGCTGTACTCGTCCTTCGTGACGCCCATCGAGCGCTCGGACATCAACGACCTCGCGCTTGCCATGGATGACATCGTGGACTACATGAACGCCATTGCCTCAGGGCTGGACCTCTTTAACGTGAACGAGATGCGCAAGGAGGGCCCACAGATGGCCAACCTTACGCTGACTGCCGTCAAGGACATCCACGTGATGATCGACCATCTGCCCGACTACAAGAAGGACACGCTGGTCATGGAGAAGGCCATCGCCGTGGGCCACATCGAGGACGAGGGCGACCTTGTCTACCAGAACGCGCTGCGTCGTCTCTTCCTGGAGGAGCCCAACGGCCGCTATACTGTCACGTGGACGCGCCTTTTCGACCAGATGGAGAACCTGCTGGACGCGTGCGACAACACCGCCGGCGTCGTGCGCTCCGTGGTGCTCAAGGGCGCATAGGCTTCGTTTCATTCCCTAGGTTGAGCTTTGGCGGCTGACGTTTCACGAATGTGGGCGTCAGCCGCTTGTTGTGCGGCCGTTCGCAAATTCGAGTGCCAAATAGACTTGCCTAAGTGCGCCGAACTTGCCTCCGTTGCACGGTTTTCGCCCGTTCTGCGCCGAACTGCCCTTCGTTACACGTGGTTTTAGGGCTGTGCCAGGTATCAGGGGATCATGGCATACTACATATTGTGTTAATGATTGAAAGATGCCCTATATATACCAGTGTCTACTTTGAGGGTTGCAATAACTACGTGTAACGAAGGGCAGTTCGGCGCAGCGAACTGGAATTTTGTGTAACGAAGGCAAGTTCGATGCAAGTCGTCCCATCGGCTGCGCCGAAATCGGGCTCGGCGGTTCTTTGTCTGCCCCTTCTTGCGAATTGATCGCTGCTCTGGATATCTCCATTGGCCTAGATGCCATGCTATGTGCTTTCAAGAACTGTCTTGTCAGATGGCAAGACAGAGTGTCATACTGTCGCCCCAGTGGCCGCACCAACCAAGGGGGAGCATCGTGGAGGAAGTCCAAACTGGGCGCAGCGAAGCGCTCGCCGAGAAGGTCGAGCGTCTTAAACGCGAGAAAGGCGCCGTGGTTCTTGCGCACTACTACGTTCCTGCGGAAACTCAGCGCCTCGCGGATTACGTTGGCGATTCGTTCTACCTCGCTCGTCTAGCCAAGACTCTCGATGCGCCGGTTTTTGTGCTGTGCGGCGTCTCGTTCATGGCTGAGAGCGTGAAGCTCCTTAACCCCGCGCGCCGCGTCCTCATGCCGGAGCCCGCCGCGGACTGCCCCATGGCCCACATGGTGCGCCAGGAGGACGTGGACCGCGTGCGAGCCGAGGTGGACGACCTTGCAGTCGTGGCCTACGTGAACACAACGGCCGAGGTCAAGCTCTGGGCGGACGTCTGCGTGACCTCTTCGAACGCCATCAAAGTGGTGCGCGAGCTGCCCGAGAAGAACATCCTCTTCATCCCCGACATGAACCTCGGTCGCTACGTTGCAGAGCAGGTGCCCGAGAAGCACGTGATCTTGAACCGCGGCTACTGCCCAACGCACAACAAGATCGGCCTTGCGCAGGTTGAGGCGCTGGAGCTGGCGCATCCGGACGCGCTGATCCTGGCGCACCCCGAGTGCACGCGCGAGGTGCTCGACGAGGCGGACTTCATCGGCTCCACCAAGCAGATCATCGAGCGCATCGCCACGGGCGAGGAGCGCGAGTTCATCGTGCTCACCGTTGTGGGCGTCGCGGACCAGATCGCGCAGCGCACCGAGGGCCAGGGCAAGCGCATCTACTTTCCCGAGCCTGCGCCCGTGTGCCCCAACATGGCCATGGTCACGCCCGAAAAGCTCCTGGCTTGCCTGGAGAACATGACGGGGGAGGTCGCGCTGCCGGAAGAGCCGCAGCGCGCAGTCGAACCGCTCGAGCGCATGCTCGAGCTGGCGGGGAGGTGAGCGGCATGGCACCAACTGCAACAGTGGAAAGGCCTGCCCAGTCAGGCGAGAAGGCCGCGGCAGCGCAGCCGCGAGCGCTCACAAGCGACGTCGTTATCGTGGGTTGTGGCGTGGCCGGGCTCTACTCGGCGCTCAACCTGCCGCGCGCGCTGCGCGTGACCATGATCTGCAAGGAGGACCTGGAGAGCTGCGACTCCATGCTCGCGCAGGGCGGCATCTGCGTGATGCGCGACCCCGACGACTACGACTCTTGGTTCGACGACACCATGCGCGCCGGCCACGGCGAGTGCCGCGCGCAGAGCGTGGACACCATGATCTGGTCGAGCCGCGACGTGATCCGCGACCTGGTGCGCCTGGGTGTCGACTT
>Ga0256406_1007374_pt1 | contig 10473 bp, 10 predicted proteins | sample RumenRJG_03DNA_FD_185986 | JGI IMG/M metagenome (GOLD analysis project Ga0256406, IMG submission 185986) | Bovine rumen microbial communities from Lethbridge, Alberta, Canada - RJG_03 | ecosystem: Host-associated > Mammals > Digestive system > Stomach > Rumen | place: Canada: Alberta | collected...
CGTCTGTCCATTTTCGACGCAAAACGTCGGATGCGCCATCGTGGTTGCAACATTTGTACAGTGCTGCTGAGAAAAGAGGTTGATTCAACTACGGATGAGCCTCGTTGAATAATTCAGGATTATGATACTAATGTGATATTTTCGCATAACTATATTTGTTATTCAACATGGAGTATTAGCAGTCGCGGAAACGCACTTGGTGATAATATTCCTGCATCTACTAAATCCGAGAAAAGGGGATTTGGTCGCAATTATTATTATTACTTTCTGGGTGTGTATGATTTATGGGCTTGCTTTGATCCTTCAGCAAATCCACCGAATGTTTATAAATGAAATAAAAGCTATCTTGAAGATGCACACGCTGTAGGAAGCTATAATTATTTTCCAAAACTACAAATTTTCAAACAGTAAGACGGTAAAAAATACGCTAGTTTTCATTGTAAGATTTCCTTCATACTAAAGTCGCGATGAATTTTACAGGAAAGGAGCGAAGGAAGGGAAAATGCTTCTGAAATTCCGCTCATGGCTGAATCGAAAGTTTCATACACGAAAAAGCCGCTTGATTCTCGTGGCTGTATTGCTTGGAGGCTTCAGCATCAGTAGCTATTTCATTCATCAGTTTCGAGTTTCTGACGAATACCGTATCATTTATCTCAATGATACGCCGAGCCTCCCGCGTGGCATCTATCTTCGGATTCCGAACTTGACGAGCCTGTCTGACGGCATGTATGTGGTATTCACGCCGAACGAGGAAACGGTCGAGCTGGGAACCGAGCGCGGATGGCTCAAGGAGGATACGTATTTCCTGAAGAAAGTGGGAGCTGTTTCCGGCGAATCCTTCTCCATTGATCCCGCCACGCATCAGTTCTTTGCGAATGGGAAGTATGTTGGACAGATTCAAGAAACGGACAGCCAGAAGCGGTCTCTCCCAAAGCTCTATGGAACATTCGTCGTTCCTGACGGAGAATTCCTTCCCGTCGGTGAGCATCCTTTGAGCTTCGATGGCAGGTACACGGGAACCGTCCCCCTCCAGAACATCCATGCCAGAGTGATTCCGCTCTTTACGGAATTCCACTGGTAAAAGAAGGGAGCAAGACTTTTGAACGTTCATCGAGACATCCGGCACTACCATATCGTCGGCTATGATGCCTATTTCGAGCAGGTCATGCCGGACTTGCAGAAAATCATCGAAGACACACTTCTCGACAAGGATGATAATTTCCTCATCGCCGTCAACGAAGCTGTCTGCAACGCAGCCAAGTATGCAAACGACGGATCTGCTTTAGCTCCCATCGACATCGATGTTGTCATCACGTCAGAGGATATTTCCGTATCCGTCCAGTCAGACACGCAGCCTTTCAACGTTGAGATGTTTCGCAACAACATGCGGAAACTCGCGCAAGATCCTGCCTGGCGTGACCGAGAGTGGTGCGACTATACAGGTTCCACGGAACGCAGCCGGGGATACTGGCTCATGCTCATGTCCGTCAGCTACCTCTACATCCGTTCCGACGGCAAGGAAGTGACGCTCTGTGCGGATATTCCCTTCCAGAAAGAGCATGTGACACGGAAAATTAGCGACATCGTTCCGCGACTTCTGCTCATGAAGAACGGGGTGATCTATTGATACCCTCCATTCTCGTCATCATGAAAGACCCGATTCCATTCATCCGCGAGCTCGGGCAGTCCATCCAGAACCTCGCCCACATCCATCCTGCATCGACGGGCATGGACGGACTTCTCAAATATCAGAAGATGGATCCGCATCCGCTCGCCGTCATCATCGACGAAGATTTGCCAGACCTTCATGGTTCTTCGGTCGCATCCATCATCAAGGATACGAACGGCGGCAAGGAAAGCATCGTGTACGTCATCAACGTCACGGAACTCTTGCAGAATGCGAAGGCGGACTACTTCATGCAGAAGCCGCTTAACAGCGAAATGCTGTTTTTGCAAGTCAAGCAGGACATCGAAAAGCGGCTTCTCATGAATTCGCAGTCCGAGGAAATCCAGAAGGCCATCGCTCTTCAGACAGGGATGCTGCCACCGCCCATCCGCACGGAGAAGTTCGAGATCACGAGCATCTTCAGCCCGTACAACGAGCTTTCAGGCGACGGCATCTTCTATTGGTACCCCGAGCGGAGCAAGGAGAAAGACCGTCTCTACGGCTTCCTCTTTGATTGCACGGGGCATGACATTTCCAGCTATGGACAATGCAGTAGCCTCTGGATCAGCCTCCGGCGCGAGCTCCAGAACTTTCAGCGTGGCATCCTGCCGTCGCTTTCGGAAGTCATGGACAGCATCAACAACATGCTCATGGAATTCTCCTATGGGAATGACGAGCCGAACATGCCGGCAGCCATCAGCTTCTACTTCGACTTCCGTGAAAATGTCATGCATTTCTGCTCGGCTGGAAATCCAGAAATCCTCTACCTCAAGAAGGATCACAAGGCATACGACAGCATCAAGATGCGGAGCAGCCCGTTCGGGTACCTCGTGGATACGCAATATAAGGAAGAAACATTGAAGCTCGAAGGCATCCAAGAAGTCATTTTTGCGTCTGACGGCTTCAGCGAACTCCTGCTCAAAAACCAGTATCCCGAGTTTCCATCAGACACTGCCAAGCACGATGATGTTTCTGTTATCTCTGTGCGACTGAGAGAACGAGTTGCCCAGTCTGGGCAACTAGATTAAGAATCAAATGAGAAAAGGAGCGTCCCAACCCATGAAATACGTTACCATCGAGAATGACACGCTGACGATTGCCGTAAAGAAGCACTACAAGTTCTCCATCACGAAAGAGGTGGACAGCGAGATCCGAACGGCATATCAGAACGGCTGTACGAAAGCCATTGTGGATTTCCAAGATACCTGGACGCTCGATTCTTCGGCACTTCGCCAGCTCGTTGGTGTCCGCAATCATGTCCGCCCAGAGAATTTCTCGGCACGTAATGCGCGTGGTCCTGTGCTTCAGGTTTTGAGATCCAACAACTTTGATTCGTGGCTTTCAGCGTAATAAGGGGGAATCCGCTTGGTCAGCGTATACTTGCAGCCGACACGCACACAGCTCGTGCGAGGGAAGCTGCGAAAGGACGGCATTCTGCAAGTCCAAGAGTATCGCGAAATCCCGCAGAGCTACCTCGACATCTTCGACAAGCTCGACTCGTTCCAAACGCCAGAGGATGCCGCGCAGGACTTGTCCTATATGTTCGGTGACATCAAGGAAGCAATGAACATCAAGCGGGACGGTATTTACATTGTCCTTCCTGATTATCTTTTCGACTACGTAGATTGCCTTCCGTATGAATCTGACGAAGAGTTGGAAGCGCAGATCACTTCTGCAACTGGGCGGGAACTCGACGAGCTGTATTGGTCGGCACCGATTGTCACGAAGCCGGCACCACAGGAGACTTGGAAGACCGTCTATGCCATTCAGAGAAAGGTCATCGATGTCTTCATCGCAGCAGCCGACCTCCAAAATGCGAAGCTCTATTCCATCGAGCCATCCAGCCTTTCGTTTTTACGGAGCACAGGCAAGTTCAGTAAAGAGGAATTCGTCTTTCAGGCATTCGACAAGCAGGCAACCTTTATTGCCTATAGTTCTATCGCCGGCCTTTTCACGATGGATGTTTCAGAACTCGCGATGCAAAGCATTAGTAATATGGATTCTGAGGCGGCGAACGCTGCAATCCAGTCCTGCATCATCCAGTTCGAGAACACGGCAGAGCAGACATTTACGTTCATGAATCAGGGAATCCCGTTCGTGCTACTCGCGAATCCCGTGGAAGTTCGTTCATTTTCTTCTTTCGTCGAACGAGCGGCGGAACGTCAACAATTTCCCGCATACATCTCCTCGGATATTCCGGAAGAGGATCAGCAAAATTGGTTTTGCTGTATCGGCACGATGCTCCAGAGCGTTGATTTTACCACCGATCAGTATATCGATGAAGGTATCATCGACAGTTATGAGCAGATTCTTTCAGGAAATATCCTGCCAGATGACATCCAGAAAAATACGCGGGTATATCAGTTCCTACAGAAATGCAAGCAGGTCAGCATTGCTGGCATCGCTATCCTCGGCGTAGCTTGTATCGCAGAGACCATCGGCATTTTTGCCATGAACAGCAGCACAGAAATTCCAGCATCTCTCAAAACGGATTATGCCTCGGCACAGAAAACCATGAAGGATATGGATGCCGAGCTTGCCGTTATCGAACTTGCGGGGAAAGAACATCAATACCCCATGGAAGCCATGGAAGCACTTGTGCAAAACAAGCCAAACGGTCTCGGGTTCCTTTCCGTAGACATCGGAGGAAAGAGCGGTGGCGATACATGGATTACGCTGAAGGTGGCAGCCAAAGATCCGATGATGATCCAGCAGTATGCATCCGCACTTTCTGGAAGCGAAATGTTCAAGAATGTCGTTGTGTCATCTATTTCATCAAGCGGTATTTCCGTCAAGACAGCTGATCTTGCGATGGCGAAAGGCGAGGGGGTGGCTCCGTGAAACTCAATCACAAGCTGATGGAGCTTGCAGAATACCTCCCGAACCTCTTGGAGCACAAAGACCTCCTTGTTTGCTTCGGCATTCTCATCGTTCTTGCCTTCACAACATCCTTTACGACGAGTCATCTTCTTCTTGCAACGCACGAGCGCCAGCAGACGGAAGAGCAGATTGCAACTATGACCTCTTACCTCAATACGTGGAAACAGAAATCGGAACGTATCAACCATGCGTCGATGCGACCAGTGAAAAGCGATCAGATTGATGACGTGCAAATGGCGATTCTCTTGAACGTCCAGTCGCACCAGCTCAATCTTACGTCCATGAAAGAGTCTGGGGACAAGAACGAGAAGGACGGAAAATCTTTCGATATGGAATTCACGGGAGATTATCCGCAGACTATTGATTGCCTAGAACATTTCAATGTGAAGGATGCCCTCATCGGCATCAAGGATCTTGCGATGGAAATGCAAGATGACAAGATGCGCGTCCGGCTGACGTACAAAATTTATACGAAGTAGGGAAGGGGAGAGAAGATATGAAGCTCCAGATGCCGAAGCTGGAAAGGCCAAAGCTCGGAACGCCGAAAATCGGACGCTCCATTCCAAAGTTCGACTTGAAGGCATTCATGAAACTGCCACGCAAAGAGAAAGAACGTTATATTGCTCTTGCAGTTCTTTTTCCAGCAACGGCACTGATGTTTATTTATGGCATCTTCACGAATGCTAGTACACCGGACACGCCGACTCCGAAAAATCCAGCTGCGGTTACACAGCAGATAGCAGAAGACAACCAAAGCACACAGACGATTCCTTCAGAAGCCGATGCTAACCAGAAAGGCAATTTGCTTGCCCAAAATCCCTTCATTGAATCTTCAAAGCTTGCCATGATGGATATGGATAATCTCCCGACTGTCATGCCGTCGAGCTACATGCCGATAAGGGACATTCCATCAATTCCAAGCGCATCATCGTATGTGCCTAGGCCGAGCCTTCCATCTTCTCTTCCATCGATTCCTCGTGTCAGCACGCCGACTCCTTCTGTTCCAAAACCAGCTGCTCCAGCAGAGCGGCAGGGGAGCCAGCCAACCGTATCTGGCGTTCTCACAGGGGAAGATGGCGACAATATGGCGATCATGAGCGATGGCAAAGTTGTAAGCGAAGGCGATAGTTATAACGGCAACCGCATCGCCTATATTGGCGGAGATGGCATCAAGTTTGATAACGGACATTCCATCGGATACAAGTAAGAGGGAGTGAATAGTATCTTGAATCAGAAGAAACTACGCAAGCAGGTCTGCCTGGGTCTTACGGCACTCGCTCTTGCGAGCACAAGCGTCATGCTTATGGGAACGGAAAATGTCTATGCGGCTTCGGCGGAGCGTCAGCAGGACAGAACCATCGAACGTGTGGAGCAGTCACTGGGAGGACAGGAAAATCCACTCACTTTTACAGAGCGCATCCAGCGCATCCTCGATGAGTATGATACAGGGCGCACACATCGTTGGAGTTCTGCAACGTCATCGGGCAAGGATACTGCTGATATGACGAAGACGGATGAGGAAGACATCAAGCCTGTTCCAGCAAAAGTCGAAGTCAAGCCGGCAGAGAAAGCAGAACCAAAACAAGAACCTGCTACATCGACGGAAAAACCTTCGGATCCAACGAAACCTGTGGTTCCGCAGCTCAAAGAGGGACGCTATAACTTTGATTGGCAGGGCACGCCGATTGCGCAGTCTCTTTATGCTGTCGCCAAGATTGCAAAGAAGGATGTCGTGGTCAATGGAGACATCAACGGCAATGTCTTCATCTCGCTCCATAACGTTACCTGCAATCAGGCGATGGATTATCTGTCCAGCTCGTTCAATTTCAACTGGATGGTAGATGGCAATGCTATCGTCATCAGCACGAAAGACCAGATGCTCCAGTCGCAGGTGTTCAAGGTGCATCACTCCGTCGATATGGACAAGCTCAAAGAAGAACTCAAAACGCTCGGCATCGATGACTCCCATATCTACGCGAACACGGAATCCCGTTCAATTTCCGTTTCTGGGACGCCGTATGAACTTCGCCAAGCAAAGCAGCGCTTGGCAGCCATTGACAAGCCCGTCAGTCAGTGCCTCGTCGTGGCGCAGCTCATCGAGGTCAGCCATGGAAAGAGCTTGAACCTCGGTCTTTCCTACAGCTTACCGACATATTCTCATTCAGGCGAATCTTCCTCGACGAGCAGCAGTTCCAGCAGCTCGTCCTCTGATGATTCTTCCGGAAGTTCCAGCAGCGGCAGTTCGAGCAGTCTCAAAGGCCCATGGCTCGACAAACTGACATTCTCCGCCAGCTCACAGGCGCATCGCGAACTCTCAAAAGGCAAGGTCATCTCGCGCCCGATGGTCATGATGATGAACGGGCAGGAAGGCATGGTGAACTTCGGTGAGAAGGTGCCTGTCCTTTCTGCAACAACGACTTCATCCTCAACAGATGTCACCGTTACCTACAATGACATCGGAACAAAGCTCACGATTACGCCTTCCATTGACGAGGAAGAAGGCGAGATCGCCATGAAGATTTCGGCAGAGGTCTCGAACATCTCACAGTGGCGCACGAGCGGTTCCACAACGGCACCGCAGATTTCGACGCGCCAGGCGACGACATCCGCGCACCTGCATTCTGGCCAGAGTTTCGTTATTGGCGGCCTCATGAGTGAAAGCGAACTTGACAATCTGTCAGGTATTCCTGGCCTCATGAATCTCCCAATTCTCGGCAGCCTGTTCCGACTTCATACGAAGAGCAAGTCATACGCAGAAGTCTACATCATGATCACGCCGTATATCGTCTCGGATGAAATTGATCCGAAGGAAATTTTGCGAAAGGTGGAGGAATGATTTGGCAGAGAAAGAATCCACTGTTGAAAATTACTTCCTCGACCGCATGAAAAATGTGGGATTGTATTATGGTGACTCCCTTAGCGAGCTGGAGATTCCCAAGGAAATTCTTGAAAAGGTTTCGCAGGAAATCGCCATGCAGTACCATATCCTTCCCATCAAGGAGGAAAATGGCATCCTCTCGCTCGTGACAGATACCCAGCAATCCTTCAAGCAGAGGAAGCAGATCGAGCAACAGCTCAAGCAGAATGTCCGACTTATTCTTGCCACCGAAGAGAATGTACGCCTCGCACTCTTGAAGTTTTATCAGATTTCGAGCTATCGGAAGAGCGGTTCGGCCATCCGACATTCTGTCGAAGTCGATATGACACCGCTCAAGGGCATCATCAACACCATCCTCCAGACGGCTGCAAGAGAGGGCGCGTCGGATATTCACATCCGTCCCAATACGCGCAACGTGGCGGTCATTTTCCGCATCAACGGTCACATGTACGACGAGACGGAGCAGTTCAAAATTTCCGCTGCGGATGCCATGAACGTCACGAACCTCATCAAGCAGATGGATGAATCAGGCAACATGGACATCGCAAAGACGAACATGCCGAACGAGGGATCCTTTTTCACGACGCATGGTGCGCAGGAAATCTTCGTGCGCATGGAGTCGATGCCAATCGGCAACGAAGGTGAGTGGCAGTATATCAACCTCCGCCTTCTGCCGCAGGCAGGTTTGAACAGTCACGCCAAGCGGCTCGATGACATCGGCTATACGAAAGAAGACCTTGCTGTCATCAAACGGACACTGTACAAGAATGCAACAGGACTCTTCATCAATTCTGGCCCGACGGGCGCAGGCAAGACGACGAGCTTGTACGCACAGATTTACTACGTCCTCGATACGGCAGGCGAACAGCTTCACGTCATTACGATTGATGACCCGATTGAGATTCGCGAAGAGCGATTCACGCAGGTGCAGGTACGAAAAGCCCTCAATGAAACCATCTCTCTCACAGATAACAAGATTCTAACAGCCTCGCTTCGCGCCGACCCAGACATTATCCTTTACAACGAAATCCGCGACAGTCAGGGTGCTACGGTTGCCATGCAGGCGAGTACGACGGGGCATAAGGTGTTTTCGACCGTGCATGCTTCTGACTGCATCCGCACGATTTCGCGTCTGCTCGACCTTGACGTTTCGCGCTCAACACTGCTTTCCGAGCTGCGCCTCATCATTTCTCAACGACTTGTTGCAACGCTCTGCCCTTATTGTTCTGTTCCACACAAGCTGACAGATGAGGAACGAGGCGTTCTTTCTGACAAGGAAATCCAATATCTCATGGAGGGGGATGGTATTCGGCAACGCGGCAATCCAGAAGCCGTCCGTCTCTGCCCACACTGTAATCATGGCATCACTGGGCGTACCGCTATCGCAGAATACGTCGTTTTCAATACGGATATTCGTGATGCGCTCCTGCATCAGAAGAGCTTCGCCGATATTCAGACAACTCTTCGCAGATTTGGCTACAAATCCATGTGGGAGAAAGGATTGGAGATGGTAAAGAATAGGGAAATCGAACTTTCCGAGCTGATCCGCGTGGTCGGCAAGGAAGAATAGGAGGGATGTAGCTATGTTTTTCCATGGCAGCAATCTGAACGATCTGTACCAGCTGTTTTCCATCCTGCATCAATACGTAGGTGCGGGCGTCAATCCAGAGGAGGGCATCGCGCTTTATGCAAAAGATGAAAGTCTGCGTCCGAGCGTTCGCAAGGTGCTTGCCAGCGTACTTCACGACCTGCATAACGGCAATGATCTTGCTCTTGCTATGTCGAAGCATCCGAAATTCTTCCCAAGCTACATCGTCGAGATGATGCGCGTCAACAGTCGTACAGGCCAAGCGAATGCCATCTATGAAAGCATCGAGCAAAACCTTGAGCAAGAAATCGACCTCCGACGGAGCGTCAGCTCAGACGTGTGGCCGATCATGATTATGCTTCTTGCGCTCATCATTGGTTTCGGCATTGCAACATTTGTCATCCTTCCGATGATGAGCGGGATGCTGAAGGACATGGGCGTGGAGATGCCTACCTATTCGATGTTCTTCTTGAATTTCGCGGATGCGGCACAGAACTACTGGTATCTTTTCCTCCTGGCAGTTGCAGGCATCGTAGGTGCTTATCTTTATGTCCGCAACCTCCAGCCACTTCTTTACGCACGCATCATGCTTCGGTTGCCACTGTATGGCAATCTCATCTATCAGCGTGTCCAGTATCAGTTTGCTCGTACATTCGGACTCTGCATTGAAGCGGGTGTTGAAACGACGCACGCGCTTCAGTTCACAGCGATGGCGGTGAATAACCTCATTCTACAGAATACGCTGCTGGAAGCCGTCAATACCATCAACCGCTCCGGCACGGATCTTGTGACTGCGCTCAAAAAAGCGAATACCGAGGGCATCATCGATCCGTCATATTACACGATGCTCAAGGCGGCAGAGAAGGGCAACATGGATCAGATTCTCGCGAATCGCGCCGTGTACTTCAAAAAGCAGCTTCTCGAAGTCTCCAAGACATTCGGGACGAAGCTCCAGACGCTCATCATCACGCCAGGGTTCATCATCCTCATCTCTGTCTTTATCTCCGTCTATATGCCGATTTTCAACCTTATGGGCAATATCGGCGCGATGGGAGGTGCAGGCATCAAATGAGAAAGAAACTGCGCGGATGGGCATTGATGAGCATGATGCTTGCCATCATCGGCACAATCTTCATCATGGCGATTGCGTTATTCAAGATTCCTACACTGCTGGATAATTCGAAGGAAGCAAAGGCAGCACAGCTGACGGCAACGGTCGGTTCTCTTGTTTCTCAATATAAGCTAGAAATCGGCAAGTATCCAGACACGCTCAATGATCTCACGAAAGAAGATGGTCAATACGGACCTTGGATCAAGGAGATTCCAAAAGATCCGTTCGCTGGTTCTGGCGAACTTCAATATAAAAAAGTGACAAAGCCTATGCCGTCTACAGTGTCGGCAAGAATGGTTCTTCCGACAGTGCTGCGGACAGTATTGGCGGGGATGTATAATGGAACCATG